>TARA_R110002096_G_scaffold79532_10_pt1 | contig 81706 bp, 60 predicted proteins | sample TARA_R110002096 | Tara Oceans TARA_R110002096 (sample SAMEA4397295) | marine metagenome | biome: Polar Biome; feature: [DCM] deep chlorophyll maximum layer (ENVO:01000326); material: water (ENVO:00002006), including particulate matter (ENVO:01000060) such as... | depth 35 m
TGACGACGTGAACCAGGAAGGACGCAGCGTGTCCGCCGACCTCCCGCGCGTCGACTTCCACCACTGGGTCATGGTCGACCTGGCCGCCGAGGCCGGTGAGTTGGTCGAAGGCGCCTGCTCGGACGGCGTCACGCCTCGCGGCAAGCTGGAACCGGTCGGACCCGCGGGTTCCCGGCAAGGCGTGACCAACTACACGGATTGGTTCGCCGGTGATCCGGACATGGCGGGAACCTATCGCGGCTACGACGGACCGGCGCCGCCCTGGAACGACGAGCGCTTGCACCACTACCACTTCCGTTTGTTCGCGATCGATCTGGAGCGCTGCCCCGTCGAAGGTGAGTTCGGTGGTCCCGAGGTGAGCCAGGCGATCGAGGGCCACATCGTCGGTGTTGCGGAGTGGGTGGGGACCTACACCCAGAATCCCGCGTTGATCGGGGTCTGAGCGTTCCCATGGGCTGCGGCCCAACCGATCCCACCTAAGGCCTTCGGATTCCGTAACGGGGCCGCTCCGCGCGGTAGGCTGAGGGCATCATGACCCCGGACACCACCCCCGAAGGCAAGCTGGTCGACCTCGAGTGTCGGTTCGCGTTCCTCGAACAGACCCTCGAGACCCTGGACGACGTCGTCCGCGGTCAGTCGATGGTGATCGACCGACTCGTTCACAAAGTCGACGAGTTGATGAACACCGTGCGGGAGGGCCGGCCTGGACCGGGCTCGGACGCAAGCCAAGAACCTCCGCCGCCGCACCACTGATCCGTCATGCGTTTCGATTCACGAACCCTCGGCTCCTGGGCCCTCGGTCTCCTGCTGTCGCTCGGCCTCGCAGCCTGCGATGGGGAGTCCCCGGATGCTTTGAACCCGGACGGCTCCGGTCTCGAACCCGCGCAAGGTGGAGCCGACGGCAACGGCGTGGCCAACCTGCAAGGTCCCTCGGCTGGCGGGAACGAGCGCATCGCGCAAGGCTTCGAAGCCGGTGGCCCCATCTCGGACGAAGCGCTCGGCGACTACCACGTCCGCATGGACATCGCGATCGACGACGAGGCGGCCGGTTCGATGTACTTCGAGTTCTGGCCAGAGGCCGCACCCCTGACCGTGCGCAACTTCCTGCGCCTTGCGGACGAGTCGTTCTACGACGGCTTGACCTTCCACCGCGTCATGCGCGACTTCATGGTGCAGGGCGGCGATCCGAACGGGGACGGAACCGGCGGGAGTCCGCACGGGATGATTCCCGCGGAGTTCCAGACGCAACTCGAGTACGGCCATCGCTACGGCGTGCTGTCCATGGCGCGGCTCCCGGGCCAGCCCGACACCGCCTCATCGGGCTTCTTCGTGTGCTGCGTCGAGGGGCCGCCCGTCTGGAAGCTGGACGGGGACTACACCTCGTTCGGCCGCCTGACCCAGGGCGTTGCGACGCTCGAGGCCGTCAAGAACGTGAAGGTCGGACCCACGCATTCCGGTGCGGGCGCTCCAGCGACCAAACCCAAGCAGCGGATCGTGATCCAGAAGGCCGAGGTGATCCGCGGGCCCGCTCCCCGCGGCGAGACCATCGCGCCTCCGAAGGAGCCGGGCCAGGAGGACGAGGTCGCCGTCGTGCGCAAGGTCGTCCTGCGCCAGATCGTGATCGGCTTCGATGAGTGCACGATCCCCGGCATCGAGCGAACCCAGGCCGAAGCGGCTGCCCTGGCCGAGTCCGTGGCGGCTCTGGCCAGCGCCGAGGACGCCGACTTCAAGGCGCTCGTGATCGAGTACAGCGATCTGCCGCGCGCCGACTTCGCCAGCGATCCTGGGCGCGTGCGGCTCTTGAACGACGGCGTGCGGGACTCCAGCCACGAACGTGGCGAGCACGAGTTGAACATGGAGGTGCGCCGCCAGACCGACGATGCGCGCCAGCGGCTGGACCAGGGCAAGATGACGGCCGAGCAGTTCCAGGCGCTCTCCATCTCGCTGAACCAGCAGCGCAGTGAGTTCCGCAACGAGCACTATTGGCGTCCCTTCGGAGCCGCCGAGCGCGGCGTGGCGGCGACAGTGTTCGGCATGCGAGTCGGCGAGGTTCGCGTCATCCCATACAGCCTGACCGAGTCCCCCAAGGGCTACACCGTCCTGAAGCGTTTCGAGTGAGCTGCGCGTGAACGCATTGCATTGCCAACGCTGTGGCGCACGCACCACGCGCGCCGTTCCCGCGGACGACAATCGCCTGCGCGATCTGTGTGGTGAGTGCGGTTTCGTCCACTACGAGAACCCGCGTCCGGTCGCGGCGTGCTTGATCGAATCGGAGGGCGGCATCCTCTTGTGTCGCCGCGCGATCGAACCGCGCGTCAACTACTGGACCGCCCCGGGCGGCTACGTCGAGGTCGGCGAGAGCTTCCAGGAAGGGGCGCGCCGGGAGTGCTGGGAGGAAGCCGAAGCGCGCGTCAGCGTGGACGCGCTGCAAGCCGTGCTCGACATCCCGCACATCGGACAGGCCTACGCGATCTTCCGCGGCACGTTGAGCGAGCCCGGTTTCGGCGTCGGTGTGGAGAGCCTCGAAACGCGGCTGTTCCCGATCGACGAGTTGCCGTGGGACGAGCTCGCCTTCCCGGTCCTGCAGTTCGCCTTGCAGTGGTACGTCGAAGAGCGCGCCGCCGGAACGCCCCACGTCCACGTCGCGAGCATCGCCTGGAAGGGATCCGGCGATCGATACGATGCGGCGAACTACGATGTGGGCGATCACCTGGCGACGCCCGTGCATCCCTGATCCCCAGCGACGACCATGAACGACTTTCGCGAACATGCGGGCTCCTTCGAGCTGGACCTCGACGCGGATCCCCAGCGCGCCTGGGTCGCGTTGACGCAAGAGATGGGGGACTGGTGGACCGCGGACATGACGGCCGCAGGTGGGCGCATGGCGCTCGAGGCCCAGCTCGGAGGCCGGCTGTTCGAGACCACCAGCGACGGCGGAGGCATTCTTTGGGCGACCGTCGGCGTGCTCGTTCCGGGCCAGAAGGTCGAGTGCTTCGGTGAGCTGTCTCCCGCGTTCGGGGGTCCGGCGCGCACCTGGCACAGCTTCGAGATCACGCCCTCGGTGGCTGGAAGGTCGACTTTGACCTATCACGATCATGTTTGGGGTTCGGTTGACGAGGGCCTGGGCGCCACGCTGCTCCAAGGCTGGAAGGCGATCCTGGGTGGTCTGCAACGACACTTGGCGACCTGAGGGTTCCCGCGCAGGGCTGGGGGCGGGCTATCCTGGAACGCCCAAGGAGGCCCCCATGACCCAAGTCCTGATCGAAACCCGATTCGCCGCTCCCGTCGCCCGCACCTTCGACGTGTTGACGGATCTTCGCAACGCGGAGGCCCGCATCAGCGGCCTGGAATCCCTCGAGGTTCTGACGGACGGTCCGATCGGCGTCGGGACGCGCTTCACCGAGGTGCGCATCCTGATGGGCAAGCGCGCGACCGAGACGATGGAGATCACGAAGTTCGAGCCTGGGAAGGGCTACACCGTGGAAGCGGAGTCCTGTGGTTCGCACTACACCTCGACCTTCGTGTTCGCGCCCGACGGCGACGGCAGTCACGTCAGCATGAAGTTCGTCGCCAAGCCCTTGACCTTCATGGCCAAGGTGATGACGCCGATGATGTTCATGATGAAGGGGTTCATGCGCAAGTGCATGTCGAAGGACATGGAGGATCTGCGCGTCGTGATCGAGGGCAACGCGGGCGCCTGAGCCCGACCGATCCTTGTTGGGCCTTCCACGCAGACCGCTGACGCGCTGGCTCGCGGTCCTCGCGATCGCGTGCGTCGCGCATACGTGTGTCGCATCCCTGGGGCTCCTCCAAGACGCACGACCTTGGCCAGGTCGCCGCGTCGTGCCCGCGATGGCGTGGGTCGAGCAAGCGGTCCGAGGGCAGGCTCGCATCGGGTGGGTGATCCCCGAGGACGCCGACTACGACTGGACCGAGTTTCGCCGGTCCAAGGTCGAAGCCGCGATCGCGCCGACGCGACTGATCGAAGGCGAGGCGGACGTGACGCTCTTCCTGTTCCCTCCGAACACGTCACGAGCCACGCGCCGCAAGACTTTGGAGGATCGAGGATTCCTCGACGTCCGAACGCCGGAGGCCAATGTCCTGGCGCTGGGCGCGCGACCCCGTGACGCGGCCGAATCCGGCACCGAATGGCGGTTGCAGGACGCGCAGGGCCTGGGGCCAGGTCCGGTCCACCGCGAAGGGAGTTCGTGGCGCCTGGTGCTGCTGATCGGCCTCCTCGTGGGCTCGATCCTCAGCGCGGGTCGGCACGCTTTGGGCGCGGCGGGTTGGATGGCCGTGCTTGCTGCGCTCAGTCTGGCGCTCGTCGCGGCCTTGCAGGATGCGCTAGGTGGTGGGGACGCAGTCTTCCTTTTGATGTGGTTGCCCGCGCTCGCCTGGTCCCACGGTTGGGCCGTGCGCTTGTCCCCGCCGCCGGGCCCGCGGTCGGAGGAGAGTCGCCTTGCTGCCTGCCTGATGTGGTTGGCGCTGGCGGCCGGCGTAGCTTTGTTCCTGCTTCGCTTCGGGTACGAGCCCGAGGGCATGCTCGACGCCCAGGTCATGTTCAACCTGCGCGCGCACTGGATCCTGACCGAGCCCTCGTTCTGGGCGCCGTTCGTCGAGCCCACCTCCTGGCCGCAGCAGCACCTCGACTATCCACCCTTCCTCTCCTTCGCCGTCGTCGGCGCCTGGCGCGTCCTCGGTTCCGACGCTCCTCTGGGAGTGGCTGTCGTTCAACTGTGCCTCTGGCTCGGTTCCGCGGTGGTCGCCGTCTCCGTGGTGCGCCGCCGATCCCCGTGGGCGGCAGCCGCGTTGATGGGATTGCTCGTCGCATCGCCCTTCGCGGCGCGCGTCGCTGCCTGGCAGGTGGCGGACGGGCCGCTCGCGGCATGGTTGGTCGTGGCGTTCGTCGCTTGGGAGATGGCGGACCGAGACGACCGGACCTGGCGCGGCTCCCACGCCTTCATGGCCGGCGTGTCCTTGGGAGTCGCCGCGTGGACCAAGAACGAGGGACTGGCCGTGGCCCTTCTGGTCTTCGTCGGCTGTGCGGGCGTCCTGTTGCGACGGCGGGACGAATCCAGGACCAGGTTCCTCACGGCCGCGGTGCCCTTGGGCGCGGCTCTCGTCGGCCTGTGGATCTTCAAGTCTCGGGTCGCGGCGAACGACCTGATGGCCTTGGCCGGTCCCCAGCACATCAGCCTCGAGCGCCTGGGGCACGCGATCCCCCGGTGGGTGGCGGCCACGTCCGGACCCTGGCCGTTCCGGGGTGTGATCCTGGCAGCCGTCTTGATGGCCTTGCCGCGACGGTTGCGTCGAGCGTCCGCCGGAGCCGTTTGCGTCTGGGCCTGGATCCAACTTGGGATCACCGGGTCCTGGTCGTGGGCTCTGGTCGCGTTGGCGATGGGGGCGGTGGCCACGTTCGTTGGCGAGGCGTCCGACTTGGAACGCACAGGGATCCGACGGTGCGCCATCGTTCTGCTGAGTGTCCTCGTCATGTACGCGGGCGTCTATCTGATGACCCCGTACGACATGTCGTGGCAGATGGACACTTCGCTGTACCGCGTGGTCGCGCATGTGCACGGAGTCGCGGCGGTGGTCTTGATGCTGGCTCTCTCCGGCGTGAAACCCACGCTAACGAACGAGCCTGACCGCGAGCCGATCGTGTTGAGTCCCCCCGTGTCCTCGGTTGAGTCACGGTGACGATTCCGTCAACTGGGTAAGGAGTCGAGGGGGCTTTGCTGGCGATCTAGGGATTGCCTGCCCCAAGTCCGGAACACTTGCGTGTTGGGGGGGGTGATGTCTGCCATGGGAGCTGCGGTGTGCGCCGCTTCCAGTGACGCAGCGTCGTGTGCCCGGACTCGAGGAGCTTTCAATGGGCAAACGTCCCCCCCTGGCGTGCATGGCTACGGCTGTGTTCGCATGTTGCGTACCTGCGTACGCACAGCATCTTTGTTCTTCCGATCTGCATTCCGGCGATGGCCTGGGTCATGCCCTCGCCGTATCCGGCGAATTCGCGCTGGTCGGCGCACCCGAATCGGATGCCCTCGGGCCCAGCCGTGGTGAAGCCTGGCTGTTCGAGCGAGTCGGCGGTGCCTGGCTCGAACGCGAGAGGCTCCTTCCCGAGCTATCGCAATCCACGGTTCGATTCGGCACCGAGGTGGCGATGAACCACGAGTTGCTCGCCGTCCTGGCCATGGGCGAGACCGTTCGCGCTATCGATGGTTCACCGATCAGCCTGCCTGGCCGGATCTGGGTCTACCGTCGGGTCGGCCGGAGCTTGGAGCGGATCGGTTCCGTGCAAGCGCCTGCTGGTGCACTCGGTTTCGGAACCGAGCTGTGCTTCCTGGGCAACATGCTCTGCGTGGGCGCGCGCCACGACTCCCAGGGGCACACCAATGCAGGTGCCGTCTACTTGTACGATGTCCGTTGCGATGGCTTGGACTTTCGGGACACCGTCCGAGGCGCGAACATCGGGCCTTTCGATCACTTCGGAACCTCACTTTCCGGCGACGATGGCTGGCTCGCGGTGGGTGCACCGGCGGACGACGATGTGGGGCCGCAAGCCGGGGCTGTGTACATGTTCCAGCAGGTGGGGGACCACCTGGTCGAACGCCAGAAGCTGATCCCGTCCCAGGCGGAACTCCTGAACTATGCGGGCTCCGAGGTGTCGGTGTTCGGTCGCTGGCTCGCCGTGGGCATGCCCGGCAGTGACCTGGCCGGAATGGACGCGGGCACCGTGACCGTGTTCGAGAACCAGGACGGGACCTGGAACGAAGTCAGCGTCCTGACCGCCTCCGATGCAACCCCGGGTGCGGCGTTCGGCCACTCGCTGGCGGGCCACGACGACTGTCTGTGCATCGGTGCGCCGCTCGATGGGGAGCGCGGTCCGGCCTCGGGTGCAATCTACGGCGCGCAGCACTCGACGACGCAGGGGTGGTCGGTCGCTGGCAAGCTCCATAGCCCTACTACCCAAGCCTTCGACTACCTCGGACTCGAGGTCGCCGTCTCGAAGGGGTACCTCTTCGGCTCCGCGCGAAACTCCAGCGCCTGCGGAATGGCGAGCGGCGCGGTCGCGTATTTCCCGGAGAGCGACCTCCAAACCATGGAGTACGAAGAGACGTGCTTCTGTGACAGCAGCCCATGTCCAGGTGATGGAACCGGCGGATGCGCGAACTCGATCGGGCCCGGGGCCGTGCTGTCGGTGTCCGGTGGACCTTCGATCCTGGACGGAGATCTCGAGGTCGTGGTTTCAGGTCTACCTCCGAGCCGCATGACCGCCATCCTGTTCGGACCTCAAGGTCCGCCTTTTTCCGTGGGGGCCGGCATCCTTTGCTTCGACGGCCCCTACCACCGCGTCGCCAGTGGCCGGGCCAACTCGAACGGAGTCCTGGAGACGCACAGCTTGATGAAGGAGCCTCGGATCCAGCGCGATGCACTACCGGGAACGACGTGGGGGTTTCAGGCCTACTACGTCGATCACCAAGGGCCCTGTACCGGGCAGGTGAACACCAGCCAAGCGATCTGGGTCACGTTCGAGCCCTGACGCGCCACGCGATTGCCCACCGACCAGATGATGCAGGTGGGGAGCGGCGGTATCCTCTGGCGCCCCTGTCCGTGACCCACGGTCCGGGGCGCCGATCATGGAACCGAACCCCAACACGACCGAAGACGCGCCCGAGCGCCCGCACCGACACTTCATCCAGCAGGAAATCGACCGCGATCTCGCAGAAGGACGAACGCAAACGGTGCGCACGCGCTTTCCACCCGAGCCCAACGGGTACTTGCACGTCGGTCACGCCAAGGCGATCTGCGTGGACTTCGGCCTGGCCCGCGAGTTCGGCGGGACGTGCAACCTGCGGTTCGACGACACGAACCCGACCAAGGAGGAGACCGAGTACGTGCTTGCGATCCAAGAGGACGTGAAGTGGCTCGGTTTCGATTGGGGCGAACGACTGACGTTCTCGTCCGGGTTCTTCGACGAGCTCTACGGATTCGCCGAGCACCTCGTCCAGAACGGCGATGCCTACGTCGACGACCAGGCGGTCGAGACGATTCGTGAAGGTCGCGGGGGACCGGGACGTCCCGGTGTAAACGCGCCGAATCGTGACACGTCGCCCGCCGACAACTTGGCCAAGTTGCGCGGCATGCGCGACGGCGAATTCGCGGCCGGCAGTTGCGTGTTGCGCGCGAAGATCGACATGGCGCACGCCAACCTGCTGATGCGCGACCCCGTGCTGTATCGCATTCTGGACGCGCCGCATCACCGCACGGGCGACACGTGGCGCATCTATCCGACGTACGACATGGCGCACGGGCAGTGCGATGCGTTGGAGGGGATCTCACACTCGCTGTGCAGCCTGGAGTTCGAGAACCACCGACCGCTCTACGACTGGCTCATCCAACGCCTGCCGATCGAGAACCCGCCGCGTCAGATCGAGTTCGCGCGACTGAACCTGGGCTACACGATCCTCAGCAAGCGCAAGTTGATCGAGTTGGTGGACGGCGGACACGTCGAGGGCTGGGACGATCCGCGTCTGCCCACGTTGCGCGGCATGCGACGGCGCGGGTACACGCCTGCCTCCATCCGCAACCTGTGCGAGCGCGTCGGCTTGGCCAAGTTCAACAGCTTGATCGAGCTGAGCTGGCTCGAGGACTCCCTGCGCCACGACCTGAACCAGAATGCCCTGCGCCGCATGGCCGTTCTGGATCCGCTCAAGGTCGTCATCACCAATCTCGCGGAGGGCGAATCGATCGAACGCAACGCCGTCAACAACCCCGAGGCCGAAGACGCAGGCACGCGACCGTTCCACCTGACGCGCGAGATCTGGATCGAGCGCGACGACTTCCAGCTGGAGGCGCCGAAGAAGTTCTTCCGCCTCAAGCCGGACGGCTACGCGCGCCTCAAGTACGGCTTCATCATCCACTGCGAAGAGGTCGTCCAGGACGCGGACGGCAACGTCACCGAACTGCGCTGCACCTATCTGCCGGACTCCGCCGACGGGCAGACGCCCGAGGGCATGAAGAAGGTCAAGGGCATCATCCATTGGGTCTCGGCGGCGGATGCGGTCGATGCCGAAGTGCGCCTGTACGAACCGCTCTTCAGCGCCGAGGTCCCGGGCGCGGACGACCGCGATTGGCTCGACGATCTGAACCCGGATTCCAAGCAGGTGCGCATGGGCTGCAAGCTGGAGCCCGCGCTCGCGCACGCGTCGCCCGGGGAGTCCTTCCAGTTCGAACGCCTCGGGTACTTCTGCGCCGATCGCACCACGAGCGCCACCGCGCCGGTGTTCCACCGGGCGGTGACGCTGCGCGATTCGTGGGCGAAGGTGAAGGACCCGAGGCCCGTCAAGTCCTGACGGGATCGAGCCGCAGGTCCGGCGCGGCTCGCGCTCGGGCGCAGTTCTTCTCGTCGCGGTCACGGGCGATCTCCAGCAGGTCGCCCACGACCGCCTCAGCGGTGGGCCAGCGGCCAGCACCCTTTCCGAGCACAAGAGCATCCGGACCTTGCTCGAGCTCGACGTTCGCAGCGTTCTGGACGCCGTGAACGTCGCGCAGTGGGTCCCGCTCGCCCAGCACCTCCAACCTCACCCGCCCACGAGCTCGGCCCTCAGGTCGGGCATGGTCGAGCCACAAGGTGGAGACCTGGCGCACTGGAGCTTCCGGGGACGTCACGATGTCCGGATGCAACGCTTCGCAGGGGATCGACCTCGGGTCCAGCCGCCATCCCAGCGTTCCCGCGATCACCGCCAGCTTGTCGGCAGCATCCCGACCGGACAGGTCCCGCGAAGCGTCCTGTTCCACGAACCCGAGGCGGCGCGCTTCCGCGAGGGCTTGCTCGAAGCTTCGACCCTTGGACATCTCGCTCAGAGCGAAGTTCACGGTGCCGTTCAGGATCCCACGCAGGCCGCGCACGGATGGAGGGGCGAAACGCACGCGCTCGAGCACAGGCGTGGATCCTCCAACGGCGGCGGAACACCGAAGAGCGCTCCCCGAACGATCCGCGGCCAGCTTCAGCGCGTCCAGGGACCTGGCGATCACCGCCTTGTTCGCGGTGACCACGTCCGCGCCACGATTGAGAGCGACTTGCAAAGTGGAAGTCGCTGGCTCGAGTCCTCCGAGCGCCTCGACCACCACGTCTGCGCACGCGATCGCGTCTAGCACATCGCTCGTGAGCAAGGTCGCCGGGACGGGAACGTCGCGCACACGATCGGGTTCGCGCACCGCGACCGAGGTGACGACGAACGTATCGGTCAGGCCTTCGAGCAAGGAGTAGACACCGGTTCCCACCGTGCCGAGACCCAACAGGGCCACGCGAAGCGGCGGTGACTCCGGCGCAGGGTCCTCGAGCCGTGTGGGACCCGGCCCGACCCGCGTCGGGAACGAGCCGTTCCGACGTCCGAGTTCGAACTCGACGCCGTACTCCTGCGCGTAGCGAACAGCCTTGTGCTGAACGATCGTCCCGTCCGTCTCGAGCGCGTCGTGCCAGGAGATCTGGGCGTACCTCTGGGTCTCGGCGCCACTGGTCCTGGGGTCCGACGTGTAGATGCCATCGACGTCCTTGATCAACCGACAACGCGTCGCGCCCAGCCGGTGCGCGAGGAAGAGGGCGCTCAGATCGGAACCGCCGCGCCCCAACAGCATGGCGTTCCCCAACTCGTCACAAGCGATGAAGCCAGGCATCACCACGACCTCTTCCGCGTCGAGAGCAGCGTGCAGGGCGGTGGCGTCCAGGTCGTTCGGATGCGCGTCCAGGACGGGGCCGGTGGCGGTCAGGTGCAGGGTCTCTGGCGAGAGCACGCGGGCGGGGATGCCCGCTCGGTCGAGCAGCATGCCGAGCAGCGCCGCGGCGTGCCGCTCGCCTCCGGACAGCAGGGTCGCCAAGCACGTCGGGTTCACGTCCTCTTCCGACGTGTGCGTGCGTGCGATCCATGCGTCCGTGGTCCCCGCTAGGGCGGAGACGACGGCCACGACGCGTTCGCCTTGACGGCGCCAACGGTAGATCTCGTGGACCGCACGGCGCAGTGTGGTCGCATCGGTCAGCACGGAGCCACCGAACTTCAGGACGGTCAGGCCGGGGACTTGCATGCTTGCACCTCCTCGGTCGGAACGGAGGTGGGGGACGTGCCCGAGGCGAGGCCCCGTTCGAGGTCCTGGAGGAGCGCATCCAGGGGTTCGAGCCCGACCGAGATCCGCAGCAATCCGTCGGTGACGCCGACACGAGCCCGGTCCACGGGCGCGACCGCGGCGTGCGTCATCGTGGCGGAGTGCGTGATCAGCGTCTCGACGGAGCCCACGTGCTCGACCAGTCGGCATAGCTCCAGTTGCCGGACGAAGGCGCGCGCACCTTCGCCACCGCTCTCCAGTTCGAAGGACAGGACGGCCCCGTGTGCACCGAGGTGCTGGCGCGACGCGACCTCCTGTTGCTCGGCCGAGGCCAGGCTCGGGTAGTGCACGCGCGCGACCTCGGGCCTCTCCGTCAGCCACAGGGCGACGGCTTCCGCGGTGGCACTCTGCCGCTCCAGTCGGACCCCCAAGGTCTTCATGCCCTGCAGCGTCAGCCATGCGTGGAACGGGGATTGGATCCCGCCCGTGCAGGTGCGGACGAAGCGCAAGCGTTCCAGCAGGGCCTCGTCCCGCGTCACGATCGAACCGCCGAGCGCGGCGGAATGGCCCTCGAGGAACTTGGTCGTCGACGTCACGGTGAGGTCCGCCCCGCAATCGAGGGGCTGTTGCAGCAAGGGCGTCAGGAACGTGTTGTCGACCGCCACCCTCACGCCGGCCGCATGGGCCACATCGGCGACCGCCCGCAAGTCGGTCACGTCCAACGTCGGGTTGGACGGCGTCTCGAGGAAGACGAGGCGCGTGTTCGTGCGCAGGGCATCAGCCACCAGCGCCGGGTCGCGCGTGTCGACGAAGTCGGTGTGTACGCCGAAGCCGGTCAGGATCCGTTCCAGGATGCGCGTGGTCCCTCCGTAGAGCGCACGCGAACAGACGACATGATCGCCCGCCTGCAGGAGCGTGAGGAACAGGGCGGCCTCGGCGCCCAGCCCCGTGCCGAAACAGACGGCGGGAGGCGCGTTCTCCAAGGAGCCGAGCGTGCGCTCGAGTGCCGAGACCGTCGGATTCGATTGTCGTGAGTAAGCGTGCGCGGAGCGGCTCTCGATGCCCTCCCTGCAGAAGGTGGTCGTCTGAGCGATCCCGGGGATCAGCGGTTCGCCGTCCAGGGTTCCCTGGCCGGCGTGGGGGAGCAGGGCCTCGAGTCGGGCCCGCGTCGTGTGCGTCGTCATGTCGTTCTCCGTTCCGCACATGGCGAGGGCCGGAAGCGACGTGGACGCACGGCGACAGCGCCATGCCTTTGTGCCGGGTGCCGTTCGTGGCCCCGACCGCATCGTTCCCCACGTCGGGGCTGACCTCGGCACCGTGGCGCGACCTTGGGTCGGGCTCGGTTGCCGCCCGGGACCTTGGAGGCTTTCCCGGGACTCTGGATGCAGAACAGGAGGAGCATCGGCTCGCCGTCTGACCAAGTCCAACCAAAACAACGAGAAATACGGATATTTCGATCTGTCGGCCTTGGGCGGTGACGGACCTGGAGCCCAGGGCTCGCCACGGAGGAAGGTCGTCCAGGTGCGCGAACCGCGCGAAGGGTGCCCAAATCAAGGCTCTGGCTGAGCCGCCCGGATCCTCGCGAGCAGCCCAGGAGTCGAGCGGCGCTCGAAGGAGGAGCGTGATGTCGAGGTTCGGGCCTGGGAGAGGCTGCGGTGCGGCAACCTGGATCCTCCTCTGGCTTCCAGGATCGAGGCAGGGGATCGACTCCTGAATCGGCTCTGCGGATCCGCTCAAGGAAAAGAGCGTCGGCCGACCTCGAGATTGCGTACGTGCGAGGGCGGCCGACAGGAAGCGATCAAAGGAGAGCCGGGCCACCACGTCGACCCCTACGGAGATCGGGGTGGCCTTGCGGTGTCTTGGACGGAAGGTCGGGATCCGAAGTTCCGTGGATTCGACTCGCGTCGACCGGCAGGGCCGCGCGGTCCTACGCTACGAACGGTTCCGAATCGATGCGGAGCCTCTTCGCTGGCCCCGTACCATCGTTCGCCGCTCGGGTCGGCCGATCAGAACTGGACGGTGATGCCGTTCGACAGGTTGGAACTCAGGCCGTCCCGGAACCACATCTGGAACGACCACGTGTCGCCGGGCGTGATGAACCCGCCGGGCGTCGAGGGCAGTTGGAAGGGGACGTCGAATCCGCTGCCGACCGACGAGTTGCCGGTGATGCTCTGGAACGTGCCTTGGGCATCGAACGCGCCGAGGCTGTTCCAAACGCCTCCCGCGTTCTGGTTGTAGCGCCCGATCGGAAGCTGCAGGCAGAGCAGTCCGTTGCCGACCGAGATTCCAGGGCTGCTGTATGTGGCGGCGACCAGGAAGAACCCGAACTCGTCCTCGGGACCGCCCGTGCCTTCGAGGTGGTATGCGGTCGGACCGCAAACGCAAGAACTGGAGAGATCCACCGATCCGCCACCGACGTGCGTCTGTCCGGGATCGCAGAACAAGCCGGCCTGCGGGTCGAACGCGCCCGAGACCGTCATCGAGTACGAGTTGCAATCGCTCGAGAACGTCGACGGCCACACGTAGACCTTGACGACCACGAAGCGCGAGAGCCCCGTCGTGTTCATCCAGATGAGCGACTCGTCGTCGTCGAAGCTGGCCGACGCGTCGATGGAGTTCAAGTTGCCGACGTCGCCGTCCGCGAACGTCGCGCACGCCACGAGCGGATCGTACAGATACGCATCGATGTCGCCGTCGAGGTGCACGAAGTCCAGGTCGACGCTGAGCACGCCTCCGTTGGGCACCAGGATGCGGTAGTAGTCCCAGTCCGTCTTGCTGACCGTCAGTCCGGGCTGGGTCCCGTTGCCGATCGTCACGGCCTGGTCGCAGTCGTCGTTGTCCTCGAACCCGTCGTCGCCCAGCACGGAGCACCGCTCGAAGTCGATGTTCAAGAGCCCCGCGCCGCTCGGACTGCTCGCCGTCCAGCTGCCGACCTGGAGAAGGTACGTGTCGCCCGATTGCACGCCCGTGACGTCGAAGCTGGACGACCGGTTGGGAGTCGAACCCGAGTCGTCGTCCGAACCGACGCACGTCGCACTGCAGTCGCCACCGAAGTGCACGTTGAGTTTCGTGTCGGTGTTGCCCGTGGAGCCCTCGGTGTCGAAGGTGTAGTCCCCGTCCGCGTTCGCGGTCCACGCCCAGAACAGGTCGCGGTAGGGACCGTCGTCGAAGGCGGGATTGGCCGGGCTGAAGCAAGCCACGGAATCCCCGCCGTCGAAGCCGGAGGTCGTGGCGGCGGCGTTGTCCCAGGTCCAGGATCCGGTGCCGTTGAGGACCGTCGGGGAGAGGCAGTCGTCGGTGCCGGTTTGCCCGAAGGTCGACCCGGCGAGAAGAGGAACGAGCCCAAGGAGAGAGAGGCTGTTGCGCATAGGGAGCTGGGTCCGCGCCGAGAGAGGAAGGCGGGTCCCGCGCCCCACATTGTATCCAGATCCTCCCGCTGCGCCGAATCGCCCGTGATCACGGCGGAAAGACCAATTCGTCTCATTCCGTACCGGGACCCCTTCCGATGATCCCTCCGGTGGCCCAAGGACCTCCCGGGACCTGCGTGGAGACTGTTGACTTCGCGCCTCCCAGGCGTATCCTTTGCCCCCGCGTTCCCCGATAGCTCAGTTGGTAGAGCGTCCGGCTGTTAACCGGATTGTCGCAAGTTCGAGTCTTGCTCGGGGAGCCACTCCCTCCTTCACCGTTCGGTGGGGAGGGCATCAGGGTGCGCGAGGCCATGCCGGCCCGGAGCCTAGGCTGGGTGACCAGCAAGCCGACGCAAGGCGCGTGCTGCCGCTCGCCGCATTCCTAGTTCGGACACGCGCGACGAAGCGGGCTGTGCGACGGCTCTCGACGGTGAAGTATCCGAGGGCGCGCCTGTCTCACCTAGGTCTCTGCTCTCGGGTCCTCGTGGGTCCCCAAGCTCCCTCCGCCACCCTGCGGGCGTGTGCGAGATTCGGCGAAATCGAACTGAGGTCCTCCAAGCCGCGGGTCGAGGTCTCGGTGGGCGAAACCTGATGGCCTGATCGGAGCCATGCACCAACGCCCAAGCCAGCGTATCCGTTGCAGAGTCCTCAGGACGTGCCGGCTATCCGCTGCACTGGAGGAGATCCATCGACGCCGACCTGGGACGAGGCCGAGTTGATGGCCTCGCGCGGACGGACCTGGCTTTCGGGACCCGCGGCCCTGTCGGTCGCGTTTCGCCGGCACGAGCTCACCGCAACCCGAGGCGCGCGGATAGGCTCCTCGCCAAGATGGCGGAACGCATTGTCTATCAGGTCGAGAACCTGCACAAATTCTACGAGCAGCGAGAGGTCCTCAAGGGCATCACGCTGGCTCTTCACGAGACGTCCAAGATCGGTTTGATCGGCGCGAACGGTGCGGGCAAGAGCACGTTGCTGCGCATCCTCGCCGGCGTGGACAAGGACTTCGAGGGCATCGCTCGCACCAATGGAAACATCAGCGTCGGGTACCTGTCCCAGGAGCCCCAGCTCAATCTCGAGAAGGACGTCAAGGGCAACATCGACGAGGCCGTGGATCACCTCCGGGAGACGGAGGCGCGCTATTACGAGGTCATGAGCCTGATGGCGGATGCGGTGGAGCCGCAACTCGACAAGCTCTCGCGCGAGTTCGATCACTTGCAGCACGAGATGGACGTGAAGGACATCTGGAACCTGGGGCAACACCTCGAGCAAGCCATGCACGCGCTCCAGGTGCCTCCGCCTCACCGTGACGTCGAGAGTCTCTCGGGCGGCGAGAAGCGGCGCGTCGGACTCTGCAAGCTGCTCCTCGAGCACCCGGACATGTTGCTCCTGGACGAGCCTACGAACCACCTCGACGCGGATTCGATTCTGTGGCTCGAGACGTATCTGCTCGAGTACAAGGGCCTGGTGGTTCTGATCACCCACGACCGCTACTTCCTCGACAAGGTGGTGGACTGCATGGTCGAGGTTGCCGGCGGCCTGGCCACGGTGCACCCTGGCAACTACAGCGCCTACCTCGAGTTCGAACGCACGCGCCTCGACATCAAGTTCAAGCACGATGCGCTACGCGACAAGCGGCTCAAGCAGGAGCTCGAGTGGATCCGCCGCACGCCCAAAGCTCAGACCAAGCAATCCAACTCGCGCCTGCATCGCTACCAGGTCATGGCCGATGCCGTCAGCGCGGAGGAGCAGGTCCAATCCGTCGAACTGCGCATCCCTCCGGGTCCGCGCTTGGGTGACAAGGTCGTGCACGTTCGCGGCCTGAAGAAGGCCTACGGCGACCACGTCCTCTTCGAAGACCTGACCTTCGATATCCCGCCCCAGGCCAAGCTTGGCGTCATCGGCGGCAACGGTCGGGGCAAGACCACCCTCCTGCGGCTCATTCTTGGTGAAGAGGAGCCGGACGCCGGTCACGTCGAGATCGGCTCCACCGTCGTGACCTCGGTCATCGAACAATCCCGCGACTCCCTCGATGACTCGAAGACCGTCTTCGAGAACGTCACCGAAGGCAACCAGATCCTGCCCTTCGGTCGCACGACCATGGACGCGCGCGCCTACGTGTCCCGCTTCAACTTCAAGGGTGAAGACCAAGCTCGCAAGCTAGGCGAGTGTTCCGGTGGCATGCGCAATCGCGTACTGCTCGCGCGCATGCTGCGCAAGCCCGCGAACCTCGTCATCATGGACGAGCCGACCAACGACCTGGACCTCGAGACCTTGCGCGTCCTCGAAGAAGGCATCACGCACTACCCGGGCTGCATGATCATCGTCACGCACGATAGGTACTTCCTGGACAAGGTCGCCACGCACATCCTCGCGTTCGAAGAAGATGGCAACGTCATCTTCCACCAGGGCGACTACCAGTCCTACCAGCGCCACAAGAGCGAAGCCCTCCAAGAGCCCGGCGGTACGCACCGGAAGTTCGCGCGACGCTAGTTGCAAGACGGGGTGTTGGTGTAGGGCGCGGGCCACCGATCCGCTCCGGGGATTGCCTGATCGGGGCCCTGCACCAGCCCTTGCTGGATCGGAACCTGGGGACATCCCCAGGAGTGCGGCTGGACCGATCGGAGCGTTGCATCCAACTCACTCGGAGGACAGCCGAGCGGCTTCGCTTCCACAACTCGAGGTCCCCGTGCTATCGTCGAACTCGCGTTGAGCGGATCAGACGGTCCGAGTCTCGAGACTCACCACAGGACGCGTCCGCCTCGATCGATGCGCGCCCGAGTCTTCCCACAAGGAATCCTGCATGCACGAGCTCCGTTCCCAACTCGTTCGTCACGGCGCGCTGCTCCGGCGACTTGCGAAACACGGCTCGATCCGAGAGGGGGACGTTCAGTCGTACCTTCGGGAGGCGACCGAGGTCGTCGCTGAGGCCCTGAACATCGCGCGTGTCAATGTCTGGCTCTTCGCGCCGGACCGCTCGAGCATCAAGTGCGTGGAGCACTACGATCTTGCGACGGGGGAGCATACGACCGGGTCCGAGATCCTGGCACGCGACCACCCCCGGTACTTCCAGGCGCTCGAGGAGGAGCGGACGATCGTTGCGAACGATGCGCGATTGGATCCGCGTACCAAGGACTTCACGAGCGGCTACCTGGACGTTCATGGGATCACGTCCATGATGGACACGCCCCTACACTCTGGAGGAGACGTGGTCGGGATCGTCTGCCACGAGCACATCGGCCCCATGCGGATGTGGACGCCCGAGGAGCAGCAGCTTGCCGGGTCCATGGCGGACATCGCCTCGCTCGCGTTGGAGTCCTTCGAGCGCCAGCAGGTGGAGCGGGCGCTCCGGGGCAGCGAACTGCGTCTGCGCGCGATCCTCGACCAGGCCTTGGATGCGATCCTCAGCGTCGATGAGCAAGGCGTCATCATCGACTGGAATCCCCAGGCCGAAGCGGTGTTCGGCTGGTCCAGCGAGGAGGCGATCGGAAGGACGCTGTTCGAGACGGTCGTCCGGGAATGCGATCGAGACGCACTCGAGCGGATCGGTCGAGGGTTGGTCGAGAACGGCGATTCAGAGTTCCTGGGCCGACGCATTCATGCGACCGCCAAGGACCGCGGTGGTCGTGAGTTTCCCATCGAGTTGAGTGCGGTGGCCCTCGACGTTGGTGAGCACAGGACCTTCAGCGTGTTCGCCCGCGACATCACCGCCCGGGTGGAGAGCCAGGAGCGCCAGGAGCTCCTCATGCACGAGCTCGACCACCGGGTGAAGAACAACCTCTCCTGGGCGCTCTCGCTCGCCGCTCTGACGGGGGCGGAGTCGAACGACGTCCCGGAGTTCTTGGAGTCCTTCGAGGGTCGCATTCGCGGGCTGGCTCGCCTTCACGAGACGTTGGCTCTCGGCAGTTGGGGCGATACGGATCTCCTCACCGTCGCTCGCCTCGCCTTGAACGCCCACCTCGAGGCCGGTACGGGTCGCGCGAAATGCACCGGCCCGGAGGTGCTCCTTCCCCTGCGCCTGGCCTCGCCCGTCTGCATGGCGATCCACGAATTGACGACGAACGCGATGAAGCACGGGGCCTTGTCCACGCCTGATGGAGTCGTCGAGTTGACCTGGGAGATCCTCGACGGCGACCAGGTTTCGATGAAGTGGGTCGAGACCGGAGGACCGACGACCGGCAGCCCGGGAGATCCATCCACTGGACTGAAACTGATCGAAGGTTTGGTCGACTACGAACTCTCCGGGAAGCACGGATATGAGTTCACGCCCACCGGATTCGAGTGCTGGATTCGGTTCCCGATCTCGTCATGAACGTGAGGCGTTCCTGACTTCGGTCAACGAATGTCGCGGGCGAACCTTCCACGCCCATCGGTCAGCACTGCGTTGCCGGCCGAGCGTGGCAACTCGCTCACCTAGCCAATACGAACGCGTCGATCAGGCGCTCGACGTGAGGCCGGGCCGCCTGGGCAGCATCGTCCCTGTCGTGGACCTGACGTAGCACGAGGGCGCCCTCGAAGAGCATCGTGTAGGCGTCGGTGAACGCATCGGGATCTCGTGTCTCCGCACGTTCAGCGAGCTCGCGGAACCACGCCCGATTGCCCTGCTTGTGCTGAACGGCTGCGCGATGAATCGGATCGTGTGGGTTGGGGAACTCGGCTGCGGCGTTGATGAACTGGCACCCGCGGAACTCGGGAGCGTTGATCACCAGGTCGAGCACATCGAACACGGCCAGCAGCTGGTCGCGCGCATCCCTTCCGACCAGGGCCTCCACCCCGCGAGTCCAGGCCGTCATCTGCCATGCATCGCGCATCTCGATCGTGGCCACCACCAGTTCGTCCTTGCTCTCGAAGTGCTTGTAGAACGTCGTCTTCGAGACGTCGGCCTCCGCGAGGATTCGATCCAAGCCGATCGGAGTGATGCCGTGGTAGTAGAACAGCGCCATCGCGACGCCGACCAATCGACCCCGCCCCTGCTTCGGAATCGGCGGCAGGGTGAACAGCTCCAGAACGGTGCGCTCGAGGTCCTTCGAAATCATGTTGGGGCCACTTTGAGCGGGGGATGACCTGGAGTCAACGGGGGGGGTGACCCCGAGTGAACTGCGCGGTGCTGCGAGGCCTCCTAGCCTCACCCGTGTCTGGTGAAACCAGCAACACCTCCAACCCATCAACCCACCCCAATCATCATGAGCACGCAAGCCACCACCACCATCAACGGCGTCGACGTCGAGGGCCTCGGAGCCCTGATCGAGAAGGTCCGCGAGAATCCCGCCCTCGGCCAATGCCGTTTCCGGGCCAGCAACACCTGGATCAGCGGGCTCCACAACCGAACCTCGATGCAGGGCTTCTACGCATCTGGAGAGGAGGACCAATCACGTGAGGAGCCCATCGTCCTCGACTCGGACGTGCCGCCCTTCCTCCTCGGTGAGAACCGTGGAGCGACTCCCCTCGAGATCGCGCTCACGGCCCTGGCGGCCTGCATGACCGGGACCCTCGTCGCCTACGCTTCGGCCATGGGCATCGAACTCAAGGAGGTCTCGGCCGAGTTGGAAAGCGATCTGGATCAAAGGGGCTTCTTCGATATCGACGCGTCCGTCCGCAACGGCCTCCAGCACGTCCGCGTCGATTATCGAATCCAGTCTCCCGAGCCCCGCGAGCGCATCCTCGAACTGCTCGGCGTGGCCCAGAAGTTCTCCCCGGTCTTCGACATCATGACCAACCCCGTCCCTGTTTCGATCCGTCTCGTCGAGGCGTGAGTTTCGGTCACGCCGCGGCGCTCGACGCTGTCTCCGCACCGAGCGGATTCGCGTCGGGCGCTTGCGGTGTCCTCATTCACGGAACGTTGCGTTTCTCCGACCAGGAAGGCAAAGCGTTCACGCGCGGCCCTTCGTTCCGATTCCGACCTCCCAACCATCCATTCCAAGCGCCGTGGCCCTCATTCGCTAATTTGCCGCTGCAGATGGTGCTGCGCGCAGCGCTCCGGGTCGAGGTCTTGCTACCTTTTCGAGCCTCACGCAAGTCCAGGCTCTGCAGGCCTGTTCGGGATACCAGCGAGTGGATACGTATGGATCGTAGGTCCGTTGTCGTAGTCATCATGAGGAACCAGCATTGATCGTAAGAAGCACGATGGTCGGAGCCTTGTTGGGGGGCCTAACGGCACTCGCGCTTTCGTGGCTCGGGTCGTCACCGGATGCGCCTGTTCCTCGACCTCACATCCGATCGAGCGCGCTCGCAACGGACTCGACCGACCTCATCGGTGCCGCGGCGTCGGCTACGGACCATCAACGTGCTACAGCGGGCGGCGGATTCGATCCGCAGTCGACCGTTCTAGGTCATGGCTTGGTCCTCGACGAGGTGGGGCAGCCGGTCCTCGATTCTCGAATCACTTTCGAGGATGTGGAGGCAAGGCAAACCACGGCGGCGATTGGAATGTCGGGAGCTTGGTCGTTGCCCGGTTTGCAGCCAGGGACCTTCACCGTCAGCATTCGGAAGGAAGGCTATATTCCCATTCTCGAAGACGTCGAGGTCCCGGCCGAAGCGACTTGGAGGCAGGACTTCGTCCTTCATCAGGCGTTGTCGTTGCCGGTGCGGTTCGAGACTCCGGACGGCGTGAAGTGGGAGTTCCCGAGGTTCGCGGGAACGGAGTTGTCCTCGTCGCTCGGGGTCGCGGTGACACGGGATGCTCCCAGCGAACGTGTGAACGGCGTCATCGGCAGGACGGCGCGCTACTCCGAAGGCGGCTTCTACGAGTCCCGTGACGAAGTCGACGACCCGAATGCCCTTGGTCTCGAGTTCCACGGACTCTTGAAACTCCATTCCAAACCTCCCGTCTGGGTCAGCGCCGTGGTTCGAGACGTCGTGCTCTCCACGCGGAGAATCTCGGGGGACGAGGACGACCTCGTCTTCGTGGTCGACCCCGAGCAACTTGCTCTGCAAGAGGGTGAGGTTCGCGTTCGCATCGTGGATGCGGACACCGGCCTAGCCGTAACGGCCGGAGTCGAGTTGGAGTTCACTTCCGGAGGCTTCCCGTTCAGGCCCGTCGTGGAAGGGGACACGTGCGTGTTCCGTGGTGTCGTACCCGGCGGGCTGGACCTGACTTTGAACTCCCTGGACTTCGAACATCTGGAGCGACATGTGGATGTCTTGCCGGGTCAACTGGTCGATCTTGGAACGATCGAGATCGGACGCAGGGCGCCATTCGTGATTCACTTGAGGGACTCCGCAGGGGAGCCTGTCAGTGAGGGAGTGAACTTGGCTGTCCTGCGCCAGAGCCTGCAGTTCGGCCCCAATGACTTCAACGCCCGCATCAGCACGGCTATCGGTGTCGACGGCGAAGTCCAAGTGACTTGGCTGTCACCCGGGCCGACCCTCATCGTCGCTGGTGGAGCGAATGGTCTCGCGCGCACCGCCAAGGTCGTGGACACGCGGGACGAACCCGTCGTGGATCATGTCCTCCCTTCCGGCACGCCGGTCACGTTGCGCCTCCGTACCCATGCAGTTCATGGCGACGTTCACCGATTGATGCAAGAGGATGGGAGTCCGTTGTACTCGGGGACCCGTCTCCCGCGCGAGACCTACCTGGCCCGCGGGAGCTACACCCTTTCCTCGTATCGCAGAGGCGACGAGTTGTCTCGCATGCAATTCGTCGTTTCCGGTGACCGTTCGGTCGTGACCTACGGGGAAGAGTGAGCCATGCATCGTGACCGAGTTCTCGCCGCAGCATGCACGGTGGTGGCGTTCTTCGGCGCTTTCATCGCCGTGCGGAACATGCTGCACGCTGCCCCCGCTTCTGAGCCGCTCTCGCGATCTAGCGTGCCTTCCGAGCGTACCGAGCCGTCCACCGATCCAGAGGAGCCGCAGCACGTCGCAGCCCAGTCACCTTCAACTGAACGGTCGACCTCAAGCTCCGTCGTGGTCGGCGAGCACGCGGTAGCTCCCGTTTCGATGGCAGGGGCCCCAGCGCCGGTCCTCGTCGTCCAAGGCCTCGTGTCGCTCGAGGACGGATCTCCTCTCGAAGGTGCCAGCGTGTGGGTCCTTCACCTGGACGGCGAACGGACTCGTGTGACGACGGATTCGATGGGGAGGTACGCGATCTCAGGCATTCCGGTTGGGTCCAACTCCCTGCATGCTGGTTTGAGGGATCACCATACGACTTCAGCCGAGGTCGTCGTCACACGCGATGAACCCGTCGTACGACAAGACTTCATCCTGCGCTCCAAGCAGGTCGTTTGGGTGCGTCTCGTCGGTTCGGACGGCGAGGCGGTTCTGTCCGAATTGAGTGCAATCGGCATGCACATCTATACGTCGCAGTTGTTGCCGGTCGCCACGCGATTGGAACCAGGCGACACCTTCAGCGGAATCCATGGCAGCCCGAACAACACCAATGGAATTGGTAGTTTCGGAGGCGGCCCCTTCTTGGAGACGGCCAAGGGGCCTGAGTACATGGGGCCCGTGACGCTGCACGAGGATGGGCCCGCTTGGATGTGCCTTGTGGCGGCGGGCCAGGTTCTCCGCAAGCAAGCTATCGACCCGACGGTTCAAGAGGTGACCTTCGTCGTCGACCCGAGCGATGTTTTCGAGCTCCGTTGCACGGTGCGTGCTCGCCTCGTTTCTGCGATCACGCTGGAGCCCGTTGCGGGCATGGCTTGGTTGTCGGACGACCCTTTCCAGGGCGGACGAGGCACGAAGATCCAGGACGACGGGCTGGTAGAGTTCGTGGACGTCTGGCCCGGCACCCGGTTTCTCGTGGTCCACGCGGAGGGCTTCACGCGTGACCCGCAAGAGCTGTTGATCGGGCCGGGCGAGGTGCTCGATCTCGGTCAACTCCTCATGCACGAGCCCGTGACCATCAGCGGCTGGGTCGTCGACGCGGAAGGTCGTGGAGTCAAGTCGACCTTGCGATGGGGGACGCGCGATCCTGGTGGCGGTGACATCGAATGGGTTCGCCAGAGAAGCCAGCAGAGCGCCGATGACGGCTCCTTCACCTTGTACCGACTCGTCCCTGGTGACTACGTCGTTCAGGTCCTTGGGTCGACCCGTCGAGGGCTGAAACAAGATGGCTCCTTCAAGTCTCACGCCCTCCGCGTCGATGCCACCGCTGGCAGCGTGGAAGGTGTCGAGCTCGTGGTCGCCGACACGCGACGGGTCGTCCTCGTGACCGAGGACATGCAGGAGCCTTGGCCGATCGCGCGGATCGTCGATGACGAGGGCCTCCCCATGGACGGAGGGTATCTGGGGCGATGGTCCAACGAGTCCGTGCTTGAAGTCCCCGACGGGACCTGGAACTTGATCGTCGAACAGAATGGAGTCGTGACGACGCGCAAGACGCTCGTCGTCGACGGGGAGCCGCTGCGCATCGAGCTCGACGGCTAACGAACGGGTCATGCGTGCCCCAGCGGCCCCGGTCCGAACCGTGGACCGCCTAGCCGTTCAAAGGCCGATCCACCCGAGCAAGCCTCGGAAGAAGCCCTTCGGAGGTGTGCCGCCGCGCGTGACGATGCGGATGTGGCCTTGCGATGGCTCGCCGTCCGTGGCTTCGACGAGTTCGATGCGAGGAGCGCGCTGACTCATCCGCTCGAACGGAATCTCCTGCGCCAGCAGTTCACGCGTGAGCGCATCCAAGCGCGTGCGAGCGATCGACAAGGCGGCGTCGCGCACACGGCGTTCGCTGCGTCCGGCCGATCCGTTGCGCAGCAGCGCGGCCACGCGGTCGATGCCGTCCTCGACGAGGCCGAGGTCGCGGGCCCTGTGGACCAGGTCGGCACGCGTCGCCGCATACCGCTCGCGCTGACCGAGCATCAGTTGGGCTCGGGCGACGGCGTTCAGTTCGTCGCGTCGCTGGACCAACTCGGCTTGACGGTCGCGCAGGGAACTCAAGAGGTCGCGCGCTTCGTTCGCCGCCGGTGATGCCAGGCGTGCAGCACGTTCGAGGTCGGCCGGGGCGAAGGTGTGACTCGCTTGCAGTTCCAGCAACGGATCCGCGCGCATGCCCTTGAGGATCGGGGCCAGCGACGCCAGTTCCGGCGGGCCGATGTGAACGCCCCCCGCGCTGAAGGGCAGCGTGACTTCGAGACCGGCGTACTTGGGCTTGCGATCGGAACTGCCGAACAGGCCGCCGAGTCCCACCATGTCGGTCACGCCGCCGACAGCGCGTAGGGGAGCGCTGGCGAGGGCTTCGGTGATCAGGCCGAGCAAGGCCGATGAGGCCTCCGCTGCGATCTCCGACGTGCTGACGCCGCCCTCGGCATCGACGCGGAACTCCAGGGGCAAGCGGTGGTCCCCTTGCTCGTTCTCGAGCGCGAAGAGCACGGTGTCCAACGGTGCTGGCAACTTGAGATAGCGCGAGATCGGTCCGCCGTCGGGCTCGGACAGCGACAGGTAGGACACCTGCGAGGTCGACGTGACCCGCGTGCCGCGTTCCGCGTCGAAACGCAGGTGCAGGTTCGAGTCCAGCAGGCCATCGCCGATCTCCACTCCGGACTCGCGAGCCAGACCGCGAACGCCCAGCAGTTCGAACGAGGCGAGGGACGTGCGCACCCAACCTGTCGGCTGCGGAGCGAGCGTCAAGCGCGCGTTCAACGTGGCCTCTTGGAACAACGGGCGCTCCTCCAAGACCACCTCTTCGTCCGATCCGGTCAGCGCCGTGAGGCCGCCCGTCGCGAGACCGCGCAGCAACGAGGCCTGCGCCATCCGCTTCGGCACCGCGACCGGACTGGCGCCCAGGGAAGCCGTGATGCGAATCGGTATCGGTTCCAGGAGCGCGCGTGTGCTGAAGCCGCGCACCTCCAGATCCAGCTGGTCCAGCGGCAGGTCTGTCGCAGGCTCGGTCATCGAGTCCTGGAATCGGACATCGATCCCGTGGACGATCAGGTTGTCCAGTCGGAACTCGATCGCAGGCGGTTCCGGCACGATGGGGGCGAGATCAGGGTCGAGGTCGGTGCCCGAATCCTTGGGCACACTCGCTTCCGCGATGGTCCCGGTCGATTCGGGGCGGTCTTCTGCGCCTTGCAAGTTCGACGCATCCGGATCGACCTCGATGGGAGAGGCCTCCGGAGCTGGATCGAGCCACACGAGCCCGGCCAGTTCCAGGCCCGCACTGGTTCGATGGACGTGCGCACGCGGCGTGTCGATGTCGATCTCGGCGACGTGGATCAGACCAGCGCCGGGAGCGACGCGCCGTACGATGGCTTCGATGGCATCGACTCCGAGCGCGATCTCCCCGTCCGGGGTCGCGCGCAGGGCGACGTCCGAGACCAGGATCTCCGCGCCGAAGCCCGATGCGAGATCGAACTCCAGCGGACTTCGTCGGCGCCACGAGAGCTCGGCGGCGAACTTGGCGTCGAACGTTCCGTCCGTCAGGCCGCTCGGGTCCAATTCACGTTCCAGTTCCGGAGCGAGGGCGAGCAAGCCGTCACCCGAGATCCCTCGAACAGCCAGAGCGGCCTCGACGCGCGGCCGTTCCGCGAAGGGCGTGACCTCGATTCCCAGCGCTAGGGAACCGATCCCGGGCGTGACCTGCCCGCGGACGTCGAAACCGATGCTGGGAGCCTCCGCCGTGTCGTCGTCGGACGCCTCGAGCTGATCGAGGTAGAGGACGAAGGGCTCGCGCATCGTGACCTGCATGGAGGTCGCGGACGGTCGCGCCTCGGGGCCGTCGTTCCGAACGGTCAGGTCCGCGAGCTCGAGGTCGAACTCGCCCAGGCGAATCTGCCGCCATGTGGACCCGCTCGGGGCACCGGACGCGGACGGCGTTGCGCTCGGAGTGGGCGGGGCAGCCTTCGCGAGTTCGCTTTGGCCCTCTACGGTCTTGCTCGGCGGCGCGATGTGCAAGCCCAGCACCGAGAGGGCGCCGTCCGCGTGCCGCTCCAGGTCCAGGCGCGCTCCGGCGACCCGCACGGTTTCGATGTCCAGGACGCCGGCTGCGGAATCCAACCGCGGCACCTCGGCCACGATCTCGGCGATGGCCGCGAGCGGGCGGTCCGAGGAACGTTCGCGCAGGTCGACGGACGTGACCTTCAAACTCAACGCGTTGCCGCCGGGAGCCGAGCGTGCGATGCGGGCTTCGACGTGGGCGGTCGCGCTGCCGTCCTCAAGCTCCATTTCGATCCCCTCGGGGAGGTAGGGAGCCAGCGGGCCGGAGCGAAGTCCATGTCCCGACAGGTCGAGGCTGGCGACCAGGTCGTCGGGGTCGAGCACGCACTCTCCGACCGCTGCGAGCGTCCAATCGCCCGCGGTCATGCGGCCGTCGATCGACGTGCGCGGCGCGCCTGTTCCCGGGGCGATGTCGTGGAGCTCCAGATCGCCCTCGACGTCGACGGTGTGAGGTGTCGCGAGCGCGAAGTCCTGGAAACGGAGCTGCGCGCCGTTGAGTTGAACGCGATCCAGCCGCAGGCTGCCCGATCGAGGCGCCGCGTCCTCCGGCGGTGCTGCTGCTGCGAGTTCGGAGTCCTCTTGGCTCGGCAGGGGAACCGCCGCTTCGACAACGGAATCCGAAGGTGCCGTGTCGCCCTCGGATGCGCCTTGCGGAGGGAGACGCAGGCCGAACGCGATGAGGCTGCCATCGGGATCGCGCTGCAACTCGAGCCGAGGCGCGTCCACTCGCACGTCCGCAACCGTCACGTCCGCGCCCCAGGACAGGGCCTCCACGGAGAGTCGGTCCAGCGCGAACCATTCGCGCTCCGCAGACTCCGACCGCTCCGACAGGCGCAGCGGGCCAACGTCCAGATCCAGAATCGGTCGACCGTCCACGGCCGCGAGTTCGGCGTGCAGGCCACCTTCGAACGACCCGTCCTTCAGCACGGGCTCGACACCCAGGATCTCCAACCACGGCCGGACAGGATCCAGGTCCAGACCTTCGGCGCGCGTGATGCCGTTCACCACCAGCGCACCGTCTGCGGCTTGCTCCCCATTCAGTTGGGCACTCATATCGCGCGCGAACGAGGCTTCACCCGTGATCTCGAACTCGAAGGAGGATGCACCGATCGTGTTCGATGCGAGCTGCGTCAAACTTGCGATGGCTGGGCCGATGCTGGCTTCGGCCGTGGACTCGCGCTCGTCCACCAGGAGGATCTGCTCCAGTTCGAGGCGCATGCCGGGAAGTTGGAGCGTCGGGATGGAGAACGCTGGCGACGAACTCGACGATGCGATGCCGGGCTCGATGGTCTTCGCACGGTCCGGGGCCTGCGCGCTCGCGAACGACTGCGGCGTTCCACCGAAGCGCAGGCCGAACACGGCGACGCTGCCTTCGACGTCTCGCGTGATGCGCAGGCGCGCACCCTCGGATGCGAAGGGATGCGCGGCACTCGGATCCCAGGTGAATCCATCTAGCGCAGCCAGTTCGACGTCGGCGTCGTGCATGGCCAGGCCGGTCAGGCGGAGCGCGGGTGTTTCGGTCGACTGCGTTCCGTACGCCAGCGACGCGATGCGTAGGCTGCCGTCCTCGAGCGCGGGCTCGATGCCCAACGATGCGAGGTAGGGCTCCAATCGTTCCAGGTCGACGCCTGTTGCCTCGAGGGCCAGATCGATCTCGGGTCCGGACGACGTGAGTTGCAACGAGCCGTGTACCGAGGACCGCTCCATGATCCCTGGGAAGCTGGCTGTGCCCTCGATGGTCGCCGTCGGGGCGTTCGCGGACGCTGATGCGAAGGGGCCGGCGGTCAACGACTCGAGGTTGGCCTCCAACACCGTGGTCTTGGCCCAAGTGTGGTCGTCGAGCGCGAGCCGTCCCTCCTGGAAGCGAACGCGTTCCACGCTCCAGTCGAAGGGCGCGTCCGAGGCGAGCGACGCAGTCGGCAACGGACCGGAATCGACGACGGCAGTCTCCGCTTCCTCCTCGATCGAAACGGGAGCACCGCGCCATGCGATCCCCGCGAACGCGAGGTCGCCGTCACGCATGCGAATCGCATTCCCGCGCAGGCCCCGCGCCAGGACCTCACCCACGTGCGCGCCCTTCGGCCAAGCCTCTTCGATCGAGACCGTCAGCTCATCCAGGGCGAGGGCCTCGAGTCCATCGTGCGAGAGTTGGGCGTGGCGCAGTTCCAGGTCGCCCCGGATGCGCTCGCCCGCCTCATCGGCAGGTTTGGCACGCAGGGCCAGTTCCATCCCGCCGTCGATACGTTGCGCCACGACATCGAGGCCGAAGGGCCGCAAGAGGTGCGCGATGGGACCGAGGCGCAGGTTCGACAGCTCGAACTCGAGCTCGAGGTCGGCCGAGCCTCCCTGGGTCGAGCCCGTTCCCTGCATGCGGAAGAGGTCCAGCAACTGCGGAGAGGTCGCGACCACGTCGATGCGCGCGCGGGGAATCGGCTGCCCCTCGGCGTCGCTCGGCACCTGGCCGATGTTGGCGGCGCTGACGGACATCGTCAGGGTCGTGTCGAGAGCGGGAGCGACCAGCTCGTCGTACAAGCGAATCGAGATGTCCTGGGCGCGGGCCGCGACGATCTCGATCGGCGGTTCGAGCGACAGGCGGTGCGGCTCGTACGGATCGGCCGCGGTGACGTCAGGTTCCGCGTCGACGGCGGGGGCGAAGCGCGCCAGCACCGGATCGAAGTTCCACGCGCCTTCCGCATCGCGACGGAGTTCCACTTGGGCGCCATCGAGCTCGACGCGACGGGCGCGCACGTGGCCGGTCAGGAGCGCCGTCGTGTCCACGTCGAGGGCCAGTGTCTGAACCTGCACCCAAGGTTGCGTCGCACCGTCCTCGGCGCGCACGTCCGCGCGCAAGTTCCAGAACTCCACGCGCCCTTCCAGCAGTTCGAGGTCGAACCGCTCGTACTCGAGTTCGATGCCGTAGCCCGCCGCGACCGAGCGCAGGATCGGTCCAGCCGCGAAACCCAGAGCGACCCGGCCGACGACGGCCAATCCCAGGAGCCACACGAAACGCCGTGTCCAGCGCCGTTTGCGTCCCGGTTGCACTGCGTCGACCTCGGGATCCGTTCTCACTTGCTTGGAACTCATCGCCCGTCCGCTCCATTCGAGGATCCCGCCTGCGGGGACCGTTCCGCTGGACCAGCATCGGTCGCCAGCACCTGTTGATCCTCCCAAGCCCGCAACGCCTGACGTCGCGCGCGGCGATCGTCGAGCGGGTCGAAGCCGGTCACTTCGAAACCGTTCATGGTCAACCAGTCGAACGCACGCACACGCGCCGCGGGATCCGGGGCTTCGAGCGCGATGCGGTTCTCGTTCCAGATCGTGTCCTGGAACTCGCGCAGGTTCCGCGCGCGGGCGATGGAGGCTTCGAGGACGCCGGGTGCGCGCCCCACGTCACCGGTCCAGCGCAACAGCAGCGCCGTGAACTCCGGGGGCAACTCACCCCGCGCCAGGTCGCGCTGGAGCAGGGCCAAAGCGGACCGTTCCAGGCTCCACGCCAAGGCCTCGCCGTCGTCCGCCCGTTCGCGCATCGACGTGGCGTCTTGCACGAGCGCGGTGGACCACGCAGCGATCGCCGCATCGTCCGCCATCAGAGCCATGCCGGATGCGATGGGGGCATCGCCCGCCAGGACGACCAGGGCCTCGCGAGCATGGTCGGGATCTTGGAGCGCATCCACGGCCTGCAGGCGGCGCAGGCGCAGCAGGTCGGACTCGACCAGCGGGCGCCGACGATCCTGGCCTCGTTCGTGGGCCGTGTCGATCTGGTCGCGCACGTGCGCCAGTTCGTTCTCGATGTCACCGGTACGGTTCGCGACGGCGTCCCCAGCGCCCTGTTCGAGCACCAGGAGGTAGGCCAGGCGTCCCGTTGGGTCGAATCGCGCCGGAGCGAACAGAGCCATGTGTTGACCGGCGCCCTCGAGCATGGCGTCGAGCACGATCTTCTCGGTGCGCGGTACGGGCGCGACCGACGGATCGACTTCGCCCGAGTCGTACAATCGGTCCACGACGTCCGACACGATCAGCGCCACTTCCAATGGGTCGCCGCTCGTCCCTTCCAGCTTGGGCTCCCGCCACAGCTCGATCGTGACGTGTCGCTCGGCCTGTCGATGGCCGGCCAAGGTGATCGGTTCGAGATGCGCGACGGCGATCGAGGTCGTCAATCCGGGCAAGGCCAGCCCATCACAGCGCGCGCACAGTACGGCACTCGAAGCGGCGCGGCTGGGGATGCTGGCTGCGAGCGACTCTGCGTCCGCGCCCAGGACCAGACGCGCGTTCGCCATCATGGGGGACTGCGGCTGCAGCGGATCGGTGCCGTCGTCGCCGATGATGAGGCGCGCGTGATCCATCAGGGGATCGAAGCGAACTCCCGGCATGTCCGTCAGCAGATAGAAGCGCGCCGTGATCGGAATCGCGTCCTCAGCGTGCAATCTGAGCTGTTGGGTGACGTCCTGGCTCGCGAGGCCGGCGATCGGATCCCCCGCGTAGTAGGTGACCCGCGTCACGAGTTCGGGCGAGAGCAACGGAGGTGCGGGCCTGGACACGCATCCCACGAGGGAGGCGATGATCAGAACGATGAAGAGATTCGCGGGCGTGCGGTACATCGGATGCGGACGGAGAGGGTCGAGCGCGCGACATCCTATCCCCGTTCTGGCGGATGTTCGCTCTCACCTGCGACTTGTCCGAACACCATCGAAACGTGCATGGACCGGAGGTTCCAAGCATCCCGTGCGCCGGGCCGGTTCGCCCGCTAGGCTGCCCTTGGCCCCGCGCTCAGCGACGAGCGGAACCCACCCCCAAGACCTATGGACCACGCATCTCTCATGAAGCTCCTGGCCATCGGCCTCTACGTGGCGATCCTGCTGGGGATCGGCGTAGCGGCGTCGCGCAAGGTCACGGACATCCGCGACTACTTCGCGGCGGGCAAGAAGCTCGGCTTCTTCAACGTGGCCTTCAGCGCGCGCGCCACCGGTGAGAGCGCGTGGCTGCTGCTCGGCCTGACCGGGATGGGCTATGCGGTCGGGGTGAAGGCCTTCTGGGTGGTCTTCGGCGAGATGATCGGCGTGGGCGGAGCCTGGCTGTTCATGGCGCACCGCTTCAAGCGCCTGACCGATCGGTACGACTCGATCACGGTGCCCGATTACCTGGAATCCCGGCTGCGGGAATCGGGCCACGGGCTGCGCTTGATCGCGGCCGGAGCGCTGGTCGTGTTCGTCCCGATCTACGCCGGCGCCCAGGTGTTCGCCACGGGCACCGCGTTCCACGCCTTCCTCGGTTGGAACCACTATCTGGGAGCCGCCGCCGGATTCGCCGTCGTGATGCTCTACATCACCCAGGGCGGATTCACCGCGGTCGTCTGGTCCGACGTGTTCCAAGGGTCATTGATGGTGCTAGGGCTGGTCGCCTTGCCGATCGTGGCGCTGTCCCACATGGGCGGGCTCGACGCGATCGCCGAGACCCTGCGGGGGATCGATCCGGACCTCCTCACCTGGCACGGTCCCGGCAAAGGAGTTCCTGGCAGCGGCGGGTGGAGCCTCGCGACGATCACCTCGATCGTGGGCTTCGCAGCGATCGGCATCGGGTTCTGGGGCTCGCCCCAGGTGTTCGTGCGCTACATCTCGATGAAGAACACGGGGCAGATCCTGCCCGGCACGATCACGGCGCTCATCTGGACCTTGTTGGCCGACTCCGGCGCGGTCCTGGTCGGTCTCTTCGGTCGCGCGATCTACGCGCCGGTCGAGCTCGCCACCACGGCCGGGTACACGCCCGCAGACCTCAGCAACGTCAGCCAGAACGTCCTGCCTCAGATGTCGCTCGACCTCCTGCCGGCGTTCTTCGCAGGTGGCTTCATCGCCATGGTGTTGAGCGCAATCATGTCGACGATCGACTCCTTGCTCGTCGTAGCTTCAAGCGCCGGTGTGCGCGACTATTGGCAGAAGGTCCGCAACCCCGGTATGAGCGACGAGCGGTTGATGAAGCTCTCGCGGCAAGTGACGCTGGCGCTCTCGCTCGTGTCCTTCGGGATCGGCATCGGGATCATGCTGTACGACAAGGAACACGGCGTCTTCTGGACGATCCTGTTCGGTTGGTCGGGCATCGCGGCGACGTTCTGCCCGACGATGATCCTCAGCCTCTACTGGTCGAAACTCACGTCGCGCGGAGCCAAGTTCGCCATGATCGCCGGCTTCCTGGCCGTGCCGTTCTTCAAGTTCGCGGCGCCGCCGTTGCTCGACTGGATGGGCCTCGTGAGTTGGGTCGATCGGTTGGAGGACATCGAAGTCCTGCTGCCCTCGTTCGTCGTCGGCTTCATCGTCGCGATCGTCGTCAGCCTCACCGACAAACCAGGCCGCGCCCGCATGGCAGGCGTCGAAGCGGAACTGGACGAGGCACGGTCCTAGGCGATCGACGACGGGATGGATTGGAGTCGAGGGTCGCTGCATTGCGGATCCGTGAACCAAGAACACTCTCCAGCAGTGTTCGCTTGACGTCGACGCATGCGCTGCGCCCCATGCTGGATGCGCCGTCATGGATCGAATGGCGGGATCCTCGGGTGTGGGCTAGGCTCGCCCCATGCAATGCGTTCCTGCCACTGTCGTTCTCGCCCTCCTGGTCCTGTCCGGCATGGCCCAGGGCCAGGGTCCTGCGAACGACGACTGCGCGAACCCCATCGCGTTGACGGGCTCGACGAGCGTTACGATCGACAACAGCACCGCTGTGACGAGCGGCTTCGACGGTGGCGGTGGACCTTGCGGAACCGTGGTCGAACAGGATGTCTTCTACGTCTGGACCGCCACGGATGCGGGCACGATCGAGTTCGCGACCTGCAACTCCAATCACAATGGCTCTCTGGCCATTCATGTCGGGAGCGACTGCTCCGCCACCTGCATCGCGCAGAACGATACCCCCTGTTCCTTGGGGCAGCGCGTTCACATCGATGGTGTGGAGGTCGGGGACGAGCTGCTCATCCAGGTCGGCGGCGGACTCGGTTCGTTCGGTCCAGCGGGAGTGTCGACCTTGGTCATCACCCCGACCGTGGCCACGCTCGGGAACGACCAGTGCTATACGGCGCAGCCCATGCTCGGAACGGGCACGGTTCCGTTCGACACGATCGGATCGAGTGTCAGCGGGTTCACCGGTGTCGGCGGCTGCACCGTGGGGATCGGTCAGGACCGGTTCTTCGTCTGGCGCGCCGTCGTGGCCGGCGACTATGCCTTCGAGACCTGCTTCTCGGGTTTTGACTCGGGGCTCGCCGTCTACGCCGGTGGTGATTGCCAGGCCACCTGTCTGGGCTTCGATGACAGTAGCTGCATGAACGGAGGTCGCATCGAGGTCCTCGGCGTGCAGCCTGGGGACATCCACTTGATCCAGGTCGGCGGAGCCGTGGGGTATGGCCCGGGCATCTTGACGGTGCGCGAGATCCTGCCGCCGCCGACCAACGAGGACTGCGCGACGCCGCAAGTCATATCGGGTACAGGCGCGTGGGATCTCCAGACTTTGGACGCACAGTGGAGCGGGTTCGATGGCGGCGGCGGTGCGTGTGGCGCGGTGGTCCAGCGCGACCTCTTCTTCGCATGGACGGCGCCCGCTTCCGGCAGCTATGCCTTCGACACCTGCGGGTCCCTGTTCGACACGATCCTGCGCGCGTTCGACGGTTCCGATTGCTCGGCGGTGTGTCTGTCCGAGAGTGATGACGCTTGCGGGCTCGGCAGCCGGATCGAACTTCAGAACCTCCAGGCCGGCGATCCCGTGCTCCTCCAAGTCGGGGGCTACATTGAAGGCGGCATCGGACAACTCGCCATCGAGTTGATCCAGATCCCGGTTCATGACACGTGCGCGACGCCGATTCCGATCTCTGGACTCGGGCTGTTCCCGTTCGACAATCTGGGCGCCGGCACGTCTGGCTTCGATGGGGGGAGCGCGTTGTGCTGGGCGGGTTTGGGCGGACCACCTTACTCGGACGTGTTCTTCACCTGGGTCGCTCCGGCGACCGGCAGTTACGACTTCGCTCCGTGTTCCAACGTCGAGGGAACGCATGAAGTCGTCGCCCATCTGGGTACGGATTGCAGCGCGACCTGCGTCGACGCTTCGAGCGGAGACACTTGCCATCAATACGCGACGGACAAGGTCGCGCGTGTGTCTGCCACGGCGGGTGCGAACTACTTGATTCAGGTCGGCGGCATCTACTGGTCGAACGAGACCGATGCCGGGGTCTTGGAGATCACGCCTGCGCCGTCACCTCCTGCGAACGACGACTGCTCGGCCCCCGCGGCCTTGTCAGGTACGGGGGCCTTCCCCTACGACGGCACTGGCGGCTCCGACAGCGGGTTCTCCGCGGGCGCGGGCTCGGCCTGCGACCTGTTCGCCATGGATCAGGACGTGTTCTTCGTCTGGACGGTGCCGAACGACGGGGACTTCACGATCCACACCAACGACCCGGCGAACTGGGGGACCCGGCTCGCGGTCTACGCGGGATCTGACTGCAGCGCGTCGTGCGTTGCGTTGGACGACAATGGACTCAACAGCTCCTTCGCCCACACACATCAGAGCTTGATCGACCTGGTAGATCTGGTTGCTGGGGAAACCTTCCTGATCCAACTGGCATCAGCTGCTCCTGGCATGGTCTTCATCGAGCAGCGCCTTGCTCCAGCGAACAACACCTGTCAAACACCTGAATTGATTCCAGGTGTTGGTACCTATTCCTTCGATAATCAGATGGCAACCACATCGGGTTTCGACGGAGGGAGTGCGGGGACGGGACTCTGCTACGGACCTCTTGCGCTCGGTTCTGTGTTACGGGATCTCTTCTTCGTCTGGACGGTTCCATGCTCGTCGAACTACCGCGTCACTGCGAGCCCTGTCGCTTCGACTGCCTTCGGGGCATCCAAGCTAAACGTCCATTTCGGTGACGATTGTTCCGCTACATGTCTAGGTGCGGACAGCAGCGTCTTCTTGGGGCACACGAACTCGAGTGTCGAGTTGCTCGGACTCGATGTGGGGTCCTCCTACCTGATCCAGTTGGGGTCATGGGCCCCGATGGTCAGCGGCACCGGGATCTTGACTATCGAGAACCTTGGTAGCCCCTGTCCTCCAGGATGGGCGTTCATACGCAGGTGCACGCCAGCCCTGCCGAATCAGACCGGTAATCCGGTATCTATTCAGGGCGCTGTTTGGAGTGCCTCAAGCTCCAATCTGCACCTCGATGCGAATGGAGGACCGGCTGGTGCCTTCGGGTTCTTCTTGGTTGCATCCAGTGAGGCGGCGCCGCTTCCCATTGGCCAGGGCTTGCTCTGCCTCGGGTTGCCCATGGGGCGATACAACGGCCAGAACGCTTCGAACCTAGGGCTTCCCCAGCTGAATTCTCTCTGTCAGTTTCTTCCGCCCAACGGAGGCACCTTGGTCAATCTGGGAGGTAGTTCTTCGTCAGGTCTCGGGTTCGATGTCCCTAGCGAGCTTCCTGCACCTTTCGCGCCGACACAGATCACTAGCGGCGATACCTGGTTCTTCCAGTTTTGGTATCGCGACATGGACGGCGCGGGTTCGCCTGATTCCAACCTTTCCGACGTCCTCGAGGTTCAGTTTCCATGAGTGCCATGACCAACCACTTGCTCGCTTGTGCGGTCAGTATCGCTGCACTCAACTCGGACAGCTTTGCACAGGATGTCCTTGCCGAGCGATTTGGTTCCTCAGTGCTGGATCGGTTCGGGACCCACATTGTCGGAGTCGGAGATGTGACCGGTGATGGAATCGAGGACTTCCTGGCTGGGAGTGGGTATGGATTCAGCAACACGGTCACCGTACATGTCATTTCAGGAGCCACCCTTACAAGCCTGACCACGTATACGAATATTCACCACTTTCGTCGTTGGACCTCCGTGGCGCCCGGAGGCGCTGGCGCCGGCCCTGCGGGAGATCTCAACGGGGATGGTCGAAATGAAGTCCTCTTGTTGGTGTATCCACCAGGTGCGACCAGCTTTGTGGTTGAGGCCATGGATCCGGTCCTGGGTGTTTCCGTCGCTACGTACGAGCGGGAAATTGTGTTGTTGCCGGGCATTGTCGATGCCGGTGAACGATTCGGAGAGCGATTCGGGGCTGGGGGAGACGTCGATGGTGACGGGGTTCCGGATGTCATCGTGGGGTCCTCGATGATCGAACCTACACTTATTGAGGGGGAGATGAGCGGCCTGGCCCGCGTCTACAGCGGCGCGGATGGCTCGACCCTGCACACGATATTTCTCGCACCGATGTTCGGCTACGGAGGCTGGGGTGAAGTCGACCAAGTCTCTGCGGTCAGCATCGTGGGAGACGTCAACGCCGATGGATTCGACGACTTCACCGTCTCGAGCCAAGACTTCATGACGGTGGAGTACGTGAAAGTGTTCTCCGGCGAGGACGGCTCCTTGCTCCATCTGTTCGAGCAGTCACCTGCCATTCAAGAAACCTCACCCGCCCGTGGAGTGGGGGACATGAACGGGGACGGGCATGACGACCTCCTGCTCGGCAACCTGCCTGCAACGCTCGTCTCCGGCGCGACCGGCGAGATCCTGCGCACTTTCGTGCATATGGAAGGCGACGACATGTTCTGGGGCGAGACCATGCCCCTGGGTGACATCGACGGCGATGGCCTGTGCGACTTCGCGATCACTTCGCCCTACCACGACGGCATCGGGGAAGAGTCGGGCCGCCTCCACGTCGTGTCCGGAGCCGATGGCAGCGTCCTGTTCCAACTCAAAGGATCGCAGGCGGGTGAGACTTACGGCTCGTCCGTGACCGGAATGGGCGACCTGGATGGCGACGGCTTCAACGACCTCATCGTGGGAGCGGAGTTCACGGACAACGCCAGCGTGGACGTCGGCCGCGTGATCGCTTTGCGCTCCTGTTCCGGCGTCACCGACGTCGCCTGTACCGGCGCGCCGAACAGCACCGGAGCCTCCGGAACCCTGATCGCCTGCAACCGAAACACCAGCTATGGAGACCTGAGTCTCCGAGCGGACCGCCTTCCCGTCGGTTCGTACGGCTACTTCCTGGTCAGCCCCGCCGCCGGTTCGACGCCAGTGGGCGCGGGTCAGTTGTGCCTGGGCCCGCCGGCGCAACGACTTCTTGCGGGCAACGGCGCCGTCTGCATGGCGAACCCAGACGGCTTCGTCCACCGAACCGTCGACCTGGCCAACCTCCCCGCAAGCAACGTGATCCAACCCGGCGAGACTTGGTACTTCCAGTACCTGCACCGCGATGTGGACGCCAACGGCTTGCAGACCGTGCAACTGACGGACGCCGTGTCCGTGACGTTTCCTTGAGGGCGAAGGCCTGAGGGTTCACGAGTCCGCTTCGACCCGGCAACGGCGAACTGCGGCGCCGCTCAGGGCAGCGTGACCACGAGGGCGTTCGACAGGTTCGAGCTGTGGACGCCCATCGAATCCGTGTCGCGGTACCAGAGCTGGAACACCAGCGTATCGCCCGGCCCCCAGCCGACGATTCCTTGCGGGCTCGGGATCAAGAGAGGCACGTCGAAACCTGTTTGCAAGAAGGACGTGCCGGAGAAGGTCTCGAACATCCCGGAGCCCTCCGTGTTGAAGCGACCGACCGAATTCAGTTCCGCCACGCCGAACGCATTGGCCGCGTGAAGGTTGTAGCGATGGATCGGCTGAGCGAGACACAGCAAGCCCTGGCCGAGAGGGACGGGCATCGATGGCGCGGCCGAGCCCACGAGCATTCCGGTCCTTCCAACGGGACCTTGCGTGGCCTCGAGGTGGAGTTCTTGCCAACCCAACACCTCACGGAACCCACCCATGAGGTGGACGTCATCGCCACCGGCGTGCGGCTGCGCAGGCGCGCAGATCTCAGTGATGTTGGGGTCGTTGCAAGGACCTCCAAGGCGTTCGAAGCTGAGCTTGCCGAATCCACCGGAGCAGGTGACCGGGTTGCATCCGACTTGCACCAGGTAGGGCGTCCACGCCGTGACTCCGGTCAGAACGACCTCGGACCACCGGTTTCCACCGACTGCGTCGATGTCGTCGTTCACCACTCCGCAATCACCCAGACAGTCCCAACCCTCGTACACAGCGAGGACGGTGTCGCCCAGTGCGCTGCCTTCGGTGTGGATGCGGAAGTCTCCGTCGCACGTCGGCGTCCAGCGGTAGTACACATCGCGGGAGGGCGGTAAGCACTCCGGGTCGGCGTGCTCCTCGGCCAGATCGGCGAAGAGCCCGACGTTGTTGAAGTCGACGGCCAGTTCACCAACGACCAGGAGCGCCGTCGCGCAGGTGGGGTTGGGAGGTCCGCCATCCAGGTACGCCACCCGCAGCCTTCCCGTTTCGGTGCCCTCGTGGAAGCGGCCGCCCAACTGCAGCAGAACGCTCTCGCCCGCCTGCAGGTCGGCCAACTCCAGGAGCGTGAGCAGGTGATCGTCCTCCGAGGGCAGCGCGCGAGCGAGGCATGTGGCGCCACAACCCGTGCCCAGGTAAGCCTGCAGGACCATCGGAATCCCCGAGCCTGCCGTGCTGAACTGGTAGTCCCCGTCCAAGGGAACGGTCCACTGGAAGTACACGTCCTTGCGCGGCGGGGACGTCGTGTACTCCGTCAGGGTGCACGTCGGGTCTGCTGAGATCGGCCCGTCGGTCCTGGCCGCCCTTGAGTCGAAGGGGAAGGCCCCGAGTCCGCTGATCGGTGTTGCCGTGGCACAGGTGTCGTTGACGGGGCGCGGTGGGAGCGGGCGGATGTTCAGGACTCCGTCGGTGGGTTCGACCCACTCTGCCCAAGTCGCCACTTGGATGAGGTACGAGTCTCCGGGGTGCGCATCATGGACTTCGACGAATCCTTGCCGGTCATCTTCGAAGTACAAGACCATGTCGTTGGAGAGGCATGTTGCCGAGCAGTCCTGACCCGTATGCACGAGCAGTTGTGCACGCAGGTGGGACGAGCCAATCCCAGCGCTGCCTATCGTGTCGATCTGGAAGTCACCGAACGCGGTGGGGGTCCAATGAAAGAAGGTGTCGAATCCAAGGGGTTCGACAGCAGGCAGGCACGTCGAGGAGGGGGCGCCTTCTGGCAGCCACATCAGGTTGTTGTCGAAGGTGATCGCTGGCGCACCTTGGCCGACGACCTGAATGGGAGAGTTGCAGTCATCACCGTGAGGTATTGCGCCAACGCGGAGTTCCACGTAATTCATGACCGACCACCCCATGTGAAGCAGATAGGGCTGATTCGCTGAGAGGGTGACATACGCAACGGACGCGCAGATGCTCAGGTGCTGGAACTGAGGGTGAAGGAAGCAGGCTGCGTTGCAGTCCGTGCCCTCGTAAAGAGCCATGTCCCAGTGTCCGCCGCAGGAGACGACGGCTATCCGGTGGGGTCCGGTCTCTGTAGGCGTGTACGCGAAGAACCGGTCCCCCCAGATTCCCAGGAGCGGCTCCACGACGCAGGCCGGACTCGGCGAAACATGACCCGATGCAGTGGACCCCAAACTGTGGAATTGTCGACGTCCGTTGCTCAAGTCAATCGGGTCGTCACACGTGTCACCGGCCAAGGAATGGATCCTAAACCACGCGAGGGTAGCCATGTCCGAAGTGGACAGCTGCAAGAGGTACTGGTTCCCTTGAATCAAGCCAGACAGGATCACATCCGAACCACATTCGGGTGCGATGTCCTGTGAATCTACGCAGGTCGAAGAGCAGTCCATCCCTTCGTAGATGCGAGCCAACCCTGTGGAGAGGCAACCAGAGAGGGCTACCAAAATGGGTCCAGAGTCCTCTGCAGTGAAGGCGTAGAACCGGTCTCGATGGAGACCTGGAGCATTCGCGCAACCACCAGATGCTCCCGTGAATCCAGACGCCGAGTGTGTTCCTAGATCGAACGACTCGACTTGTTCCAAGTACTCGACCGGAATCGGATCATCGCACGTGTCGCCCTGCGCCTGAACCAGGTTCATGGTGAGAGCTGCAAACGCGATGCTGAGGACGTAGTTCATGCCTGGATATCCAGAGGGGAGAGGGTCCATTCGAAGGCAGCTGACCCGATTGCGCAAGGCAACGACCTCGCGCGCTCCAGGAATGCAGCCTTAGTCCTTCTCCCGAACGACCCGCGTTCCCGCGATCTTGTCGTGCAGGCCGCGGGGGTCGTACCCATACAGCCAGATGACTCCGGAACCGAACACCAGGATCCATGACAACAGGAACTTGAACCACGGTCGGACGAAGGCCAAGCGGACGAAACCCGCGGGTTCCCCGTAGCGGCGGACGACGCGGATCCCCATCAGCCATTTGCCGATGGATTGTGATCGCTTCCGGATCCAGATCAGTTGGATCACCATTCCCGGCAGGAGCGCCAGCGCATGGAGAGGCAGGAGCATCTGACCGTACGGTTCGACCAGGCTCCACCAGGACGAGGACTCGCCCTGCGCTGGGATGCAGACCAGGATCACGAAGTGGAGTCCGAGCACCCAGGCGATGTCGATGCACGTGGCAGCGAAACGCCGGCCCAACGAGGGGCGCATAGCCTGCAAGCGCTCGAGTACGGGGTCCATGGGGCCAGCCTACGCGGATGCGTCCACGGACTTCATCCGAAAGTGGGGGCCAGCTCCTCGAAGCCGACGTCTCGCGCTGCGGACTCAGGCGCTCGTGCAGACGCTGCCTGTGACGAACTCCGCTCGACTTCGCTGCGCAATCTCATGCACGTCACTACCAGATTGGTAGTGACGTGCATTTGGGAGCCAGGCTCCTATCGAATGACAGATGACACGACGCACTCGCAAGAGTGCGCGCGCATCAATGGAACGCGGCCATGCTCTCCTGAGCCTTCTCCATCAACACCGCCAACTCGTCGACCAGCGGCAGCAGGTCGCCGTGGGTCAAACCGCAGCGCTCCAGGGCCTGATGACCGAACGTCGGCGCGGGCCAATCCAGGCCACGGTCACGGAACAACAGGGCGGAGAGCGCTTCCGCGATGCACAGCGTCGCGGTCAGCACCGGGTGCTCGGTGGCCTTGTCGGGTTCGTGGTGGTGACGCACGGTCTCGACGATGCTCGACGGCAGCATCCAACTCGCCAGCATGCGTGCGCTGATCTCGGAGTGCGTCATGCCCAGCACCTGGTGCTCGGCTTCCACGAGGGTTCGTCCCAGCGCCATCTCCTGGCGAACTTGTGCACAGGACTCGCCCAGGTACTCCTCGGCGATCAAGAGCCCGACGTCCTGCAGCAGGCCCGCGATGTAGGCCGTCTCCTGGTTGACTCCACCATGGTGCTTCGCGAGCAGCTTGGCTGCGACCGCGTTGGTGAGGCAGCGCTCCCAAAGGCTCGGCAGGTCCGAATCGGCACCCTTCCCGTTGGACTGGAACAGCTTCCCCGAACTCGAGGTGATGACCAAGCTCGCCAGGGTCCGGTTGCCCATCAGGTTGCCGGCCTCCTCGATCGACGAGATCTGGCGCTGGAACCCGTAGATCGGCGAGTTGCACAGCTTGAGCACCTTGCCAGCGAGGCCCGGGTCAGCGCCGATGATCTCGGTCAACTGCTGCGGGACCACGTCCTCTTTGGATACGAGCTCCATGACTTTCGTCGCGGTCGTCGGGAACGGAGGAACGCTGCCGATGCGGCGCAGTACTTCTTGAAGTCGGGTATCGGTCATGTGGGTGGTTTCCGGTCCTCGTATCGTGATCGACCGAGGATCATCTGAAGAGAAACGGAGGTGCCGGTTCGGATTGGGGGCCTGCAACGGGCACGCGGATGCGGATCGGCAGGCGGCTGCCCGGGGCCGCTCGGTAGGCCCAGGGCAGAAGTGCCGAGGCGCGATTGGGGCGTCCTGCGGCCTCCCAGCACACAAATGGCCGCCTTCGGCTCAAAATGAGGTCTTGGGACTCTCGCTAACCATTCCTGCAATCCGATGAAACGGTCGGTATGAGTCGCGATCATCGAGCCCCCAAGGACAGTCCGTCACGGCGTGCGCAGATCGTTCGTTTCCAGGACGTCATCGCACACGGCAGGGGTCGTCTCTACGCAGGTGGTCCCATGCTCAGTCAGGATGCGGGGTCGGGCATCCACCACGATGAAGTGGCGGGCACCTGGACATCCACCGTTCCCGGCTTCGGCTACTTGGATCTCGCAGACAGCGGTGAGATTCGCGTCGTCCCGGCAGTGAAGATCAGCGCAGAGCGCCTGCGGGCCGACCTCCAATTGCGTCCAGCACATTCCGGAGACGCGCCCCTGACCCGGGCGGACGTCGACGAGGCCATCCGCTCGACCGGCATCGTGTACGGCCTCCTTCCGGAGCGGATCGACGCTGCCTGGAAGGCGTACGAACGACGTGAACGGGCGGTCATCTCGACCTGTATCGCGGAAGGAACGCCGCCGGGTCCGGGCTGGGACTCCGGGATCGAACTCACGATCGATTGCGAGGAAGCATCTACGGCGACCGACGAGGAGCAAATCGACTACCGCGATCTGGGTCTGGTCTCGAACGTGAAGAAGGGGCAACAGATCGGGATCTGGAAGCCGGCCGACTTCGGGAAGCCGGGCACCGGCGTGGATGGCAGCACCTTGCAGGCGGACCAAGGTCGCGTCCGGCAGTTCGAGGAACTCAAGAACGTCATCGCGACCGAGGGTGAGGAGGAGGGCGTCCTGCTGCTCACGGCCGAGATCGACGGCATGCTCCAGGTCCAATCGCACACGCGCCTGCGCATCGTCAACCTGCTCGAGTTCGAGGACAACATCGACTTCGAGACGGGCAACATCGAAGCCAACGGCAGCGTGCGCGTCGGCGGCAGCATCCGGCCGGACTTCAAGGTCTCCCTGCAGGGTGACCTGACCGTCAAGGGCAACATCGAGGAGGCCGTCGTTCGTGCCGGTGGCAAGGTCCTCGCCGAGCAGGGCATCTTCGGCGGCAAGAACGGCAGCGTGCGCGCCGGCGGGCGCATCTTCGTGCAGTTCGGTCAGAACGCACGCCTGATCGGAGCCGGTGACATCGTCGTCGGGGACTCCGATACGCGCAGCACGATGGAGTGCGCGGGGCGGCTCCTCGCCAAGGACGGTCGTGGACACCTGCTCGGCGGTCACTACGCTGCCGGTAAAGAGATCATGGCGCGCGAACTCGGTTCGCCGCTCGGCGTGCCGACGCATGTCGCAGTGGGCCGCATTCCGCTCACGGCTCGACACCTGCGCGCCGAACTCGAAGCCGAGGGGCTCGACTTCGGTGAGGAGGACCTGACCTATCGACCCGCTCGCATCACCGTCTTCGGCGCGGTGCATCCGGGCGTGGAGGTCGAGATCCGCGGCTCTCGCCTCGTGGTCGAGACCGTGGCCCACAACGTCATGTTCGAGTACGACGTGAAGGCGCGGGCGGTCAAGATGACCCCGCGCAAGTAGACGCGCAGCGGGAGCCATGGATCGCGCGGTGGCATCTCCGGCTCTGTCGTGAGCTAGGATGGGGGGCATGAACATGACGTGCCGACTTGGAATCCTTGCGCTGCTCGGTTGCATCCTGACGGTCGGTTGTCGGGCCACGACCGACCACGAATCCCTCGACCGCATCGTCGTGTCGAACATGACGCACCCACCGTTCTCCAGTTGGAGCGCTGAGGGGCTGCCCGTCGGGATCGAAGTCGATCTGGTGGCGCATGCGCTGTCCTTGCGGGGAGAGACCGTCACGTGGACCGAACATCCGTTCGGCGAGCTCCTCGAGCGGGTCGCGTCGGGCCGTGCCGACATCGCGGCCGCCACGATCGGCGTCACCGCGGAGCGCGCCCAGCGTGTGGCGTTCACCGAACCGTACTTCCGAACAATGATCGTGGCGCTCGTTCGCCAGGGTGCGCAGGAGCCGACCACCTTGGAGGAACTCGAGGGCCGCGCCGTCGGGGTGGATCCCGGGACGACCGCCTATCCCGCTGCTCGATTCAAGTTGCCGGGTGCCAAGCTCACGACCGAGCCTTCGAACGGAGCCAACTGGGGCGACATGCTGCGCACCCGCAGCATCGACGCGATGATCATCGATGCCACGGACCTGGAGCGCCTGCAGGAGCAAGCGGGCATTCCTTTGCAGGCCTTACCCACTGCGCTCGCGGAGGAGCACTTCGCCTTGGTCGTCGCCCTGGACGCTCCCGAACTGCTCGAGAGTTTGAATCGAGCCGTTCGGGAGTACGTCGCCAGGCAACCCCGCTGAAGGTCAGGCGTGGGAGCGTGGCCGTGAGTACCGGGAGTACCGCGTCAGTCACCTTCCTCCCGGTACTCACGGCCAGAGGCCTAGTCCAGGTCCTGGCGCAGCTTGAGATAGCTCGCCAGGTCGCGCGCGAGTTTGGCATCCGTGTCCGCTGCGAGTTTCAACGCACAGCCCGGGTCGCTCGTGTGCTCGCAACCCCGTGGACAGTCCGCAACCCACTTGGCGAGCAGCGGGAACGACTGCAGCAGCGAAGCCGCGTCGAGGTGGACCACCCCGAACTCGCGGATGCCAGGTGTGTCGATCAGCCAACCGTCATCGGCCCAGCGGAACATGCTGGCCTGCGTGGTCGTGTGGCGACCGCGACGATCCTGCTCCCGCACGGCACCGGTGGCGCGTTCGTGATCCGGATCCAGGGCGTTGAGCAGCGCGGACTTGCCTGCGCCGCTCGGACCGACGACCACCGCGATGCGGCCGGCCAGTTCGTCGACCAGGTCTGCGATGCCCTCACCGCTCACCGACGAAGTGGACGTCGCTGCGATGCCGGAAGCACGGAGCTCCGTGAGCTGCGACTCCACACGCTCCCGTTCGCCCGAGCTCAGCAAGTCCACCTTCGACACCACGACCAGCGGCTCGATCCCACCGTTCTCGACGGCTACGCGCAGTCGGTCCAGCAGTCGCTCGTGCAGTCCTCCGTCCTTGGCCGTGGTGACGATCAGAGCGACGTCCACGTTGGCGGCCAGGACCTTGGTGCGATGCACCTGACCCGGGTCGCGCCGCTCGAGCAGACTCTTGCGCGGAGCGATGGACTTCAAGCGAGCTTCACCGCCGGCGAGTTCCGTGATGGCGGCATGGTCCCCGACGACGGGACGTCCCTGGGGCAGGGGCGAGCCTCCGACGTGGGCCTCACGCTGCTTGGCGTCCTTGGCGAGCGTGACCGTGCGCGGCCCCGTGTCGATCACGAGCCATGGATGCTCGAGCGTCGCGGGAGGCAGGTTGCCCACCAACGCCGCTTCGGACGCATCCCGACGCATGGGTTCGAAGTCCTCGAAGGGCTTGTCGTCGTCGTACTCGGACCAGTCCGCGCGGTCTCGCGTGCGTGATCCTCGACCCGCCTTGCGCTGCTTGGCGCGTTGCTGGATCAACTGTTGTTCTTCGCGCGACCGGATCTTGTCGATTGCTTTAAGGTGACGCGCGACCGTCTTACGCTTCTCTTCGGAGTCCATCTGGATTCCTGCTCCTATCCAACACCAGGTCTAGCGGAGCGCTCGACGTGAGAACTCACTGGACGGACCGTGATCGGGCCCCCGGCGTCGGATGAACGAGGGGCTGCTTACGGCTCATGGGAGCCTCCGAACACGGTGTTGGGGACAGCGCGGCACGTGGGCCAGCGCTGCGCTTCAACCGCGCACGGAGGCGCTGCGACGGGCGATCTGGTTGTCGATCATGGTCAGCCTCCTGGGTCTGGTGGGGGAGCGGTGGGAGCGCATGGCGCTCCCGCGAGAACCGCAGCCTATCACCAGAACGGACTCTCGGCGATAGCGCGCTGCGGTTCGGCGCTAATCCTGGGATGGGGCCCTCCGCCCGCCATGGACCACCTTCCACCAGACCGCACTCGCCAGCGTGCCTACTGCGTACCAGGTGACGTCCGCCGGATCGGCATAGGTGAAGGACGCGAACCAGGGGACGGTCGGCAGCAGGACCTCGAACGTCAACGCAGTCAGGATCAGGACGAGCAGCACCTCGGACGCGCGCGGCGCATCGGAGCTTTCGCGCATCCCGATCGCCCGCAGTCCAGCCACCATGAGCGGGACCCAGATGGGAATGCACAGCAGATCGTTCAGATGCTTGGTGACGAAAGTCTCGGGATAGCGTGCACGTAATGCGAAACGCCCGATGCCGTAGACGCCGCAGGCAGCAAGGAACAGTGGATCCCGCAAGGGACGATAGTCGCGCGTGCGCATGCCTCAATGATTGGGCATCTGGGGAATGTGCAGACTCGTCATGATCGCGCAGGCGAAGATGGCAGCCATGACGGTCACGCCCACCGTGATCCACGTGGATCGCGTGACTCTCGTACCGCTGATGAGCACCATGCTCGCGAGGAACGTCAGGACCCCGGTCAGGAGCGCCGTGTCGAGCATGCCCCGCGAAGGCTGGTGGAACAGGAAGTCGAAGAAGGTCGCGCGAGCGGCTGGCCCAGGCCGGCGACCACCGACCAGGTCCGCGTTGTGACCCACGCCGCCAGGGACTCCGTCCCGCCCAAAGCTCAGGACGTTCGCGTTCCCGTCGACGACGTCGTACGAGAGCGCATGACCCCAAGCATCCAGGATGGCGAGCGCATCATCGACTTCGAAGTGGGCGTAGAACAACTCTTGCTCGTAGGGGTGCCACGGGGGCAGCGCCGTGGTCTCGTCCCTCAGTGTGAGCTCGTAGAGCTCGGACGGCCAATCCCCCTTGTGTTGGTGATAGACCTCTGCGCCGAGGTGGAACATGTCGACGATTCCCTGCGAGGTCCTCTGGTCGTTGCGGTAACCGAAGTCCGCGCGGTGTTGGACGAACGCGGTGACCACGGAGATGAGGTAGACCAGAAGGCCGAGAACCAGCGAGGTGAGGAGCCTCGGCCCGAGCCGCAAGGCCCGTTGCGGATTCAACTTGGGTGCGTAGCCATCCGCCGAGTCGTCGAGGTCGTCCATGATGCATCTCCAGGTGAGTCGGACGCGTGAGTTCGCGGGCCCTTCCCGGGCATCCTTGTTGCCGGCGCGAATGGCCTGAAGCCGGAGCCGCGTTGGGGATGCTCAGTGCTGGCCGATTCAATTTCAGAATCGCTTGGACCGGACGGTGTCCCGCGGCCCGCACGCCGGGTAGATTGCGCGTCCCATGGAAATCCGCAATCTCACTCCGCGCCCGCTCAAGGTCCCGCTCCCCGCTGGCAAGCGCCTCTTCCTCAGCCCCAAGGGCAAGGGGCAGGTCGCGCAGAAGGACCTCGAGCACCCGCCGTTGAAGGCTTTGATCGACTCAGGTGACGTCGAGGTCTTCGAGGCCGGGCGCAACAAGGGGCCGGCCTCCGACGGGAAGTCGGGTTCCGGCGGTTCCCAGGACGGCGGCGGCGGTGCGGGCATGCGTCACACCGGCGATCGCTGATCCCATGTTCGATCCCCAGATGGAGTTGCTGATGACCGTGCTGATCGCGGTCGTTCACGAGCCCACGTTGGAGGGGCCGAATCCCCTCGATGGATCGCGTGCGACCTGGGCGGATGCCAAGGCGGCGCGGGAGGCCTGTGGCGAGATCGAAGAGGACGTCGGGTTGATCCTCGACCTCGAGGACGAGGACGAGTTGAAGGCCGTGATCGCCGAGTGGATGTCGGGCAAGCGCCATTTGCTCGTGCACGACCGCGATGTGCTCAAGCGTGCGCTTAAGGCGTTCCGTAAGCGGCTCAAGGTCACGCTGCTGGATGCGGAGTCGTCGCTGGGTGGTGGGCCGATGAGTGGTGGGCGGAAGTCCAGCATCATGGGTATCCGTCCGCCCGAGCGTTACCCACGCAGCGTGTGGGACGAGCTGGCGCGCCAAGGTCGATTGATCGACGGCAGGCAGGGCCTGTTCGAGTTGCCGCCCGGCGGTTGATGCGTCACTAGGCGAGCGTGGCTTCGACCGCGTCCGCCAGCTCCGCGTCACCCGGACCTGCGCGCTCGCGCAAGCCCGCAACGACCGCGTTTCGGTCTTCGAGCGACTTGTTCTGGGAGAGCTTCCACGTCCCGCTCATGCGTTCGACCGCCAGTTCGACGCCGACGATGCCTGCGAGCATTTGGGCGATGTAGGCCTCGGGCGCATCGTCGACCTTCCAAGGTGCGGGCATGGAGGCCTCGTGCCGGTCGGTGAGCGCGGACACGTGGGACCTCAAGGCGGTTCTGTCCTCGAAGCGCTGCGCGGTTCCATGCACGTGCACGGCGAGGTAGTTCCAGGTCGGCACCACCGCGCCGTGTTCGCGCTTGCTCGCGTACCAAGCGGGACTGATGTAACCGCGGGGCCCGACGGCGGACAGGCTGCACGTGCCCGAGGACTCGATCGCCTCGAGCAGCGGATGGTTGCGGCCGAGGTGGAACCGCACTCGCGTGGGGCTCTCCGTCGCGACCTCGAACGGGGCCTGGGCAAGAACGATGCCGTGCGCACCGTTCGACGCGAGCGTCGCGAAACCCATGCTGCGCAACGCGGCCAGCAGTACGGGTTCACGGGATTCCTCGAAGGCGGGTCTCATGGGATAGGCGGAGTGTGCAGGGCGTTCGCGTCGGTCTGAGATGCCCGCTGCATGCGTTCGCCCTGGCGATGATTCTAGACTTCCGGACGCGAGGGGGAAGTGGGCGGTGCAAGTCGGGTCTCCAGGCTCGATGCCTGTCGCTGCCTTGGCGCTCGCGGTTCTGGATAGTAGACGCCGCAAGACTTGGTGCCTTTTACTGTCACATTGCGAGTCACTCGCATTGCGAGCCGTGGTGCCGAGTCCTGTCGAACGAGCCACGACTCCATGTCTGGCAGCGCACGCTTCAGGCGCTACGCTGAGCGCCTGGTCGAGTTCGGCGCACAGCGGTTCGACCGACATCCAGTTAGGATCTGCATCGACTCCGGGTCGTAGGTCCTTGGCCATCCAAGGGAGTTCCTCGCCCTTGCGCATCCTCCATCGTGGACTCCGCAAGTTGCGTGCACGCGCCCGCCCGACCCGGCGTCCCACCCATGCAGACGAACCAAGACGCTGTCCCGCAGAACCCGGTGTTCGCGAACCTGCGCAAGTCCACGCTGCGCCTGTTCCTGGTGTTCCTGTCGTTGACGGCGGGCATCGCGATGGTGACCGTCCTCGTCGGTGACTTCGGCGACTTCGAGTTCAAAATCCTGGTCACGACGTTGACCATTTCCGCGTTCAGCATCTGCGCCATGTCCTCGTTCGCGTACCTCCAAAGGGGTGGCGACACGACCTTGGCGAGCCTGGCGCTGGTGGTGAAGTCGTTGACGGCCATTCTGTTGATCGTTGCGACCTGGTTCGAGATCGACAACCTGACCATGTTGAAGTTGCTGGGCGTGATGAGCACCGCTTCGGTCGCGTTCACGCACGCCTTCCTGCTCACCCTCGTCCGACTCGAGGAGCGGCAACGTTGGGTCCAGTTCCTCGGCATCGCGCTGCTCTGGTTGTTGGCTGCCCTGATCGCCTCGGCGCTCGTGCTCGAGGTCCAAGAGGAAGGCTTCTATCGTCTCCTGGTGGTCGTGGCCATCGCCGTGACCTTGTTCACCCTGGTCATTCCGATCCTGGGGCGGATGCGCAAGGCCAGCAGCACGCCCAGCTCGAGTCGCCTCGTTGCGGTGGTGCCCTCGCAGCGGCTGATCCTGGACCTAGGAGAAGACGGCGGCTACCGCGACGCGGACGGTGTGCGCTACGTCGTGCGTCGCGCGGACGGGTTGGACGGGGACGTGGCCGAAGGGTCCCAGAATCCCTACGGTTGATCGCATCGCACCAGGTGCACACCTATGAATCCCGAGTCCTTCGAACTGCAACTGACGACCGAGGCGAACAGCCAGGCCATCCGGAACCTCTGGCCGCTGTACCTGCACGACATCTCGGAGTACGACGGGAACGTGGCGAATCCGCACGGCGTGATCACGCCCGACGACAGCATCGAGACGCTCGGCGACGCGCAACTGACGCCGGGTTCGGCGTGGTGGACGACGCCCAGCCAGTTGTTCCCCTACCTCGGAACCGTGGACGGGCGACCGGCGGGGTTCAACTTGATCGCGTCCGGCCCCTATGTGCCGACTCCAGAGATCGACTTCGTCGTGTACGAGTTCTTCCTCGCGAAGCCCTACCGCGGAACCAGCGTGGCGCTCGAGATGGCGCGCCAGGGCATCGCGCGGCACCCCGGCACCTGGGAGGTCGTGACGTACCCGAATGCGCCCCAGGCCATTCGTTTCTGGCGCAAGGCGCTCCCGTTGTGTGCCCAGGACGGCGCGGTGGTCGAGACCGAAGAGGACCACCCCTTCGGCCGCAAGGTCGTGTTCCGCTTCCTGGTCGGGTCACCCGCCTGAACGGGTCGCTCCGGTCGGCCGTTGCGGAAACGCGGGCTTCGGATTCGCGAGCGTCCGTTCGAAGCCACGACCTCGATCAGGTCTCGCGCGGTGCCAGGCTGCACGTCCGCGTGAGGCTGTCGAACCAGAGCTCCAGATCGCCCCGCCGGAGTTGTTCCAGGACCTGCTCGATCTTGGTCCGCGCGTCGGTCAACTCGGTGCCGTCGCGCGTGACGCATTCCTCGAGCACGTTGCGCAGCGTCTCGGGGTCGAGATCGTCCGGCGTGATGCGGATTCCGGGAGGCGGCGGCGTGGGGGACTGCATGGTGGGGACGGGTCCGATTGTACGGAATGGAACTCCCAGCTCGAGGCCGCGGGTTCACCTTCGCGATTCACCGGATGCGCCACGCGTCGCCGCTCCAGACCAGGACGTCGTTGCCGCGCTCTCGATCCTCGAAGTTCAACTCCTGGCCGGCCAAGCCGCTGAAGATTCAGAAGCCCAACCGCGGGACGCGGAGCCCGTCGGTCAGAACGCGATGCCCAGGGAGTCGCACAGGAAGCCCATGAAGTTCTTGGAGGCCTTGAACGTCGCCAGGACTTCCTTGGTGAAGGACGAGTCCTCGACGGCCTTGGGATCGAAGCGTCGCACGGCCATGAAGTCCTTGCGCTTCAGGTCCTCGATCAGCGGATGGTCGGGGTCCATGCCGCGCGGCGGCCGCTTCAGCGCGTCGCCCTCGAGAGCCAAGAGCTTCTGGAACGCCGCAGCTTGGGTCACCCTCTTCCAGGCCGGTGCATCGGTGGCGATCCGTTGCCGAATGGCGGCCAAAGGCTTGGAGTCCGGGTGCCACATGCCAGCGCCCAGGAAGACCTCGTTCGCCTCGATGTGCACGTAGAAGCCGGGCGCGTGGACGTCCTTGCCTTCGGCGTGTCGGAACTGGATGCCGATGTTCGTCTTGTAGGGCGCCTTGTCCTTGCTGAATCGCGTATCGCGATGGATGCGCATCAAGGAACCGCCGGACTTCTTGGGCGTGGCCAGGAACGCGCTCGAGATGGACCGCAGCGGAGTCGCCATCGATTCGATGAACGCCAGGCACGGTGCCACGACGTGCGTCTCGTACTCGTCCTTGTGCTCCTGGAACCACTCGCGGTCGTTGTTCGCCTCCAGCTGGCGGAGGAACTTGCGGGTGGTCTTGGGGAAGCCCGGGAAGGTCGGCATCGTGCGCGAGGGTGGGGGAGCAGGGTGTTCTGTTGCAGAGCGCCCCGTGGATAGGGACTCTCCTTCCGAACACCGTGGTGCAGGGGACAGGAGATCTTGACGACCCCCAGCCCACTCGAACACCGACTCGCGGATCTCTTACGTGACGTGGGTTCGACTACCAGCCACGGCGGCGCGCGGAGCGCCTGCGACGACGACGGAATCCTCCGCCGCCGGAACCTGCACCCGTTCCCGCACCTGTCCCTGTGCTGCCGGTGCCTGCGCCGAAGCTGGGCTGCCGTTCGCCGTTGCCGCTCGGGCTGTCCCCGCGGTCGCTGCGACCTGCGGTGCTGGTGCTCTGGCCCCGACTCTGGCTGCTGCCTTGGCCGCGTTGTCCGCCGCCACCGCTTCGCCTTCCACCGCCGCCGCTGCTGCGACTGCGGCCACGCCCGCGACCTCCTCCCTGGGAGCGACCGGAGTTCGTTCGGTCCAGCGTCTCCTCGGAGCCGGGACCCTGGAAGTCGCGCAGCTTGACGCGCGGGATCTCCATCTTGAGCTTGCGCTCGATGTCCTTGACCCCGGGGAAGTCGTCCGTCGTGACGAACGTGTAGGCCTTGCCCTTGCACTCCGCGCGGCCCGTGCGACCGATGCGGTGCGTGTAGGCGTCCGGCGTGTTCGGCAGGTCGAAGTTGACGACGTGACTGACCTGGGCGACGTCGATGCCGCGCGCGGCGATGTCGGTCGCGACCAGCACGTCGTAGCGACCTTCGCGGAAGCCGTCCATCGCACGCTGGCGTTGGCCCTGGCTCATGTTGCCCTGGAGCGCGACGGCCTTGTAGCCCGCCTTCTCGAGGTCCTGGGCCAGGCGTCGCGCGCGGTGTTTCGTGCGCAGGAAGACGATGGCGGAGCGGAACTCCTTGTCGCGCATCAGGTGGCGCAACAGGGCGGTCTTGTTCGTCTGCGCCACCGGGTAGAGCGCGTGCTCGATCGTCTCGGCGGGCGTGGAATGCTCGAGTTCGACGATGTGCGGCGCCTTCAGCAGACGATCCGTGAGCTGGCGGATGTCCTTGGGCATCGTCGCCGAGAACAGCAGGTTCTGGCGCGGTTCCGGCAGGCGGGCGAGGATGCGCTTGATGTCGGGCAGGAAGCCCATGTCGAGCATGTGGTCGGCTTCGTCCAGAACGAGGACCTCGAGCCCATCCATGCGCGCATCGCCGCTGCTCATCAGGTCGAGCAAGCGTCCCGGGCAGGCGACGACGATGTGCGGACGCGCGCGCAGGTTGCGAATCTGCGACGAGGCGTTCACGCCACCGAACACCGTGATCGCACGGATGTTGGTGAACTTCGCGAGTTCCATGATCTCCTTCTGGATCTGCATGGCGAGCTCGCGCGTGGGGGCCAAGATCAGCGCGCGCGGGTTCTGTCCCTTGGACTCGATCAGGCGCTGCAGGATCGGGAGGGCGAAGGCGGCGGTCTTGCCGGTGCCGGTTTGCGCCAAGCCCAGAACGTCCTTGCCGTTCAGGACCTGGGGGATCGTGCGGGCTTGGATCGGGCGCGGATCCTTGAATCCAGCGGCCTCGATGCCACGCAGAAGGTTCTTGGACAGGCCGAAGGTGGCAAAGGAGCCCTTCGACCGCTCGGGTCGTTGTTGTTCGTTGCTGATGATGAATCGTGGTCGTGCTGCGCCACAACACGTGGCGAAGCGATCCACCCATTCAGCAGCAATAGGCGAGGAGCGGTGAGGAGCGCGGGCCACAGGGACGAAAGGTCGCCTGGGATCTGCTGCGCGCCTGGCCGCCTCTTGGCGACCGAGGCCAAAAGGGTAGCGATCGGGCGGACCTTGCGTCGAGCGGCGTCTGGATTTCCCGTCCTGGGAAGTGTGCTGGACATGGGAGTGCCCGGGACGGGTGCTCCCTGGGACACGGACGACCTGGGACCTGGGGTTCCTGGGGAAGCCGCCGAAGGGGTCCGATCGAAGGTCGTCCGTCGGCTGCGGCATGCCTCGGGGGTCCAGCGAACAGGGCCTGCGCTCGCCGCGCCGCAGGTCGTCCGCGCCGTGGAGTCAGGACTGGGTGGGTGGTTCCGTGGCTGCGTGCCACTCCGGAGGCACCGAGCGGATGTACAGGTCCTGCTGGGGGAAGGCGATCTCGATGCCTTCGCGGTTGAAGCGGTTGTAGATGGCCGTGTTGAGCTTGTCGAGCGTGCGCCCGCGCAGCTCGGGGTTCTGGATCCAGCCCTGCAACTCGAGGTCGAGGGACGAGGCGCCGAAGCCGGTGAAGCGCACCCGGGGCGCGGGCTCCTCCATGAGCACGCCGGTCTCGATCGCGACCTCCTCGAGGACGAGCTTCACGCGATCGATGTCGCTGCCGTAAGCGACCCCGACGAGAGCCTTGAGGCGGTACTGCGGGGTCCCGGACGTCTCGTTGACGATCGCTCCGTTGCCGATGATCGAGTTCGGAATCGTGATCTGCACGTCGTCGCGGGTCAGGATCCTGGTCGAGCGCAGTCCGATGTGCAGCACGCGTCCGCGGTGCCCCGTGTCGAGCACGATGTAGTCCCCGATCTGATAGGGCGCATCACCGATGATGAACACGCCCGCGAACAGGTTGGCCAGCGTGTCCTTCGCGGCGAAGCCCAGCGCGATGCCGGCCACGCCCGCCGAAGCGAGCCAGGCGGCGGGGTCCACCTTCCAGACCTGCATCACCAGGTATCCCGCGCACCCGACGAGCAGCACCTTGGCGAGGTTGTCGAACAGGGGCAGCGTGCGCGTCTCGACCGCCAGGAACTTCTTGTCGTTCCCGGACATGGCTCGCAAGAGCAAGCCGACGATGCGCAGCCCCGCGCCGGCCCAGACCAGAATGCCCAGGGTCAGGACGATGTGCCTCACCCAGACGAGCGGGTGTTCGGCCGTCGCGAGTTCTTGGCTGGCCATGTACGCGCCGATGAGCACGACGGTCTTCATGACCGGCTTGTGCAGCGCCGCGATGACCGCGTCGTCGATCAGGGTCTTGGTCCGCTGGGTGAAGGCGCGGATCGTGCCGGAGATGATCCAATCGACGACGCGGGCCAGCACGAACGAGAGCAGCAGGATGATGGTGGCCGAGAAGATCGGATGCTCCTGGCGCAGGGTGTCGACGCGGTGAAAGACGCTGGACTCGTCGTGGACGAGTCGCGCCCACATCCCTTCCTGCTCCGGGTCCGCTTCGAGTGCGTCCAGGTCGACGGTTTCCTGGGTTGCTGGGGCCGCAGGGATCGAGGCCTCGCCTCCGTCTTCCACCGGGCCTTGGAGGGGGATCGGCAAGCGTGCGGTTCCGGTCGTCATGAGGTGCTTCACAGACCCATCATGCGAAGCCACCAGGTCCCATTCCAGGCCGGCGACCGGTCCAGGATCCGCCGACCGCGCATCGTGACCTCGGGACCCCGCGAGAGTCTCAGGCCTCGAAATCCAGGTCCAACGTCGAGCAGAGATAGGACATGAAGCTCCCCGCAGCCTGCATCGACCGTGCGGCACGCTGGACGAAGCTCTTGGTCTCGATCACGTGCGGATCGAAGGTCTGGACCGCGACGAAGCACTTGCGGCGCAGGTCCTCGGCGAAGGGATGGTCCGGCGACGTCCCGCGCAGGGGCCGCTTCAGTTGTTCGCCCTCGAACGCGAAGCGTTTGCGGAACCCGGGCGTGCGCGTCACGCTCTTCCACCCGTCCTCGTCGTCCGCGATCCGTTCGCGCATCCACGTCAACGCCTGGGCATCGGGGAACGGTTGGCCGACCTGGATCGCGACCCGCTGGCTCTCGATCTTCACGGCGAACGCAGGTGCGGTCGTCCGCGGCGCGCCGGTGTGGCGGAAGAGAATGCCGATGTGGGTCTTGTAGGGCTTGCCGTCCTTCGCGAAGCGCAGGTCGCGTTGGATTCGCGTCAGGGACCCACCCGAGATCTCGGCCGCCACTTCGAAATGCTTGCTGATCGACCGCATGGGCTCGCGCATCGTGTCGATGAACTGCAGCGCCGGGGCCAGGACGACCTCCTCGTACTCGTCACGATGTTTCGCGAACCACTCGCGATCGTTGAAGCGGTGCAAGCGCTTCAGGAACGAGGTCGTCGTCTTGGGGAATCCCGTGAACGGGATCAGGCGCGGCGGCATGGCTGTGGTGGGTCGCATGCCCTGGGGACCCGAGCAGCCCCCGTTCGGTTTCGCATCGCGTGCGAATTTCCTCGCTACCACCTGGGCGACCCCTCCGTACGGGGCGCGAGGTCCCGGTCCCTGGACTGCTATCCTGTCACCTGCTCGAGGCTCGCACGGAGTGTGAAGCAGCCTCGGACCCGCTTCCTCCCTCGTTCGATCTGATCCATGGCCTTCATCCAGTACGGCGTCGGCAACTACAACCGACGCAACCAGGTTCCGTTCCAAAGCGTGTGCCCGGAGTGTGGGGACGCCGGGACCAAGGTCTCCTACGACGCGCTGCGGTGCTTCAAGCTCTACTGGATCCCGGTCCTGCCGCTCAGGCGCATGCGGGTCCTGTTCGAGTGCGAGTCCTGCGGAACGGGCTCTCACCTGCCGCTCAAGAAGTGGACGCGCATGCGGGACGCAGCCCTGGCGGGCGTGTCGGCATCCCTGGGCGAGGCTCCCGACGCGAAGGAGACGTACCTGCAAGCAGCGCAGACGTACTCGGAGTACGAGGACGTGGTCGGCTTCCGGTGGATCGCCACAGAGGCGCTCGAGCGATTCCCCGAGGACGTCGAGGTCCTGGGGGTCCTGGCGGATCACTACGCGAGCATGTTGAACCACCCCGAGGCGACGGATCTTCTGCGGCGGTCGCTCCAGGTCGCGGACGACCCGGACGTGCGCTTGAACTTGGCCCAGCAACTGCTGGAGCAATCGCAAGTGGACGAAGCTCGGACGGAAGTGTCGAAGGTCCAGAACGAGCATCCGGACTTCGAACCCGAGCGCGTCGCGGCGGGACTCCTCGCGTGCGACCGTCACGTCCCGCGGCGAGTTCCCGGTCCAGGTGATGGCCACGACGACGACCTCCTTCCGCGCAAGGTGTGGCCGTTGTGGATCCTGCCCTCGATCCTGGTCATCGGCCTCCTGGCGTTCGGGCTGCGCACGATCTCGGGCACGATCGGTCATGTCTACGTCGTGAACGGGCTCGACCGTCCGTACGAGGTCCTGGTCGAAGGCCAGTTCGTTTCGCTCGCTGCGGGGGACCGCCAATCGCTCGAGCTGCCGTTCGGCCGCATCCGCGTGGAACCCGCCCCCGACGGGGAGTTCGAGTTCCCCGCCGAGGAGTTCGTGCTCGACGTGCCCAGCATGAATCGCGCTTTCGACGGTACGACCTTGATCATCAACCCGGACCGGTGCGCGGTGCTGGCGGTTCAGACCGACTATTACGCCAGTTCGAACCCGAAACCGTCCGAGTTCGAACTCGTGTACGGCGGCCAGACCTTCCAGACCATTCCGGACGTCGACTACCACTTCCGACCGAGTCCTGACGAGATCGAGCTCCGCGGAAGTCAAGATCAGGTGCCCAAGCGCGTTCTGCTGGACCTGGGCAGCGACTGGCCGTTGGAGGATCGCCCGCGACTCTTCGAGCAGGCGGGCGAGGATCCTGCGCCCTTCGCATCCAGGCTGCTGTTGTGCTTGCCCGACGACATGCGTCAGATGTTCCTGGTCGCGCAGTGGCTGGATCCCAAGGTCATGATCGACGTCCTGCGCGAGCGGATGAAGCTCCGGCCCGTCGCCGTCGAGACGCATCGCATGTATCAGGAGCGCCTGTTCGAGGTCGAACCCGATCACGACCTCGGCGCGGAGTATCGAGCCCTCCTCGAAGCCGAGCCCGACGATGCCGTCCTGATGTACCTGTACGCGCGTACGTTCGAGAACGAACAGGGCTCGCGCGAACTGCTGGAGCGCGCCGTGCAGTCTCCCGAGCCTTGCGCCCATGCCTACCTGGGGCTGGCCGCGTTCGATCGGCACGAGGGGAACTTCGAAGCTGCGCTGGGCCAGCTGCGTCTCGGCCTGGCTTTGGATCCCGACAACTCCTCGCTCGCGGGACGGGAGACGCTGGCCTTGCTCGCGTTGAATCGACCGGGCGAGGTCCTGGACAGTCATTCCCAGCAGATCAGCTCCCGCATCGGTGACCTCGAGTTCATGCAAGAGATGATCGGACTCGCCGTGCGGGCCGGTCGGGACAAGCGCGCCGAGGAGTTGATGCGCATGGTCCACGACGAGGTCGATCGGCAGGGCGGCACCCAGGAGGATCACGCCTTCGTGCAGAGGGAGTTCGACGGTCTGATCGCGATGATCCGCGAGGACCTGGACGGGTACATCGACTACATGTCGGGCAGCGGCGATGGCTCGGGTCCCTTCTACACCGCGCTCGGTCGCAAGGACGCCCCGCTCGCCGCCTTGTTGCTGGACGAGGCCGATGGCTGGTCGCATCTGCTGGATCCCTGGCTCGTGTACGTGCTGGCGTCGCACCAGGGTCTCGAGCTCGCCGAGACCGAGTACTTGCCGAAGGCCCTGGCGTCCCTCGCTCCCCTCGGTGCTCCGGGAGCGGAGATCACCGGCTGGTTCCAGCCCGGCGCTGCCATCGAGCCGAGGCGTGCCGTCGAGCTCGGGGAGCGCACGATCTCGGTCCCGGTCCTGTTCGCGGCGCTCGCGATGCGTCACCCGGATCGGCGCGAGGAGTTCCTGGGTCACAGTCGACTGCACAACTACGAGCTTCCCGCGCTGCGCCTCCTGTTGAACACGTTCCTCGCAGACTGACCCGGCTTGCGATCCGGGGACTTGCGTGCTGGACTGCGGGCTCGTTCCGTGATGTGCAACGGGTCGCGCCCCCAACCTTGACCTCCTCCCCCGAACTCCCGTCCCAGGTCGGCGCTCGCCTGGCCCAGCTCCAGCCGCGCTTGCGGTTGCTGTTGAGCCATCTCGCGGGGCCATCCGTAAGGCGGCGCGTGGACCTGGACGATCTCGAGCAGGAGGTCTTCCTGCGCGCGCTGGCATCGACGAGTCCATGGCCTGCCGCGACGGAAGGGGAGGCGGCGACGATGGCCTATCTGCAGCGCATCGCGCGTCACACGGTCATCGACGTCGCGCGCGCCATTCGCGCCGTCAAACGCGATGGTCGGACGACGGGACTCGACCGTTCCCAATGGAGTCGCGCCGAGGGCCTCACGCCTGCGTCACCCGGTCCCGGACCCCATACGGCGGTGGCACAACGTGAGTCCGAGCATCGGCTGGAGCAGGCGTTCCAGCGACTGTCCGGGGAGCACCGGCGCGTCATCGGTCTGCGCCAGTTCGAGGGCCGGTCGGCCAAGGAGACCGGTCTCCGGATGGGCCGCTCGGACACGGCGATCCATTCCCTGTATCGAAGGGCCCTGGAGGCCTGGCACCAGGCGGTCGAGGGCCCCGGCGCTTGAGCGGAGCGGCCGAATTCGGGTGCCTGAGCGATCGGGCCAGAAGTTGGCCCAGAAGTTGGGCCAGAAGTCGGGCCAGAAGTCGGGCCAAGAGTCGGACCAGCGGTCGGGCTGCCTGAGCACTCGATTTTCTTCAGGTCGCGCGACGAATCCCTGGCTGGCCTACGCTTGGATCTCCCATGGACCACACCGTCACGAACGATTTGTTGGATCGCCTGGTCGCGGACTACTCGGACCGCCTCGCCGCGGGGGAGGCCCCCCAACTGGAGCCCATCCTGGCCCAGGTCGACCCTGCGCATCGCGCAGCCCTCGAGCGCAGCCTGCGGATGATCGACGCGGGCCTGGCGCGCGGACCCGAGGCATCCCTGGCCATCGGGCCAGGCACGGTGCTCGACGGCTACCGGCTGGTGCGCGAGATCGGGCGCGGGGGCATGGCGCTGGTCTTCCTGGCGGTGCACGAGGACCTGCAGCGCGAGGTCGCATTGAAGATCCTGCGCCCCGCGCTCGCCCTGGACGGCATTCACGTGGACCGCTTCCAGCGCGAAGCCCGGTCCATCGCGCGCATCGCTCATCCGAACATCCTGACCGTGCACGACGTGGGCGAGGCGCGCGGTCTGCACTACATCGTGATGGAGTACATCGAGGGGCGGACGCTGGCCGACGTTCTGGGCGACTTGCCCCAGGACGGCGCTTGGACTGCCGGGCAACTGGCGAAGGCCAGCGGCATCGCCCTCGACGCACGGCACATGAGTCGTGAGGCTGCCCTCGCGAGCATCCTGGCGCCCGTGGCCGAGGCCCTCGCCGCCGCTCACGAGTTGGGGGTCGTCCACCGCGACGTGAAGCCCTCGAACATCCTGATCCGCACCGATGGCACGCCGGTCGTCGCCGACTTCGGGTTGGCGAAGGGTGCCGGGGATCCTGGTCTCTCGATGACCGGCGACACGTTGGGCACCCCGTACTACATGTCCCCGGAACAAGCCGGCGCAGTCGTCCAAGCCGTCGATCATCGGACCGACGTGTACAGCCTGGGCGTGACGCTGTACGAGGCCCTCACCGGCCGCCGACCGTTCACCGGTGCGACCGCGTTGGACGTCCTGGAGGCGATCCGGCACAAGGCACCGCCGTCCCTGCGCAGCTTGTCGCCCCGCATCACGCGGGACACGGAGGCCCTGATCCGACGCGCGATGGCGCGGCAGCCCGAACATCGGTACGAGAGTGCGCGCGACCTGGCCGAGGACCTGCGCCATCTGGCCGAGGGTTCGCCTACGCGGGCGCGCCTCGAGGAAGGCGGGATGTTGGGACGCTGGCGCGCGCGCCGCCGCATGGGGGTCCCCACGGGAAGCTACGAGCGCAAGTCCAGCAAGGTGTTCCTGGGCCTCCCGCTCTATCACGTCTACCTCGGACGTCGTCAACCGGGGCATCGCATGCGGATCGCGAAGGCCTGGTTCGCGGTAGGGGACGTGGCGATCGGCGGATTGACGTTGGCTCCGCTCTCGATCGGCATCGTGGCGGTCGGCGGTTTCTCCTTGGGCCTGCTCTCGCTCGGCGGACTGGCATCGGGTCTCTTCGCCTTCGGAGGAATGTCCGTCGGCATCTTCGCTTGCGGCGGAATGGCCGCTGGATTCCTGGCCCTAGGAGGCATGGCCGTCGGCTACGGAGCGATCGGTGGCATGGCGCGCGGCGTGCACGTGATGGGCGGCGATGCCCAGGGCCAGCACGTCATCACGGACCGCGTCTCGGATCCCGAGGCGGTCGAGTTCTTCAACACCTGGGTTCCGTGGCTGATGCAGTGGTTCCAGGACACGTACGGCGTCGGGCTCTGACGCTCGACCGGGTCGTGCTGCGGCAGACCATCGGGTCGCAGCCGATTGTGGACGGCTCACCCCGGAGCTCGGACTAGGATGGGGCCGTGGACACCGAGGACGAGGAGACGGACGGGCCGGTCACGCGGTCGCGACTGCGCCGTGCGTTCCTGCTGACCGCGGGGATGGCGAGCGTCGGACTGGGTATGCTGGGCGCCTTCCTGCCGATCCTGCCGACCACGCCCTTCTTGATCCTGGGCGCTGCGTGCTTGGCGCGGTCCTCGCCGACGTGGCATCGCCGCTTGCTCGCGAACCGGGTCGTTGGCCCGTACCTCGCTCAGTGGAATCGGGATCACACCGTGCCGAGGCGCGCGAAGCGCAAGGCCTACGTGGTCGTCGTCTTGACCTTCGCCGTCTCCGTCTACTGGGTCGACCAGGTTTGGATGCGGTGGGTGCTCGTGGTGGTCGGCGGGCTTCTGCTGCTGTTCCTGACGCGCTTGCGCACGACGCACGAGACGGCGGCGCACGTCACGAGCGTGGCTGCGGACGACGAGGCCTGACCGCCGCAGGAGAGGCCGGCCCCCGCAGGAGAGGTCCGTGCAGGACGCGGATCCAGGGCCTACGATGGATCGATGCGTATTTCGCTCGGTTCGCTCCTGGTCCTCGCCGCCCTGATGTTCGGTTGTCGCTCGGGGCAGCCTTCCGACGAACCGCGGCTCCGCGTTCTTATCCTGGACGGCCAGAACAACCATGACTGGGCGCTGACGACGATGTCCACGCGGGCCACCTTGGAGGCCTGCGGGCGATTCGAGGTCGACGTCGCGACCTCACCGGCCGATCGCGCGGACGCGGAGGCCTGGAGCTCCTGGTCCCCGACTTTTTCCGACTACGACGTCGTCCTGTCCAACTTCAACGACGGCGGGACCTGCTTGTGGTCCGAGGACATGAAGTCCGGGCTGGTGGCCTTCGTCGCTGCCGGCGGCGGCTTCGTCGTCGTGCACGCGGCCGACAACTCGTCCGCGGACTGGCCCGACTACAACCGCCTGATCGGCTTGGGCGGTTGGGGCGTGCGTACCCCGAGTCATGGGTGCCATATTCGATTGGTGGACGATGTTTGGATCCAGGACCCGGCGCTCGACGGGCTCAGCGGCAGCCACGGTCCCCAGCATCCGTTCGTCATCGAGCGCTGGGACGACGATCATCCCGTCATGCGCGGCATGCCGCCGAAGTGGATGCATGCGAAAGACGAGCTGTACGACTCGTTGCGTGGTCCGTGCGAAGGCGTGACGGTGCTGGCGTCCGCGTACTCGGCCAAGACCGAACGTCACGAAGCGATGGTGATGACCATCGACTACGGTGCGGGCCGTGTGTTCCACACCCCGATGGGGCATGTCGGCGGCACGGATCCGGTGCACTGCGTCGGCTTCCAGACCGTCCTGGCGCGCGGCACGGAATGGGCCGCGACGGGGAAGGTCACGTTGCCGCTGCCCGCCGGCTTTCCGACGGAAACGGAGGTCAGCGTCGTGCCGCCCCAGGACGTGGACTGGCGTCGATCCTCGTCCTCGACGAACTAGCGCGGGCTGGGGGGGCCGGTTTGGCTGTTGCGCAAGCGCCAGGTTGCCGCATCACTCGTTGTTCTTGTCCCGCGCCTGGATCCACGCCTCGTAGGGGACCTCGGGGTCGAAGCGCAGCGCTTCGTCCAGGACGACCTTGGCCGTGAAGGGCAACCCGCTGTCGAGATAGGCGCGGGCCAGGATGGTCAGCCGAACGGCCGTCTTGCGCCGGTTGGAGGCATGCTTCTTCTGGCTCTTGTCGTGGGACCTCCAGCGGCTGTCGACGGCCATGTGATACGAGGTGCGCGTGGCCGAACTCTCGATCGTGCAGAGCAGTGCTCGCGCAAGCAGAAGCTCGCGCGTCGCCGCTTCGAGCGACTTCGCTTGAATCAAGACGTCGGCCGCATCGATGTGCGACTGCACGACTTCCTGGGGCGTGGGTTTGGCCGGGGGAGGTTCCGCTTCCGCGTCCAGTTCGGAGATCGTCATGTTCCGGAACCCAACGGTGTCGGTGAAGGTGCTCGTGCTCGTGACGAACAGGCCGACACCGCCATGCGGAACGTGGGGCGCTTCGATCTCGAAGAAGTCGCCGCCCTGGATCCCCGCGCGGAGCTGCTTGCCCCGCACCTCGACCACGAGTGTCGTCCACGGGCGGACGAGCTTGTCCATGGGGTAGCCCTTGGTCCCGATGGCCTTCACCTCGCTGTCCGTTTCCGAGGTGATCTGCAGCAGTTCCAAGTCGAAACCAGCTTGTCCGGTCCCGGCGTTCACGATCAGGATGAAGGCGTCCTGCCAGGAGCGAGAGCCGAAGACGAGTCCCGCTTGCGAGACGCCGTCCGAGCCGACGCGGACGTCGACGGTCAGACGACAATCGGCGTGCTGGGGTTTGCCGGCGTGCATGATCCCGCCTTGGTCATCGGCAGGGCACTCCCAGCCCGATTCGGTCTTCCTCCAGTCTCCAAACGTGTTGACGTCGACGAAGGTGTGCAGGAGCGGCGTGGTCTTGGGCGGAGCCTGGGTGGGGACCTCGACCTTGGGCCGTTTCGCGAAGTCCTTGTCCGCAGCGTCACGCACCTTGCTGGACGACCCGGGCTGGAAGCGCTCGGCAGCGTCCAGCAGTTCGAAACAGGTGTCGAACCAGGCGGCCTTCTGATACAGCTTCGCGGTGGTGTTCAACCGCGTGGCGGTGCCATCGAGTTCCTTGAGCAGCAACTCGGCGTGGGGATCGTGCGCCGTCGTCAAGGCATCGATCCGCGTGGCCAGTTCCTGGCGCTGGGCCGGTTCCGCGAGGGGCAAGGCCATGCGCGCGAGCCACAACACGGCCAGCGCACCATCGACGTCCTCCGCTGCGAGGGCGATGTCGACCTCGTCGAGCAGCTCGGCGGGCGACGGCTGCACCGGTTCGGCATCAAGGGCATCCAGGTTCGGATCGTCCTGGATCAGGGTCGAGACGGCGAGGCACGCGATGAGGGGCAACAGCATCGTTGGAGCGTAGCGCGCCGTTCCGATTGGGCCAACTCCAGGCCCGTCCACCTACGCCACAGGCCGAACCCCGAGCGAACGACGGAGGATACGGTCGGCGCTGGCCCACGGCTTTGCCCTGCCTAGAGGCGCCGAGTACCATGCCCTGCGACGCTCGCGGGCCGCCTTCCGCGGTCGCACTTCGCCGCGTGAGATCCTCCTCGACCTCGGCCCACGAACCATGCTCGATCAGCTGCGCTTCGAGTCGCAACCCGAACCCGAGATCGCCAACCGGCTGAAGGCCTGGAAGCGGATCCTCGAAGATCCGGCATTGGGCGTGCCCGCGCCGCGGATCTTGAGCGCCGACTCCCAGGTGTTCGTGCTCGGTTCCTGTTTCGCGAACGAGATCCGGGCCGTGCTCGAGACCAAGGACGTCTCGGTGCATCCCCGCATGGACGCCCAGATCGCTGCGTTGCTGCCGGACGACTTGAAGATCGATCCCGCTTGGGGCGCGTGGGACGAACGGGTGCATTACCAGTGCTACACGCCCTTCTCGATCTTGCAGGAGGTGCGCATCGCGGTCGGCGCATGGGAGCCCACACCCGATTCGGTTCTGACCTCGAAGAAGGACGGGCGCAAGGCCTACTGGGATCCCTACCGGCGGTACGTGTACACGCACACCAAGGCCGACACGTTGACCGTGCGCGAGACGATGAACCGTCGCGTTCGCGAGGGGCTCGAGGCCGCGGACGTCGTCGTCTTCACCTTGGGTCTGATCGAGTCGTTCGGGATCCAAGGGCACCCGGGCGTCGCCGCGGAGTTCAACCTGGCCTTCCGCAAGCGGTTGGAGCTTCAGGACCCCGGCTACGACGAAGCCCTGGCGGCCATGGACGAGGCGTGCCGTCTCGTGCTGGAGCGTGCACCCGAAACGCGCATCGTGCTGACCGTCTCTCCCATTCCCCTGAGCCTGACCTTCACGAACGCCGACGTCGTCACCGCGACCATGCGTGGCAAGTCGATCCTGCGCGCGGTGGCGGACACCTTGCAACGTCGCTATCCGAACGTCTCGTACTTCCCCAGCTACGAATTCGTGATGTGGCGCGGCGACGGATTCCGCGAGGTCGATCAGCGCCACGTGCGCCCCGAGATCGTGGCCGAGATCACCGGCGCGTTCTGCGACGCCTGGTTCCAGCCGGACGCCCTGGCGCCTGGGGACGCCGCGTATCCCCAGCACACGCCACGGCCGCCGCAAGGGAAGGTCGAGGGGCGTGGACCCAGGCGGGGCCTGCTCGATACCCTGTTGGGGCGCAGGTCGCGCTCGTGATCCGCACGTCGAGGACCTCCCTTCGCACCATGTCCACCCACACGCACGTCGCCGAGACCTACTCCGCCAAGACGCAGAAGTTCTTCCGCAAGCGGCTCAAGGACCTGCACGCCAGGTTCGCGTCGCAGCTGCGCGGAGAAGCGGAGCTCGTGCAGAAGCATGGCGGGGGAGCCAAGGACGTCTACGAGGTCTACGGCGATCGCGAGATGCGCGCCTTCGAAACCGATTCCTGTGAAGGTCTGCGGGGCGGCGAGGTCCAGCAGATCTCGCTGCGCGAGGTGCGCGACGCCTACCTGGAACCGGTGGGCAAGGCGATCGAGCAACTGCGCAAGGACGTGGATCGTCCGCTGCGCGTGCTCGAGGTCGGTTGCGGCAACGCGACCAATCTGATGCTGTTGAACCAGCGCTTCCCTGGCGTTGCGTTCAGCGGGATCGACATCGCGGAGGGCCGCATCGCCGAGGGGCGCAAGTACTGGGGCGAACGCCTCACCTCCGTCGAACTGGCCCAGGCCAGCGCGACCGATCTCAGCCTGTTCGCGGACAAGTCCTTCGACCTCGTCTACTCGGTGTGTGCCCTCGAGCAGATCCCGTACAGCCTCGGCGACGCCGTCCGCGAGATGGTCCGGCTGGCCGATCGCCGCATCGTGTGCGTCGAGCCCGTGTTCGAGTTCGGGAACGAAGCCCAGCGTCTGTACAACGTGGTCAGCGACCAGGTCCGGACTCTGTTGCCCGAACTGGTTCGTCAATGCACGACGGTCGAGCGGCACGGCTTGCTCACGACGTTGCACAACCCGCTCAACCCCGTCGGGCTGCTGGTCGCGACCCCCTGACCATGGCGTACGAAGCACAGTTCCTGTTCCCGACCTGCCGCGCGGCCGGCTTGGACGTGCGGGCCAGTTTGAGGAACACGCCGCGCCCTAGCGGGGACATGCGTGAGCACCAGGAAGCGCACCCGATGGTCGTGGACCTCTCCGTCTGGGAGGCCGGTACATGCTTGATGCGCACCCCCGATTTCGCCGAGTTGAAGCTGGGCGACGTGCTGGTCCTGGACGAGAGCAACGTTCCGCTGTTGACGCACGACGGTCCGAACGAGCGCTTGGTCCTGGCGCGGACCCGGTTGGAAGGTGGGCACGGCTACTTCCCCCAGGAACATCAGCTGACCTATACGCACAGCGGGCGCCCGACGCATCTGCTCTACGATCAACTCCCGGTCGGCGCTCCCGACAAACCCACCGCGCCGATCGTTCTGTTGGCGCCCAAAGTCTGGGTCGGCGGGGCCGTTCGGACGTACGTCGCCTTCGCCACCGCGGGCCGCGACGGGCTGGAAGCGGAACCTCACGAGGTCGAGTTGACCATCCTGGGCGAGGACGGCACGTGCTTGCACACGGACACGTTGAGCGAGCGGCGCAACGGCGTCATCCTGGTCGACGTCACCGCCAGACTCCGCATCACGGACGGTCCATCGGAAGCACCGCGCTTGGTGACGGTCGGCGCCCGTGGAGGAGCCGCCCAGTTCGCCATTCTGACCTTCGTCGTGAACGAGCGGACCGGGGCCTGCGCTCTGGAGCACTCGTTGTCGCCGCACTACTACGCCAAGGAGGGCCGCGACCGCTTGCGCGCCGAAGCCCTCGTGTTCGGGAACGCCTTGCGCGCCGGGGGCCTGTCATGACCACGATGCTGGGCAAGAACAAGAACCCCGTCTCGCGGATGCTCAACTCGCTGGCGCCGAACTTCTCGTACGGCCGCGCGCTGACCCAGTTGTTCCTGCACGAACCGGAGCGGCGCACGACCTTGACGTTCACGAACGTGGCTTCGCTGTACGCCCCACGGGGTGCCAGCGGCTGCCAGTTCGAGGTCAGCTTGTACGGCGAGACGGGCGAGCTCGTCGCCGCCACCGACGTGCTCGTTCCGGCCTACGGCAGTGCCAGCGTGTACCTGGGGGATCTGATTCCGGGGACGCTCCCGCGCCACGGGTTGGCCGTCGCGCGTCTGCGGAATGCGCCACGCTTCCACATGGGGGCGCGCCACCTCGGTGCGATCGCGCCGTTCTTCTACGCGCTGTACCACGCTCCGGACATGGGCAGCCTGGCCCTCGTGCACAATCAGTCCGGAATTGAAAGTGACGTGCATTCTGACAGTCACTGGCATTCCAATCTACTGGTGCCGACCGGAGGCTTGCGTGCGCTGGAGGCCTGGCAGATCAACCCGACGCCGGTCAGCGCTCCCTCGACCTTGCAGTTGTGGCGCGGCGAGGAACTCCTGGACGAGCGGCCGACGACCTTGGCTCCGATGGCCTCGCGCCAAGAGCGCTTCGAGTCGCGGTTGTTCGAGGCGAGTGAACAGCCGGTTCACATCGCGGTGAAGGGCATGACGGCGGCGAACGCCAAGCCGCTCCTGTTCCACCATCACGCCGCGGGTGGGTTCAGCGCATCGCACGCCTAACGCGCGGCTGCCCGTCGTAGGGTCAATCGCCGGTCGCCCAATCTCCCGTCACCCAGTAGAGGTCGTCGAGACCATTGCCCGGGGACATGCGGTGGCTTCGCCAGTGGCGCAAGTCCCCGTGGGAGCGACCCAGCGATCTGCGGCTGGTGAACCAGAACGTCGCGCCGTCGGGCGAGAAGCTCGGGCAGTAGTCGAGGCCCGGCGAGTTGGCGATCTCCAACGGCGACGACGGCAACCAGGCACCCTCGCGGAAGCGGGACACGAACAGGTCTCCGCCGCCCGACCGATCGGATCCGAAGACGAGGGCGCAGCCGGTCGGGTGCAGGCACGAATTGAACTCGCCGGCGCTCGTGTTGATCGAAGGGCCAGCGTTGCGCACGTCCCAGCCGTCCTCGCCGGGTCCCATCTCCTGGGCGAGCCAGATGTCCTCGCCGCCCAAGCCACCTGTTCGCGTGGCTGTGAAACACATCCGCCCATCCTTCGTGATGGACGGATAGAACTCGTCGCCTTCGGTGTTGAGGGCGTCGACGGCCACGGGAGCTCCCCAGCTGGAGGCCGGCCCGATCGGCGCCTGTGGCCATACGCGCCAGAGGTTCCAATCACCCGCTTCCGACTCACCCGGCAGCGGACGCTGCGAGCAGAACCAGAGCGCTCCACTGTGCGGGGAGAAGCACGGCTCGAGATCGGCATGCAATCCGGAGAACGGTGCGATGTACGGCTCGCCCCAAGAGCCGTTCACGCGGTTCATCATGACGATGACGGACTCACGCCGATGCGTCACGGTCCAAGCGAACGTGTTTCCGTCGGGAGACAAAGTCGCATCGCGTTCCCCCAGGCCCGAATTGATCGGGCCGTGATCGACCAACTGCGGTTCCGAGGGCGGCGTCGAGCCAAGGGTGATGGCCTCGATCCGCAGGCCCTGCTGCGAAGCGCAGCCTGCGAGGAGAACGCCGGTGAGGAGGAGCGGGTAGGGAGACGTCATGGCTTCCAGAATAGGCCGAGCTGCGCGCATGGCACACACCAATCCGCAGCGTGCCGGGTCGCGGTTCGGACGTCGGTCCAGGGACTGGCTCCACACTGATCCTCTTCCTTGCCGCCGACGGTGCTCACTCACCGTACCGAAGCTCGTGCGCAGCCACGCATTGCACGCCGCCTGGAGAGGTCCTCAGGTGCGTGAAGTAGATTCGATCGAAGGCTTCGTCGGGGATGTTGCCCTTGTCGTCCAGTCCCTTGGCGTGGCCCGCGCCGAGCATCGAATAGAGCTGCGGGCTGGTGTTCGAGTGACCGACGACCACCGCGACCGACCCCTGGGGGAGTTGGCGCAGGTCGTCGACGAGATCGGGCAGCTTGAATCCGTCGTAGGGAAGAACCTCGACACCCGCCAGTTTGGCGAGCGGAGCGGCCGTCTCCTGGGTGCGCAGGTAGTCCGTGCTGAACACGTGCGTGACCCCCGCCGCGGCGAACATGTGGGCGAGGTCCTGCGCGCGCTCCTCTCCGACCGCCAGCAAGCTCGGGTTCTTGCCCTCCTGCTTCTCGGCGTGCCGCACGAGGTAGACGGTCATCCCGGTGGACTGGAACTGCGGAGTGCCCTCGGGAATTCCGGAATCCTGAATCGGCGAGGATCCGAACGGCGTGCCCAGGAAGGCGACGGCCAGCAGCAAGGGAAGGAGAGCGGAGTGGAGTCGAATGCGGTTCACGTCGTTCCTGGAGTGGGGCGTAGGGGGTGGAGGCGGTTCGAATCCGCTCACGGGGTGATCGTAGCTGCTACGGCGTCGCCAGCGGGTTGGAACCAGGTTCGAAACCCTGGCGGAGGACAAGGTGGACCCCGCGCCCGAGTCCCGTAACCTCAGCGCATGACATCCACGGGCATGCGGCGCCACGACGCCTGGACCATCGGGCTCGTCGCCTGCGCGACGTTCGTGTACGAGGTCCTGCTGACCCGCGTCGGGTCGCTGCGCCTCGAGTTCCACTACGGCTACCTGGTGATCTCGTTGGGACTGCTGGCGTTGGGGAGCGCGGGGTCCTGGTTGCACGTGGCCCGCGAACGCATCTTGGCGGATCCGGACCGTTGGCTCGCACGTTGGACGGCCGCGTTCGCGATCTCGTTGCCGTTGACCTGGATGTTCGTCCTGAACTATCCGGTGCCGACCCACGTGCGCGTGTTCGCACCGGACGGCGGAGTCGCCTGGGCCAGCCTCGGAGCGTTCTTCGGGTTCGCCGCAGGTGCCGCCGTCCCGTTCTTCACCGGCGGTTTCGTGCTCGGGCTGATCTTGATGCTGCGCGCCGCGGAAGCCGATCGCTACTACGCCGCGGACTTGATCGGTGCGGCGCTCGGTTGCTTGGCAGCGCCCGTGTGTTTGGCTTGGTTCGGCGGGGGAGGTGCCTTGTGCGCGGCGACGGCGTTGGCGGCGCTCGGCGCTCGCACGACGCGCGGAGGTGGATGGCTCTGGCCCGGTCTCGCGTTGTCGTGCTTGGTGTCGGCACCCTTTCTGGAGGACCGTTTTCCGATCCCGAGCCGCGAAGAACTCATGCTCGAGAAGGGCGACGAGGTGGCCCTGGGTGATCAACGCCTGACTTCGGAGTGGAGCGCGATCGCGCGTGTCGAGTCCTATCGCGTCCCCGAAGCCGAGCGCGCCCTGTTCATGCGCGGCCAGGGACCGGAACCGCGCAACGCGCACGACCAGGTCTTCCTGGCCCAGGATGGTTCGGCAGGAACCTACCTGTACGACTTCACGGGCACGCCCGAAGGGCTGCAGGACCTGTGGCTGACCACGTACCCGATGGCGACCCACGTCCTGGGCGCGAAGCAGGTGCTGGTCATCGGTGCGGGTGGAGCGCCGGACCTGTGGGCGGCTCGACTGGCGGGTGCGGATCGCATCAAGGCCTACGAACTGCACGCCCAGATGGTGGCGATGCACACCGACACGTACCGGGACTTCTCGCGGGACCTGATCGAGGACCCCGGCGTCGAGATCGTGCACACCGAGGGACGTTCCGCCTTGCTGCGTGAGAACGAGACCTTCGACCTGGTGCAGATGTCCGGCATCGACACGTGGAGCGCCCTGTCCTCGGGCGCCTACATGTTGGCCGAGAACTATCTCTACACCAGCCAAGCGTTCGGCGACATGATCGCGCGCTTGCAGGACGGCGGCGCGCTGCAGATCACGCGGTTCAGCGGCGAGGTCGAAGCGATCCGGCTGCTGGCGACGATCCACGAGGCTTGGTCCACGCGCTCCAGCGCGCGCTTCGAGGACTGCGTGGCGTGCATCCACGCGCGCTCCTTCATGGCCATGATCGTCAAGTTGGAGCCGTTCCGCCCCGACGAGTTGCAGCGTCTCGAGGACCACGTCTCCAACGCCGGTCTCGGCCTGGCCTACCACCCGCGTCACCGCACGCACTCGGCCCTGGAGTCGTTCATCCGTTCGGACGACAAGGCTGCGCTGATCGACGGGGCCGAGGCGCTCATCACGCCGGCGACCGACGACCGTCCCTACTTCTTCAACTTCCACCGCTGGAACGACTGGGGCGTGGCGAGTCGTGACCTGGATGCCGAGGCCGTCGTCACGCAGGGCAACCCGGTGTTCCTGCTGGCGCAACTGGTCGCCGCCGTGGTGGCCGGGGCCTTGCTGCTGTTGTTCCCCCTGTGGCTGCGCCGTGGGAAACCGAATGCGCGACGCGGCCGCGGCGCCCTGAGTTCGACCCTGCTCTACTTCGTCGCGTTGGGCCTCGGCTTCATCACGATCGAGGTCACCTTGATGCAGGTCCTGGTCCTGCTCGTCGGTCACCCGCTCTTTTCGATCAGCGTCACGCTGTTCGCCATGTTGCTGGCGACCGGCATCGGCGCGGCCGCTTCGAAGCGCTTCCTCGCGAGTGGGCGCAGCTTCTGGATCGTCCCGATCGTCCTGCTCGTGCTGGCCGCGATGCAGTTCCTGGCAGGTGATGCCCTGGTGCGGTTCGGAGCAGCGACGCCGATGTTCGTGCGCTTCCTCCTCGCCGCGGCCATCGTGACGCCGTTCGGTCTGGTGCTCGGGATCCCGATGGCCCATGGCCTGCGCAAGCTCGAGGCCGGGACGCCCGACCTGGTGCCGTTGGCCTGGGCGACCAACGCGTTCGCGACGGTCGTGGGCTCCATCGGGACCGTGATGCTGTCCATGTACGCCGGGTTCGATGCGACCCTCGTGCTGGGTGCGTCCGCCTACGTCCTGGCCGCCCTGGCCGAGCGAGGCCTGGGCCGCAGCGCCTGACGTTCGAGGGACTGGCCTCGCCGGTACGTCCTTCTCAGGACATCGAACTCGGTCCGAAATGGCACGTTTCGGGCCAGTTCCGGGTGGCTTTCGCGAAGGGAGCGGGTCGAGCGACGAAAGGTCATGTCCACGTCAGGCATCCCGGGCATGGGTCGCTATGCTCTGCCACGGACGACCTTGGACCGTCAACCATGAACACCGAACCGACACCCACGCAGCAGGCCCGGCCGAGCGCCAGCCCGGCAGCCCACTCGAGTGGAGCCCCGGCCCCGATCCTCGACCTTCCCGAGGATCGCGTCGATCTGCGCGACCACCTCGAGGGGCTCTCGAAGGCGCACGAGAACGACTTTCGCGCCTCCTCGATCGCCGGCCGCCTGATGCTGCATTCGAAGGGCGGCCGCGTCCTCGATGCCGGTTGTGGATCGGGTTTGCTCAGCCTGCGCCTGCATCGCGCAGGCTGCGACGTCGTCTCGGTCGACGCCGAGGAAGCCATGGTCGGCTTCACGCGACAGACCCTGCGCAACGGCGGCTTCGAAGATTCGGTCGTCCAGCAGATGACGCTCGAACGCCTCGACTCGCTCCAGGGGGGCAAGTTCGACGAGATCTACTGCTGCGACGTGATCGAACACATCGAGGACGACCTGCTCGCGATGCGCCAACTGCGTTCGATGCTGAAGCCCGACGGCCAGCTGATCCTGACCGTGCCCGCGTGGCCGTTCCTCTACGGGGAGCGCGATCGTCGCATGGGGCATTACCGCCGCTACACCCGCAAGGCCTTGAAGAAGGTGTTCGTCGAGTCGGGTTTCGAGATCCGCAGCGTCCGCTGGTGGAACCTGTCCGGCTTCCTGCTCAACGCGATCGGTTCCAAGCTCAAGAAGAAGGGATTCAGCGAGGGCTTCCGCTACGGCAAACGCTCCGCGCTGAATCGGGCCGGGCACTGGTTCCTGAATCGCTGGTTCCATGGCTTCGAGAACCACGTCCCCGTTCCCGCGGGCCTGACGTTGATCGTCGTGGCCGACCGCGGAACCAAGAACTGACCGCGGTTGCTCCTTCGGCCCGCGCGGGCCGGCTCACCACGACGAATCATGGCGGAACTGGGACTCAGTGGGGTGACCCTCACCTTCGGTGGTCATCCACTGCTCGACGGTATCGACCTCGAGATCGAACGCGGAGAACGCATCGGCCTGCTGGGTCGCAACGGCGCCGGTAAGTCGACCCTCTTGCGGGTCTTGACCGGCGAGCTGGAGATCGACGACGGCGTGATCACCAAGCGCCCAGGTCTGCGCGTGGCGGGACTGCCGCAGGAGGTTCCCGACGACATGCCCGGGACCGTCGCAGACATTCTTCACGGGGCGCTCGCGGAGCTCGGTCTCGAAGACTGGGAGCGCAACGAGCGCGTGACGCGCACGGTGACTGCCTTCGGTTTGAACGCAGACGAGCAGGTCGGTCCGCTTTCGGCCGGATCGAAGCGCCGCGTGCTTCTGGCACGTGCCTTCGCGTTGGAGCCGGACCTGCTGATCCTGGACGAGCCGACCAACCACCTGGACGTGCTGGCGATCGAGCGCTTGGAGCTCCAGCTTCTCGGGCCGAAGACCACGTTGGTGTTCGTGACCCACGACCGGGCCTTCCTGCGCCGGATCGCCACGCGCATCCTCGACCTGGACCGCGGTCGGTTGGCGAGCTATTCGTGCGACTACGCGACGTACCTGGATCGGCGCGCCGCGGAGCTCGAGGCGGAGGCGTCCCAGGACGCGGCCTTCGACAAGCTGCTCTCCAAGGAGGAGGCCTGGTTGAAGCGCGGCGTCAAGGCGCGGCGGACACGGAACCAAGGTCGGGTCCGCGCGCTCAAGGCACTGCGCGAGGAACGCGCGCAGCGGCGCGACCGCACCGGCCAGGTGCGCGCGACGCTGCAGGAGAGCGATCGCACCGGGCAACTGGTGTTGCGCACCAAGAAGTTGTCCAAGGCGTTCGGCGACACGACGATCGTGAAGGACCTCGACTTCGAGGTCATGCGCGGGGATCGCATCGGCCTGATCGGGCCGAATGGATGCGGCAAGACCACGCTCATTCGACTGTTGCTCGGCGAGCTGGAGCCCGACTCGGGGGAGGTCCGCGAAGGCACGAAACTGGAAGTTGCTCGCTTCGATCAACTGCACGGCCAGCTGGATCCGAACAAGACCGTGGTCGAGAACGTGTGCGACCATGCCGACACCGTGACGATCGGCAACCGCTCACGCCACGTCCTGGGTTACCTCCAGGACTTCCTGTTCAGTCCCGAGCAAGCGCGCGGTCCGATCACCAAGTTGTCCGGTGGCGAGCGCAACCGGTTGCAGCTCGCACGCCTGTTGGCCAAGCCGTGCAACGTGCTGGTGCTGGACGAGCCGACCAACGACCTGGACCTGGAGACGCTCGACCTCTTGGAGGGCCTGCTGTTCGACTTCCAGGGCACGCTGATCCTGGTCAGCCACGACCGCGAGTTCCTGGACAACGTCGTCACCTCGAGCCTCGTGTTCGAGCCCGGTGGTGGCGTCCGCGAGCAGATCGGTGCGGTGGACTGGACCTCCCTGCGCCCGGTCGAGGCCGCCCACAAGAAGGTCGCCAAGTCCGCGGTCGCGGCAGCTCCCAAGGCGGATCCCACGGTTCGCAAACGCACGTACGCGGAACAGCTCGAACTCGACAAGCTGCCCGAGACCCTCGAGCGTCTGGAGTCGGACAAGTCCAAGCTCGAGGCGGCCATGGGGGACCCGGGCTTCTATCAGCGTCCCGGCCATCAGATCGCCCAGGACAACGCACAGTTCGAAGCGCTCACGACCGAGCTGGATGCGGCGTACGCGCGTTGGGAACTGCTCGAAGAGCTGCGCGGTTGAGCGCTCAGACAAGGACGCGCACACCGCGTTCGCCCAGCGCTGCCAACGTTGCGTCTTCGCGTGGGCTCGCCGTCCAACGCAGGTCGAGTTTGCGCAACGCAGGCAGGTCCGCGAGCCACGTCGGGATCTTGGTGAGCGGATTGGCGCGCAGGTCCAGCAGTTCGAGCGTGGGGGACTCGCGCAGTGCGTCCGGGACCACCGCGAACCGATTGTCGCGCAGGTGGAGTTCGCGCAGGTCCCGCAGCTGGTCCAAGGACGAAGGCAAGTCCGTCAAGCGGTTGTGCTGCAAGCGCAGTTCCTGCAACGCGGCGCAGTCCCCCAGAGTTGTCGGAAGTTCCTGCAGCGCGTTGGCGTCCAGACCCAGGTAGCGCAAGGTCCGGAACGTGCCGATCCAATCCGGGATCCGGCTCAAGCGGTTGTCGCCGAGATACAGGAAGCCGCGGATCGCGCTCCATTCCCGCACGACGTCCGGAACGACCTCGAACCGGTTGTGGGCGAGGTCCACCGTCTCCAGCTTGCGCAGGGCACCCAGCGAGGTTGGGAGATCACGGAGCTCGTTCTCCCCGAGGATCAAACGCTCGAGTTCGAGGCACTCCGCCACGACCGGCGGCACCTGCTGGAACGCATTGCGGCCGAGGCTCAGCCGGGTGAGACGCGCGCAGGTTCCAAGATCCGCGGGAAGCTGCGACAGTCGATTGTCGTACAGCTGCAACTCGCGCAGTTCGCTGCAACGACCTAGGCCGTCCGGCAGGGCCTCGAGGCGCCGGTGGGCCAGGTCGAGCACCTCGACGCTGCGCCCGTCCGGTGGTTGTCCCGCGCCAGTGCAGATGGCCTCGTTCCACGCCCGCTCCTCTGCGTTCATGCCCATTCCGGGAGTCGTGGGTTCACAGGTAGCTCCAGACCCACGACGTGCCCGCGCGCTTCCACTTCCCGAAGACCACGCACACCGGGTACAGCACGGCCAGGCACGCGAACCAGGCCAGGTAGACCGTAGCCAGGCTGTGGACCATGTCTTCGGTGTACGCGCCTTGGAACGCGGCACGCAAGGGGAAGGTCCACGTGCCTTGCTCCAGACGCAGGAGGAGCCCCGCGCCCAGATGGGCGACGAAAAGGTGGGCCACGTAGAAGAGGAGCGGCACACTGCCGAACGTCAGCAGGCGCCGACCGAGGAAGCCGGGCTCCCGGTCGAACCAGGCGAGCAACAGGCACGTCGGCCCGAGCGTCATCAGGACGAAGGCCAGGGACGGCGGGTACTTGCTGGGGTTCAAGAACGCGATGACGTGCCACCACCAGGAGTTCCGACCCGCCTCCCCGAGGGTCTGGGCGTGCGTGGCGTACGACCACTCGGCGATGTTCCCGAACCCACTGCAGGCACGTACCACCACGAAGAGCAGGATGCCGGCGATGCCGAGAGTCAGCAGGGTGCGCCGGCGGGCCGCAGCCTCCCGTTGGAAGACGGGTGCCAGCCCGTATCCGAGCAGCATGACGCCGAGCCAGGGCAGCAGGCTGTAGTTGATGACGACGGTCGACGCCGCGGCGTACGGACCCTGCATCTGGAAGAACTCGACGCCACCGTAGAAGAGCGCGGGCCAGGAACTGGAACCGGTGAACGCGTCCAACGACAAGGCGTGCTGCCCAGCCACACAGGCGATGCCGAGCACCAGATGAGCCGGACGTGGCAGGTAGGCCAGCGCGGCCAAGGCCAGGAAACTCGCGCCGATCACCCAGATGACCTGGAAGATCATCACGCGCAGCGGCGCCATGAGGACCCAGCCGAAGTTGACGAGCGTGAGCTCGAGCAGGATCAGCCAGAGCCCGCGTGAGACGAGGAAGCGCGTTCGCTCGGCATGCGTGCGCCGCGCGCCAGCGAGATACGCCGAGACGCCTGCGAGGAAGACGAACGCAGGCGCGCAGAAGTGGGTGACCCAGCGGGTTGCGAACAGTCCTGGGTTCGTGGTGGCCAGGAACTCGGGGGTGTTGTTCAGGTCCCCGTAGAAGTCGCGTACGTGGTCGAGGCACATGAGCACCATCACCAAGCCGCGCACGATGTCGATCGACTGCAGGCGCGTCGCTCTCGGGAGCGGGGGGTCCTGCGTCATCGACCGCCGTCCCCGGTGGGGAGCGGCTCGCTCGCCGCATCGTCCTGCAGCTGCTTCTCCTTGGTCGCGATCGCCTTCTGCAGCACGATGGCATCCGGGCTCCGCAGCTGAATCAGTTGATCGCGCAGTTCCCCTGCAGCGACTCCTTCGCCGACCTCGACCAGCGCGAGACCCAGGTTCAGGAGCGTCCGCTCGTCCTCGGGCTCCAGGCGCAAGGCCTCACGGTAGGCCTCGATGGCGGGCCCGTAGAGCTCGAGCCGGTGGCGGCAGTACCCGAGCCCTTTCCAGGCGTCCGCAAGGCGCGGGTCCGCCTCGAGGGCGGCTTCGAAGTGGCGGCCCGCCAGGTCGAACTCCTGCTGTTGCAGGCGAGCCCGACCGTGCTCGAGGTGAATGCCCGCCTGACCGACGATCTCGCGATGCTGGCGGGCGCGCAGGAAGTCGGCGGCCACACCGGGCTGGCCTCGCGATTCGAACACGCGTTCCCAGGCTTCGAGGTTCGTAGGATGCTGAGGGTTCAGGAACACGCCGCGGAACGGCACCGCAGCCATGCGCCGTTCGATGCCGCGCAGGTTGGCGAGTTCGAGGTCGAGCAGGACCTGGTCGACCGTCGTCCGACCGAAGTAGACGACTTGCAGGTCCCCGCGCGCATCGATCAGGAAACTGGTCGGGATCCCGATGCGCGCATCGCGCTGCAGCAGTTCGGACTGCAGCGCGTCGAGCATGTCGATGGTCTCGGGCGCGGCGATGCCCGCGGTGCCTTGGAACCCGACGCGCTGGACGAAGGCTTGCCAGTCGCTCCACTCGTCCTTGGGGTCCACGCTGAGGGCGATGACGTCGAGTCTGGCGGCGCGCCAATCGGCCATGCGCTCCCCGAACTCGGTCATCTCGACGGCACAGGGTGCGCAGGTGTGGGAGACGAGTTGCACCAGGATCGGGTGACCCGCACCTCGGTTGCCCTTGGCATCGGTGCCCAGGGTCGTCATGCGCGCACCAGCAGCGCCCAGAGCGGCGATCTGGGGCATCGGGATGGGAGCGCGCGTGACCAGGCGGGTCGGACGGTCGGCGGCCGCAGGCGTCTGGGGAAGAGGCGTCAGCGGTCGAACCGGAACGGGTCCGAACGAGGCCGAGGGCAGGAGGCGTGTCACGCCGGTGCCCTGACGCAGGACCAGGCGGCTGTGATTCGGAGCCGAGCCGAAGTCCTCCCAGACCCCGTTGGGCCAACGGACCCGCAGGAGCTTGGCGCCCGGGGCGTCGCCCAGTCCGAACAGCAGGTCGCCGGTGGCCTGCGCCAGGAACCCGGAGCCTGCGCGCCGCGTCGCGATCTGGATGCGAGCGACTTCCAGATCGAGAGTCACTTCCATCCGTGCGCCGATCGTTCCCCCGGTGCCACCACGGGCGTCCTCCAGGCGAACCGTCAGCGACCCGTTCCCGGTCGCCTGGTCGTTGCGCAGGATCCTCAGCCGCGGCGCGGTCCGTGCGGTCAGGACCAGGTCGAGGTCGCCATCGCCGTCCCAGTCGATGCGACTCGCGGCGCGACCGTCCTCGGGGAAGTCGATTCCGCTGACGCCGGACACGTCCACGTAACGAGCCGCATTCGTTCCGGTGTGCAGTTGCAGCACGTTGCGTTCGTTCCCGCTCCACGAGAACCCGCGACGCAGGAACTGCGTGACCGCGCCCCAGGCGTCCAGGTACGACGTGGGGGCGTCCTCACCGATGGCGCCGGATGCGAGAGGAGATTGCGACACGACCTGTCGCCAGAAGAAGCTTCACAAGTCCTTGGTGCGTTCCCCGGTGACGAAGCCGTTGGGGACGAAGATGTCCGGCCAGCCGTCGTTCTGGATGTCCAGGAACACCGCGCCCCAGGCCCAGCGTCCACTCGTGATGTGGGCAGCCTCGCTGACGTCCTGGAACCCCGTTCCCTGCTGGTTGAGGAACAGGCTGTTGCCACGGGCATGCTTCAAGAACTCGGCGCGTTGTTCGTCGGGGGCACCCTCGTGGAAGCGTGCGAGCGAACCGATGCGCTTTCCCGCCGACGAATACATGTTCGAGACGAGCAGGTCCATCCACCCGTCCCCGTTCACGTCGGCCCAGTCGACGCCCATGCCGGCGCCGATGTCCTCGACGCCCAACTCGGCGGCGACGTTGGTGAAGTGCCCGTCGTCGTTCCGGTAGAGCGCGTTGCGACCGAAGTCGTTGGCGACGTACAGGTCCTGGTCGCCGTCGTTGTCGTAGTCCTCGAAGGCCGCGGCCAGGCTGAAACGTCGTCCGGCCTCCGCAAGTCCGACCTCGGCCGTCGCGTCGATGAAGATGCCGTCGCCGTCGTTGCGCAGGAACAGGTTGCGCTGACCGTTCTCGGCATCGTGATAGGGTTCGGGAATGCCGGTGCGGTCGTACGGCGAGGCGTACCCGCAGGCGAAGATGTCGAGGTCCTCGTCGCCATCGGTGTCGGCGACAGCGATGGACGTGACACCCGGTGCGTCGAACATCAGGGGCGCTGAGAACTCACCGTTGCCACTGCCGCGGAACAGCAGCAGTCGCGCGGCTGCGGCGAGGACCAGGTCCAGCGCGCCGTCCCCGTCCAGGTCGACGAACAACGCGCTCTGGCTGGCGTCGATCAGGTCGACGCCGGCTTGCGCCGCCACGTCGATGGCGGTTCCGTCCGGCTGACGCAACAACAGGCGATTGGGCAGCCCACCGGGTTGGCAGACGTAGACGTCTTCGAGGCCATCGCCGTTGACGTCCCCGATCGCGAGACCGTGGTGGCCGAGGAGGCCGGGCTCGAGACTCGCGTCCAGTTGATTGCGCCAGTGCTGCAGGCTGGGACCGAGTTGCAGGTCGACCAGTTCGTCGCCCAGAGCGGCTCGCGTGATGTCCGAGAACAACGGCGTTGCGGCAGGGGGGCCGTAGGCGGACTCGGTCGGCTGCAGGCTCTGGATGTCCCCGAGGACGAGCCCTTCCTCTTCCAAGGTGTAGGACAGCTTCCAGAGCATGTGGACCTGCAGCGACCTGGGTTCGGGTCGCTCGTCGGTGGGGGCGGCAGCACCCACGAGGTGGACGTGAACCTTGGCCTGAACCTGGTCCTCGTTCTGCGTCACCTGGATGACCTTGACGTGGCGTTGGGCCGAGCGAGGTTCCAGATAGGCCTGACGCATCGAGTGGCTCGCCCAGCGGAGCTTGGATGCGGAGGATGGAAGGACCGGGGGCTCCAGCTCGCCGTCGTGGATCCAGACCGACAACGTCCCGTCGTCGCGAACCATCCTCGGGGTTTCGTGGCACCAGGAGTCGCTGGAGAAGTCCGCCAGGAGAGACGATTCCGCGAACGTGTCGATGGCGGCGTCCCCCTCGAGGGAGGCCAGGACCATGCGCTTGACGAAGTCCTGTACATCACCCTGCAGGACCTCGGTGTCCCAACCCGCCAAGGTCGGGTCCAAGTACTCCAGACTCCACCGCAAGCCGACCGGGAGCTGGCCGTCCGACGAGCCGGGCGCGGTCGAACGCTCCTGTGCAGCAACCGAAGTGAGGAGGAGCATCGCGAACAGCGCGAGCGAGAGAGGGTGGCGTCGATTCGTCATGGCAATCACGTGCCGACCAGGATATCGCTTCCGGGGTCCGAGCCCGCCCATGGGTTCGGTCTTGCATGGGGCGTATCGAATCCGTCCACTCCAACCGGAGGTGCTCCATGCAGCATTTGGTGATCGGGGTCGCACGGGGTACGGCGCTCTTCCTGGGCGGATTTCTGGCGGTGAACGGGCTCCTGGGCCTGGTGGGGGTGATCGGGCTGGTGCGTCCCGGGTTCGACGCCGGAGGACTCGTGGTCTCGACCCCGTTCGGTCTGGGGCTGCGGATCGCCTTCGGAGCCTTGCTGTTCCTGTGGGGCCTGACCCCCAAGGCCTTCGACCGGGCCAGCCTGCGCTTCGTTCCGTGCCTGGCGGCCGCGGGCCTGGCCAGCATCGCGCTCTTGGATGCTCGCACGACGTGGTTGGTGTTCCAGGCCGGGGACGTGACGCCACGGTTTCCCGTCCCCCTGTCGTTGGGCTGGGCTCTCCTGGGTTTCGGCCTGGCCTGGATGGCGAGGCCGCGGCCTGAACCGGTCGGTCGGTCCTGGAGCCAGGTGACCGCCATGCTCATCGCCCTGGGGGTGTTCGGGTCGTCCTTCCCCGCGACCCAGATCGTGGCGTACGGCATGACCGACTACCGCCGTTCCGCCGACGTGATCGTCGTCTTCGGCGCGCGGGCTTACGCGGATGGTCGACCGTCCGACGCGCTGGCCGATCGCGTGCGTACCGCCGTCGAGGTCTACCATCAGGGTCACGCTCCGCGCCTGATCATGTCCGGCGGCCCGGGCGATGGGGACGTGCACGAGGTCGAAGCCATGCGGAACCTGGCGATGCAGCTTGGCGTTCCGGAAGCGGCGATCGAGTTGGATCGCGGAGGTCTCAGCACCGAGGCCACGGTCCTCCATACGACGGCGTCCTTTCGCGAACATGGAGACACGCGTGTGCTGGCGGTGAGTCACGACTTTCACCTGCCGCGGATCCGCATGGCGTATCAACGTGCCGGGTACGCGGCCGTTGCAACCGTTCCCGCGGAAGAGGGACAGCGCTTGCGTCGAACGCCCTACCTGTGGCTGCGCGAGACGGCGGCGTTCTGGGTGTACTGGGCACGCGGCTGAATGCGCCCGTCGGGATTGCGGTGTCTGTCGGGAGTACGGTGTCAGTCACCTTCCTCCCGGTTGGAGGTGCCCGTGGATCCCGGCTTC
>TARA_R110002096_G_scaffold433381_2_pt1 | contig 81548 bp, 66 predicted proteins | sample TARA_R110002096 | Tara Oceans TARA_R110002096 (sample SAMEA4397295) | marine metagenome | biome: Polar Biome; feature: [DCM] deep chlorophyll maximum layer (ENVO:01000326); material: water (ENVO:00002006), including particulate matter (ENVO:01000060) such as... | depth 35 m
TGCCGGAATGCTGCGGATTTCTATGGGAATACGGTGATGCTGTCAAGCCTCAAGGCGCGTCTACTTTGCTTGTGGCTGGCAGATCGCACGGCGGTTTGGCTCAGCTGCGCTCTCTGCGTAGAGCTAGCCACAATTCGGCGCTGGTGGGGCAATTTGATTTTTTTGCTGAGTGCGGGATTCAGGAAGCTCGCTCGGAAAACCGGCCCTCGGCTGGGCAGGCGCCAGCGCCCTAGTTCAAGCCCAGGCCGGCCAAAGCAGCCGGGTAAGGGCCGTGACAAAGCGCGGAGTCGCACCAGCCATGCCCGCGAGTTCGAGGTAGACAAGAGCCCACAGGACGCCCTGCCGCCGATACACAATCCACCCTGCTCAAACCGACCGGCCTACTTCCCAAACGAACGTTCTGTGGGCGGTTCACCACCGGGTCCCGCGCCGTCCCAGACTGCCAGCGCCCCAATGCTTGCCATGTCCCCAAAACCGAGAATCACCTCGTGATCACCCACGGGTTTTGCTAGGCGGCAATTCGCCCCAGCACCAAGAAGGTCGAGTACGGTGTGCCCTGCCACGGCGAAATCCAACCGATGCCAACACTAAGAATTCTACCTACCCTCATTCTGGCCTGGGCCATCACCGGCTGCTCCGCGGACAAGGCGTCCACATCCGGCAAAGCTGAACCGACCAAGACCGAACCAAGCAAAGGCGCCGCAGCCAAACCCAAGCGAACTGCGCCAAGCACTGCCGCTGCGCCAAGCACCATCAAGCCCACAGCCCTCGAGACAATTTCGCGCAAAGGCCAAGATGGAAAAACTCGTACGTGGACTGCCCTCGCCGGCATCGAAGTCGCGGATGCAAACTACAAAGAGCTCTACCAAAGTCGCGGCGAGCACTTTATTGGTTTTAAGGCCACAGTCACCGCCAGCGCCGAGAACTGCCTTGTGCACTGGCGGGCTGAGTTTGATGGCAAGACAGCAGATGGCAAGACAGCAAGCGCTAAGCCTCTTGGCAAGCTAGAGGGCACCATCCCCGTCGCTGCTGGCAACACACAGCTCGCCTCGGCGATCCTCGACGTCGACGCAGAAGTAGCAAGCCAGATCAAAAGCGCGACCGTTGGCTATTGGACCTTGTGCGGCGATGCACTTCCAACGCCTAGCGTCTTTGACGTTGCCATCACCAAGACCACGCCCGAGCAAATCAAGTTTGGCAAATCGTTTAACTTGCATCACACACGCCTGGCACTTACGTCCAACATTGCAACCGTCGGCAAAGAGCCACAGCGCTGCTACTTTGAGTTGGTTGTCGAAGACGCCGACAAAGACGGCTTTACCCTGAACCGCGACTTCGCAAGCTTTAGTCTGCGCCCCGGCACATCGAGCAGCGCATCGATGCGGCGAACAACCTTTGAAGGTGGCAACGAGCGAGACTACAACCCGCTAGTCGCAAACACGCGCAGCTACCTCCGCAAGCTCGTCTGTAAAACAAACTGGAGCGCTGCCCCCGAGAGCATCTCGGGCATCAAGATCGAGAACCTCGAAGCAACGCGTTACGAGGGCGAGCCCACAACGGCCGAGCAACACGTTCGCGCAACCTATGCCCACAGTGCCACCTTCACAAATACGATGGGCAAAGACTGCTCGTTTCGCATTCGCTATCGCATGCTCGACAAAAGCGGCATGCCACTAAACCGCGCGCCGGTGCTTAGCGAAATCGTGCATCTCGCAAAAGACGCAAAGGTCTCGTATCAATCAGCCAAGCAGCGCCTCTTTGTTTGGCTCGAACAAGCAGACGACGTTGGTGCGCTGGTTGCCGAGCAAGCCGCACCGGTTCAAAACTGCGCGGCCTTTGATGCCAAGCAAGCGCTGTAGCGCCGTGCCATACTGCTCAGCGCCCCATCATGAGAATCAACCTGGCATCCAATCGCCACCGCAAGTGGCAGCATCGTGTTGCCCTCGCAGCGGTCAAGCAATACGTAGGATTGATTCCCGGCCCGATGCTAGCGATGACGTATCGCCCCTCTCTGGTTTCGGAAAACGTTCGGGCCTACATGCTTCGCAGCTCTTCCAATCAGAGCGCATGGTCTCGCGGCGAATCCGAGCTTATGGCTTCGTTTGTCTCCAACCTCAACACCTGTCATTTTTGAGCGAGTAGTCACACCGCAGTTGCGGCCCTTCACACCAAGCAAGCGACGGTCGACGCCGTCATCAGCGATTATACAACCGCGGCAATTGATGAACGCTTTCGCGCCGGGCTCTCGCTCGCCGAGGCGATGACAAAGAAGGTAAGCACGATCGATGCGAGCTTTATTGCAGGCCTAAAGACGCGCGGGCTAAGCGATGTTGACATCGAAGATGCTGCATCCATCGCCTTTCACTTTAACCTCATCAATCGGCTCGCCGATGCCTTCGACTTTGCGCTTCCAAACGAGAAGCAACGCCGCCGCCAAGCCGCGATTTTGGACGTGGTTGCCAAGAAGAGCACAGGCCCTCGGCCAAGCCCCTCATATGCGCCGGGGCAAGATGGAATCGTTCGCCCGGTTGAGCTTAACGAGTTTCGCGAGGCGGTTTTGCAAACCGTTGGAGCAACCGCACCGGCACTTCGCGTGAGCATGGAGTCGACAGCAGCCTTGCACATGGGTGCAACCCGCGAGGCGAGCCCACCGCCAACTCAACTGGTGGCCTATGCCGAGACCTTGGCGAAATACGCCAGTGCCATCACCGACGAAGAAGTCGCCGCGCTTCACAAGGCAGGCTACGACGACGAAGCGCTTTTCGAGCTTACGCTCGCCGGCGCCATGGGGGCCGCCCTCGCTGGCATCGAAGCGGTCTTTCAAGCAAGCGCTACAGACAGTCGACCAAACGAGTAGCTGCCTCGGGAACCAGCGTTAAGAATAGTTCTGGTTCAAAGAGTTCGACTTCCATGATTTCGAGATTGCCAGACCTGCGAACCATATCCACTCGCGCGTAGAGGCTCTTGCCTGGGCATGCATCCAGCGCCTGTTGCGCAAGCGCTGTTGCCTCCTCGCTTGGCGCCTCGACAGTATTGATGCCGCCAAACTCGGCTTGCACGCGAAAGTCTCCCTGCTTTGGAACCTTGCGAATGCCGTGGTGCACAACGCCACCAAGCGCGATAACAGCCAACTCGCCCTCGCTTTTAATCTCGGGAACAAAGGGCTGCACCATGTACGGCGCTTGCTCGGCATTAAGCTCGACAAGGTCGCCGTGATGCAGATGTTGGAGCCCCCACGAGCCGCCCGAAATCACGGGCTTTAAAATCGCACTCTGGCCAAGTTGCCAAATGCGCTCGAGTGCTGCTTGCACCTCTTCGGCACTTCCAGCGTATTCGGTGGGCACAACAGGAACGCCGGCCTCTGCCAGTTCGCCAAGGTAGCGCTTGTCAAAGTTCCAGTTAAGCATCGCCGGTGGGTTGCGAAGCTTGGTTTGCGATTCGACGCAGGCAAGCCAAACGCGAAACTCATCGGGTCGCTGAAAGTAATCCCAGGTCGAGCGAATGAGCGCGACGTCGATGCTGCTCCAGTCCACCTGCGGATCGTCCCAACACCAGTGCATCGCCTCGTGCCCTGCCCTCTCGATTGCGGCAAGCAAGATTGGGTCGTCTTTACTTAGCGCGGCAGCGTTCTCGCTTGTGACGACCGCAATTCTCATGACTTACCATCCGACGATGGCTTGGGATCGTCCAAGTCTGCGTCGCTAAATGCAGGAGCGGTTGGAACTGTGCTTTCAAAGTCGGCCATCGGATCGTCATCAAACTTAGCGGCCGCAACAACTCGCGCTGGCTCTTCATCACCAAGCTCATCGTTCGAATCTTCGCCAAGGTCCTCGTCGATCGAATCGTCGCCAGACTCCTCAAGATCCTCATCGAGCGAATCATCGCCAGACTCATCAAAGTCCTCGTCACCAGACTCGTCAAGGTCCTCATCCTCGTCCTCATCCGAAATCCCGCCGTGCCCGCGCAACTCCTCGTCGAGCTCGTCATCAAGCTCGGGCTCCCCAACTGCGACCGGGTCATTGTAGTGCGCAGGAGGTTCGTTGTAGACCTTTGGCGCCGCTGGGCCGGTACCGTGCTCGTGTTCCAGCAAGAGCGTATCGGTCGGCTTGCCAAGGAGTTTTGGATCCAGCGGAGCCGGCCTGCCGCGGGCAATCGCCAAATCCGCAATTGCACCCAAGGTCTCCGAGTAGGTGCGCCCACTCGCACTCGCGCACAGCATGAAGGCTGCACCGTCGACAAGGTCGGGGTTGGGATTTACTTCGAGAATGTAGATTTCATCATCCTCAATGCGCATGTCGACGCGAGCGTAGTCTCGGCAGCCAACCGCAATGTAGGCCTCACGGGCAATGCGGCGAATCTCGGCGGCCAGCGTTGGGTCGAGGTCGACCGGCGGCACAACCGCATCCATCGTATAGAAGTCTTTGCTGTGCGGGTCCCACTTTGCGCGGTACGAGATAATTTGCGGCCGCCACTCATCGTTTGGATTGAACTCCGAGTCGTCAAACTCCATCTCAAAAAGCGGGAGCACTTCGGGCGGGTTATTGCCGAGAACTGCCGCATGGATTTCTCGACCATCCACATACTCTTCAACCAAAGCCGGCATCTCGAACTCTTTGTGCACAAAGGCGACGCGGGCCTCAAGCGCCATATGATTGTGAACAACCGAATCCTTCTCGATTCCACCGCTGGCATCTTCGAAGGCAGGCTTGACGATGAGCGGGTAGATAAGACCGTGATCCATGGGCACAGGCAGTGTCTTTGCCAGCATGAAATCCGCGGTTGGCAACCCTGCGGCCTCTAGGAGCAGCTTGGTGCGAAACTTGTTTTGGCAGGTCGCAAGGTTCATCGGCCGGTTGCCAGTGAACGGTATGTTCATCATCTCGTAGAGCCCGGCAATGTAGGCCTCTTGAATTTGATCGTCGTTAAAGAACTCGACCAGGTTAAAGATGGCGTCGGGACGGTGCAGCCGAATGGCGCCAATGGCCCGGTCCAAACTGTCTTCCACGTTCACAAGTTCGACGTCAAAACGAGCGTCTTCGAGTGCCTTGATAAAGGCGCCCATCTCCTCGTCGACGGTGCCAACATCAGGCACGACTCGGGACGGATCCCAAGCCAAAGGCCTTGGACCTTCATCACGCCACTTCTCATAGATGTCTTCTTCGATTTGGTTCCAAAGGACAAGCAAGCGACCACGACTCGGCATGTGGTCATCTTCCCGACGCACGCCTGCGGATGCAAGAGCCACAGAAACGATAGAGAACGTTGCAACGCGACCAGCACTTGCCTTACTCTTATTTTAGGCATTAGCAACGGACTAGAACTTGGGCCTATACGAGCAACCAAATGATTGGACCTGCGGACCATTTGCGCTGAAACACGCATTGGTCGCCCTGGGCAAACTCGTCGATGAATCGGCGATTGCTCATGTCGCGCACCCCCACTGGTGGGCAGGGACAAACGAAGTAAAACTTGCGAGAGCGGCTCGCGCTTTTGAATGCGACCTTCCATTCATTCGAAGGAAGTGTCCAGACAGGGCTCATGCGACCCTTGTACGGCATTTAAGCTTAAAGCGCCCCGTCATCCTTTGCGTCGACGATTGGGATCATTGGATCACTGTCGTTCGCCATGAAGCGGGTCGCTTTGTGGTTATCGATTCGAAAAACGCGCCGGTGCTCCAGGTATTAACCTGGCCCCAATTGCGAAGACGCTGGCGCTTCTACGACGAAACGGACTGGGGCGACTTTGTCCCGGTCTTCGATCTTCATCCGGTCAAGCCACGATTTCGAATCGACGTGAAGGCGCAGTTTTCTGTCGAGCGCGCCTATTTTCTTCGCCGCCAAGAAAATGCCGATCTCGCCGAGCACTGGGACGACTACCTCTCCGACCTACTCGACATCTGCCGCCCGCGCACTGCCAGCGGTCGGGCCCCTCGCAAGGCGATGCCGGTGTCGCTCTTTCTCCGGCGGCACCGGGACATGCTCGTTGGGCGACTGGCCTACTGGCACGGCGACATCAACCCCGAGGCCATCAACCGGCTGCTTCGCAACTTTCAATTCGTCGCCGAGACCTACGCCATGCAAATCCCAGTTGCTGGGCAAGAGCAAATCCTCGTCGACCTGTCCATGCTCTTGGGCATGTGGGCGGCGGCTGGCCACGGCATCGCTCCGATGTACGGCGCAGGCGAAGAGTAGCGCGCGATTTAACTCGGGCCTGGCGCCCGCAGCTTGCGCCACAGCCAACCAAGCAAGAGCAACTGAAGCACAAAGAGCGGCAGCAAACTTGTGCGGCCGCTTAGGCCAAAGACCTTTTGGCCTAGGTTCCAAGCAGCGGGAGCGGCACGCCGCGGCGCGTTGGGCATATCGATTCCCTGGGTGCTAATCGAGAGCTTGCCCTTAGTAAAATTCGGTCGCAGATAGTCTTTGTACGGCGCCTCAATATGCGAAGGCACTTCGGGTTTGACTGCGGCTCCCATCAGCATCATGTGCGCCGAGTACAAGCCCAGAGCGAGCACGAGCGCCGCCACAACAACTCGCAGCGAGCTGTGGGCAATCGCGCCGGGAAGGAAGAGCCCCGAGGCCATGATGACCAAGAAGGGAATCGCCGAGATGAGGTATCGCGGCCCCATCGCCCAACCGCCCTGCCAATCGACAAGCGACGAGTTGAGCCAGAATACAAAGACCACGACAAAGATCGAGACGTAGAGTTCGGCGCGATGTGTGCTGTTGCGGAACATCAAGATGGCACCGGGCACGGCTGCAGCAAGCCAAGGGGCCGAGTACAGAAGCCCGCGATAGTGGCCAATCAAGAGTTCCTTTAAGACCTCTGGTTCGGGAATGCCAAGCCCCATGAAAAAGCCTTGGCTCCGATGTGGTTGCGTCGAAAACTCGTAGGGCAAGGTGGCGGGTCCGCCAAAGACCATCCAGTGATAGACGGCGCAGCACAAGCCGGGCACAGCAATGCCCGCAGCAAGCCACGCAAGCCGTTGCCACGGCCGCAGGAAGGTGAGTGCGTAGACCGAGATTGCAATAAGTGGAACGGCGCTTGGGTATTCGACGACGACACTCATGCCAAGTACCGCACCGGCGGCAAAGAGCCCTTTGCGGCTAAGCGTTCGCACGCCTTTGCGCTCGCTTGCCAAGGCAACAAAGCCCAAGAGCAACAGCGCCGCAGCAAGTTGATGGCCGTAGAAGAGCGTCGCATAGGGAAAGGCCAAAGTCGCAAGGCCGTAGCCAAGGGCAAGCCCAAGCGAGGTGCGGCGCTCGATTCCAAAGAGCAGCAAAAGCCAAAAGAGCGCAACGACTGCCAAGGCCGACGGCAGCGCCACCGAGGTTAGCGAGGCGACATAAGCGGCCACGGCGAGAAAGTCGGCGCTCGGCGAATCGCCACCTGTGGTCCAGTACAGAACCGCATACGAGGGAATCGCCAGCCACGAGGCACCGGGGGCTTTATCGCAGTAGAAGTGGGTGTTTGGGCCCGCCTTTACACACCGCCCCTCCGGGCCTCGGCATGCCTTATCACCGGTGTTGCGATGATACGGATCGATTCGCGAGGTGCCCGATTCGACGTTGGCTCGAACCAGGTCAAAGCGACTGTTTTGGTTCCATCCACCCGCTTGGTAGAAGTAGCCGTACGCACAAAAGACAATAAGAAAGAGGCCAACAAGAGGCTTCCAACCAAGCGACCTAGGCATCGTCCCTCTTGGAGAACTCGGCGCAGCGCGCAACCGGCTGTGGTTGATACTTGCGCATGCCCTCGGCCTGGCACAGTAAAAAGGCCGATGTTTGCGTGCGGACGATCCGCGAATGCGCGCAGCCATGACAAATTGAGGTCGCGAAAGGCGTATCAGATGAAGCGGGCACGGCCGGTGGCGGAGGGTAACACGAGGGCTCCGCTCAGGGCTTCAGATGGTCAAGCAACGGTCGATTCACCTGGGGTCACATGCCTCAAAAAACCTCACGGTCGCCGACTTCCAGCCGCAAGAAGCGACCGACAACACCTGCTCGCGGGCTGCGACTGCGGACAAAATTCCTTCTCGGCTTTGGGGCAATCACGCTCGGCATGGTGGCGAATATGGTCTACACGGTTTGGCAAGTACGTAAAACTACAACCCAGACTGAGGTGACTCTCAAACACCATGTGCCGACAGTACAGGCGAGCCGGGTCTTGCAATCCGGGATTCAGCGCTCAATGGCCGCACTTCGCGGTTGGGTTCTGCTTGGCAAAGACTCGTTTCGACAAGAGCGGCGAAAGGCATGGGACATCGAGATTTATCCTGCACTTGCCAGCCTACAAAACGCACTCGGCGATCACGAGGCCGAGCGCGACTTGCTTGAGCGCCTGGTCAAGGACCTTACTGCTCTTGATTCACAGCAGAACCAAGTCGAGCGCATTGCGAATACGCCTGAAAACAAGCCAGGAATGTACCTTTTCACAACGCAGGCGGCTCCACTCATAGAGGAGTCGTTCGCTCGAATTTCGAAACTCATCGCGTTGCAGGCAGCGCAACCGACAACCCGCGAGCGCACTGTCGCTCTTGTTGCCATGGCCGACTTTCGAGGCCTGAGCAGTATGGCAGCCGGAAACCTTCGGGCGTTTGCAACCTCAGGTCTCGAAGCGGATAACGCAAACGCACACGACTACTCGAGTCGCTCTCAAGAAGCATTTCGCCAGATTCTTTCGTTAAGGGAATCGTATTCGCAAGAGCAAGCACAAGTACTAGAAAAACTCGTAGCCAGCCAAATCCAACTTATATCGGTTGCCGAGACAATCATCAATCAGCGAAGCCAGGCCGACTGGGACCAAGCAAGCCATCTTCTTACGACCATCGCGGTCCCCAAAGCCGCCGCGATTTCGCTCGCAGTGGAAACCCATGCTGCGACCCATGAAGCGATGATGAAGAGCAAGTCGGCCGCAACCCTAGAGAGCTCTCACGCCCTACTAACCGCTTGCTGGTTCAACGTTGGCTTTGGCTTCATCCTAACTGTTGTAATAGGAATTATTCTTACTCGCTCGGTAGCAAAGCCCATCAAAAAGCTATCCCAATATGCAAAGAAGCTGGCCGAAGGCGATATAGAGACCGAACCCACACTAAATACCAAGGATGAGATCGGTGCTTTGGCCCAGTCATTTCGCGATATGCGCCAAGCAAATGAGAGCATGGCCGCGTTTGCCGAATCCCTAGGCAATGGTGAGCTTCGTGCCGACATCCCTCTTCGTTCGGATAAAGATGCTCTGGGCCGTGGGTTGCGGAAAATGCGTTCGGGCATTCGCTCTCTTGTCGATGAAGTTGGGGTCCTCACTACGGCGTCTGCTCGAGGTGACCTCGCATCACGCATCAACGTCGATCCGTATGCGGGTTCGTTTCGCGAACTGTGTGAACGGATTAATACGATGCGCGATGAAACCACAAGGCCAACAACCGAGGCGGCCAAGGTTCTTGCGCAACTCGCCGATAAGAATCTCGCCGCTCGCGTTACCGGGGACTACCAAGGCGATCATGCCATTCTTAAAGACCACCTAAATCAAACCTCAGAAGTCCTCGGATCTGCAATTTACGAAGTTGCTCACGCCGCCTCGCAAATTGAGGAGAGCAGTCAGATCCTTCGCGAGGAAAGTCATCAACTCAACTCGTCGGCGCAGAAGCAAGCACAGTCAATTCTGCAAGTTTCCACCGAAGTCGAATTCATCGGCAAACTCACAGGTGAGACCAGCGCCAACGCGAGCCGTGCCGAGGATATGGCGGGCACATCCCAGGCAAATGCTGTCAAGGCACAGCAAGCGATGAACGGCCTCACCGATGTCTTGGCGCATATCCAGGCCTCGGCGGATCAAACCGCCGAGATTGTTCAGGCGATTGGCAAGATTGCCTTTCAAACCAATCTTCTTGCACTTAACGCTGCGGTTGAAGCCGCTCGTGCAGGAGAAGCCGGCCAGGGATTTGCGGTGGTTGCCGACGAAGTTCGCGCCCTCGCAAAGCGTGCAGCAGAAGCCGCAGCCAATACCGTTGCCATGGTGCAACAGTCGCTCCGAGATGCACAAGATGGCGTTGTCTATGGCAAGGCCGTCGCCACGCAACTCGACAATATTGTGGTCTCGTCCTCGCAAGTAAACGAGCATGTGAGCGCCATCGCCGCCGCTGCGTCCTCGCAGGCACGGGGGCTCTCCGAGGTGAGTAGTGCCATCTCGCTGGTAAGCGAGTCGACACGAAGCAGTGCGCAAACCGCGGACATTACCGCCGTCACTGCAGGACAGTTCGCGTTTCAAGCGACGAGGCTATCCGAGCTTGTTGCCCGCTTTCGCCTCGACAGTTAGGGCCGCCTAGCGCGCGCTCGCCACGAGAACCTCGCATCTGTTACAAGAAGGTCATGAAACGAGCCCTTCTCCCTTCGTTGCTGCTGGGGCTTGTTGCCTGCGGTGGCTCTCACAAAGAGCCCGCTACTGCGGCTAGCACGACAGCTACCGGCACATGGACGGACAGCGCAAGCCTTTACCCGCAAGCTAGGCACCAAGAGCGCGCCATCCAAACCCTTGACGAAGCACTGGTAAACCCAAAGGCAACGCCTGTGGCAATTACCAATGTCACAATCATGACGGCCGCTGGTGAGACGATTCAGGACGGCAGTATCGTGATGCAGGGCGGAAGCATCACAGCTCTTGGTAAGAACATTTCCATTCCGGAAAGTGCACGCATCATCAATGGCAAAGGCCGCTTTGTCACGCCGGGCATCATCGATACGCACTCTCATATTGGCGTCTACTCGGCCCCGGGAACCGCGGCGACGGCTGATGGAAATGAAGCCGTGGCGCCCACAACTCCGCACGCTCGAGCGCGCTATGGCTACTGGGCGCAGGACCCGCAAATTACTCGAGCAAGGGCTGGCGGCGTAACCACCGCGCTCATTCTTCCGGGTTCGGCAAACCTCATTGGTGGGCGAGGCTATACGACGATCATGCGGCCGGGAGGCGTCGCCAGCGATCACACATTCCCCGGCGCGCCTGCAACGCTAAAGATGGCATGTGGCGAAAACCCCAAACGGGTGTACGGCGATAAAGGTGGCCCACAGACCAGAATGGGCATCTACGCGGCATTTCGCGCAGCCTACCAAAAAGCCGCCGAATACAATGTTGCTCAGAAAAAGTACGACGCGGACTACACCCTCTGGAATGAGAAACGCGATGCTTCCGGCCCTGCAGAAGCCGCTCCAGAGCCGCCGCCCCGCGATCTTGGCATGGACACGCTGGCCGCCGTTTTGCGCGGAGAAGTCCTTGTGCAAGTGCACTGCTACCGCGCCGATGACATTCGTCAACTGGTCGAAATCTCGGATGAGTACGGATTTAACATTCGCTCCTTTCATCATGCGATCGAGGCCTACAAGGTACGGGACCTCTTGGTTGAGCACGACATTTCGATCTCGACGTGGACCGAGTGGTGGGGCTTTAAGATGGAAGCGATGGACGGTATCCAAGAGAATGCCGCGCTCATGACCGATGCAGGCGGGCGCGCAATTATCCACTCCGACTCGCCCGTTGATATCCAACATCTCAATCAAGAAGCCGCAAAGGGCATGTACGCAGGCCGTGCCGCTGGCATCCCCATTAGCGAGGACCAAGCCTTGCGCTGGATCACGGCCAACGCAGCTTGGACCCTTGGCATCGATTCGGTCACAGGTACGTTAGAAGCGGGCAAACGCGCCGATGTAGTGCTCTGGTCGGGTCACCCCTTTAGTGTCTATAGCCTTGCCGACGTTGTCATCCAAGGCGGCGAAATTGGTTACGAGCGCTCGGTTGGCAGAGCCCCAACAGATTTTGAACTCGGAAATTCGGCAGGAGCATCACGATGAAATCGAAACTATCCCTCGCAGCTCTGTTCGCCGCTCTTCTCGCAGCGTCGATCGCGAGTTCCGTGGCAAGTGCACAATCTCTCACCATTACAAATGCCACTCTTCGCACCGAGAAATCAACGGAAGACAACGTCACGATCGTAATCGTGGACGGCAAGATTACGGCCCTTGGTAAGGGTGCGAAGGCTCCGGCCGGCGCTCGAGTCATCGATGGAACCGGTAAAGTTCTTACAGCTGGGCTCATCGCTGCCGGAACGCGTCTTGGACTCGTTGAGATTAACGCGGTTGGCTACACCAATGAAGGTAGCTTTAACGATGCCAAACCAATCCACGCAGCCTTCCAGGTAACCGACGGCTACAATCCCAATTCCATCGTGATTGAAGTCGCTCGAAATGGCGGCATCACCTCCACCGTGTCCATTCCTCGCGGAGGCCTTATCGGTGGCCAAAGTGCTTGGATGACGATGGCTGCTGGCTCGGTTCACGACAATACCGTCGACGAGAGTGCGGCGCTGCACGTCACCCTAGGCAGAAATGCCAGCGCAGCCGGCGACGGCTCAAGAGGACATGCGCTTCAGAATTTGCGCGCGCTCTTTGACGACGCCCAGCACTACGGCAAGAATCGAAGCGCCTACGACCGAGGACAAACGCGCGCATACGGCGCCGGCCATCTCGATCTCCAGGTGCTGTTATCGGTACTTAAAGGCGATATGCCCATGGTAGTGAGTGTGGATCGAAAAAGCGATATCGCCGCAGTACTCAAGCTTGCCAAACAATACAAAATCCGAGTTGTTCTTATGGGCGCAACCGAAGCGTGGATGCTGGCTGATGAGTTGGCTGCCGCCAAGGTGCCGGTCATGCTAAATCCCAAATCCAATCTTCCAAACTCGTTTGATCAGGTGAACGTGGTGGACGATGCCGCAACACGGCTTGTCAAAGCAGGCGTTGCAGTCATCATCTCGCCGCTTGGAGACGCCTCAAGCGCCCGAACCTTGCGACAGTTGGCCGGCCTTGCAGTCGCTCACGGGCTCACCTGGGAGCAAGCCTTTGCGGCCATCACCGTAGCTCCAGCGCAGGTCTTTGGGGCCAAGCGCGGAACGCTTAAACTCGGCGAGGCGGCAGACTTGGTCCTGTGGAGCGGCGATCCACTCGAGCTCTCGAGCCGGGCGGAACTCATCGTGATTGGCGGCGTCGAGCAGAGTTTGGAGAATCACCAAACGCTACTTCGAAAACGCTATCGCTAGCGCGAGCAGATATCTGCCAGCATCTGGACCTCTCGCAACTTGGTCCAGATCGCGTCATCAAAGGCTTTGGGCGAGAACCCAAAAGCCAATGTGCAGCCTTACCCTGCGCGTGAGCCCCGGGCGCAACTCGATGTTCGGTCACATCCAGCCCCAACTCGGCCGCTGTCCAGCGTACTTTGCCACTGCGATCTTGGTCGGTGAAGCTATAGAGTTCGACAGTCTTGCTCATTGGTTCCTTTCAGAAGGAATGCGACTGTACACAACTCCCAACAAAAAAACCGAGCGACGATCGCTCGGTTCTTTCGTTGGAGGATCCCGCTAGAGATCCTCGACTGTGACATTTACTGCTTAGTTTTTAAGAACAACTCTCAAAAACCCATTCGGCACAGGTGCAATCTTCACCATCGCAGGTGCAATCGATGCCTTCGTACACAGGCTCGCAGTCAGCACGGCCCACGCATTGTTGCTCAGATTGCTCGCTGCACGCACCTAGAGAGTTGCAATCGTCGACTGGTATGCAGTAGCCCGTCCAACATCCGTCTGCAATGCCAGGCACCGTATCCTCTGGGCATTCGGGCGCAAGCGCGTCGCACTCAATCATGCCCAAGCAGCTTCCCGGATCGGTCGGGCCTGGCTCATCAACGCAGTAGCCAAAGACTCCCAATACGCCAGTCGCGTCGCCCCCGTTAGAGATCGCATGAACGGCCGAACACTCATTGTGACGAGAGCATTCCTCGGCATCGTAGGTGCTGCATCCTTCTTCTGAGTAGCCATCGCCAGGTGACACAGCCCAACACTGGTAGAAGGCCGGCTCAACGAATTCGCATTGCCCGTCGCTACCATCCAAGCACGGATCCGAGTAAGCGCCGCGGCACTCTTCCGCCTGCAGACAATCATCTTCTACAAGGCTCTCGCAAAAGCCATCGCAGATTCCCCAATCGGGAATCGGTGCTCGGTCGCCAGCTGGCTCGGTCGAGCCGCCAAAATCGCCGCACGAGCCGCCATTGCCACCACCGCCGCCGCCGCCGTAGTAATCACACTGCCCGGTGTAGGGGTTGCGAAGTCCTGGCAGTGGATCTTCTAATGGAGCGCCGCGATCGTATTCCAAGGCGCAGTATTCTTCTTGGCAGCCCGCTGCGAGAGTGGAGGCAAGGGCAAGGGCGAGGGCAAGGCGTAGGCTCATTAAATATCTCCAGAGGGCATCGGTTAAGGGCTAGGCCGCGACTATCAGCAAGGGGTGGGCCACCAGCTAAGCCCGCAGGATCACAAAAGACCTCTCAGATGCATTCTCAGAAATCCGAGACTTGACTCGCCCCGGTCCTCGGTTTACCCCTGCCCCTTCTATGTCTCGAATCACACTGGCATTCGGCTGTTTTTTTAAGATGCTCTTTGGCGGATCTCTTCCCGCTGGGGCCGCCAAGTATTTGCCCGAGGGAGCGCTGCCCAAAAGCCTCCCAGCCGAGGCTCCCACGCCTGCGAAAGCCAAGGCCGAGGCCACAAACAAGCCAAAGAAGTCCACCGCCAATCATCACCGCGATGGCTCTCTTGCACTACTCGCATTGCTGCAGCGCGAAGGGCGCCTCGTCGACTTTTTGCAAGAAGACATCGAGAGCTACGACGATGCAGACATTGGAGCTGCCGTTCGGGACATTCACCGCGGCTGCCGCAAAGTTCTTAGCGACCACCTCACCCTCGAGGCCGTCATGCCGGGCGAGGAAGAAGATTCGGTCAAGGTTGAAGAAGGATTTGACCCGGGCGAAATCAAGTTGGTTGGCGACGTAAAAGGCGAGCCCCCGTTCAAAGGCGTGCTTCGTCACCACGGATGGCGCGTTACCGAGAGCAACTTTCCCAAGCTTAGCGGCGACGTCGATCGTCACGTTCTGGCTCCAGCGCAGGTCGAGGTTCAGTAATGGCGCGCTACGTCATCGGCATCGATCTCGGAACCACCAACTGCGCCGTCGCCTACAGCGATAGCGAGGCGGAACCCCCAACGCTTGAGCTTCTCGAAATTGAGCAAGTTGTTGCTCCAGGCGAAGTGGGCACAAAGAGCAGCTTGCCATCCTTTTTGCTCATGCCCTCCCAGCACGAGATGGCAGCCGGCTCGATGGCCCTGCCCTGGCAAGACAGCGCCGACTACTGCGTTGGAACATTGGCCCGCGCTCGCGGCTCAGAACTTCCCCATCGCTTAGTCTCGTCGGCAAAGTCGTGGTTAAGTTATGCAGGTGTCGATCGCAGCGCCGATATTTTGCCGTGGCGCGGAAGCGACGATGCCCCCGACGAGGAAAAGCAAATCTCGCCTGTTGGCGCTTCTGCACGTTATCTATCGCATTTGCGCGCAGCCTGGGATCACCAGATGCCCGAGCCGATGGCCGACCAGGACATCTTACTCACGGTGCCGGCATCGTTTGATGTGGTGGCAAAAGAGCTCACAGTTGCTGCGGCGCGAGAAGCCGGCCTTAGCAACGTAACGCTTTTGGAAGAGCCGCAAGCCGCCTTTTACTCATGGCTCGCAAAGAACGGTGACGGCTGGCGCAACCAACTCAAGTCGGGCGATGTAGCGCTGGTTTGCGACATTGGCGGCGGCACCTCGGACTTCTCGCTTATCTCCGCAAGCGATGATGGTGAAGGCAATCTAACCCTCGAGCGCGTTGCCGTTGGCGAGCATATCTTGCTCGGCGGCGACAACATGGATCTCACCCTCGCCCAAGTTGTAATCCAGCGCCTTGGCGACAAAGGCAAGAAGTTAAAGCCCTCGCAATACCGAGCCTTGGTGCTGGCATGCGCCCGGGCAAAAGAAACCCTGCTTAGCAAAGATGGCCCCGACTCTGTCCCGATCAGCATTCTCGGCTCGGGCTCTAAGCTCATTGGTGGCGCTCTAAAGAGCGAACTTAAAACCGAGGATGTAAGCATTCTTCTTAAGGGATTTTTTCCCGATGTAAAAGCCGGCGATGCTCCAAAGCAGCGCCGTGCCCTTGGCCTAAAAGAGTTGGGGCTGCCCTACGCCACCGACCCTGCCATCACTCGCCACCTCTCGGCCTTCCTCGCAAAGCACGATAAGCAGCCGACCGTAGTTCTTTGGAACGGCGGCGTTATGAAAGGCGAGCGCATTCGCCAAAGCATCGGAGACACTCTGGAGAGTTGGTTTGGGGCTCCTCTGCCGTCTCTCCAAGGAACCGACCTCGACCTCGCTGTAGCCCATGGCGCCGCCTACTACGGCCTTGTGCGACAGGGCAAAGGCATCCGCATTCGCGGCGGTACCGCCCGCTCCTACTACATTGGTGTCGAAGGCTCGGCCCCGGCCATCCCCGGCTTTGAGCCGCCAATCAAGGCACTCTGCGTGGCGCCGTTTGGAATGGAAGAAGGCAGCACCGAAGACTTACCAGAAGAAGAAATGGGCCTTGTCATTGGCGAGCCCACGACGTTTCGCTTCTTTGCCTCCACAAATCGCCCGGACGATGCTGTCGGAACTCTTCTGGATCCAGAGGAAGCCGAGTTGCAAGAAATCGAGCCAATCGAAGCCAACCTCGAACCGCAGGCCGGCCAAGAGAGCGGTGATGTTGTGCCGGTCTATCTCGCTGCCAACGTTACCGAGCTTGGAACCCTTGAACTTTGGGGCTACGCCAAAGAGGGCGAAGGCCGCTGGAAACTCGAGTACTCACTTCGCGACGCCTCAGAGGAACTCTAAGTCGTGGCCGAGGCGCGTTACATCATCGGCATTGACCTAGGCACCACCAACACGGCTGTCTCCTACGTAGATATGCGTTCGGCAGACCAGCGCGTGCAGGTCTTTGACGTGCCCCAACTGGTTGCTCCTGCAGAGATGGCCTGCCGCAAGCAATTGCCGTCGTTCCTCTACTTGCCAGGCGAGCACGATCTAAGCGCTGCCGAAACCCAGCTTCCCTGGGACGAGAACCGCCGGCTTGTTGTTGGCGAACTCGCCAGGGCCCAGGGCGCGCGTGTTGCCAGCCGAATGATCGCCTCCTCAAAGTCGTGGCTCTGCCACAGTGCCGTCGACAGAAGTGCTGCCATCCTTCCTTGGGGCGCCGAAGAAGACGTCACCAAGATGTCCCCGGTGACTGCATCGGCCATGCTGCTGCGCCACATCCAAGAGGCGTGGAACGATACGCACGAAGACCAAGCCGACGCCGACTTTGAAGACCAAGAAGTGATGGTGACCGTGCCAGCTTCATTTGATGAAGCGGCGCGCGAGCTCACCATGGCCGCTGCCGAGGCTGCGGGCCTTGGCGATATTGTCTTGCTTGAAGAGCCGCAGGCAGCCTTCTACGCGTGGATTGAGAGCAATCCGGCGAGCGAGCGCAAAGCACTGCTCGGCGCCGGCAATACCATTCTCGTATTCGACGTCGGCGGCGGCACCACAGACTTCACCCTCATCAATGTTGCCGAGGACGGCGAGAGCTTTGAGCGCACAGCGGTTGGTGACCACCTGCTCCTAGGCGGCGATAACATCGATCTTACCCTCGCGTTAAAGGTTGAGAAACGTCTGCAGGCCAAAGGCGCAAAGAAGCTAGGCACGCTGCAGTGGCAATCCTTGGTGCACACCTGTCGGCTCGCAAAAGAGCGCCTCCTAAGTGGCGACGAGCGCGACTCCATACCAATTTCCGTGGCGGGATCGGGCTCTAAGCTCATTGGTAAAAGTCTTAAGGAAGACCTAAGCCGTCACGAGCTTTTGCACATTCTTGACGAAGGCTTCTTTCCTGCGGTCGACGCCAATGTGCAGCCGCAAAAGGCGCGCGGCGGGCTTCAGCAATTTGGCCTGCCCTACGCCGCCGATGCTGCCATCACAAAACACTTGGCGAGCTTTCTAGCGCGTCACGACGTTTCCTCTGTCGATGCAATCTTGTTTAACGGCGGCGCCATGACGCCAGCCTCCTTGCGCGAGCGTGTCATCGCGCAGATCGGTGCTTGGCAAAGCGCGGCACCAAAAGAGCTTGCCAATCGCCTGCCCGAACTTGCCGTCGCCAAAGGCGCTGCCTACTACGGCCTCGTGCGCCGAGGTCTTGGTGCACGAATTCGGGGTGGTACCGCCCGCTCCTACTATGTTGGCGTCGAATCCGTAAAAGACGAGCAAGGCGAGCGCGATTTAATGGCGGTCTGCCTAGCGGGCAAAGGCCTTGAAGAGGGCAGCTCGATTTCACTCGATCGCGACTTTGAGCTGGTGTGCAATCGCCCGGTGCGATTCAAGCTCTTCTCATCGAGCACTCGGCAAGACGCACCTGGCGCGCTTGCTCCGGTCGGCGATGGCCTTGCCGACTCGAGCAACGACGATAGCGACTTGCTTGAGTTGCCACCGATTGTCACGGTGCTGCGCGCACCCGGCCGCTCGAAGACAACCGTTCGCTTAGAGATCAACGTTACCGAGCTTGGCTCTCTTGAGATTTGGTGCAAAGAGCCCATCGAAGGTGGCGAGCGCTGGCGACTCTCCTTTGACTTGCGTGCCGGCGGCAGTGCAAAAGACGACGAGCCTGCCGAGCTCGATCCCAAGGTGGCTCCCGCCCAAGAACTTTTGCGCGCATGCTTTCGCGGCGAGTCCGATGTTAAGCCGACTCAGCTTCTCAAATCACTTGAGAACCTACTCGAGGCCAGGCGCGATGAGTGGAGCATGAGCACCGCCCGGGCGCTCTTTGACGCAACCCTCGACGTAGAGGACTGTCGCAAGCGCTCTGCAGACCACGAAGCTCGCTGGCTTAACCTCTGTGGCTTTTGCCTGCGTCCAGGCAAGGGCGCGCCTCTGGATGACTGGCGCATCAAGCAAATGTGGCGCGTCTTTAACCAGGGCATGGTTCACGAGAAGCAAGAAGCCTGTCGCCTGGCCTGGTGGATCTTGTGGCGACGCATTAGCGGTGGCATGAACAAAGGCCAGCAAGAGCAAATCTACGATCGGCTGGCGATGCTCTTTCTGCCAAATAAGAACCAAAAGAAGCGCTGGCATCAGAGCAAACCAACGCGCCAAGTCGCCGAGGAGATGTGGCGAACCTTGGCCAACCTCGAACGCATTGGGGGCAAGAACAAAGGAAAACTCGGAGACGAGCTTGTAAGCCGCCTGGAGTCAAAAAAACAGCGCGACGACGCGATTCACTTTTGGGCGCTTGGACGAATTGGCGCGCGCGCTCCCCTGTATGGCCCGCTCGATGTAGTCGTCGCTCCATCTCGTGTGCAAACCTGGATTGAAGCCGTGCTCGCTCACGACTGGCCCAACCCGGAGAAGGTCGCCTTTCCAATGGCACAACTCGGTCGCAAAACCGGTGACCGAAGCCGAGACATTGATGAGGCAACCCGGCACAAGCTCGCCGAGCGCCTGCGCACCGAGCCGGGCGGTGAGCGCACCGCAAGGCTTGTCGAGGAAATCGTGGAACTCGAAGCGCGAGAAGAGCGCGTCGCCCTAGGCGATACCCTGCCCGCCGGCCTGCGTCTGGTCCCGGATGCAAGCGATGACTAAGCGTTTTACTTAGAAATCGCGCACTGGCTCTCAGGCTCTTTAGAGACGCTTTAGCGAAATCGTCACAGCGGATGGCCCCGCCGCACGCGAATAGCGCTCGACCGAGTCTAGTCGTACGAGCCATCCCGGAATTCCCTTGGTTACCTGCGTGTTGGATTCGTAATCAAATTCGCTGTTTTGGATTGGTCGCCACGCGGTGTCGATTTCTTGTGGGCTAACACTCCAGGTTAGTTTGACGTGAATGTCGCCCTGGACAACGGTGACCATCACACCTGCCCCCGGAGCGCGACTTCGTTGATACGAGTCGCTAATAAACGCCCGAAGGTCGCTATCTGGCACGATGACAGGGACGGCTCCATCGAGACCGATGGTTTGAACTGCTTCTATCATTGGAGTCTTTACATTCGAGATCGGAGCGTTGCCAGTCTTAGGGGACGTCTCGTTTGAAGGCTCGATGACCGAGCTTGTCGTGGCCGTTTTAGGTCGAGATTCTGATGCACACGCAGAAGCCGCGAACACAAGAGCGACCAAAGAGGCGGGAGCCGCATGCAAGCAGTCTTTCATTTGCCTGATGATGACATCAAACTACAATACCTAGTGCAAGAAGGAAGTCGTGCCTAAGAATATTTCCAGGTGGATGCGCTAAATCTCAAGGTCCGCGATCAGCGGCAAGTGATCCGAGGCTTGTTTGGCGAGCTTAAGCCTAGATCGGTCGAGCTTGTGCAGCGTGATTTTGCCGCGAACATAGAGACCGTCGAGGGTGCGAACGGGCGCGTACGACGGAAACGTTGCCTTTAGCTTTTTGACCGTGCGAAACCCGGCTGGCGAAAGCAGCTTGCCACCTAGGTTGCCGTAGACGTCGTTAAGATCGCCACCAACGATGACTGGAGTGTCGGCGTGAATCCCGCGAAAGGGGTGCGCATCAAGAAACTTCTTAAGCTGCACTTTGCGCTCGATCTGCGAGAGACCGAGGTGCATGTTAAACAAGTGTAGCGTCTTGCTATGGGTCTCGCCGGCAATTTCTATCGGGATGCGATGCCGAGCATAGATGATGCTGCGCTTCTTCTTTGGCGGTGTCGTGATGTCGATATTGTGGCAATCGAGCAGCGGAAACTTGCTGAGAATTGCGTTGCCATGATGACCGCCACCGCGAACCTTTACGTTAGGAAACCAAGAGAAGTGCGGCATATCGAGCATCTCGGCTAGAACTTCCACTTGCTTGTGCCGCAGCGATCGCTTGGCTTCGTTGTCGACCTCTTGCAACAGCACAATGTCGGGCGAGTAGTGCAAAATCGTCTCGACAATGCGTTCGGGCTTGTAGCGACGATCGATGCCACCGATGCACTTGTGGATGTTGTAGCTGAGGATGCGTAACTTCATCGCGCTGGCAAGGGTACTTGACGAACCCGTGTAGGTGCTTAGGTTGTGCGCATGTTCCCAGCCATTCAGTTCGGTCGCCTCTTTGGCATCCCGCTACGGGCGCGTGCTTCGTTCCTTCTCATGCTCGCCGCAGTCCTGCTCTTTTGGGGCGGGCTCTCGGGCATTTTCGTTGTTCTCCTTGCATTTGGCTCCGTCATCTTGCACGAGCTTGGCCACGCCCTTGCCGCTCGCAAACTCGGCGTTGGAGTCTCATCCATCGAACTGCACTTCTTTGGTGGCGTAGCCAGCCTCACAAGCCAACCCAAGTCGGCAAACGATGAAGCAATCATCGCCGCAGCCGGGCCAGCCGTCTCCTTCGCGCTCGCCGCCCTTGGCTACGCCCTCTTTGCAGGCACAGGCCTCGCCGTCTTCGGCCTTCTTGGCGCCGTAAATCTTGTCATCGCTATCTTCAACTTGCTTCCCGCTCTTCCCATGGACGGTGGGCGAATCTTTAGAGCATTGCTCTCGAAGCGCGTTGGCTTTACCCGGGCAACCGAGGTTTCCGTGACGATTTCGAGAGTGGTGGCAGTGGGCTTCGGCGTCGTTGGCTTGGCCTTCATGCAGCTTCAACTCTTGCTCCTGGCCTTTGTACTTTGGTCAATGGGAAGCGCCGAGAAGGCCATGGCGCAGCACAGTCCCTACGGGCAGCAAAGCCATGGGTACGGCGGGTCGCCAGAAGAATTTCTACACTACCGCAGGCCTGCGGTATCGCCCGAGCGCATTGTAATCGTGCGCTCTAGCCACCGTCGAAACTGAGAGGCAACCCTCTCGCCTCGTTTAGCTCGCTTTTGCACGCACAACGAGCACTTGGCATTGCGCCATGCGCAGCACTTTTTCGGTCACCGAGCCGATAAAGAATCGACGTAATCCACTCCGCCCATGCGAGGGAATCACAATAAGGTCCGCACCGACCTCCACTGCGTACTCAGAGATCATCTGAGCTGGGCGACCAACCAGAACGGTTGATGTCACCCCGTCTGGGAGCGACTCCTTTTCAAGGCGCGCAGCGAGCGCTACTTTCGACGTCTTCGTGCGCTCGCTATTTGTCAAAGTTCCCCAGAGCATGCCCGGTTCGGCCACGTGCAATGGCTGGAGCACGTGCACCAGATGCAAGTCTGCTGGGTTCTCGACAAATTCCGATGCAACTCGTACCGCCTCGATCGAGGAATCTGAGAAATCAATTGGAACCACAACACTCTTCTTTGGTAGCCACGTCATAAGGCGCTCACTTTGCTAGCGGTTGGCCGCCACCATAACCATGCTTTGACGTTTGCGTAGCCGCAAAAATCGTGCGTTTTCGCCAATGCGAGCAAATTCGATATGGGCCTATCTGCCCGAAGGAGGCATAGTCTGGACATGGCTACTGCAAGCGCGACGAGTACTCCGTCTTCTTCACCAGGCTCCCAGGTTGTCTCCAAACTACGTGCCGCCTTTAAGACCGGCAAAACGCGCTCGCTAGCATGGCGCATGGAGCAACTCGACGCGCTTAAGCGAATGCTCATCGACAATCAGGAGCACATTATCGATGCCATCGCAGCCGACCTTGGCAAACCGCGCTTTGAAGCGTTCACAACTGAGGTGGGCTTTCTGCTATCCGAGATCGAGCACACCCAAAAGCACCTCGCGAAGTGGATGAAGCCCACCAAAGTAAAGACTTCGGTTGTTGTCCAGCCAGCGTCATCTCGCATCTATAAGGAGCCGCTCGGCGTCACCCTTGTCATCGGCGCGTGGAACTACCCACTGCAGCTCTCCATCGGGCCCGCCATCGGCGCCATTGCCGCTGGAAACTGTGTCGTCGTAAAACCTTCCGAAGTCTCCCAAAACACATCGGCAATCATTAACGGTCTCTTGCCGCAGTACCTCGACTCGGATTGCGTGCGCGTTGTCGAAGGTGGCATTCCCGAGACGACCGACCTGCTCGAGCAAAAGTGGGACTACATTTTCTACACCGGCAACGGCACGGTTGGGCGCATCATCATGACTGCCGCCGCCAAACATCTCACGCCGGTCACCCTCGAACTTGGCGGCAAGAGCCCAACCATTGTCGACGAGACTGCCGATCTCAAGGTCACAGCCCGGCGCATCATTTGGGGCAAATTCACAAACGCCGGCCAAACCTGCGTGGCGCCCGATTACATCTTAGTCCACGAGCGGGTGCACGACGAACTCATCGCCGAGTTCAAAAGCGCCATCGGTGAGTTTTACGGCGACGATCCTAAGAGTTCTACCGACTACGGGCGCATCATCAATGAGCGCCACTGCAAGCGTCTTATCGGGCTTCTCGAAAGCGGCACAGTCGCCCATGGCGGCGAGCACGATATTTCGGAGAAGTTTATTGCGCCAACCCTTATGACTGGAGTCGATGGCGACTCGGCAATCATGGCAGAAGAGATTTTTGGGCCCATTTTGCCGATTCTCAAAGTCGCATCCATCGACGAGGCCATCGACTTTGTCAACGAGCGAGCCAAGCCGCTAGCGCTCTACGTTTTTGCAAAGAGTAAAGCGCGCGCCAAGCAAGTGATTCGGCAGACAAGCTCCGGCGGCGGAAGCATCAACCACGTTTGGATGCACCTTGCGGTTCCGGGACTGCCCTTTGGTGGTGTGGGCGAAAGTGGAATGGGCGCCTATCACGGGCACCACAGCTTCGACCTCTTTAGTCACAAGAAGTCGATCCTCGACAAGCCGACTTTCGTCGATCCAAGTCTTGTGTACCCGCCCTACGGCGACTTTAAGAAGAACATCATCAAGCGCCTGCTCTAAGAAGCACTCGCAGGACGCCTTCGCAGGACGCCTTTAGTTAAGGCGTCTTCGCAGGACGCCTTTAGTTAAGGCGTCTTTGTAATGAGGCTATCGACGGCGTGCAGCGGAGCGTTATCACCCGCCATGAGGTGCGAGATGGCGCTGTAGACAAGACGCTGGCTCTGCACCATGTTCTTGCCTTCAAAGGCCGTCGAAACGACCTCGATGGTGAAGTGGCCGCCGCGGCCGACAACCTCGACTTCGGCGCCTTCGATTGCTGCAACAATCGCCTTGCGAATGGTCTCGGTAATGGATGAGTCAATTGTGCCAAGAGAAGACATGGCCGGGTTATAGACCATCCGTGGTGCCTCTGCAGCAATTGTCCTTGCACCGCTGGCCCGGTTTGTCTAAGGATCGGGTATGGGCCTCACCAAGACCTCGCCGCAGTTGAGCTTTACCCAGGTTGGGGACACCGGCCCACGCGTTTTGCTCATCATGGGCTACGGAATGCGCGGCGCTGTGTGGAAGCCGCAAATTGACGAGCTCTGCAAACACTGCCAAGTGCTCTTCTTTGATAACCGAGGCATTGGTGAGAGCGAGGCCATTGGAGAGTCGATTTCGATGTTGGACATGGCCAACGATGCTTTGCGGATTCTCGACGAAGTTGCTTGGAGCGAAGATGTTCACCTTGTCGGCGTATCGATGGGAGGCATGGTCGCCCAAGAGCTTGCCCTTCATGCACCTGATCGTCTGGCCTCACTATCGCTAATCGCGACCCATGCCGGCGGAAAAACAGCCATCCTGCCAGCGCCTAAGGGGCTTATGCGGGCTGTTGCAATGAGCTTCTTCCCCGCCCACAAGCGAACCGATACGCTTGTGAAGCTGCTGTACCCAAAGAGCTACGTCGAGAGCTGCGATAAAGAACGCCTCTACGAGCGCATGGAGTTGCAAACCGGCGTGCCTGCCCCAAAGCACACCATGCGAAAGCAACTCGCTGCAATTCGCGCCCACGATACCCGCGCACGGCTTGCCAACATGCGAGTCCCGACACTGGTTGTAAAACCCGAGCAGGACATCTTGGTTCGCCCAAGCCACAGCGATGACTTACACCGAAGAATCCCCGGCTCCTCGCTGATGCGCGTCGCCGATGCGGGCCACGGCCTAATCTTTCAAAGCGCCAAAGAGCTTAACGAGCGGCTTCTTGCGCACTTTGCGGCGGCCTAGGCGCGCGCCAGTGCGTCGCCATTGGTGAATAAGAGTTTTACCGATAAAACGGTACGACGCTACGGACCGGGATCCTGGAAGGATACGAGCAACCGTGGTGCCAAACTTAGATCATCGCTCGCCAAGGCTCCCTCGTAGGAGTACGCCTCCCTTTTCTCACCCTGAAAATGCTGTACGAGAATCACTACAGCATTGCTCTCTGGGTCCCATTTGTCGTCCACGACCAACTCCTGCAACCGCTCCTGACAACTAACAGGAACAATATAGTTATCTCCGTCTTCCCATGTCTTGAGGCCGTTGGTCGAGCCACACACTTCGGTACTGCGCCCAATCAATGAGGTACTAAAATCCGCGGCATTCACCGACATATCCATACGTACGCCCCAAGAGGCTTGCTCATCCACCGAGCCAAACGCTGTGTATTCAAACTCCGCTCGATTAATCACAGTGCCGTTGGGAATTCGCAGATTCTCAAAGCGCAGCCCCACGACATTGGCGGTTCCCGCCGCAGATGGGAACAGCGGGAGAGCCGGGCTGTCGTCAATGATCGTGGTTTCATCCTGGCCGTTCATGGGCATGCTTTGGTAGGCATCAGATAGCGGAGACGTTACGTAAACGACAAGTTGGCATTCGCCCTCCGAGCAAATGGGCTCACCGGGCCCTGCATCCGATGCCGCGTCCACCAAGCGAATCTCGGCGTCGAGAACCGCAGCATCGAGAGGTCCGCCATCGAGTTCGGCCCCGGCCGAGGGCACGAAGAGCAGCGAGCAGCTGGACAGCAGTGGAAGAGCGATAAAGAGGCGCCGAAACATAATGCCTCTTGATTCTACGCTAGCTTACACCCACAAACCAATACGCTTCACGCATGCGGGGCCTTGGTGGCCCGAGGGCCGACGCCCACGCTCCATCACCGCGGGGCCATCACTCCCACGACGGTGCAGCATCGTAGGCATCCTTGCACCAGCGGAGCGCGTCGGGACCAAATGGCGCCACGTAGGCCCAGTGAGGGCCGAGCTCACTCGCAAGCAGCACCACTGATGGGTAGCTCAGAGTTTTACCAAATCCAAGAACACATTGAGCGGCGTCGAGAGCGTCCTTGGGAAGCCTCATCGCCAACGTGCCAGTCCCGCCGGCAAAGGCAAAGATCGTCGACGTTGCCGGGTGGGCAAGTACGGGCTGCGCATAGGCCACTCGCGCGCACGGCTTTGGCAATGTCTCTGCGAGTGTCTGCCAAAGGTACTCAACCAAATCCGGGTGGGTTCCCAGCTGCCAGGTATCAGCAGTTTCCACAGGCGATTCCATCGGCGCTTTGGGTGCATTGGCGCGCAGTACTGCGAGAACCTTTGCATTGACGGGCGAATCCAAACTCTCGAGAATTTCCATCGTGCCGCTCATCTAGCGCAGTTTACCAAGCCCGGCTCACTTGAGCGGGTAGCGAATGCAGGGTTCGAGCGGAGTGCGATCCACGCGCTTGGGGCACACGCTCACGTAGCTCGGAAAGACCGTCACCAAGATGTAGTGATTCTCTTTTGCGACATGCTTCATGCCGTCTTTGGTTTTGCATCGCGGCTTGCCGCGCACCCCACAGCGAATCGAATACAGCGGCGCACCGCCACCACCACTCACGATGTAATTGAGGCCAGCCGCCGTGCCTCGTTGGTAGAGGTGGTCGTGACCCGAGAACAGTACGGTAGTGCCAAACTTGGCAAGCAAGGGTGCGTAGTGTTCTGCCGCGTAGCGGTGTCCCATGTGGAGCCCTCGCGAGTAGGGACCAGCATGAGTCACGGCAAAAATTGCTCGCGCGCCCTTCGCGCGGGCGGCCGCCAAATCCTTCTTGAGCCAAGAGAGCTGCCCCTCGTGCCGATAGTGATTGGAGTCGAGCATCACAAAGTGAACGCCACTGATGTCAAAGCTGTGCCAAGCACCTTCGGCAGGACGTTCTTCGGGCGCTGGCCAAAGAGCAAAGAGTTCGCTCATGCGCCGCCGCTCATCGCCCGAGGTGCCCGTGTCGTGGTTGCCCGCAACGGGATAGTAGGGAAGCCTCGCCAGCAGAGGGGCTGCCACCAAGAAGAAGCGCTGCCAATCCGCTTCGTCGCTTCCGCGCAGAACCATATCGCCAGTTACGACAACAAAGTCGATCGCCTCGTCGAGCAGCGAACTGAGAATTTCTCCGTGCACGCGATGCCCACCGCGAACATCGCCATACACAGCAAAGCGCAGCGGCTCTGGAGCCTTTGGCGGCACGTGAAAGATGTGAGCCTTGCCCGCGTGGCCTGCGGCGACGACCCGATAGTGAACGGCTTGCCCCGGAGCGAGCCCCGTAAGTTGCACACGATGATGTCGCGCCAACGTTCCCGCTGCCGACGTCGCGCGACGTCCAAAGCTACTGGTCGTCCCGTACTCGACATAGGCAACACTTGGCAGGTCGGTATCAAAGCGAATGCTCGCGCTTTGCTCGCGAACGCGCTGCACCATCGGGCCGCGTACAACTCGGCCGGCTTCGCGCAGGGCCAAGGCAGCATCAAAGCGAACCCCATGGGCATGCGAGCCCGGGCGTACTTCGACGCTGAACACATTCTCGCCAACCACAAGCGAGCCTCGAGTCACAGGAATTAAGAATTCTTCCCACTCTGGGCCCTTGCTGGCCTTGGCGTTTGGAAGCGCATCCGACTCGGTGGGAAACGCCCGACTGGTAATCTGGCGACCATTAAGAAAAACTCGCACTCCATCGCGATAGAGAAGACGCAACTCAAGTAGCGAGTACTTGGCTAAATCGACATCCGCTGGGAGCGTAAACCGACGACTGACGTAGAGGGCAGCTTGGCGTTTCTTGCTGCTATCCCCCACCTCAGTCTTGCAGTCACACTTGGTGGCTCCTCGGCGGCTGGCAAGAGGCGCAAGACCGGTCTGGTGCGCACCAGCACTAAGCCCCTTTGAGGGCCAACCTTCAGGAGCCGATTGCAGGCTGGTCCAAAGCACCGGTCGGCTGGCAATCGAAGGGCTCGCCCCTTCGGCATCAAAGAGCGCGATTGTCCCGTACTGCTCGGCTGGCAGTGGCGTTGTATCAACCCAATAGCGGTACTGTGCACCAGGTGCGATCAGCGCGACCGAGGAAGAAGGCGCAGGAGTGTCTGCATGGGCCACTAGGGCCAATAGACAAAGCCCTAGGCTCAGCACGCCTTGGGCGAGCAAAGTGGCTCGCATGCGGGGCATCATACCCGAGAGCAAGACCCGAAACGAATCGATCCCGGCTCCCTCAGCAATCGCCAAGGCGCCGGGACCAAAATTTCAAATCCAAAAGCGGTAGTAGAAGCTACTTCGCGCGCTTTTCAGCGCTGCGAAGCGTGTCGATGAGCTTGCCGTTGGAAAACGTTCCAAGCTTGGCAAGGTAGTCACTGTCTTTAGCGCGGCCCATGACATCGCCAATGGCTGCAACAACTTTGTCGCGGCCACCGCGGTCAGCGAGTTGCTTAGCAACCTCACCCATGCGGAGAAGCTTTTGGTTAGAGACTGATTTGAGGCGTGCGGCTGCATCTGCATCGCTCTCGCCGTCTTGCTTCGCGGTGCCGACAACGCTGCTGATGAGCTTGTCTTTGCTGCCGTGGAGCTTTTTCATTGTTTGTACTGGGGTATCAATTGCCATCTTGCGTTTCTCTTTCCGTTTTGGACTTGGGGGCGGGATTCTCATCATTTGCCCCCTCATTGTCAATGCTCGAACCATCATTGCGCGAAACATCATCGCTAGTTCCAATGCCTGACAGGTTGGCGCCCAATAAGTCTTGTAGTTCTTCTTTGTTAAGCGCCCAGCGCAACGTGGCCCAATGGCCGTCCGCCGATAGCTCTGCCTTTTGCACCATGCGGCCCAGGGAGTCAATCTGTAGCACCATGGCAGCAGCCTTAATCTGAGCGCGTGCCTGTGAAATTAGTGTCTTAGCGTCGGCCTCGTTCGTCATTTGCAGATCGGCAGCCAAGGCCAATCCGTGTTTCAAATCGGCGGTTGCAACCACCGCGCTCGGTGCCTTGACCTGCCCACCCGTAGCGGCAATCAATCCTGCACCAACAGCGGGATCGATCATTCCAATCGCCCAGAGGTTGGCCTTGGTATCCGCCCGACCTAGGTACTGAGCAACACCCGTCGTGGCCCCAGCGAGCTTTGGCCCCGAGCCAAGCGATGCCTCGAGCGAGCCGCGGCCCGATGAAATGAGCACGGTGTCTGTGCTGCCAAACGAGAACCACAAGCCGGGGCCATCGCCACCAACTTGGTGATACAGCGAGCGCCCTTCGAACGTCGCAGTCTCGAGGCGCCCACCGGCCACAGCGCCCAGAGATTTGCCAAGGCAGGCAACGAGTTCGCCCTCGTTAAAGCGCCCGCGCGCGACCAGCAGAGAGTCGACCATCTCGGCCTTTGCCGGCACCAGCGCAATGGTCGCGCTGGCTACATCGGTTTTAAGATCGAGGCGGCAGTCGGCCAGCACTTTGCTAAGCGCCGCTTGCAAGCCTGGATCACGAGCGAACATACGCTCTAGCGCCCGCGCGACGATTGGCGAGCCTACAAGTGCTGCGACATCGATTCCGATGACGGCACTTGCGTTGGCGGGTATTGCCGCCAGCCCTTGTACAGTGAGAGGAGTAATCTCCTCTTCTACTTTCTTAGACTTTTTCTTATCCGAGCAACCGCAGACGAGAGCTAGGGCCATCGCGAAACACGTTGCGATGGTCCGTATACGTCGACTGCGGTTGGTTAGCATGGCCTAAGCTTACATTCCGCCGAGGATTGGGCCAGCGAGAGTTTTAAGCTTCGCGATGTCTGCCTCGGTGAGCTTAAGACCTACGGTCATGTCTGCACCGTTGGTCGCAAGCTTAAGATTGTCGACGATGTCGGCAGCGGGCCCAAGCTTGCTTTTTCCAATACTGAGCAATGGCTTAGCCATGTTGAGCGTCTCCTCAGCAGACTTTGCGTCGGCGAAGGTCACGCCAAGATTAAAGTCGAGGCCATCGGCGAAACCTAACGAGCCGTAGAACCCCTTTGGAGCGGCACCCATGCCCACACCACGGCCAGCAGGTGAACCTGCGGCGAAGTTACCGGCGAACCAGATTGGAGCCGATTGGTTGGCTTTGCCAGCAGCAGTCTCGAAGCCTGCGTTTCCTTTGAGGCCATCTTTGCCAGCCATACGAGCTTCGAGATACGCCTTGTCGTCCTTCTTTGGGACGAGCAGCATCGTTGTGGCATCAACCCAAGCAATGGTTGTCGTCTTGCCTTCGTGGCTGACGATGGTGAATTTGCCTTCTTCGGTAATCTCGACCTGCTTGCCCTCTTTGGCTGCCATCGCGGTGGCACACGTTGTGAGCTGCTCACGAGCAAAGCCATTGACGATCATTACAGGCTCTTCGCTCTTGGCGGAGTTGATTCCCATGTGAACGGTCTTGATTGTGGTGATGGGGTCAAAACCACAAGTCTCTTTAAACTCACCAAGCTCTTTTGAAACTTTGGCCATGGCTGTGTCGCCATAGTCTTTCCACATCTTGCTGCCGATTAGGCTTGGGATGTTGAACGCCATGACAATCTCGGTGTCGGCAGGAAAGTGCGCCATCATATCGCCAGCAACGGCTGCGCCTGGACTGTTGCCCTTTTCTGCAGTGCCTTTGTCGCCACCTTTGGCTTTGGTATCACCGCCAGCTTTTTCGCTGGTCTCGGTCTTATCAGCACCCTCTTTTTTGTCTTTCTTACACGCTGGAACAACGAGTAGGGACAGGGCAAGGGCGGTAGCAATTGAAAGATTGTGCTTCATAGGGTCTTCTCCGGGAGTTGGTTTGAGGGGGGTTCTTAGCATGCTGCGGAGAGCAGGAAAACGCTGAGAGCGCGATGAGTGGCCGAGTCCGCAGGATTCGGCTTGAAAGCTCCGGTGACCACTGCCACAGTCCTCTCTCTATGCCGTGGATCAAGCGCAAATTGCGAGGAAACAGCGTGTACGTGCGCGTCGATGCCAAGGGCGAGCCCTGCAAAAACGACCGGGGGTTGGTGGAGGTGGTTTACAAACTCAAGGCGGATAGCAAGATTTATAACGCCTCTTGGAGCAACCTGATTCCAACGGGCGAAGACGCCGATGAGGCCCCGTTTGAAACCGACGATGCCCCAAAGCCCGGTGAAGAGAATTCGCAACCAAAGGCGAAGGCAAAAGCAAAGGCCAAGGCCGCAGCGCCAGCGGTTTCGAAAGATGCCGTCATTATCTACACAGACGGCGCATGCTCCAAGAACCCTGGCCCCATGGGAATCGGCGCTGTCATCGTCAATGGCGATGACCGTAGGGAAATATCTGAGTTCCTTGGAATTGGTACCAACAACATCGCAGAACTCGCGGCAATCGGGCGCGCGCTCGAAGTTGTCCCGGTTCCCGATCGCCAGCGCATGGTGGTTGTGCACACCGATTCGAGCTACTGCATTGGAGTTCTAGACAAGGGTTGGAAAGCCAAGGCCAACACCGAGCTCATCATGGAGATTCGCAAGCAGATCACCGAATTTGGCGACCTGCACTTTGTAAAGGTGAAGGGGCACGCAGGCATTCCCGAGAATGAGCGCTGTGACGAACTTGCAACCACAGCGGTCAGCCGCGGCTCGTGATTACGCCACGGGCAATCGGCGCACGCCGACTTCTCGTTACCCCTACGATACCCACGGCACGCTGATCTTATTCAGATTAGTAGTAGCCCTACTCCTACTCTGCCTTCTAAGATCCTGATAACTCGGCGCCAGATTTTCGACGACCGACTTTGGGGGGATAGATTAGATGAATCGATTTGAGACGTTTTTTAATATTTTTGGCGCATGCACGCTCGGGCTCGCAATTGCCGCTTGTGGCGGCGGAGATGACGACGACGGCAACAACGCCACGCCTGACGCGGGCGTAAACACCAATGCCGATGCAGCCGTGACGCCGGTTCCGGACGCTGCCATCGACTTCGACGCAACACCGGTTGCCGATTGTGCCGATTGCGTTGAAGAGGCCACGTGTGACGACTCCGGCGAACAAGCCGTTTGCGAGTGTCCACAGTTCTTTGAAGGCGACGGCACTGTCGCTGGCACAGGTTGCGTTGCCACCGTCGCGGATGAGTGCGCAGATGGCACGGATACCTGCGGCGAGAGCTTTTGCATCGACGCCGACATCGGCTTTACCTGCAACCAGCTCATTACGACCAGTCCGTACTCGGCCGAGTATTTGGTCATCAATCCAGAGGCCTTTCTCGCAGGTCGATTCGACAACGCAGAAACCGAAGTTGAATGCGATGGACCAGCCGTCGCAGCGCAGCGAACGCTTACCGACTCGGTCGACCCTGCTCTGGAAATCACTGGTACCACAGGCCTTGCTCGTCATCCTGACACTGGCGTGCTCTACATTGTCTACAAGGTTGCAGGTGTAGATGGCCGTCCGCTCGGAACCCTCGACGCAGCAACCGGCGTTATCACAAGCATCGGCAACACAGGCGATAACGTCTCGGCGCTCGCCTTTGATGGCGACGGCAACCTTTTTGCTTCAAGCGGCGATGGTGCGACAACTTCTGAGTCACTTTTTCTCGTAGACCAGGCAACCGCCGCGCTCACGCTCATCACCGACCTGCCCGATGGCAGCGATGGAACGATCATTGGCTTCAACGAAGCCGATGGATTCCTCTATCACCTCGGTGGTCGCGACACGAACCCTGGTGCCGATCTCATCGACGTTACGGTCGACTCGACAGACCCACTCAACATCATCATTACCTCGAGCAAGGCGACGGTGGCACGCGGTGGCTATAACTTTGATGAGCCCTTCGGCCTGATCTCTGGATGGCCAAGCAGTGGTGGGATGGGGCTTGTGAACTTGGATAACGAGCTTGTGGACATCACCTTTGACCCCACAGACCCAGCTCTCCCAACTCTCGACGCAACTCTTGTTGAAGGAGTCTCGACGACGGCCCCCTGTACCCCAGGCCCAAGCGCAGAAGCTCCTTCTAGCTACATGAGGGGCATCGCGTTGGCCGCGAGGATTGTCACCCCGCTTGCCGATGGCGAAGCCTGCACCGCCAACTTCGAGTGCGAAGGCGTCTGCGACATCGTGGCCTCAAACCAGTGCGAGCCGGTAAACACCTGCGGCAATGGCATCATCGAAGGCGTTGAAACCTGTGACGATGGAAACACAGACGATGCCGACGGCTGTGAAGGCGATTGCGGCGTTATCCTGCTTGCCGACGGCGAGACCTGCGGTACCGACTACGAGTGCATCAACGTTTGTGACTCGCTTGGCTCTGACACCTGCGAGCCTGCAGACACCTGCGGAAACGGCAATCTCGAAGGTGCCGAAGAGTGCGACGATGGCAACACTGACGATGGCGATGGCTGCTCCCTCGCTTGTGTCATCGAGCTTATCTAGTCATTCGCTCGAAACCATATCGACAAGCGAAGCCCGGGCATTGTCCCGGGTTTCGTGTTTTCGCCCACTGCGCTACAACAAGTTTTCCCTATGCGACGAATCATCATCCCTTTCATTTCGCTCTTCATCCTTGTCACTGCTGGCTGCAAAGACAACAAGAAGAACTCTGAGGCCAAGCCCGAGGCACAAGCCGCAGAAGCGACTTCAAGTGACAAGCCCGTCGCTCCTTGGCGCGTGGGCTTTGGCCTGGACGATAGCAAGACGGATGTCTTTATTCCGCGCCCGGGCAAGCCCGATGGCAGCACAAAAGTAGTCTCGTTCATCAGCAAGCGAGCCAAGGACATCGCGACATGGGAGCGCATTGCGCTTGAGCTTGCGGACGGCAGCAAAGACGTTTTAGTGCCAGATCAAACCGTGAGCTACGAGCTGCGACAACACGAGGGCGCGGGGGTTGACCTCGTTCTTCTTAATGCGGACGGCACACAAACTCGCGCAATTGGGCCACTTGCGCGGCTACACATCTACACAAAGTCGCTGGCGACGGCGGCCCCGCGCATTGACGGCAAAGCGGTGCTTATCGTCAACATCGGCGAGACGCGCACAGAGCTAACGCCCAGCAACCTGGCGGCAATCGAGCAACACGTAATCCCAAACAACAATGGACAGAAAGCCTGGCAACTCTCCGAGGTGCTAGCGAGCAAAGTCGACCTAAGCACAATCAAGTCCATTAAGATTTTGGCAGTAGGAGAAACTCGTAGTTTTGATGCGGACGAGTTTGCTTCTCCGGCAATGACGTTCCACCTACGTCACAATAGTCGTGGGCAGTTGCGCCTAAAAGTTCTTCGCGGCGACAGCGAAGACAAGGAAGCCGGCATTCGCGACATCGCCAGCATCGACGTCGAGTTGCGCAAAGCGAAGTAAGGCGGCTAGAAGTAGCGGCCGCTACTTTACGGTGCTCGCAAATTCGCGCAACGTACACATCTGCGTACCCGAGGCGATGAGCTTGTCGAGAATCGCCGCCAAGCTCGCCATCTTCACGGCAGCCGGCACGCGCAGGTCGGGCTGGCGCGCAACAAGCGCCGATGGGATGTCATCGTCCTCGGCATCGCAAAGATCAATGCCGTGCATCTCTAGATTAAAGAACTCGCGCTTTGCCATGGAACGCAGCCAGTGGTCGCGCAGCCAGCGCGGTGCCAGCAGCAAGTTTGTGCCAATGACCGGTGTGCGCGATAGCGAGGTCACGGCAACCGGCAGCTCGACTAGCGAGGAAGCACCGCGTCGCCACGGCGCCTCTGCCGAAGGATGGTACGGCCGAATTGGCGCGGTTAGCGCACGGACGTTGGTCATCACCGCACCACTTTTGCGGCCCATCACTCGCAGCGCGCCCATTACCAAGGCCTTGGCCAGGTAGTAGCCAGGCGCGGGAAAGACCGAGCTATCGTAAAGATAGTCGCGGGCGATGAGTTCTTCGAGAGTCGTTGGCGAGATGTCGTAGCCTGGAGCGCGAAAGCCGCGAATGGCCGAGCCTGTAAAGTCGCTTAGCAAATCGTGAGCTTTGCCAAGCTGCTCACGAGTCTCTTCGCGCCCAAGCCGCGCCAACTCGTATGGGTGGCTATAGCTGTGGTTGGCGATTTCGTGGCCCAAATCCCGAATTTCTCGTAGCGCTGCACGCATGGCAATTGCGTCGTTGCCAAGCGCTTTTACGTCTACATCTTCTGCGACAATAAAGAAGGTCGCCTTAATGTCTCGCGCCGCCAAGATTGCGGCAAAGCGGGGCAGTGAGGTGCACAGAATGCGACTGCGCAAATCGGCCGGTGGCACGCCGAGCGAGTGAATTTTGTAGTAACAGGGAATTGGATCGACGTCGATCGAGATGCAGCAGCGACGCGGCAAATCCGACATCGTCGCTAGTGCCTGATCGATTGGAGTTGGTTCGAATCTCGCGCAGGAATCGGGGTGCCTGGCAAGGCGCGAAGAGGGAGCTGGGCGGGCCCAGAGACCAACGGAGCAACGATGAACGAAGTGTCCAGGAAGCTCGAGAACAAGCGAGAGCAAATCAATGTCAATGGAGCAGCCACTAGCCCTTGATACGAATAGCGTACGTCAGGCGAACGAGGTTTTTCATGACCCCAGGTACGCGACGAAAGAGGTTGATGGCCGGACGGCGCTTCTCGTGAACTTCGACGGGAATCTCGACAACGTCGAGCTTTGCCCGCCCTGCCCGCACCACAAGCTCCGAGGCAAAAATATCCCGATCCACGACACACTGATTTACGACGGGGACAACAAGGTCGCGGCGAAAGGCTTTTAGGCCGTGGGTATCGGTGCCGCGAAAGTCGACGGCGACGCGGAGCATGCCGTTGATGACTCGCGTCGCGACCCGGCGAAAGACCGGCCGATTGTCGTGAGCACCGCGCATGGCTTTCGAGCCAACGACCATGTCGGCTTTATCCGCGAGCAGTAGCTCAAGCGCACCTTTGTAGAAGTCGAGATCACACAGGTCGATTTCATCGCAAATGACAATTTCACCGCGCGCTCTGAGAATGCCGTGGCGAAGCGCCTTGCCGTAGTTTGGCTCGTTTACCGAGAAACTCAGGATCTCGGCGCCGGGCTTCGAGCACTCTTCAGCAATTTCCGCGGCCAGAGCCACAGTGCTATCGGTGCTGCCGTTTTCGGCGAGTAAAATCTCATACGTGTGGCCTAACGTGGCCAAACCGTCGAGAAGTTCGTTCACGGCTTCCCTGAGAATCACCTCCTCATTATAAATCGGGATGATGATGGAGATTCGGGGAGCTTTGCTGCTGTGCTCTGAAGACATCGCGTGAGGCCGGCTTCATATCATGAAATCATCACTCGCCATCCAATTGAAGTCGCCGACTGCCGCTTTTGGGACTCTTGGAGAGTTTTGAGATAGCGTAGGGCGATACCCAACGTGAGTGAGGCACAAGAAAAGCGCGAGCGCACCCTTCGCAGGCTCCACGCCAAACGGCGCACACCCCGCTATCGCAGCCTTTTGGCGCACTGGGCGGGACGAATGCTGCGCCCTCCAGCCCGCGCCAAACCCGCTCCGATCCCTACGCCCGGCAAAGACCAAGTCGCAATCGGTCTTGCAGGTCACGCATCGGCACTCATTCGCTATCGCAACCTCCGCGTGCTCTGTGACCCAATGCTCAGCGATTGGCGAGGCGCGGTACGTCGCGAAGTTCGAGCGGGCTTCGCAACCTCAGAGCTCGCCGATACCGACCTCATCCTGCTCAGCAATCAAGATCCCGATCATCTTGACCCAAAGACGCTTAGCCGGCTCCCACGCTCTGCCACCGTCATCGTTCCGCCGTTCACAGCGCGCCTTCTTTCGCCTTTTGGCTTTGCTCGGGTCATCGAACTTGGGGCGGACCAAAGCGTCGAACACCGACGTGTCGACATTTCCGCTGTGGCCGTGCGCCATGGGAGTGACAAGGCTCCCGGCCTTGGCTACGTCTTGCGCGGCGATGGCCCCAGCGTGTTTTTCTGTGGCAACAGTGGCTACTTCGATGGATTTGCCGCGATTGGACGGCGCTTTCACCCGGACATTGCCCTCCTGCCAATTTCCGGATACTCGCCGATCTCATTTCGCGAGACGCATATGAGCCCACTCGATGCGCTCTACGCCTTTGAAGACTTGCGCTCAAAGATAATGATTCCAATTCGCTATGGCAGCTTTGCCCTCTCGTACGAGCGCCTCAATGATCCAAAGCGCTGGCTCACCGAGCTTGTGGCAGAGCGCGATTTAGAAGACTACGTGGTTCCAATTGCCAATGGCGAGTCGCGGATTTTCGTGCGGCCAGACAACGCCAAGCCCCGCTTTGCGATGCCTGTTCAAGAGAGCGTCGAAGTGGATTTAAACTCCGAACCTCATACCCTGGGCTAACGCCCGCCCAAGCGAATCAGGCTCTGGCCAAAAGCCCGTGGCTTTCTTGTGATCCGATGCGCTTGCGGTAGCGCTCGTTTCTCAATACGTTGCGAACAATGTCGGGGCTTTTGCGCGTACTTGCCAACCAGAGACTTTGGCCTCTGTGGGTAGTGGTTGTCACCATGCTCGTGCTGCTGCCGCGCTTGGGTTCCTACGGATTCTGGGAGCCGCAAGAGATGACGGTGGCGACTCGGGCCCTTCCTCTTAGTGAAAAAGAAATCGCTGACGAAAAGACGAAGGAAGAGGCAGCTCGCAAACGGGACGAAGCTCGCCTCACCCAGCAAGCGAAGAAAAACGGCGACGCTCCGCCAACCGAGAAGGACTTTGCCAAGGCCGCCGCGGATCGGAAGCAAGCCAAGGATGCACTTAACGCTCGCCCACCTTTAACCGACGCGCTTGTCAAAAAAGGGCTGGGAGTGTTTGGGACCAGCGAGTTTGGTGCGCGCTTTCCCTTTGTCATCCTCGCTCTGCTTACCGCTCTCATCACCTTCTTTTTGGGGGCTCGTGTGCGCAGTTCGCGGGCGGGCCTCATCGCAGCAGGCATCTTGCTCGCCTGCCCGCTCTTTGTCTTTCAGGCTCGGCAAATCACAAGTGAACTCGGCGCGATGGCAGGCGGTGCGCTCATGCTCCTTGCGGCGGTTGGCTTGTGCAGCCCAAAAGAAGGCGGCCGCTCGCCCTTGCTCTACGCCCTCGACGCCGCCTATCTCGTTATCGGGTCTGGTCTCGCCTATTACAGCTCTGGCTTCTTTGTCGGCGTCATTGCGCCGGTATCCGCCATCGCGGTAGCCGTGGCCCTAAGTGCATTTCTCGACAGCCCAAGCGGCGAAGCAAACGCCTCGGCCCGCTTGCACTTGCGGCTTGCAGGCGTTGCCAGTGTCGTAGCCTTTCTCGTTATCGGCCTGTACTTCACACTCGAAGTCTTTGACTGGGTAGAAGCTGGCGACTCAGAGTTTTCCCTGTTTGGAAAAACCTTTCACGCCGATGGCGACTACAACCCGCTTCTTGCGGGAGCGTGGAAGCAAGAAGGCAATCTAAAGACAAACTTCGACTCGCTCTTCGAGCAAATTGCCTTTGGCATGTTTCCCTGGATTGCCTTGGCGCCGATCGCAGTTGCGCGAATTGCCTCGGGCAGCGAGCGCGAGACCAACCCAATTGGGGCTCGCCTTCTCTTCGCCTGGGCCGCAACCGCGTGGCTCATTTGCACCATTGCCCAGCGCAAAATTGGCCCCGTTCAATTCACTGCCGTTCCCGCGATAGCGGTTGCCATCGCTGTTTGGATCGACCAACTGCTCGATGCGCGCAAGGCGGCCGACGCTCATCAGGACACCGAGTCCGATAGCCAAACCAATCTCTCGCGGCTAGCCCCACCGCTGGTCGCACTCTTTGTCTTCATGGCGGTGCTGGTTCTCGCCAAAGACATCAAATCGTTTCCAGAAACGTTTCTCCAAGTTCATCTCGATAGCAGCAACCTCAAGTTCCCAGACGACCTCAAGCTCCATAAAACGCTGATGGCGCTGGGAGCGGTGTTCGGGCTTTGCCTTGCTACATGGCTGTATTTTTGGAAGCCGGCTCCCTCGAAGGGCGAGAAGGAAGCTACAGGCCAATTCGAGCTTCGCAAGGTTGGCACTTGGGCACTGCTGCCGACCTTTGGCATGTCCTTGCTCATAAGTATTTTCCTTAGCCAAGCATGGACTCCGACGCTATCGACCAAACTCTCCTCACGAGCCACCTTTAACGCCTTCCACGCCCTTGCGGAAGACGGCAACAAGCTCGGCATCATGGGCAAGGCCACGGGCGGCGCCGACTTCTATGCCAGAGCGCCATTTGAGAAGCTCACGGGGCGACCAGCGCTCATCAAATTTCTCGCCGATACCGAGCGCGTCTTTGCCCTGGTGCCCGCCAGCGACCTTTGCCCGCTTCACAAAGAGTCGACAAGCAAAGGCTTTAACTATTACGTCGTCGACGACACCAATGCCGACAAAATTATGGTGTCCAATCGCATGTGGAACAAAGACGTTCCGCCACCCAAAGCGCTGGACGTACTTATGCGCGACGCGCTCGATCGCAACCCGCTATCTCGCTACATTCTTCGAGAGAAGCCTAAGAACATCTCTAAGCCGCTCGACATCAACTTTGATGACAAGCTCCAGTTGATTGGCGTGGACATGCCCGAGACCGCTAGCCCGGGCAGCACGTTCAAGATGCGGCTGTACTACAAGGTGCTTAAACCCATCCGCCGAGGCTTTCAGGTCTTTGTCCACTTCGATGGTGCAGGCGTGCGATTTCAAGGCGACCACTGGCCCGTTAACAAGCGATGCGGAACCAACTTTTGGCAGCCAGGCGCCTACGTCATTGACGAATTCGACGTGGAAGCTGGCAGCCAAGGGCACGCCACGACAAAGTACGATGTTTGGACTGGGCTCTTTGTCGGTTCCGCAGGCAACTGGGAAAATATGAAGGCTGTTACGGGCAACCCGGATGACAACAACCGGGTGAAGATTGGTGCACTGCGACTCAAGTAGTCGCAGCTTGCAAGTGGGGTGGGAGGATTTGATGGCAGACCAGGACGATCCAGAGAAATCAGGAAGAGACCGACGCGACTGGCGACGCGTGCTCGTCGACTTGGAGGTGGATTATGGAAATTCAGACAATTTCCTATTCGCGTACATTAGCGACATTTCCGAGACCGGAATCTTTATCCGCACCAACACTCCAGAGATGCCTGGAACCCGTCTAAATCTTCGCTTCATGCCCGACGATGGCAATCGCGGCATCCTCCAACTCGAAGGCGAAGTCATTTGGGTAAATGACCTCAAACCACACAATCCTGACAACATCAGCCCTGGTATGGGTGTGAAGTTTGTAAGCCTGGATCGCGAGAGTCGGCACCGGCTGGTCGAGTACATCAAGACCTTTGCCTTTCTGGATGACCCAGAAGAAGAGCCTGTCATCGTAACGCCGCGCAGCAGCGATCGTTCGAACTAGCTGTTGCCAAACGAATCGTTGCCGAGCGAGCTATTGCCGAGCGAGTTCGACGCGAAGCGGCTAGTCGTCGAAGTTCGGTGACGGATCACCGGGAATTGCGTAGCCATCGTCCAGCCATGTTCCAAGGTCGGCAAGTTGGCAGCGCGGAGAGCAAAAGGGAAATGCGCTGCCTTCCGTTAGTGGCGGCACCGCTTTTTCACAAATAGGACATGCTCGGGTCTGATCGTTCGCCATCGTCGTTCTTCCGTTCTCGTTCTCTGGGCCTGGTCGCTAGTTCTTGCGCTCTAGGCCGTAGTAGCTGCACTTTTGAATAAGGTTTGAGCGACTGATGCCCAACTCCTTTGCGAGCTGGCTTTTGTTCCAGTGCGTTCGAATCAAACCTTGGTGAATCACTTCGGACTCGATGCCTTCGACAAGCTCGCGCAAAGTGGCGCCCTGCGCAATGTCGGTCGTCGAAACAGGCCGAACCGGTTCTGGAGCGCCAAGTTTTGGCATCGCTTCTTGGATGCGAGGAGACAACATGCTCGGCGAGAGCACTTCGTCGCCAACTGCCAAGACGTTGAGCCGCTCCATTTCGTTTTCGAGTTCGCGAATGTTTCCGCGCCATGGGTAATTTGCCAGTGCGGCCATGGTGTCGGCCGAGAGCACCGGCGGCGAACCTTCGCCGTGGTGATGCTTGGCGAGAAAGTGCGCGACTAGCATCGGCAAGTCTTCAAGGCGATCGCGAAGCGGCGGCACCGAGATTCGCAAGACGTTTACGCGGTAGAAAAGATCCTCGCGAAACTGGCCAGTCTTGACCAACTCGCCAAGGTCTTTGTGACTTGCCGCCACAATGCGCACATCAACTTTGACCGGCTTGGTGGCGCCCACCGGCGTAAGGATTCCCTCTTGCAGCACGCGCAAAAGCTTTACTTGCAGCGCCGGCGACATATCGCCAATCTCGTCGAGAAAGAAGGTGCCACCGTCGGCCTGCTCAAAGAGGCCTTTTTGATCGCGCACAGCCCCAGTAAACGCACCGCGAATATGACCGAAGAGAGCACTCTCAAGAAGGTTATCGTTAAAGGCAGAACAGTTCTGAACCACGAATGGCTTCTTTGCACGAGGACCGTGAAAGTGAATTGCGCGCGCGATAAGCTCTTTGCCCGTGCCGCTCTCGCCGTGCACAAGCACAGTCGCCTCACTCTTTACGACTTTCTCGAGCAGCGCAAACATCTCGATCATCGAGGCTGATGCACCAACGATATTGCCGAATTGCTTTTGCACAGCGGGTGCGGCTGCACCGGGAGATCCAACCACCGCCGTCGCAGCTTCGCTGCCCTGTCGCTCGGCCTGAACCTTCATGATTTCAGCGGCCGCATATTCGACCATTGAGGCCAGGTGCTCAAGCTCGGCTTCGCTCATGCGTGGCACTTGCCCAAGCGCTGCTTCGAGCTCGTCCTGCGGCCCATCGGAAAACTCGCGCAGGCTTGAGAATAATTCTGAGCGTTTGCCAGCTCGCGGTTCTTCGTGCAGCGCGCCACCGGTAAAGAGAAAGCCCACAACCTCACCATCAAACTGAATCGGAGCTGCAACCACATCGAAGCCGAGGTGACATTGGCGGACAATCACCGAGCGCTGTCGCCCACTCTTGATGCGATCGCTTACGGCCTTGATGCTCTCGTTGCAGCGACGAAATCCTTCTTTAGAATTGAGCGCCTTTTTGCAGAACTCATTGCCCGACGGAAAGATATTGCCGTCGGCGTGGTCCAACACATAGCCGCTAGCATCGGCGTAGGCCATCTCTAGTTTCCACCAGGTTCGCACCAGCGTGCGAATCGCCTGCACCGAGTGCAGCTCATCATAAATTCGTAAGTCGACCACGTTGTGAGCCTCTGACTATAGCCATCGGCATTGCACTAGCAAACCGATTTAGGAACGTACCCAATCATGGGGCGACTGAGATCCAACTTTGCCAGCCAGACCATCGGTCTCGAGCTTGACAAGGTGAGAAAGCAGCGAGCGCTCGGCAAGACCATGCAAGAAGGTTGGTGTGTCGGCATAGACCTGCCCCACCATCTGTGATGTTGATTGCGGAGTTTCTGTGAGCGCCGCCAATACTTTCGCTTCGCGACCAAGCCTGTGCTCGATGTAATTGCACAAGAGTGCTTCCGGGTCGCTCACCGCAAAGCCGTGAGCCGGTAGCAACAATCGCGCGCCAAACCCTCGCAGGCGCTCGAGAGACGCGAGATACGCGACCATATCGCCTTCACTTGGATCGATGAGAATGCTGCCAATCGATGCAACCATGTCACCTGCGATCATGGTCTTGGTGTGTTGCTCGTAGAAACACAGATGACCAGGAGCATGCCCAGGTGTGAAGACGCACTCCAAAACGCGCGGCAAACGCCCCGCCAAGGTTCTTTGCTCACCATCCTCAAGGTGTCGTTCCACGTTACAGATTCCCTCTAATAGGCCTGCAGTAATTGCGTGGGCAGCAATGGGTACTCCGTAGCGTTTCGAGAGAAACTCCGCCGCTCCAACATGGTCACCGTGGTGGTGGGTGAGCCAGATCTCAGAGAACGATCCACCTTCGGCGATGCGACTGTCCAAGGCATCACACAAGACGCCACGCTCGTCCGCATGTGGAGTTGCAGGGTCGATGACAATGAACTCATCGGTACCAACCACGTAGCAGTTGGTGGTGGTGGCCGGGGGCAAAGTTGGCGTGCGAAGCGGTGAGACCGCGATACCACCGGTTAAGGGCCAAAGTCTTGGCGATGCATCTTCGTCGATGGCCGCTTGCTCGGCTCGCTCAAGAGCTCCATCCAATCCGGGGAGCAGAGCACCGAGCATGCGAACAATAGGAGACGACATGAGCAGGGTGCCCTCTTCGAAGTGACGGAGAGCATCGGCTGGCGAGGTCCAGCGACTGTCGATAAGTTCGCCATCCGAGAGCGCTACATCCGGCTCCTGCCCTTTGGGCAACTCGACCAAGAAGTACTCGGTGTCGTAGCGCAGCGGAGATTCTTTGGGGGTTAGCCAGCGACCGACTGGTGAAAGGGCTTCGGGACCCACCACAATTCCCGTCTCTTCCTGGAGCTCCCGCGCTCCAGCATGGGCCGGACTCTCGTCCTCGGGATCTTGCTTGCCACCGGGAAATGCCCAAAATCCAGGCAGAAAGCGCAGGGTCTTGGCACGTCGCACCAAGAAAAGCTCCAGCGCTTGGGCGGAGTTGCGACGCCATAACAAGGTCACCGACGCGTCAACCACCTTTGCCACTGCCGCTTTTGCAGGCATTTGTTTCTGTAGTGCTTTGTATACATCTTCGGTTGATTGCATGACTTAGATCTCGACTAGGGCAGAAAGGCGGGCAAAAGTACGTGACGCGAGCGCGCTCACCCTCTAAAATCAAAGAGAACCACTTTCAGAACCATGGTAAGCGTAACCGCCCGAAAAGTCCGGGATCAGACTACAGAGCGTTCTTCGATGAACGTCGGACGTCGATACACCGGATACCTCATCAGCTACCCCGTTGTCGGGCGTGGCATGGTGATTTTTCGTGATCCGCATGGTCATCGGATGATTACAACTCCGGTAAAGCGCGTCTTGGGCGAGCCCGAGGGACACATGCTCTACGTTGAAACCGAGAACAGTGTCTACCGAATCGAGATTCACGGCGAGCCCATTTTCCCCATGACCAGCCCGGTTATTGGCGAAGCAGCCTCAGGCTAAACAGTCAAAGAGGATGCCCGCCAATGCTCTCGAGCCTCTGGGTGAACCATCTTTGCCGCCGATGTGATCTTTTCCGCCGTGGCCCTTATAGTCGCCACATGCGCCTGCATACCGATGGCAGTACGGTCGTACTCCTAACTCCAAAGACTCGCATTAGCTGGCGCGAGTCTGGACGAAATACGACGGAACCCGTACCTGAGAACCCTGCTGTAACCGACTACGACCGCAGCGGTCTTTTGTGCATGACACCAAAGGGTGAGCGCGATTTTAGCGCTCGATTGGCAGCCGCCGGTGCGCTTGCTGCCGATGCGATCGATGAGGAAATGGTCGCAGCCGTCATGCTCGGCGAAGACTCAACGTACCTTGTTCAAGGACCACTCAACACAGAAGGCGATTGGCCGGTTGTTATTGATGTTGGCCAGATTGAACCAACTCGTGTGGATTGGCCCGCTGGTCTCATTTGGAAGAAGGGCGATACGACGCTCTACGACCTCGCCGATACCCATGGGCTCGGGATCGTCGACTGCTTTGTCCCGACGCTTGAGTGCAATCCTCACGGTATTGCTGTCGCCTGCAGTGGAAGCGGAGCCGTAGTGCTTGTGCGTCCTGGAGGCACAGAAATCGCCGCGAGCTTTCAGTTGCCAACCGCCGAGGAAACCGCAATCTACGCATGTCCAACCAAAGAGGGTGTGCTTGTGACCATTGTCGTTGATGGGCAAGATTCGGCCTACGTGCACATCGCCGAAGACGGCAGCATTCTTGGGCATCGCGCGGCTAAGTGCGCAACCCCTGCGCTTTGCCTCGATGCAGGCATTCTCATTTACGACGATGGTTCAAGCGCCATCGAACTCACCGATACGAGTTTTTCTCAGCTTGCTTCTCTCGCACTTTCGTGGCCTGCACTCGATGCCGCAGCAGCGCCTGACGGCGCGAGCTTTGCTCTCGCCGATGCCGAGCACATGTTGCGCGGTCACGTAAACGCCAAAGGAGAATTGGTAATCGTCGCCGAGTACGAAGAAGTAAAACAGGCCGGCGCAAAGAGGCCGGGCGAACTGGCAGCCATCGAAGCCAAGTGGGACCCGGAGCGATCGCAAGGCAAGAGCGCTGTTGGCTTTGCTGCCGGAATGGCCCCAGAGCCTTGGACCGCAAAGGCCAACTCGGCATTTGAATTGGTGATGCACGCCCGAAGCACCGGCGGACCAGGACAAGGAATTTGCGTGACCATTGGCGGCGATGCTGCCAAGCACTGCGCGTTCGAAGCGGTCTCGGTCGATGGCAATCGGCAAGAACTTGTAGACGATGGCAAGGGCAACCGGACGGCTGAGTTTCCCAGTATCGATCTCGTTCGGGGCCTCTCCTATCCGTACAATCCAAAGCCAAAAAACGATGCCCAAAAGCATGCTGCCGCCATGTTCTTAGAGGAAACCCATCTTGAGCTGCGCGTTTTTGGCAAGGCTACCAAGGCCAGTGGCGACCTCATCTCGGTGACCATTTCTGCCCTAAATTCTGATAGCCCACCGCTAAAGTGGATGCGCCCGCTGGCTGTTTCGTAACGCCAACCAGTTAAAGACATAGGAATATCTGGCAGAGATCGGCGGCGGGCAGCCACCGCAGTGGCATCGTTGCGTGAAAATTACACTTTTTCTGTTCATGTTTTTTACGTAACCTACTATACTATTACCACTGTGACAGTAAACACGCTTGATCCGTTTCGAAACGCTAAGAGGCTAGCCCTGAGACTGAACATCCCATGCACCGTACGGGCGGTCGGATGAAAGTTGTACTCAGCCAACTCGCACCCCTTCTCGCTGGCCCCTCCTTGGTTGAGGATGTCATTACCCAGCTGGCAAGCTGGGCGGCGCAGGCCGCCGACTGCAGGTATGTCCGGCTTTTTCGCATCGATCGTGCCAGACACGAGCTGCACTGCAGAATGACCAACGGTTCAGAGCTCTATGAAATCCGCGTTCCCGCAAGGCGTGGCCTACACGGTCAAGTTCTAGAAACCCACAAACCTCAAACCGGCCGGGCGGTCGAGACCGGTGCAGCACTCTTGATGGTTCCGGTCTTCTCCGTGGATTCGAATCCGAATGATTCGCGCGAAGTGATCGCCGTGCTTGAGTTTGCTCACAAGAGTGTCGGCCTGCCATTTTCAACGGGCGAAGAAACCAAGCTCATGGAAGTTGCTGAGTGCGTCGCGAGGGTTCTTTCTCATGCTCGCTTAGACGACAGCAGGCGAGCACCGGGACGCATCACCGAGATCGTTGGCAACTCGGATGCCATGCTAGCGCTCTATGCCCAAATTCAGGACGCCGCAGCGAGTGATGCGCCCGTCCTTTTAACTGGTGCCCACGGCACAGGAAAGTCGCTCGTGGCGCGCGCGATTCACCACCTGAGTTCAAGACGACATCGCGCCTTCGTGTCGCTGCGACATCACTCAGAACCAGAATTCTTGGAGGCAGAACTTTTCGGAGTTTCTGGAGCAGAAGAGCAATTCCCGGGCGCTATTCGGCGCGCACAAGGAGGCACACTCTTCGCCAAGCAACTCACGGCTCTGCCCGAATCGTCACAGGCAAGGCTACTCGAGCAGGCGGCGCAACTTAGAGTACGGCTCATCGTCTCGCGAAGTATTCGCGCTGCAGCCAACGGCAATCAACATGTCTCCCGGGGACCGTTGGCGGATGTCTTCCAAGCACAGACGCTTGCCATCCCAAGCCTTTTAGAACGAGGTCCGGACGACGTCACCTCCCTCGCAAGGCATTTTGTTCGCGAGTGGGCGTACCGGCTTCAAGTTCCAAATCTTTCCATTGATGACAAGGCGCTCGCTCGACTGCGTTCACAATCTTGGCCCGGAAATGTCCAGGAACTTGAGAAGTGTATTCAGAGCGCAGTTCTCTGCTGCAGCGATGCAATCGGTGAGGATGATCTTTGTCTTCCCGGGGTTGGCCACGGTGGCGAACTAAGCGATTCAATTCCCTCTGGGCTTTTGTTGGCCGATGCCGAGGAGCGCTACATCTTGCGAACCCTCACCGAGAATAAGGAGAATCGCACTCGCACGGCGTCTTCCTTGGGAATTGGGCGAAACACCCTTGTCCGCAAGATCAAGCAGTACCGAAACAAGTGAGCGTACCGTAGGCACCTGCAGATGTGACTGCTAGAGTCTCCCCCGTTGTGACCCCAATTCTGCAAAGGCGCCTTATCTTGGTGCTCGGTAAAGGTGGTGTCGGCCGTAGCACGGTTGCCGCATCGATTGCCGCAGCAACCGCTCGCGCAGGTCGGCGAACGCTTCTCTTCGAGGCGAATGCAAAAGACCGTTTCGGCGACTTTTTTGGCGCTCCAGAAGTGGGACCCGAGATTGTCAAACTCAGAAAAAATCTATTCGCGGTGAACACCACTCCAGCCGACGCGCTCGAGGAATACGGCCTGATGATTCTTCGGTTTCGTCGGGTCTACAAAATGGTCTTCGAAAATCGCATCACCGAAGCCTTCATCAAAGCGATTCCCGGCGTTGAGGACTATGCGATTTTGGGCAAGGCATGGTTTCACACCAAAGAGCGTAAAGGCGGCAAGCCGGTTTGGGACACGGTGGTTTTCGATATGGCAGCAAGCGGGCACAGCCTTGCGATGCTGAGGATTCCGTGGGCAATTACCAAGACGGTGCCCGAGGGGCCGTTAACTCGCGACGCCAAAGAAATTCAAAACCTGATTTCGGATACCGAGCAAACGGCCATCGTCATGGTCACCATGGCCGAGGATATGCCAACCAACGAAGCCATCGACCTCGCAGGGCAACTCGACTCTCATCTCGGCGTGAGCCTTAGTACGGTTGTGGTGAATCAGCTCTACGAAGATCGCTTTCCGGAGAGATCTCCGCAGGCTGCGGTTCTTAGCTGTCTTGAGACAGAGAAACTCTCGGATGGGCTCGCCGCGATCGCAGAGCATGGATTGCAGCATCGCGCCCGACGCAAGCTTGGCGAGCACTATTTGGGCCGGCTAAAAAGCGCTCTGAGTGCGGCGCAGCTCCACTTGCCGCGGCTCTTTGTCTCGCGACTTGGGCAGGACGAAATCGACAGCTTCTCCGAGAAGCTATCGGCCGAACTACCATAACGCTGCGAGTTCGGGCTCCGGCATCAGACTCATGGCCAAAACTCGCCTTGAGAGCGAAGCGGTTGTTACGCTTTCCCTGTGCGGAAAACGATTCTCAGTGTTGGCCTCCTGCTGTCAATAATTGTGACGGGCTGCAGCCATGTTTCAACGGTGCGCCTCCAGCCCGATGCAGTTGCTGTCGGCCCGGGACTGCGGCCGATTGCGGGCATTCAAGCGAATGCCATCAGCCTCTACGCGCTCTTCATTCCGATTCCTGGCGTCGACTTGGACAAGGTGATCAATCGCATGCTGATCGTCACAGCGAAAACGATTGGCGCCGACAAAATCGCGAACCTGCAATTCGACATCGATCCCGATGGTGGAATTTGGGCGCTTCGCAAGCTGGCGTTCTATCGCTCTGCTCGCGCTTCGGGCATTGCTGTCCAGGTCACAGGAAGCGCACCGGATCCGCAGGCAGACCAAGGGCCTGAGCCGGTCGTCACTCCTACTGTGAGTCCTGCTCCCACCGCTCCGACTGTTGCCCCCACAGTTGGAAACAGCTTCTAACGGGACTCTGTGCACAGCAGTGAAACTCCTAGACTGATAGAATAAGAGCTGTGAACGCCGCTATCATAGGGCTAAGAGTTGCAGCCATCGCAGTGGCGATGCTCCTAGGGTTTCCAACGATAGCAACTGCGCAGTCGTTAGAGTCGGCAAAGCCAAAGGTCGCCCTCGTTGGGCTCGACGCACTTGGTATGAACGAAGAGCGCGTGCGTCGACTCGAGACGCTTTTTCTAAAGGAGCTCGAGCGACTAACCGAGCACTCTGTGCCAAGCCGGCAAAGCATCGCGGGTCTCTCTCGCAGGCTTAGCAGTTGTGATGGCGGTAACAAGTGCCTCGGCAGCATAGGGAAAGCTCTGAATGTCGACTACGTGGTCTCGGGCAGCGTTGCTGCTCTTGGAGATGCCTACGTGCTCAACATCAAGGCAGTGGCTTCGGGGCGCGGCGAAGAGCTTCGTCGCATTGAGAGTGACCCGCTGCGGGGCGCTCCAGACGAACTTATCGAGAGTATCCGAGTCGCAGCCTACCGCTTGCTCTCTCCCGACGAACTCGTTGGCTCGATTAGCATTCTCGCCGACCGCGCAGGAGCCAAGGTCGAACTCGATGGAAAACCCGTGGGCACCACACCGCTCGCCGCTCCCCTCAGTGGCCTCCCTCTAGGCAATCACAAGCTGCGGGTAAGCGCTGGCGAGTTTGGTGAGTTTGAAGCCGACGTCCGCGTGCGCTTTCAAAAATCAACTCGGGTTGCTGTCCAGCTCGTAGACTTGCGCGTCAAAGCTCCCACAACGTCAGAAGCGGCTGGTCCGCTCTTGGTAACTCGTGATGCACCAAAGCGCTGGTATCAAAAGACCTGGTTCTTGGCTTCGGCGGGAGTTGGGGCCATTGTGATTGGCGTTCTCATTGGTTCACAATTCACGCAAGACGCGCCGATTTCCTGCACTGAGGACCCAATGTCATGCATGCCATAAATGTTCTTAGTTGCGTCGTTCTGCTCGTTGCTCTGGCCGGCGAGAGCAAAGTAGCAACCGCGGCCCCTGCAGGGGGTAAGACTGTAGTCCTGGCGCCTGCAAGCAGTATGGGCAATTCCAACAAAGGTCTGCGCAAGGTCGAATCCCTCATTGAAGAGGGCATTGCAGCTCTCCCCGAGACGCAAGTCATCACAGCCCTCAGCGCGGGGCGAGCAACTCGCAAAGCCAAGCGCCCCGAACTGCGAACCTGCGAAGGCGATGTCGCCTGTCTTAAAGAGCTTGGCGTGCTGATGAATGCAACCCACGTTGTCTACGCCGAAGTGAGCGACTTGGGAGACGCGGAGGTGATTTTCTTAAAAGCCCTTGATGTTCGCGCCGGCAAAGATGTGCGCTCGACAACGCTCAAGCTCGGCAAGGGCAGCAATCGCAAGAGAGAGAGCAAGGCGGCAGCGGCGCAACTCCTGGCGCCAGACCTCTATGTCGGCACCCTCAATGTTAAAAGCACGATTGCCGACGCAAGCGTTTTTCTCGATGGCCACAAGATAGGCACCACGACAAGCCCGCCGGTATCGGTCTATGTCGGATCGCATGCGATGCGAGTGACGCACCCAGAGCACAGCGACTACGTTCGCTTTGTTGATGTGCACTTCGAGGAAGAAACAGTCGTAAACGCCGAGCTGCTGGGCTTGCCAGGGCTTGATCAAAGAATGCAAGCGGAAGGCGTTCTTGGCGGCGGCACAGCAGCAAGCAACATTATCGTGACGCACCGCGAGCGCCCTTGGTATTTGCGCTGGTACACAATAACTGGAGGGGTGGCCGCAATCGCCCTCACAAGCGCAGTGCTCGCAAGTGGCGGTTCTTCCTTCAGCCCCGATCTCATCCGAGATCTATAAGAAGTATCCGTAGAGACCTGGGCTAAAGAGAGCCCGAGATCTTGTTGAGCTTACTATTCGAGGCGCTAAACTTTGCGTCGCCATAGAGAGCGGTGGCCTCTCGAAACAGGCCTTCGGCGTTCTTGCTAAGAGTTTTCCCACGCATCCGGGCATTGAGTCGCTGAATCTTTGCCGCGATGAAAGACTTGTTGATCTTGATGTTTCGAATCGTGCCAAGCAATTGCGAGGCAGCGAGCCTGGCCCTTCCGTAGTCGCCGTTTTTCATTCCGGTATTCGCTTCGGCCTCAAGCCCTTGTGCCTGCTGTGGCAAGTCGGACTTCAGCAAGCCCTTCTTGCCCATCTCGCGACGCGCCTTCGACAACAGCGGCTCTACGTCCTTTTGGGTGTAGTTTGAGCCTTTGGCATCGACGGTTCGAATGATGGTTTGAGTCATGCCGCCGCCCGCTGCACACTCCTCTTTCCATTTCGTCGCGAGGCCCTCTTCGCGCCTCGCCAAACTCGACTCGCGAGCAGCCAGGTCGCGCTCGCGCCTCGCTAAGTCTTTTTCGCGAGAGGCCACGCCAGCTTCGCGACCACTGACCCCGGCTGCCGCTCCACCGGCCCCTGCGACAGCGGCAATAATCTCGCGGCGCCCCTTCGAGAAATCCTGCATCGCCTGATTGAGACTGTCCTCGCGAGTCGATAGCTCCTTCTCTTCGTTTAGAAGCGCTCTGGCCTGCTCATCGATGGCACTGGTATCGCCACCTTGCTCGCGAATCAGCACCCGCTCTTTCGCTAGGGCCTCTCGCTTGCTTTGCAAATCGCGCCGCATGTTGAAGAGCGCATCGCGTTTGCCGAGCAAGGCATCTTCGTTGGCATTCATCTCTTCCGATTGCTCGGTGGTGACTGCCGGCTCCGACTTTGAGTCGTCCCCATCGCAGCCCACAAGTGAAGCTATTGCCACCGCCCCAAGTATGAACTGAATCCGCATAAGGCTAATCGTAGCAAGAACACAGGCATAGCAGGATCGATGTCTGGTTCGAGTCCTCCTGTTGACGCAGCGAGTCAGATACACTAGGGCCAATGCCACACCCGCCAAAGGCCTACGGGCTCTACGATCCCCAAACCGAGCACGATGCCTGTGGCATGGGCTTCGTTGCCAATATTCGCGGCGAGAAGTCGCGTGGGGTTGTGGAGAGCGCACTCGAAGTCTTGCGAAGACTTTCGCATCGAGCCGGCGCGGGCGCCGATCCAGACACCGGTGATGGTGCGGGAATTCTCATGCAGATTCCTCATCGCTTTTATAAGCGCGAAGGGCTTCGCCTTGGAATGGATATGCCAAGGCGAAGGCGCTACGGGCTTGGAATGGTGTTCTTGCCTCAGGACCCGAAGGCTCGCAAAGAGTGCGAACGCATCTGCGAAGCGATTATCGAGGAAGAAGGACAGCGCGTCCTAGGCTGGCGCGATGTGCCTGTGGACACAAGCAAGTGCGGCACGACTGCCAAGACGACCGAGCCGGTCTGTCGGCAAATCTACGTGGCGCGGCGACGGCTCGTTCCTAGCGCGTTCGAACGCAAGCTCTATGTCATTCGCAAACGCATCGAGAACCAAGTTCGCGACGAGTGCTCGGACCCACAAGGCATTTTCCACATTGCGAGTTTTTCTGCCGAGACCATTGTCTACAAAGGGCTCCTGCTTCCCTCGCAACTCGATACCTACTACCTCGATCTTAAAGAACCCGAGTTTGTAACCTCGATAGCGATCGTGCACTCGCGGTTCTCGACCAATACATTTCCAACCTGGGACTTAGCGCAACCCTTTCATCACATCGCGCACAACGGCGAAATCAACACGGTTCGCGGCAATCGCAACTGGATGAGTGCGCGGCGCAGCTTGCTCGAATCCGCAAAGTTCTTTGGCCCGCTCGATAGGCTCTTTCCGATCATCGTTCCAGGGCGCAGCGACTCGGCGCAATTCGACAATATGGTCGAGCTGCTCCACCTTGGTGGCCGAAGCCTTCCCCACGCGATGATGATGATGATTCCCGAGGCTTGGGAAAACGATGAGCAGATGGATCCGGATAGGCGGGCGTTCTACGAGTACTCAAGCCGCCTTATGGAGCCGTGGGATGGGCCGGCAGCGGTTGCCTTTACCGATGGCAAGCTCGTCGGCGCAACGCTCGACCGCAACGGCTTGCGCCCTGCCCGCTACGTCATCACCAAAGACGATCGAGTGATTCTCTCGTCAGAGGTTGGCGTCATGGACATCCCACCCGAGCAAGTCGTGCGCAAAGGCCGCCTGCGCCCAGGACGCATGTTCCTTGTCGACACGGTCGAAGGACGCATTCTTGTCGACGACGACATCAAAGAAGAAATCTCACGCCGCTATCCGTACGCCCGCTGGCTAAAGGCCAACGCGATGGCGCTTAAGGACATTGCCAAGCAGCCGGTTCCCGAGCCAATCTGCGGCGAAGAGCTTCGGCTCAAGCAGCGAGCGTTTGGCTATAGCCTCGAAGACTTGCGGCTTCTTATGGGGCCCATGGCAGCCGAAGGAAAAGAAGCCATTGGCTCGATGGGCACCGATACCCCACTCGCCGTCCTTAGCGAGAACGCGCCAAACCTCTCGAACTATTTCCACCAGCTCTTTGCGCAGGTGACCAATCCGCCCATCGATCCAATTCGCGAATCGCTGGTGATGACGCTGCGCACAGGCCTTGGGCCCGATGGCAATACGTTCGAGGAAACTCCCGAGCAATGCCACAGCCTGCGCGTGCCCGGGCCGATTTTAAGTAGTGGCGATGTCGCAAAAGTGCGAGCGGTGCACGAGGGCGTCTTCGAACCGATCAGCCTCTCGATCTGCTACGAGGCCGACGCCGGCCCCGAAGGCTTAGGTGTGGCACTTGAGGCGCTTTTGACCTTGGCAAGCGATGCCGTCGACGAGGGCTACAACATACTTATTCTTAGTGACCGGGCTGCCGACCGCGATCATGTCGCCATTCCCGCTCTACTCGCGCTAAGTGCCGTGCACCAACACTTGGTGAAGATTGGCACGCGCATGCAGTGCGGTATCATCGTCGAGAGCGCAGAGGTTCGCGAAACTCACGATTTTGCGCTGCTCATCGGCTACGGAGCGGCCGCGGTCAATCCCTACCTCGCCTTCGATACTCTGCGCCAACTCAGTGCCGATGGCGACATCGATTGCGATGCAAAGACTGCGTGCGCAAACTACGTAAAGGCTGTGAAGGCAGGGCTTCGCAAAGTGATGTCGAAGATGGGCATCTCCTCCCTAAATTCCTACCGAGGCGCGCAGATGTTCGAAGCGGTTGGCCTCGACAAAGAGCTTGTGCAAAACCACTTTAGCGGAACGAGTTCAAGGCTTGGCGGCATCGGCCTAACCGAGCTTGGTATCGAAGTGCTGCAACGCCACAACGATGCCTACGGTGAAGTGGCAACCTCGATTCCCGATGCCTTGCCGGTCGGCGGCCAGTATCAGTGGCGCAGGCGCGGCGAGATCCACAAGTGGAACCCGGCCACCATCGCCAAACTGCAAGCTGCCGCGCAAAGCGGAAATTCCGCGCTCTTCCAAGAGTACTCAGAGCTTGTAAACAACGAGGACGAGGCGCTCTGCACACTTAGAGGCCAATTGGAGCTTATCCCCTCCGAGACTCCAATCTCGCTCGAAGAGGTTGAGCCGACCAGTACAATTCTGAAGCGCTTTGTAAGTGGCGCTATGAGCTTTGGCTCGATTAGCGCCGAAGCGCACGAGACTTTGGCCATCGCGATGAACCGCATCGGCGGCAAATCCAATAGCGGCGAAGGTGGCGAAGAAGAGCGCCGTTTCACAGCAGACGAAAACGGTGACTTGCGCCGCTCGGCAATCAAGCAAGTTGCATCCGGGCGCTTTGGCGTCACCTCCAACTACCTTGTCAACGCCGATGAGATTCAGATCAAGATGGCGCAAGGTGCAAAGCCTGGCGAAGGTGGCCAACTTCCAGGTCACAAAGTCGACGATCGAATCGCACGAGTTCGCTGGTCAACGCCGGGCGTCACGCTAATCTCCCCGCCGCCGCACCACGACATCTACTCGATCGAAGATTTGGCGCAGCTGATTCACGACCTTCAAGCCGTGAGCCCGACCGCGCGCGTAAGCGTAAAGCTTGTAAGCGAAGTTGGCGTTGGCACCGTCGCCTCGGGCGTTGCAAAGGCGCGGGCCGGAGCGGTGGTGATATCGGGATACTCGGGAGGCACAGGAGCTTCGCCGCTCTCAAGCATCAAGCACACAGGCCTGCCTTGGGAACTTGGACTCGCCGAGGCGCAGCAAGTGCTTGTGCAAAATAACCTTCGTGGCAACTTGCGCGTGCAAGTGGATGGCGGCCTGCGAACCGCACGAGACGTTGTGATTGCAACGCTCCTGGGGGCCGAAGAATGGGGCATGGCCACAGCGCCGCTCATCGTTAGCGGATGCATCATGCTTCGCAAATGCCATCTCAACACCTGCTCGGTTGGCATTGCCACCCAAGACCCCGAACTGCGCAAACGCTACACCGGCAACGCCGACGACATTGTTCGCTTCTTTACGATGATTGCCGAAGGCGTTCGCGAGCAAATGGCAGCGTTGGGGTTTCGCACCATCGACGAGATGGTTGGCCAAGTAAGCCGACTGCGAACCAAGACGCGCGGGCAAAGTTGGAAGAGCGCAAAGCTCGATCTGAGCGCTATCATTTGCGAGCCCCAAGCTCCGCCCGAGTGGGCGCGCTTCTGCAAAACCGAGCAGCGCTTTGGCTTTCCGGGTCACCTCGACCGCGACTTGCTCGAGGCGGCAAGCGGCACTTTGGACGGCGGCGAAGCCGTCACCATCGAACGACCGGTAAACAATACAGACCGAAGTGTGGGCGCAATGCTCAGTGGCGAGATTAGTCGGCGCTACGGCTCGGCGGGGCTTCCCGATGAGTCGATCCACGTAAAGCTTCACGGCTCGGCGGGGCAAAGCTTTGGAAGCTTTCTAGCCTCCGGCGTCACCTTAGAACTTGCCGGAGACGCCAACGACTATGTTGGCAAAGGCCTCTCCGGTGGCCGAATCATTGTTGCGCCGCCACTAAAATCCACAATCGCCAATGAGGAGAACATCATCGTTGGCAACACCGTGCTGTACGGCGCGACCAAAGGCGAGGCGTATTTCTCGGGCGTTGCCGGCGAGCGCTTTGCTGTGCGCAATAGTGGCGCGAAAGCGGTTGTAGAAGGCATGGGCGACCACGGTTGCGAATACATGACCGGAGGTACTGTAGTGTGCCTTGGGCCAACGGGACGCAACTTTGCCGCGGGTATGAGCGGCGGTGTTGCGTACGTCTTTGAACGCGAGCGCACCTTTCGCGATCGCTGCAATCTCGACATGGTCGACCTTGAGGCGCTTAGTAACGAAAGCGAGATTTGGCTGGTCTACGGGCTAATCTCGGCCCACACCCGCTACACGCGAAGCCCGCTTGGCGAACGTGTGCTCGACAATTGGGACTCGCTCGTCGACCACTTTGTGAAGGTGATGCCTCGGGACTACAAACGCGTGCTCTCGGAGAGACGTGCCCGCCGCGCAACCAACTCGCCAATGCTTTCGGTCGTGCAAGGAGGAGAATCATAATGGGCAAGCCAACCGGATTTTTGGAGTGGGAGCGCCGCCTTCCGACGAAGGCAGATGCACTGGTACGCATTTCGAACTACAAAGAAATTTACCAACCGCAAAGCCGCGAAGTTTCCGAGCAGCAGGCGGGTCGCTGCATGGACTGCGGCGTTCCGGTTTGCCAACAGGGCTGCCCGCTCGGAAATATGATTCCCGACTGGAACGACTACGTCTATCGCGATCGATGGAAGCGCGCCTACGAGCGCCTCGCAGCGACAAATAGCTTTCCCGAGTTCACAGGCCGGCTGTGCCCTGCTCCCTGTGAAAAGGCATGCGTCTTAAACATCAATCAAGATCCGGTCACGATTGAGCAAATCGAGCAGGAGATTATTGAACACGCCTTTGCCGAAGGCTGGGTTGAGACAACGACACCTGCAAGGCGAACCGGCAAGCGAGTTGCCATTGTCGGCTCGGGTCCCGCCGGGCTTGCTGCGGCCTACAAGCTCAATAGCGCCGGCCACTCGGTGGTTGTCTTTGAAGCCGATGAGGAGTGCGGCGGAATGCTGCGCTTCGGCATCCCGGATTTTAAGCTCGAGAAATGGGTCATCGATCGACGACTCACGATTATGAAAAACGAGGGTGTGGAGTTTCGCACCAGCACTCCGATCGGAATAACTCCTAGCTGGAACGATCTGCAAAGCGAGTACGATGCAGTGCTAATCGCCACTGGTGCACAAAAAGCACGCGAGCTTGTGTGTCCCGGCGTCGAGCTCGCTGGCGTACACCCAGCGATGGAATTTCTCTCACGACAAAACCGCATCTGCGCAAACGTCGAACAAGAAGCGGAACCAAGTGCAAAGGGCAAGCACGTGGTTGTCTTGGGCGGAGGCGATACCGGCTCGGACTGCGTTGGTACGTGTCATCGCCAAGGTGCGGCCTCGGTGACGCAAATCGAACTCTTTCCAGAGCCACCCCGCGAGCCAGGAGAGGCCAACCCGTGGCCCCAGTGGCCAATGGTGCTTCGAACCTCGTCATCCCACGAAGAAGGCGGAACTCGCGAATTCGCTCTGATGACCCAAGAGCTCCTTGGCGAATCCGGCAAACTCACAGCTTTGCGTTTGGCGAAAGTTGAAATCGTGAACGGCCAACCTAGGCCCATCGAGGGCTCGGAGTTTGACATGCCCGCCGACCTTCTCCTGCTTGCCATCGGCTTCACAGGCCCTCGCACAGCTGCGCTTGTCGAGCAACTTGGCGTTGACCTCGGGCCCCGGGGCGAAGTCAAAGTCGACAAGCGCTTCGCGACTTCGGTACCCGGTGTGTATTGCGCAGGCGACTCCTGTCGCGGAGCTAGCCTTATCGTTTGGGCGATTGCTGATGGCCAGGAAGCTGCTCGGGAAATTGATCTCGAACTGCGAAACAGCTCTGAGGCGCATCTGCCAACAAAGGGCCGAGACACGCCCTACGGCGGCCGCTAAGCAACCAACCGGCATCGTAGCGATACCAAGTTGCAAGATGCGATGCCAAGCCCTGGCAATGCGGCCAGCTGGCCCCGTTTGCCGGCCGGGCTGCGTGCGCTATTCCGCGACTTGCTGCTCTTGCTGCTGCTGAGCCTGCGCTTGCGCTTGCTCAAAGCGCAAAAGTCGTGGTCCGAGCTTCTTCGCAAGTCGCGCGTGCTTCTTAGTGACGCGGCGGCTTGTCTTGACCGAACCTGAGCCGGCAATCGCGCGAGCCTCTGCAAGCGATGCGACAGCTTGCTCGATGTTGCCAGCCTTGTAAGCCTGCTCAGCAGTCTTGGTCAAAATTGGTAGTGCTTTAACGAAGGCTGTTTCGACAATTTTCTGCGCCTTCTTCTCAGAGAATTTCACGCCACCTTCTGCGGCGATTGCAGACGCCATTTCCAAGACGTTCCACGTTAACTCGGTGTTGCCCGACTTCGCGTAGAGGGATGCCATCTTGAAGCTCTCTTTCATCAAGGTGGCTGCCATCTTCTTAGACGTTCGGCTCCCGGGGCTAAGCTCTGAAGCCAGCGCGAAGTTCTGCCCTGCGGTATCGAGGTCTCCCGACTTCAGTGCTTTCGAGGCCGACCTGCGAGAATTTCGAAATGCCTTCTTTGTGGCCTTGGCTTTTTGCCAGCGAGCGATGACTCCGAGTTTTCCCGAGGACTCAAGAACCTCAAGCGCCTGAAGTGCATCGACGGTGCCTTGCACATCGCCAGCGGCAGAACGCCCTTTGGCTTGCTTTAGTGCGGCCTTCTTGACAGCGCGAGTGCTGCGCCACATTGCGAAGCGCTCGCGTGTAGAGAGTTTCTGCGAGCCCTTAACGAATTGACCTTTGGCATTTCTCGTAGGTGAACGCGACACCTCGACAGCAGCTGCTGCGAGTTGCCCTGTTCCAAGAGCGGCCTTTGTAGCTGCGGTCTTGGTGCGCACAGAATCACGCAAGGTGATGGATGTGCGAACCTTCTTGCCCAGACGAGCAAACCCAGAAGGTCTAGCTGTGCGCGGCCGAGCGAATTGCTTGGACTTGGTTCGCGCAGTGGCCCGGTGTGCCGCCCGAGGAGACTTTTTCGCCTTGCCAGCCTGTTTGGTTGCAGGACGATACCGCTGCGCCTCGACAACCTCGGGTTGGTGGAAGGCGAGCAGAGCAAAGGCGACTAAGACGATAAAGATACGCATAAGAGCTTGAGAGAACGTTGCTTATTGGAGTTTTGCGAAGGTGAAGTCGGCGCGACCCGCTTCGCCAGCGGCTTGGCCATAGAGAGTAACAGCATCGTGTGTACCCGACTGAAGCAAGCGTCTAGCCGCACTGATGGCGCCAACCGAAAGCCCTACTTTGAGTTCGGGAGCGTGATCTTTGAGAACCGCGGTTACAAAGCCTGCGCAACTAAACGAAGTTGGACCGCCACCTGCCATCGAGAATTTGTGGCCGGCATTTGCGAAGGCTTCGAACTCTTGTTGAAGCTTGCCGATTTGGTCGGTGGTTCGTGCGTAGACAAAGCCATATCCGGCGCTATTTACCCAACGCATCGCATCGCTAAACTTCTGATTGCGCGCGCCGCTTGGCCCGGGCATGTCGTAGATACGCTCGCCAACGCGGACCAGGAGATGGCCGTAGCTGCTGGCGTGAGGCATGAACATCACCTCAACCGAGTTCTTCATCGCCTTGGCGTATTCGGCGGTCTTTGCTTTTGGCGCGACCATTAGCGGCTTGCCTCGCAGAGATGCTTTTAGACCAGCGCCGACCGTTGTTGGCTTAAAGGCTTCGGTGCCCTTAAGTTTTGCTGCCGCTTTTGCTTGGGTGCGAACCGCTGCAGGCTTAACGCGGGTTGGCTTAACGCGTTGCGCTTCGGCAGACTGGTGCAGGCCAACGAGACCAAGGAGAAGCGCTCCGCCAATAGTGAAGCTTCGGATCGTGCGATGTAGAGACTTGGTAGACATGTTGGTTCCTGCTTGAAAGTAGATTGGGGCTACTGCTGCTTAGCGGCTACGGCAGCTTTTCGTTCTTTTTGCTGTTGCTTAAGTTGGTCACGAAGCTCCTTGCGAAACTTTGGATGAGCAACTTTGATCAGTGCTTCAGCGCGCTGAGTCATGTTCTTGCCGTCAAGGTGGGCAACGCCGTACTCGGTGACAATGTACTGAACATCGTGCATGCCGGTCGTTACGATGTCGCCGCTACCAAGCTGAAACGCAATCTTGGAAACGAGCTTTGTAGAACCATCGGGCTGCTTAACTTTAGAGGTAGATGGAAGAGTGAGAATCGCTTTGCCACCCTTCGAGAGCATGGCGCCGCGGAAAAAGTCCTGCTGCCCACCAATGCCGCTGTAGTTGCGGTTGCCGACGTACTGCGCGTTTACCTGTCCTGCGAGGTCAACTCGAAGAGCGGTGTTGATCGAAATCATGTTGGGAATCTGAGCGAGACTAACAATGCTATTGGTGACATCCGATGGCTGAGCTTCGAGCTTCTTATTGTTGTCCATCCACTTGAGCATCTTCTGTGAGCCAAGAGCGAAAGAGTAGACAACCTTGCCGCGCACAGCACCCGATTGCACAAGCTTCATGGCGCCATCAGAAATCATCTCACTGTGAATCTTAAGATCCTTGCGACCACTTGAAGCCAGAAGACCAGCAACCGCATCCGTTGTGGAGCCAATTCCGAACTGCAGCGTTGGGCGCTTTGGAATAAGCCCCATCACGTGCTTTGCAATTCGAACGTCTACCTTCGATGGTGGGCTTGGTTCAATCGTTGAAATCGGTGCATTCGACTTAACCATGAAGTCGATCTTGCTCTGGTGAAAACGCGTTGCTCCGAACGTGCGCGGAACGTTTGGATTCACCTCTGCGATAACCTTTTTTGCTTTCGACATTGCAGCTAGCGTTGCGCCAGCCGTTGGTCCAAGACTCACCATGCCGTTTTTGTCGGGCGGTGAAACTTGAATCACAGCCACGTCGATTGGCAGTGATTTGTCCATGATGAGCCCAGCCACTCGGCTGAGGTGAACCGGGACAAAGTCGCCGCGACCTGCAGCAATTGCATCGCGATTGTTCGCTCCGACAAATACCGAGTTTGCGACAATCTTATCGGTCTCGAAAAGGCGCTTCGAAGCGGTGTTCGTAAGCCCGACAATCTTGATGGGATTCTTTGAGCTCAGGCTATCGGTGCGCTGCCCAAGAGCTTTGAGAACCGACTTGGCAACCGAGTGTCCAATCGGGATGTAGACGTTTGAACCAGGTCGAATTTGACCAGCAGCCTGAGCTGCTGTGCGGTACGAGGGCTCCTTAACGGCTTTGGCTTTGGCAGTTGCCTTTGCTCCGAGCTTAGCAGTGGCGACGGTGCGAGGCTTTGTGGCTTTGGTGGCCTTGGCCTTGTGGACCGCAGTGGTCTTTGCCTTGGTGGGCTTGGCAGCACGTCGCTGAGCGTTGCTCGGGCTTGGTGCAAGGGCCAGCAGCGTTGCTGCAAAGAAGGCAATGGAAGATGTTTTGATGAAAGAGGCTCGCATGGGATTTGCTCGTTATCTCGTAGTGAAAAGAAGATGCAGAAGTCGTTGCGACTAGTTTTCGACCGGTGCGCCACCGCGCTCTGGTGGAATCACTCCAAGACCTTGGCGCTGATAGCCAGCCCCCTTAACAACATCGCCCTTGGCGTTAAAGGTGCCCATGATTTCCATGTCAAATTCCATCTTCTTAAAGTTGGTTTGAGACGTTGAAGCCATGACGCCAACAAGGGGAACGCTCTTGCTGAGCATAAGATCGTACATCCATTTTGCTGGGTCTTGTGAGCGGCTCACACCCATCATCTCGGAGAGCGTCTGACGACCGACAAGGTCTGCTGGGCGCTTGGGGAATTTCTCAAGAATGACATCGAACTCTTTTACCAAGCGCTTGGCAGAAGCTTGGCTGTGCTTGCTTAGACCAGGTGTCTTAAGAGCTTTGGCAAGAAGCGCCTGGCGAGCAGGTGCGTCGGTAGCCTTGGCAAGAGCTGCGTGAAGACCATCTTTAAACTCCACTCCCAGGCTTCCCGATTTGGATGCGTTGATGATTTTCGTATCAACAATTTTTGCCCAGCGCTTGAGGTCTCCAACAGGAGCCGAGGTTGCCCAGTTGGTGCATGCAGTTTGGTAGACCCACTCGCCGCGGCTGTTCTTAAAACCGTAGACCTCGCCTTTGCCACCCTGGCCCGCTTCAACACCCGCATTGAGGTAGCGAGTGAAGCGAGACATTTGCGCTTTGTTCAGTTGCGCAGGAGCGAGGTACTGCAAACGACTAACACTGGCGGCATCCATTTGAGCGCCGTACGTGTTGTGCGTCATTGTCGGGCCACCAGCTTGGTCGGCGACGAGTGTGTGAAGGTGTCCAGGGGATGCCGAAGCGGCGAACCAAATCACGTTCTCTCCCATCGACTCGCGAAACAGCTCCATGGTCTCGGGCAGAACTTCAAAGAATGTCTTGTGCGACTTGGTCACGCGATTTGTCTTGCCGTTCTTAAGCATTCCTCGAAGCCGGCGGCTAAAGGTTTGAACCTTTAGGCCTTTCGACTTTGCGACATCGCGAAAAACAGCGAGTCGTGCTCCGAGTGGCGCTACCGAAAGCTCGTTGCGAAACTTGGTGTCGGTGAGCTTGGTACCGTCGAGAACGCTCTTGGTGAGCTTGGTTCCCAGCTTGGCGATTGTCACTGGCTTGACGCGTTGCCGGCGACCTTGCTTGACAGCTTTCGCCGCCTTCTGAGTCATCTTGGCTCGGGACGGCGTCTGAACCTTGGTCACTCGCTGCGCGTAGCTAGATGTGCTCCAGCTCGCAACAAGGAGAATCAGTGCGAGGAATAGTAGTGCTCGATGGAATCGTTGTTGTGACATCGCCCTCTGTTGAAATGCAACATGCGATCCGTTTCCGTCCGTAGATCGGCCATTGGCTAGTTGCCCGATATTAAACAATAATCAGTTCGGCCACCCTCGTTGCTAGGTGGCTGCTGAAGCCTCTATGGCTAGGCCAATCGACACCCATCAGGTCGAGCGGCCCCACACAGGCCTACAGGCCCAGCATCGACTCGGACCACTGCCACGAGCGCTTGCCAAACTTATTGCCTGTGAGCGAGTCGATGGTCGAGGTCATTTCATCGAGGCGGGTGAGCTCGAAGAAGAGCTCTTCCGGGTCGTCGGGCGGCGAGAGAATGATGCTGGCCAACAGGCGACGGCGGCTGTAGTAGAGCGTCGCAACTTCGCGGACCAGAGTCTCGCCAAGGCTGTTGAGCGACTTCACATCGAGGCCTTCGGGGTTGAAGACCAGCCGGTCCAAGCTCCAGCTGGCGTGGAGGGAGACCGTATTGGTGCTGCTCGTGCCGGCGGTTCGCTCTTTTAAACTATCGGGATTTGGGTTGGCGCCAATGTTTGGCAGCGTTGGGTACAAACCATCTCGCATGTTGCCAAAGGTGTTGCCCTTGTTGTTCGAGAAGTTGAGGCTAACTTCGGGAACTAATCCCTTGAGTCGAGCATTGGTCGCCATTCCATTAATGCGCGAAGGACTGAGCCGGTAGTGGCGCAGAGCCCAGCCCTGAACATCTTTAATATTCGGCTCCGACTTTATAATTTTGAAGAGCGCCTTCATGCCTGTCGAAGACTTTTTCTTAGTAGCTGGACGCTCGCGAGGCACCGCTTCCTCATCACCTTCCTGGGCGCGTACTTCTCCTGGAAGCGAAATGGCGAGAGTGCCGAGCAAAAGGGCAAGAAATGTCGCGCGTAGGTTCTTCATAGTGATGGCTCCTGTAGTGGCTCTTTTAGAATCTGCTTCCCGGTCACGTATTCAAGATAGGACACGTGCTCTTCGAGTCGTGTAGTCCACAAGAACGCCTGTTCCGGATCGGCTGGTGGGGATTTGAGTCGGTGGGCGAGAATCGCCGCCTTGCGATAGCGGTCGCGAACTTCCATCAGGATGCGCTGCCGATTTCCGCGCAACGTGCTCTCGATGAAGAGGTCGGGGTTTGACGCGTTATCATCGCCAAAGACAAAGCTCGAAATGTCCCAGGTCGCCGTAACCGCAAAGTCTAGGCTTGAGGAGTTCTCGGCGCGGGCGTAGCGAAAATTGATTGGCAGAGTGTAGTCGATCATCAGGTTGCTGGTATCGCCTTGCACGCCCCAGGCACTAAAATTGAGCTTCGGCAAAAGCTTGGCGTACCAGCGATCGTGCAAGCGTGTGTCGTTTGGATTGCCGAGACCAAGGTGGTCGAGCATGGCTTGCTGGGTTCGCGAACTCGACATCGCAAGGACTGGCGCCTTGTGCGCCTGCGTTCTCTCGGCTGCAGCGCCAATCCGATAGACGCCACTTTGCGAGAGCATGTACGCAAGTCCAGGTGCACCATCAAGCCGCAAAAATGGATCGGTTGTGGTCGTGCGCATCAGAAGTGTTCGCTCGCCATACGGATCGAGTTCGTAGAGATTGGAAGGAGTGAGCACCAGCGCCCCACCATCGTTCCATGGCACGACTCCAAGCACCGACTCGCCGCCAAGAACCGTTTGTGTGCCCTCTCCACCGACAAGCAAGAGCCCTTCGGTGGTGGCGACAAAGACGCCCTGATCCGAGGTCACCACGGTATTAATCTCGGCAGGAGAAATAAAGGCGACCGCAAAGCTCTCGCCACCGTCTTCGGATTGCAAAATCGTATCTGGACCGACAGCCAAGACCACATCCGGCTCGGCCGGGTCCCAAAGAAACTCGAAAATCATCTCTTCGGTAATCTGAGAATCGGTGTGCGGCGTAAAGTTCATGCCGCCATCTCGCGAGAGAAAGACCCCTTTTGTGGTGCCTGCGAGCACAAACTTGGGGTTTCTCGGATTTGCGATAATCGAGAGACCAACCAAGTCGACCTTCTCGCGAGGCATCATTCCCGGAGCGCCAAGGGTGCGAGTCCACGCGCCGCCAAGCCCATCAGAAACCATTACGCCAACCGAACTTACGACAAACATATTGCCGCCAGGGGAAGGCATGAGAATCGCGCCAATGTCGGTCACAGGATCTGCAATGCCGCGCCACAGCTGCCAGCGAACAATGCCTTTTCCCGTTCCAAGAGTTTTGATGAAGAGCCTGACAGGACGCTGCGCTTGCGACCGTGCCTGCTGGCTGTCTTGCACTTTGGTGTCATCGGTATCGGCACCGAGCGAGGCAGCTGAACCACCGCTGCGCACCGCCATGGCATCCAGAAATCGGTCCGAGCGCACTTTCGATTCGCTCACCCGGCCAGCGGAATCGTTACTCCACGCGATCGTGCCCTTTGCAGTGCCAACCGCCACGCGCCGAGGATTTGAGCGGTCGACGTAGAGTGTGTTGTAGGGGCCATCGGGAAACGATGGGCCAATGCTCACAATGCTGGTATCAGCCTGAGCCGCTTGCGGGACCAAGCCAAAAGAAATTAGCAAGGCGGCCACAATGAGCGATGGCAGAGCCCGCACTCTCACGGCAAGACCTCGATGGAATCGATTTGCAACGTGGCTCCTGCGGGCACAGCAACGCGGACAAAGCGCGCGTATTCCAATCCGCGATTGGATAAGTCGAAGGTCTGGTCGTCGCGAATCATGTCGTCGAGAACGATGTACTCACTACCATCTTCGCTCACCGAGATTATCGCCCCAATGCCCGATTCGATGGTCGCCCAAACGCGAAAGTCTGGGGTGAGTTCGCTAGTGGGGGCTCGGTCGACAATGGGTTTGCAAAGAAATCCCACCTCTAGCTGGCCTGGCCCTACAAGAGAAAAACTCTGATCGTCAGGAGCGCCCAAGACAGGGTGGTTACTGCACATGCCGACTTGGGTTTGGCAGACTGGAGCAATCGAGTTGGTACAGGTAACCGGAATCCCACCCTCGGTATACGAGAGGACCAAGTCCACAAACCCAGGACCACCCGCATCTGCGAAGGTATTGGGCTGTGGCTCGACGTCTGGTGGCTGCGCTGTGCAGCTTAGGCTTGCAACACAGAACAGGGCGAAAACACGTTTAACGCTGTGTGCTCTCTGTGTGTCGTTCCCTGTGGTCACCCTGGGAGCACGCACAGCTACTGAATTTCGATTCCGTCTGGCTCGAAGTTGGCGCCCTCATCAAGGTCTGATGCGGCATCGCAGCTTGGTCCGGTGGCGATGTCAAAACCAAAATTCCAGTCGGTGAGAATCGTTTGGCCAATGACGCCAGTGCGTCCACAAGCATTGTTGTAGGTGACGTTTACTTCGCGCTCGATGCGGTCAACCTGGCGGTAACACGTGCCATAGAAACCGGGAATGATGCGAGCGGAGAAATTGATTCCGATGTGAGCTTCGCTCGAGACGGTCTCGTTCACGTCCATACCAAAGGTCTCAGAAAATGTCGTAGAAGCGTTTGCAGAGATTTGCACGGGAAGAAGCCCACCGACACCAGCGGTGATGCCAAGGGTATTTGCAACGTTCTGATCCCAGCGGAAGGAAAGGCTTCGGCTTTGGGTAACCGAGCTACCCTCGGTGTATGTGAGGTCGCGCCCAACATCACCGCCAGAGAAACAACCAGAGACAGGAATCGGGTCAGAGCGCTCCATAAGGCGCATGTTCTGATCGTAGCTTTGAACTTCCCACTCTTCCTTGACGTCGTAGGCAATCTGTCGCGTAATCACAGTTCCATCAGAGTGAAACGCTTCCACTTGGATGCCTGCCACAGTCGAGCGACCGTCGGTTGCACCGGTCGAGAAACGACCGAGGATGACCTCATCGACACTCTGGTCGCCAATTTGAATTGCTGGTGAGACCTTGACTTTGTCTTTGCGCCAGCTTGGATCGAGGTCAAGGCTATTGCCCTCGGTTACGAGGACATCGAAGCGGTTGCTGCCATCGACTGCTTCCTTGACGAAGTTTTGGTCAAGGCCTGGGATGTTTGGTGGCCACACGTTGTAGGCCTCGTCCCTGAGGTAGACGATTTGCATCGTCGGCGATTGGAAGCTCACGCGAAAGCGAATAGGGTTTTCGGTGGTGGCATTTGCCATGCCCACAGCTCGCAGGCTGAATGCCAACTCTTGGTTTCCAATGGTGCCATCGGTAACAGCGGCACAGCCGTCTTCAGAGACGCTGCGCATTTGCATGATGTGAAGAGAAGGCTCAACTTTGAGATTGACCGCAAGCTCATCGGAACTAAGCACGCTCAAAATGTCGTCCGAGCGATACATCTCTCCGAGCTCGGAGATGATCGTTGCCTTGCCCTCGAAAGTGCCGATGCGGTCACGAGCGGGCGAGAAAAGTAAGTCTTCAAAAACAAAGCTGGCAACGCTGATGTTCTTGACGTTTAGAGCGATTTTGCCGTCGTAGGGGTGACGAGCGCCGCTGTCATCGGTGTAGGTCCCGACCAAGTGGAGCTGCGTAGTGCCATACTCATTTGGCAGAAAGTTCGACCCAAATACCTGGATGGTATCTCCAAGAGCCATGGCTCCTGGACTGACCGTGTCCACCGTTGGGGTGTTGAACTCAACCGGAAGTGTCTCCCCGGCATCTGCATCGTAGGACGCATCGTCCGGAGCGCACGCAGGAGCGGAGCAAAGTGCAAGTGCCAGGATTGCTGCAAATCGACTCATACCAACCTACAATGCAAAGCTCGGGCCGCTGGAGATCTCACGTTCAACTAGTTGGAAAGATAGATTCAGTGTGATCTGAGAGGGGGCCAACCAGCCACCTACAATGGGCACTCGGTCTAGCAGACCCCAGCTGGGGCGGATTCAAAGCCCCGGAATCGCACGAAGTACAGTTTGGCCCTTCGCTTGCTTTATCCATGTGCATGCGCGCTCTTCTATTCGCCCTCCTCGCCTCTGGTGTCGTCGCTTCTGGTGCCCTCACCTCTGGTTGTATTGCCGAGGAACCAGGCACGGGTGACACCGGGGGCACCGGTCCAGATGGTGCCCCCATTGAGGCCGATGCAGGCGACGAGGTCGTAACGCTCTCGTTGGAAGGGCTGGTTCCGCAGACCTATTGGGATGTCGCAGTCCTCCACGGCTCGGGTCCCGCAGGCGGCACCGTTATCGTAAAGGGCCCAACCGAGACGGTTTCATCCGAGCTTGGAGTGACCGGTGGCTTTTGTATCGAAATCCCCCTCGACAAAGGCGTCCGCAACGAGCTGGAAATCGTCGCAATCAGTGCCACCGGCAATCGCTCGGCAGCGCAGTACCTAGAGACGGTGCAATCTGGTGAGCCACCAGAGCCAGGTGACCCCACCCCAGCGCGCAATATCGCACTCGGCGGCCTGCCGATACCCGGCTCGATTGAAGAGGAGCAGGGTACCTACCCGGCCATGACCGATGGCAACCGCAATACTGGCGTCATGCTGCAGAACGACGTGTTTAGCACTGACTGGATTACCATTCGGATTCCAACTCCAGATGGGGTTGAGAGCATTCGCATCTACGGGGACGACGAATGCCTTATTGGCGACTATCTGGTGCACACAGCGCCCAGCGTTCAAGATCCGATGCCCGAACCGGGCGCCCAAAATATGGATGTCACCCCGTGGACCTTTCGCGGACGCTTTGGCTCCACCAACGGCACCAACGATTTCAACGTAACCGACTGCTCCGATAGCAGGCCGTGCCAAGAGTTTAATTTTGAGTCGGCGGTGACGGGCGCCATTGGCATCCACTTTGTGGGCAATGGATGCGGAAGCTTCAACCCCGAAGAGCACACCATCAACGAAATTGAGGCCTGGACACCTGTGGGTGTAACGCCTCCAGGGGAAAGCGCACCAAGCTGTCCCGGTGGCAGCTAAGACGCGTGTATCGAGTGCCGATGATATGCTGAGGCAAGATGCTCGACCAAACCCCTGAAGGTCTGCCCACGTACGTTGGCAAGTACCGCATCCGGGCCAAGCTTGGCTCAGGTGGCATGGCCGACGTCTACCTCGCGTATCTCGAAGGGCCGGCAGGCTTTACCAAGCCGGTGGCACTAAAGCGCATGAAACCCGAGCTCGCCAAAGTTGGCGAGTTTGTCGAACTCTTTCTCACCGAGGCAAAAACCGCCTCGCTGCTCGCGCACCCCAACATCTGCCAAGTCTACGAGCTTGGCGCAGGCGATGATGGCTACTTCATGGTCATGGAATATCTCTTAGGAGTTCCACTCACCAAGCTGCTCGCCAAGCAGATGACAGACCCGGATTCATTTCCGCTTGGAATGTTGGTGGGCTTAGCCGCACAAGCCTGCGAAGGCATGCACTATGCCCACAACCTCTGTGATCACACAGGCACGCCCTACGACATCGTGCACCGCGACCTCTCGCCGCCAAACATCTATCTAACCAACAATGGCATGGCCAAGATTCTCGATTTTGGCATTTCCAAATCGACCCAGTCAGTTGTCAAAACTGCCACAGGGCAAATTCGCGGCAAGTTTAGCTACATGTCACCCGAGCAGTTGCGCGGCCACGAACTCGACCCGCGCTCGGATGTTTTCTCGCTTGCCATCATCGTGCTCGAGCTTCTCACCGGCACTCGTCTCTTTCGAAGAGCCTCGCGACTTGAGACCTTTGAGGCCGTGACAAGGGCACCAATCCCGCGAGCCGATTCCATCAATAAGCGCATTCCCAAACCTGTCGCCGACGCTCTTGAGCTTGGCCTCTCACGGGATCGCGAAACCCGCTTCTCAACCGCTCGCGCCTTTGGTACGGCCCTCTCCGAGGCGGCACAAGGCTTTGGTGGAGCATGGACCGCACCGCAAATCGCCGAGTGCACCGAGTCGATTTTTCAACACGAGATGCAAGCCCGACGCGAGTGGCTGGATGCGGCTCAGAGTGGCGCCTTTACCGCATCGCAAGCAATGCAGGCTCTAGAAGCCCTCGAGAGCACCGATCGCACGATCGCCGACGACTGTTTTAGCCACGAAGAAGCCGAGACCAAACTCGTCGCTCGCGAGAATGGCAAGCGGCGGACAACCCAGGTCGACCCAGAGTGATAGTCTGGGGCAATGCCGCACAGCGCTGTTGTCCGAATTTACGCTACCCAGCAGGAACCCGACTACGACTCACCTTGGCAGGCGCGGTCGCCAGCAAGCAGCACAGGCTCAGGCGTTATCATCAAGCCCGGGCAGATTCTTACCAGTGCCCACGTGGTCGCGGATGCAACCTTCATCCAAGTGCAGCGCATCTCGGCACCAAACAAGGTGATGGCAACGGTCATTGGCATTTGCCACGATGCCGACTTAGCCCTCTTGGAAGTCGAGGACAAAGCGTTTATGCGTGGCGTCAAAGTCCCCAAGCTTGGCGACCTGCCCTCGCGTCGCGATCGCGTTGCGGTGATTGGCTTTCCGGTTGGCGGTGATGAGGTATCGATAACCGAAGGTGTGGTCTCGCGAATCGAAGTGCAGCGCTACACCCACTCGCAACGGCACTTGCTTGCGGTCACGGTGGATGCCGCGATCAATCACGGCAACAGCGGTGGTCCTGTCTTTCGCAACGGCAAGGTTGTGGGCATCGCCTTCCAAGGCCTAAACGATGCAGATGGCATTGGCGAATTGGTTCCGCCACCCATCATTAAGAACTTTCTCGCGGGCATCAAAACGACGCCACAAATGAAGCTGCCGACGCTGGGTGTGACAACGCAAAACGTCGAGAACCCGATGCTTCGAGAGCGGCTTGGAATGCGCGCAAACGAGAGCGGCGTCTTGGTGTTAAAAGTCGAGTACGGCAGCTCCAGCTGGGGACACGTTAAAGAGGGCGATACCCTGCTTAAGATTGGCGGCTCAAAGATCGCCAACAACTGCACGATCAACTACCGCAAAAAGCATCGAACGCGTTTTGATGTAACCCTCGGCGAGAAGCGCGTTGGCGATACCCTGCCCTTGCTTGTGCTTCGCGATGGCAAACGCATTCAGCTTAGCCTCGAGCTAAAAGAGAAGGTCGAGCTTGTTCCTCGGGCGCAGTACGACACCACGCCAAGCTTCTACATCTTTGGTGGACTCGTCTTTCAAATCCTCTGTCGCGACTACCTCGCAACCTGGGATAGCTGGTGGGAAAAGGCGCCCAAAGAGTTTCTCCACACCTACTATTCGGGAAGTGTCACGGCCACAAAGCAAGAGACCATCATTCTCTGCCAAATTCTCGCAGACGAGGTAAACGTCGGCTACGAGGGGCTTTACAGCGAATCCATCGCATCGGTGAACGGCAAAAAAGTGCGCGACATGAAGCACTTTGTGAGCCTTATCGAGGGCAGCAAAGAGACGGTCGAAATTCGCACGTCCTCCAATTCGATCATCGTGCTGAACGTGGAAGAAGTGCACAAACGCAGCGCTGCTATTCTCGATCGCTATCGGATCGAGCGCGATCGCTCACTCGACCTCTTGCCGGCAAAAGGCAAGGTCGCGGCCAAGGCAATCAAGCCCCGCAAGAAGGCAGCAAAGAAGCAGACCGGCAAGGGCAAGGGCAAGACCGAGCCGGGGCAGAAGAAGCGCTCTACTCTTCGAGCGGCTTCAAACTAACGAGCTTGCCGCCAGTCTCGACGCTATCGCCATCGGCAACGTCGATGGCCGAGACAACACCGGCGCGCGCACACTTGATCTCGTTCTCCATCTTCATGGCTTCGAGAATGACAAGCACCTCGCCGGCTTCGACCACTTGGCCAAGGGTGACCAAGACTGTCACAACGCGGCCAGCAATCGCCGCCTTGAGCACTTCGCCACGGCTCTTGGCGCCGCCGGCACGAGTCATCTTCTCGGCTAGCCGTTTGCGCTGAGCGTTCTCAAGTAGAATCGGTGTCACCGCTTGGTGCGTATGAATTCGCGGTGGGTCCTTGCTCTCGTCCACATCGACAAGCAGCGAGCGCCCGTCGATAAGCAGTGACCAGGTGCCGGGTTTTACCCGAGCTGCATCGACTAGCACCTCGCGCTCTCCAATGGAGATACGCCACTTGGTGCCGTCGGCCGTGGCCGCTACAGAGAATTCGTCATTGCCAACGGTTGCACAAAGGTCCATGGGGCACGGAGTATACACATGTGGATGGGCGTGCTAGAAAACAGCCCACAGGAGGCCACCTTGGCTGGCAGTTTCAGCGAAGTTATCGAAAACAAGCGAATCGTCGTCTGCGTTGGCTCTGGTGGGGTCGGCAAGACCACCACCGCTGCGAGCTTTGCCATCGAGGCGGCTCGCCGAGGAAAGCGCGCCTTGGTTCTCACCATCGACCCGGCCAAGCGGCTTGCCGATTCTCTCGGGCTCGAAGGTCTTGGTCACGATGTACAACTCGTCGACCGCGCACGACTTGAAGCGATTGGCGAATGCACTCCAGGTGGCTCGCTTGCCGCAATGATGCTCGATCAAAAGCAAGCCTTTGACGAAATGGTCGAGAGCTACGCCACCGATGCCGAAGCGGTGAAACGCATTTTTGCAAACCCGCTCTACCAGCAAATTGCCGGCACACTAACGGGCTCGCAAGAGTATGCAGCGCTCACCAAATTGCAGGCCTTTGATAAGAGCGGCGACTACGATCTGATTGTCGTCGACACGCCTCCAACCGCCCATGCGCTGGACTTTCTTGATGCGCCAAAGAAGCTAAGCGATGCCATCGATTCACCGGCAATCGAGATGTTTCGCAAGATGCAAAAAGGCGGGAGCCTATCGGTTGTCGGCAAAACCGGTGGCTACGTCTTTAAGATGCTCGCCAAGTTTGTGGGCTCGCAATTCATCGAAGACATCGCGCTCTTCTTTGGCGAATTTAACGAGATTCTCGGTGGCTTCAAAGAGCGGGCAGACGAAGTCTTAACAATGCTTCATCGCGACGATGTTTCGTTTGTCGTCGTGACCAGCCCCGAAGAAATGGCCGTGAGCGAAGCGCTCTACTTTCACGAGCGGCTCATCGCAACCGATATGCCGTTCTCCGGTTTTGCGGTGAACAAGGTGCACGCCACCATGCCCGTCGACCTCACTCGTGACGAGTTGGTAAGCCAACTTGGCGCGCTTGAGAGTGTAAAGGCATTGGACCTGCAAGAGACCAGCCTTCGCATGGCCTCAGAATCTCTCTTAGCTGCACACTCCGACCTCGAGCGCGTCGCCCTAAGCGATCGCGTGGCAATTGCCCGGTTGCAAAAGGCCGCCCCCGAGTCGATTCGCACCGAAGTCCCGTTCTTTCGCCAAGACGTGCACCACATCGAATCGCTCAGCCGCTTGCGCAGCTACCTCTTTGGCTAGAGCTTCGCCTTGTGGCTGGCTTGGCCTTGGCTGCGCTGGCTAAGGGTCATTGGTTAGGCCTCTGTTGCCTCCATTGCCTCCGTGAAGCATCGATGGATTTCCGTTTCGCGGCACCGCTAACTGGTCTGTGCTTGTCGGTCACACCGCGCCACCCAAACTCCGGTCCACACACCTAAGAATCGCTTGTCATCATCAGGTACTTGGGTATAAAGATCTCCCGCATTAGGATATCTGCACTGAACTACTCGGCGGCCAGTTGGATCGTTGAGTGCATAGTTGGGGATTCTTCCTACATTCCTTCCACCCTCCACCCACAAAGAGAGCTTTATGCCTACCCTACTAAGAGTCGCTCGACGCAGCGCTCGTTTCCGCCTTGCCGGTTTTCTATTCGCTAGCCTTCTTGCAGTTGGCTGTGCCGATGACACAAGCAACAACACCGACACAACGTGCCGCGGTGATCGATGCGATGACACCGTCGCGCTCACCACATACGTGCCCGACTTTGAAAAGCTCAATGCGCTTTTCCCGAGCGAGCGCCCAATGGAAATTATCGAAGACGCCTTCACGGTGCGCGTCGATCTTGGCGTAACGCAATTCGACGCAGCCACGCATCTCTTCGATTCACCTCTCGTTCTAATTCCCTACGCAAACGACGACAACACACAAGATGCTCTTGGCAACGTCGTTGCGCGCCGAGATGTAGAGCTTGCAAAGCACTTCCCTGTTGGGGCTGTTGGCTACGCTGTTAAGCATCATCGTCCCGAATTTCGCGATCTAAAATTCGAAGGCGGCGGCGAGGACATGAAGGAGCACTTCAAGCTCCAAGACACCCACATCGAAATCGTTGTTGGTGTTGAACGCGATGGCAAGCCTGGCGTCATCACGCTCAACAACCCACAGAACTACGAGAGTGGCTTGTTTGGGACTGCCGACTACCCAATGATTTTTCTGCGCCCCTCGTTTCCAGGCTACCTAAGCAGTGATCAGCGGGTCGCCTTTAACGACAACATCCGAACGATGGCAGCGGCGTTTAACGCCGTCTCAAACTTCCCTGGCGACTACAACGGTGGCGACCCACTTGGAGCTCGCACGCCTGATGCCGTCATCGAGCACTCGATCATGATGGTGAAAGCCATTGCAGGTGACGCCGAGGCAATCGAGTTTTTTGAAGACGAGCAAAACCAGATTTACTGTGCCGAGCTTGCGCACGTCTCCGCAAGTGCTGGACTCATTGCCCCTCTCAACAAGCGAACGTTTGAGCCTCTTGTCGGCGCCGACACCTGGCAGAAGTTTGTCGATGAAGTAAACGCCCACAATAGCGGCGAAGAATCCGCGTTCTTATCGATGAACGACAACAAGCTTGTGAGCATGGTGAACCTAACGCTCGCCCCTGAGTCGCTTCAAGCAGCCCACACCTACGCACCGTCCTCCGCCGATGCCGACAAGCTGGCCTTCCAGCCAATGACGATGTCGGACATGGTAGAGCAGTTCATGCGCACGCACCTTCCACGCGAGACTCTCGGCGAGTCACTTGGACAAGCGCAAGCTGCAGTGCTCACGCAAATCAAGCCAGGGCTTCTCGAGTCGATGGCAATCGACGGTCTTCCCGAGTCGCATCCAATTCGCGTTGCAGTTGACGATGTCTTTGATCGAATCCTGGCGGTTGTTGCTCAGGACCACGGCACCTACGAAAACTTCCGAACAGCACTTGCTCCGCTCCTTGCCGAAGCTCGGGAGATTACTGGACCACGTGACGGCAGTGGCAAAGGCCTCTTCGTTCCGCCAAACCTTCTGCACGTCATCGCTCAGAAAAAGCATGATGGCGGCTTGCTTGGCCTCGACTATGTTGGCCACGGCTTGCACTTCTCCGTTCTAAAGCCCGAGGGTGCCACCGGAGGAGAAACTCCTGGTACCGACGAGCCATCAAGCCTTTCGACCTGTGAGAATCGCTGTGATGACTACACCGCTGCGGCGACCTGCAACTGCGATAGCGAGTGCACCACATATGGGGATTGCTGCTCCGATCTAGCGCAGTTCTGCGAACTCTAGTCGGCTCTCAGCGATACCCCGTATCGCGATCGTAAATTCCTTGAGGAGGGCGCCAGTGGGCGTCCTTCTTTGTTTCCTGCAACGCATTCGATGATCGACGTTTCTATGCCCACCACCCATTCCTCTCCTTTCCTCACCATCCCCCTTCGCCTTCTCACAGCTGCTACTCTCCTCCTTGGCCTCGGCTGCGGGAACAAGAGCACAAGCAAAACCGATGCTCTTCCATCGACCTCCGATGCCCAAAGCCTGCTTCCTTCCAACGCTTCTGCCACAGCGCTCGAATCGTATGTGAAGCTCTTTGCCGTCGAGAAAACTCCGCGTGATCACACGCATCCGCAATCGCTTGAGGAAATTGCCAACTACATAAAGGCCGAGTTCGAGACGTTTGGTCTTTCGGCCCAGCTGCAGACCTACGAAGTAAACGGCAAGATGTATAGCAACGTGATTGCCACGGTTGGCCCAAGCAGCGCGCAACGCATCATTGTCGGTGCCCACTACGACGCCGCAGGCGACTTACCAGGCGCCGACGACAACGCGAGCGGCACTGCCGCCCTTTTGGAATTGGCTAGGGTGCTAAGCGCCGAGCGCGACTTGCCAATGCAGGTTGAACTCGTCGCCTTCTGCCTTGAAGAACCGCCCTACTTCGGCACGCCAAACATGGGCAGTGGCAAGCACGCCCTCTCGGTCAATCCACAAGACGTACAACTCATGATCTCGCTTGAGATGGTTGGCTACTTCACCGACGCTCCAAACAGCCAACGCTATCCCGAAATCCCCGGCGTTCCGGAAAGCCTACTTGTCCAGCAGTATGGCAGCGTTGGCAACTACATTGCCGTGGTTGGTCGAAGTGAGGAGCAGCAACATTTAACCTTGCTTGAAGGTGCCATGGATGCCGCTAACGATCTGGATGTCGTGAGCCTGGCTGTGCCAAACGGCGTCAATCACGTGGCCTGGTCGGATCACTATCAGTACTGGGACCGCGGCATTCCTGCGGTCATGATCACCGACACCGCCTTCTATCGCAACGAGGCCTATCACACCTCCGAAGACACTTGGGACCGCCTCGACTACGCGTCCATGGCACAAGTGGTCGACAGCCTGCGCGACGGCCTCGTGAACCTCGGCCAAGCTGCGCTGTAGTCGTAGGAGCGGGCAGCGTGGCAGCGTGGCAAGAGCCTGTGCGGGCGCTCCTGGCTCAAGAAGGAGGCCCAGACGAGCTGCTTACCGTGTTATGGTACATATTGCAGGTTAACGCGCAGATTGACCAAGAGCAGCTAGGAGACGTCATGTTGAAACACTTTGGACCCAAGGCAGAAGAAGTTGCTGTTACGGCAGGCCAGAGACTTATTCAGCAGGGGCGGCAAGAAGGCCGTCAAGAGGGCCAAGCCCACTTGCTTCTCAAACTCCTACGACTGCGCTTTGGTGAGGTCTCCCCCGAGATCACGGCTCGAGTTGAAGCGGCGGACGAAGAGACTCTAGGGCGTCTTAGTGAGCGCGTGATTACTGCGAGTGCCCTCGGCGGTGTCTTCGACGACGCGTAGCGGCCAGAGCCTCTTCGGTGGCGTTTACGGTGTGCTGGCGGCGCTTGGGAGCCTGATCGCGGCTGGCCGGACAAGGCTGGTACTTGAGTCTCTGAAATTTCCCTCGGTCCGGAACTTTCAAAGCTTTCGTGGAAGAAATTCCAGCAGCTGCGAAAGCTGCCCGAGAGGGATCAGCGAGCCGTGATTCGGCTTATCAACTCGCTGTTGTCTGTTGTCGGTGACGAAGGCCGCATGATTAGAACAGAGTCCTCGCCGAAGACGAGGTCTACTGGATGAGCTCTCCCAAATAATCCCAGCCTGACGGCTCCATTTTCATCATTCGACCTGTCGTGTCGATTAACTGATAGAGGTCCTTCGAGAGAGGCACTTCATACTCATAAAGCTGAGTGCAAAGAAGATCAAGCGACTCGCCCCACTCACCATGATCAAGCAGATCATGAGAATCCGAGATATTCTCAGTAGGAAGGACCGTTGACACCTCTCGAAGCACCTGCTTGAGATTTGCAACGACTTGGTCTCGAATGCTTAGATCCATAACAGCTACCTTATGGGGAATGCCGTGACGATGTCACTACCTTGCACGATTACACGGATATCAACTCCACCAAAGATGCCGTCGATCTTCCACTTGACCGGGACTCCGCGCCTAGTCAATTCGGCACCAGCCCGCCCCGTTTGCTGGACCCAGGTACTGCCGGGACTCGTCGCCACCTCGGAGACAGCATTCATGATGCGACTTTCAGACCAGGTCGCCGGAAACTTGGACTTGCCGTTGAAAAGCCGGGACAACCCAAACTTGTGACCACCGCCAGTAGCATCACCTTGGAGGATGTGCCGGGTCCGGATTGAGTTAGCTAGGTTGACACGTCCGCCCTTTGCGACAAGTACTCTCATAAGTACACTTCTGCCCAAAGCGGGCAAGTTTGGAGCTGGCAACGTATCCATCCAATCACTAAGCGTAAGTGATGGCTTTGACAAGAATTCCTTGTGCTGCACGTATGCAAGTACCTCAAGGCCCTTATCGCCGGACGCCCCTAGCATCGCAACATTCGCCCTGTGGGCCCGCGCACCGCGCTGTGTCCGCTGTGTCCGCTGTGTCCGCTGTGTCCGCCCGTACCAAGCCTCATTCATCGCAGCCCTACCCTTCGCGAGAAGCCCGTATACTTCTCGATTCAGCTCCTGTGCTTTATCGAAAGCATCTTGTTCCTGACCGCTGTTAACTAGGCTGCCAACGCCGTCCCAGATATCCCCGGCCGTGTCACAGATGCCACAACCACCGCCAGGGTTGGGACCGCGCTCGCCACCACTTTCGGCTTGCAGCCCATTCGGATCCACATACCGAAGCGGGTTGTTCATCGAGAACGCATACAGCGTCGCGTCGCGCGGATTCGCGCCGGCCAAATCAGGCACCCGCCGAAACAGCGGATCCGCCTGCGTCCACGTCAAACTCAGCGGATCGTAATATCGATACCCGTAGTAGTTTAGCGCCGAGAGCTGGTCGGCCTCCTTGCCATTAAACCGGCGAAGATGGTCATCCTCCTCAGCGCCAATACTGTCCACAATCTCGCCGTACGGGCCGTAGATGAAGGCTGCGTTAACAACGCCGGTATCCAAGTCGACCGCCCCCATAAGATGACCGAGGCCGTTGTGAAACGAGGCTTCGGTCGTGGTTGTCGGTCCTTCAGGAAGGTTGCGACCCACGGTTTTGATGCGCCCAAAGCCTGTGTGCGCGTACTCGCTTTGCACCACCAAGGCGCCCGTGCTTCCGGAGAGCCCATTGGGCTCGTACCAAATCTCTGCCGCGCCATTCCAAACGCGCACGCGACTTGGCACGCTGTCTGCCGCGCTGTCAAACGTGACAGCCATGTAGCGCGCTCCGAAGCCATCGTAGTAGTACAGCTCCCGGCCACCGGTGCCGTTTTCAAGCAAGACCTCGCGCTGCTGGTCGACACCATCGTAGGTAAAGTTCCAATTCGTCGTTCCTGCGGTCGTGGTCTCCATGCGCTCGGTAACGTTGCCCGAATCGTCAAATAAATAGTCGACATCAAGGTCACTGCCAGTTAGCCCTACTGCGGCATGCTCGTCGCCACCGACAAGAGTTCCGTCTCCGTAGGTATAAACGAACGGGTCACGACCAGCGATGGCGCCGCTGCTCGGTGCTCTGACTTCGGCAATGCGTCCGGCTGCTGTGTAGTCGAAGGCCACGCGATAGTTGCCCGAAGGATCAATTGCGGTGGCGAGTTGGTGCTGCTCATCGTAGGTGTAGTCGAAGACTCGTACGTCAGGAATTCCTGCTCGAGTCACTGTGAGCTTCTTTACATCCGACGAATCGTAGTACTCCATAGTTTCGCGCATGAGCTCTGTTGGAGAGCCGCACGCATTTGCCGTTCCAGCGCCGCCGCAGGTATCGGGAGCCGTGCAACCACCGCCACTTGTGGCATCGCAGTCGACCGTCCGAGCGTCGCCGCAGTTGTCGGTAATCGACCGAGCTCCACACGTCCAACCGTTCGCGCTGCAGATATCCTCATCGGTATCCGCCGCGCAGTCGCATTGGTTTGCAGTAACGAGCCCGCATGTATCGAAGGACGAGCAAGCTCCACAGTCGACAACCGTTCGCGTATCGCCGCAATTGTCGGCTGCAGTAACCTCTCCGCAGCTTGCTCCATTTCCCGCACAGAACTCAGCATCGCTCTCTGCGGTGCACACACCGTAAAGTATTAATCGCGGCCGGTTAATCGCCCCAGAGGCATTTCGCGAATACAGCCAAGTGCCATTGCTCGAATTGCTGTGCAAGACCCAGCCATGGTTCGCACCTCCATCGAGAATGCGCTGTACGTCGTCGGTTACGTCAAGCACCACACTACGATACGTGGATGAAATGTAGGTGGAGTCAATCCAGCCCGAAGCGTAGGTCCCAGCCCCGCTCAACATGTCCCACGTGGTGCTGCCGGTGACACGCCAAGTTGATGCAGTCTCGCTCCACGATTTCAGCAACTGTCGAACATAAATGGTGGAACCAACTGGGCTTGGATTGCTTGGAGCGAGTGAGAACGACAGCTCTGCCCTTGCAAGCTGATTCGCCCCCAAGAGCGACTGAATATCGCTGGCACTTACTTTTACGACGCTTTGATTGCGGTCGCGACTTGTGTCTCGGGCAACCAGATATTGAGAGGTGCCATAGTTTGTGTTGGCAGAACTCTGAGAGACTCGATTGTCGGAGTTAAAGTATCGATAGCCAAGATACGTGGGCGAACCTTCTAAGAACGCAACGTTTGACTCGACGTTAATAACAAGCTTCGGCCCGTTTTCATTCTGGCCGGAATGAATTACTAGGTCCGCTTCTGGGGGCAGCTGCTCTCCTCGGTTTAAGCAACTTGACGAGAGTTCCTCAGGCGTGTCGCCATAAACACAAAGCGCATCCTTGTCCGTTGCCGCCACGACCACATGCCTATCGCTGTTCTCGTCGCTCTCGGACTTGGTACTCTCATCATCGCGAATTAGAATCCAACCATGACTATCGCCGCCGGCAAGCACGGCTGAGACAGCGTCGCTTACGTCAAACGCGAGAACCCCCGCTTGCCCATTCGAGACAAGAGCCGTCGCAACTGGCGTTGGCTCCCAAGGCATCTTAGGACCGCCCATGTTCCATTCTGCGCTAGACGCACAATTGGGTTGCGCATTGTCTGGATTTGCATCATCGCTACACGTCCAAGATGCGCCCCACTCGGTCCAGGGCGACGTTAAGGCATATAGGCTTACCTTGGTTCCTGTCGCACCAAGATTCCTCGGAATGCTAGCGATTGAAAGCTCGACCTTGGCCGAGACGATTTCGTTCGTCCAAACCGCATCACGAACTGCAGCATCGTCGAAGGCGATTAGTGTGCGTTGCGCATCCCCAGCGCTAACGGTGAGGTAACGGGACAACCCGCGATTCTGATTTGGCTCACTGTTACTAATGGAAGTATCGCGAGCCACATCGACGATGATGCTTCTCGCGACACCTTCAGTAGCAGAGCTTTCCGGTGGTGAGCTGGTCTCTTGCTCGAGACTGTCTTCTCCTCCACAGCCTGCTGCGCTAACCGCAAGCGCGACTGATACCAGATGTGTAAGCCACCAACGTAGGCTTGATTGTAAGAGCGAACCACGTTCTAGGGTAAACACTATTGTGCTCCTTGTGCTGCGCAGCCTGTAGCAAACACAGAAGTATTCGTAACCCGGCCTTTGTCGTCATACTCCCAAATGCGTGAGAGGCAGCCAGTCACTTGCTGGGTGATGCGCTGGGCCTTGTTGCGCTGTACTGAGGTTGTGATGTTACGAGTCGCGTCTCCAGAAGGGTCATGATAGACCGTGGTATCCGGTGCGCCTCCGACCCCATCGTACGTGTAACTCACGTGGGTGGAACTTGCCTTGTCGGGACCGTCTGGAAGCCAAGCATCTGTGACCGCACCCGAAAGGTTGTACTCAGTGTAGGCGGTTCGCGAGGACAGCTCTAGTCGAGCATCGGCCCCAGCGCCAAAGTTCACAACACTCTGAGGAAGCGAAACCTCTTGCGTTTCTTCTATTACGCGACCAGCGAAATCGTAAACGTAGATCTTCTGTAAGTTGTTACCAGAGGTCTCGCTGCAAAGCCTTCCAAGGTTGTCTTGGCAGTCGAATGTGTAGTCGACTTCTCGGGCATCAAATTGATTGAGTTGCTCTTGCGAGAGAGTGCGTACCGCAAGCATCTTCGATTCGAGACGGTCTTGCTCATCGTAAATCATGGACGTCGAATAGACGCCTGGATTGATGTACGCGACCTCGGCCGACCCTGGGTTAGGGGCAGTCTCGACAGTTAGGTTGCCGTTTAGATCATAAGCATAGGTCCATGCACGCTCTCCTCGCTGCACCTTCTTCCTACGACTGAGCCAGTCGTGCTCCATGATAGTCTCGATGCCGTCTGCATCAATAATGCGCCTTACGTTGTCATTTCCATCAAACTCGTACGTTGTGGCGGCATAGACGGATCCGGCAAGTTCCTCCACCTTGACCATTCGGCCAAAGAAATCGATGTAAACCTGAGTCTCGGCTGCGCTTCCGCTGAGAACGACTTCCTTGGTCGTCTTGATGCTGTTCTCCCCATCAAAGCGGTAGCTAATGTCGACGCCGGTTGCGTCTACCTCATTGCGCGCAGACGTCGCTCTTCCGAGTTCATCGTAGGAGTATTTAGTTCGATTCCAACATCCCAGGATTTGGTTTCTAGTTTC
>TARA_R110002096_G_scaffold434576_1_pt1 | contig 81490 bp, 75 predicted proteins | sample TARA_R110002096 | Tara Oceans TARA_R110002096 (sample SAMEA4397295) | marine metagenome | biome: Polar Biome; feature: [DCM] deep chlorophyll maximum layer (ENVO:01000326); material: water (ENVO:00002006), including particulate matter (ENVO:01000060) such as... | depth 35 m
CTAATTCTTTATATCTAATTCTTTTCCTTTTTTGATTTATTTCGTTATTATACTTTTTGTTTTTTTATATATATTTTCATAATCTTTAGTTTTTCTAGTTGCTAAAGTATTGATGCTGTATGCACTCCGGATTTTTTTGGGTATAATGATGAATTAAAATTACAATATAGAAGCCAAATTCTAGTGTTGGGTGTTCTATTAAGTGGAAGCATTAAAAATAATTATAAAATTAAGGAAGGGACATGATTGAAGGCATGGCTGTGAAAAAACAAGAACAAAAATTAAGTTATAAAGAGCTAAGTAATTGCTTAAGAATTTTATCTATCGATGCTGTTGAAAGAGCACAATCAGGACATCCTGGAGCTCCTATGGGCATGGCTGATATAGCAACTGTTTTGTGGAAAGATTTTTTTAAAGTAAATCCTAAAAATCCTAGCTGGATTAATAGAGATAGATTTATTTTATCTAATGGTCATGCCTCAGCTTTACTTTATTCTTTATTACATTTAACTGGTTATGATTTAAGCTTGGATGAAATTAAAAATTTTAGACAGTTAGGTTCAAAAACTCCAGGACATCCTGAAACTCATATAACTCCAGGTATTGAAGTTACAACAGGACCTTTAGGTCAAGGTTTTGCGAATAGTATTGGTATTGCTTTAGCGCAAAATAATTTAAAAGCTAAATATAATAAAGATAATTTTACATTATTTGATTATAGTACTTATGTATTTTTAGGTGATGGTTGCTTAATGGAAGGTATTTCTCATGAAGCTGCATCTTTAGCTGGAAATTTAAATTTAAATAATTTAATAGCATTTTGGGATAATAATAAAATATCTATTGATGGCGAAACTCAGTCATGGTTTTCTGAAGATGTGGCCAAAAGATTTTTATCTTATGGTTGGCATGTTATTGAAAATATAGATGGTCATAATCATGATGCTATTTATGATGCTATAAGTAAGGCTAAAAAAGTACTAAATAAGCCTTGTTTAATTATTTGTAATACTCAAATAGGTTATGGATCTTTAACTAAAGCCAATACATCAGCAGTACATGGTGCTCCTTTAGGTGAAGGTGAAATAAAAGAAGTTAGAAAAAACCTTAATTGGAATTATGAACCATTTGATATTCCTAATGAGTATTATCTTGAGTTTGATAAAACTATATCTGGAGATATTTTAGAAAAAGATTGGAATGCTTTGTTTGCAAAATATGAATCAATGTATCCTGATTTAGCAAAAGAAATACTAAGAAGATCTCATCATATTTTACCAGAAAAATTTGAAGATTTATTTAAAGAAAAAATAAAAGAAAATTATGAGCAAGTAAAATCTATTGCAACTAGAAAAGCATCAAAAAGTTTTTTGGATAATTTCATGCCTTATTTTCCTGAAATAATAGGCGGATCGGCTGATTTGAGCGAATCTAATGGAAGTTTATTTAAAAATGCTGAAATTATTAATTCTAATAATGAATTAGCAGGAAATTACATTCATTATGGAGTCAGAGAATTTGCTATGGCGGCTATTGCTAATGGCCTTGCTGCTACAGATTTATTTATTCCCTACGTAGCCACTTTTTTAACTTTTATTGATTATGCGCGTAATGCTATTAGAATGTCGGCATTAATGCAAAAAAATGTTATTTATATTTTAACTCATGATTCAATTGGTCTTGGCGAAGATGGTCCAACACATCAGCCTATTGAACATTTAACTATGCTTCGGGCAACACCTAATTTAAATACATGGCGTCCAGCTGATGTAGTTGAAACTTATGTTGCATGGTATGAGGCTATATCCGAAAAAAATACTCCTTCAGCATTAATTTTAACCAGACAAAATTTAGATACTATTGATATTAAAAATATAGATTTTAATAATCATATAGAAAATGTTAAAAAAGGTGCTTATATAGTAAATGAATTTAATGTTAAAGATAATAAAATAGATTTATTGTTTATAGCGACAGGCTCAGAAGTTAAATTAGCTATTGATGCTGCCAGTATGATTTTAAATGATAAAAAAGAAAAAAAATATTCTATCAGAATAGTCTCGATGCCTTGTGTTGAAAAGTTTGGAATGCAAAAGATTCAATATCAAAATACTATAATTCCTAACGATGTTAAAAATACTATTACTATAGAGGCTGGAGCAGGATTAGGCTGGTATAAGTATATTAAAAATAAAGGTAAGGTTATTAGTATTGATACTTATGGTGAATCAGGAAAAGCCAATGATTTATTTAAGCATTTTGGATTCACAAAAGAAAATGTATATAATGAAGCAATCAAATTATTAGAAGTATAAATTAAAGGAATTAGCAATGACAGTTAAGTTAGCGATTAATGGTTTTGGAAGAATTGGACGTAATATTGTTAGAGCATTATATGAGTCAGATTATATTACTAAATATTTTCAGATAGTTGCAATTAATGATGTAGGCAAAACAGAGGTTAATACACATCTTTTAAAATATGATACGGTTCATGGGCAATTTATTAAGGATGTGGAATTATCTGGTGATTATTTAAATATAGATGAAACTTCTATAAAAATGATTTCAACAAAAGATCCTAAAGAGCTTCCATGGAAAGAGTTAGGCGTAGATTTGGTTCTTGAGTGTACAGGAGCTTTTAATTCAAGGGACAAAGCTCAATTACATATAGATGCAGGTGCAAAAAAAGTATTAATTTCAGCGCCTGCGGGTAGCGATGTTGATGCAACTATAGTGTATGGAGTAAATCATTCTATATTAAAAGATAAAGATATTATCGTATCAAATGCATCATGTACTACAAATTGTTTGGCACCAGTTGTTAAAGTTTTACATGAAAATTTTGGAGTAGAGTATGGCTTGATGAATACTGTACATGCTTACACGAATGATCAAAACTTAACTGATTCTAATCATACTGATTTTAGACGTGCAAGAGCCGCAACACAGTCAATTATTCCTGCAAACACAGGTGCGGCAGCTGCCATAGGATTAGTTTTACCAGAATTAGATGGTAAATTAGATGGTTTTGCTGTAAGAGTTCCTGTGATTAATGTATCTTTGGTAGACTTTACTTTTATTAGTAAAAAAGTATCAAATATTGATGAAGTTAATGCTGCAATGTATACAGCATCAAAAGGAGAGCTTAAAAATATTTTAGGATATAATAGCAAACCATTAGTTTCTACTGATTTTAATCATACCAAAGAGTCTTCTATTTTTGATGCAACTCAAACTAAAATAAAAGGCAATCTTATAAAGGTATTATCTTGGTATGATAACGAGTGGGGATTTTCTAATAGAATGATAGATACTGCTCGAGTAATGATGGGTTTAGAATAATAAATTAGTTTTTAGTTTCTAAATTTTAATTTACTAAACAAATCATGTTCAACAGCCCCAGTTTCAAAAATTGCTGCTATAAGCATCTTTGCCATGTCAATAAACATGACACCGGAATGGGGCTCTAAATGACTGATTATCTTTCTTGATACAGATGTTGCACCGTTATTATTTTCAGGCTTTATATTATTAGCAATAAATTGAGTAAACTGATTATTATAATTGTAACCGAAAATTTTATAATTTATAGAGTTTTTGTTTGTATTATTAGAATCAATAATATCTTGCTTAAGTATTGTAGTAGATATTTCCTGAGTATGACAATCCGAAGTTTTTTCTAATGCTTTACATTTTGATTTTCGATAGTTACTAAGATGTTCGCTTTCTAATTCTACTGCAGTTAAGGCTTCTTCTTCATTATCACATTTATGAATAATTAAGTCTTTTAAAAAAATTCTTATATTTTTAAGCATTAAATAAATATTACTAGCAGAGATGGTCACAAGTCCTATAATTGAGCCATATAGAAAAATACTTTGAGTATATTTTGAAAAATTATATAAGTTATTTATTACATAATGATTAAGTAATGCGTCTTTAGATGAGTCAAAAATTATATCAGCAGTGTAATATAATAAAGCAAGTCCTGAGGCTGTAACTAGAAAGTTTAATACAGCATTAGCTAATTTTATTACAATATTATTATTATTATCAAAAGGCTCAATAAATAATATTTCACAGATTCTGTTAAATTTATATTTTAAGCTTTTATAACTTAATAAATGAGATAGATCTTGATAGAAAAATATTGAACAGCTAATAGATGAGATTGTACCCAAAATTAAATTAAAATAAGGGATAATTGTTGGTAGTGTTCCTGTAAAACATAGTACAGTACTTGCTGCAGCAATTGAAATAGTAGCTAAAATAATATTTTTAATTGTAGTAATTGGATCATAAAAAAAATTTTTAAAGCCTTTTGATATTCCTGCATGCGTAAAAAAAGTAGAAAGATTTTTTTCTATTAAATCAAAATTATTAGCAAGTAAAGTGAATCCTAAGGAAAAGCTCACTATTGTTGCAACTAAAGGGTTGCACAAGTTTGAATGTACTAGAACAGATTCTAGAAATAAACTTATTGTAATATTTTGAGTGGCCCAGCTTGCATAAGTTAATATAATGGCCGGAGTTTTAATAGTGGCCTTATAATTTGTTGCTGTTTCTTTGATGTTTTTATATAATTCCCATGTATTATCAGTAAAATCATCAACTAGATTATAAACGGCATTATCTATATGATTTTTAGAATTTTTAAATATGCTTTTATAGTCATGCTCTCTTGAGAGTCTGTTAAACCTGATTTTCAGAGTTCTTAATAAAATTTTAACTAGTTCGTTTGATGTTTCATCAGATACATCAAATACAGTATTTATATCTAGTAAAAAGGCTTTTATATTAGTTAAAAATTGTATTGGTTCTTCGCTTGACTTGGCTTGGTTGTATATTGTGTTTAATTGTTCAATATCTACTAATAATTTAGATTTAATTTTTTTAGAGAGAGTTTTGTTATCTTCTATATTACAGGTAAGCCAGTATAATAATAAATTACTATATTCTAGAGTTTCTAAATAATCTTTAGTCTGAAATTTGATATCTAGCATGTTTTTAATTTATTTGTGGTGTTTTTATCTAGAGCCTTGCATTATAGTATGATTCATAACTAATGTCTAGCGAGTTTTAATGACACAATATCTAAAATAACTTTGCATCTAGATATAAAATCTTATAGAATATCACTGTAAAGCCAATGGCAAGTTCAGCCAACTCTCTCGCAATATGAAGATTGTGAACCCCGTCAGATCCGGAAGGAAGCAGCGGTAGCGATTTGAATATGTGCCGAGATGTAGGGGGTTGAGCTGCCACCCTTTATTTAAATCATTTCAAAAATAAACACCCATGAGTTATCAAGCTTTAGCAAGGACGTTAAGACCAAAAGACTTTACCAGTATTGTAGGACAAGAGCATGTGGTACAAGCTTTACAAAATTCTATCAAAAAAAATATGCTACATCATGCATATTTATTTTCAGGAACAAGAGGTGTTGGTAAAACAACAATAGCAAGAATTTTTGCAAAATGTTTAAATTGTGAAGCTGGATTAACTAGTACTCCTTGTGGAACATGTAATTCTTGTGTCAGTATCGATAATCATAGTTTTCCTGATTTAATAGAAATAGATGCTGCATCTAAAACTAAAGTTGAAGATACCAGAGAGTTATTAGAAAGCGTTATGTATGCGCCAGTATTAGGTCGGTATAAAGTCTATATTATTGATGAAGTTCACATGCTATCGACACATAGTTTTAATGCCTTTTTAAAGACTTTAGAAGAGCCTCCAGAGCATGTAAAGTTTATTCTTGCAACAACGGATCCTAAAAAATTACCTATTACAGTATTATCTAGATGCTTACAGTTTAATTTACGTCATGCAACTCAAGGTAATTTAGTGGTGTTATTGCAAAAAATATTGCAAGAAAGAAATATAAACTATGATAAAGCCGCAGTTAATATTATCGCAAGACAAGCAAATGGTAGTATCAGAGATTTATTAAGCATAACAGAGCAAGTTATAGCTTTAGATGATAAGACCTTGTCTATTGATAGTGTAGAATTAATGTTGGGTAATGTATCTTATTTAGATATAGTAGATTTGATTAATTTAGTAATCAAAAACAATTCAAAAGCAGTTTTTGAAAAATTAAATAAAATGCTCGCAAATAATATTGATTTTAGTTTATTTTTAGAGCAGCTTTTAGAGGTTTTGCATAATTTAATAGTAATTCAACATATAAATAATGTTAATGAAAAGTCTGTTCCAGAATATAAAAATACTTTTTTTGATTATATTTCTAATGAGTATTTAATAGATATTATAAATAAAATATCTCCAGAAAATTTACAATTTTATTATCAAACAACTCAGCTTGCATATAAAGATTTAGAGTTTATGCCGGATCCCTTCATGGTTGTTGAAATGGCTTTTTTGAGAATGTTAGCTTTTTATTGTGATTTTAATTTAGATAAAAAACAAGATGATAAAAATGTAGTAATAGATAGTAAAGTTGTAAATAATTCAGAAGTTAAGCATAACCTAGTTGTAAAAGAAGAGCAGATTCAAGTAAAAAGTTCTCAATTCAATAATACTCAAGTAGATAAAATTCAAAATAAATCTGATGAAAAATCAGATTTAAATAATACTCAAGAAAATATACAAGGAAATGATTTTGATTGGGTTAGTTTAGTGGAACAGTTGAATTTACGTGGTTTAGAAAAGCAGCTGATTGAGCATTTGGAATTTAATAATTTTTCAAATAAGGTTATTAGTTTAAATCTAAGCAAAAGCATGAGTTGTTTACTCACAACTTCAAGAAAGCAAGATTTAGAGAGTAAAATATCTAATTTGTTGAAATATAAGATAAAATTAGACGTAAACACATCAAGTGAATCTGTTAGTAATTCAATAGCAGCAAAAAACACAGTTAATTTTCAAAAAAAACAACAATCAGCCATTGAAAATATCAAACAAGACCCTCATGTTAAGGAACTAGTTAATGTTTTTGATGCAAAAATTAATTTTAATAATATAGAATTTATAGACGATAATGAAAAATAAAAACTTAAGCAAGTTTTAATTTTAGTTATATATAATTATTGTTATATTAAGTTTTGATATTAATTTTTAGTTTTAGGAATTATTAAACAGGATCGTTTTTAATTAATATTTTATAATAATTTATTTAAAAGAGGACAACTCATTATGAACGCAGATTTATCAGATTTCATGAAAAACATGAAAAAAATGCAAGACAATATTCAAACAGCACAAGGCGAATTAGTTAATAAAAATATTATTGGTGATGCTGCATCTGGAGCTGTTCGTGTTTTATTAAATGGCAGATTCGATGTTAAACGTGTTAAAATTTCTCCAGAAATGATGAAAGAACCTGTTAATGTTCTTGAAGAAGCTATTGCTTCTGCGTTTAATTCTGCTGTAAAACAAATTGAAGATTTCTCAAAACAAAAAATGTCAGGATTAATGGAAGGCGTTCAATTACCTGAAGGTATGGCTGATAAAGGCGAAGATGATTCTTTATAAGGAATAATAATTAAGTTGATATATTTTGAAAGCCAACAATAGTTATAGTAGGAATATAAATAATTTAATTGATGCTTTGCAGTCACTGCCAGGAGTAGGTTTTAAAAGTGCTCAAAGAATGGCTTTTTATTTATTAGAGCATGACAGAGATGCTGCAATCATATTGCAAGATAGTCTCTGTCAGGCTTTATCTAAAGTTTTTAAGTGTAAAAACTGTCGTAATCTTACTGAACAAACTTTATGTCATATTTGTGTTGATACTAATAGAGATAATACTTTATTATGTATTGTTGAAACACCATCAGATATAGCTGCTATTGAGAATATAGGTGTTTATAAAGGCTTATATTTTGTGCTCATGGGTAAACTGTCTCCTTTGGATGGAATAGGTCCTGAAGAATTGGGTTTAGATTTATTCGAAAAAACTATTAATAGTAAAAAAGATAATCTTAAAGAAATAGTTTTAGCTACTAATTTAACAGTAGAAGGTGAAGCAACCGCTCATTATATAGTTAATATTTTAAATAATATTAAAGATACTAATATAAAAATATCTAGAATAGCCCATGGTGTGCCATTTGGGGGCGAATTAGAATATTTAGATTCAAATACATTAGCTCAGGCTTTTATCTCAAGAAATACAGTCAATTAGCTTTTTTTAATTTATTGACATTGGCATTGGTATTAAATATTGCTTATAATATTGATAATGTTAAATCAGTAACTTTTTTTTAACAATCAAAAATAAATAATTTAATTTTAAAAGGAATTTTATGAAGAAAATTTTAGTTACAGCTGGTTCTATTTTATTAGCGGCATCATTATTGTTATCTTGCGAAAAAGAAAATGTTGAAAAGTCTGAAAATAAAGCAGATGAATCTGTTCAAAAAGTAGATGAGTCTTCGCAAAAAGCAAATGAGGATACTCAGAAAAAATCAAATAATATTTTTGATGAAACAAAAAAGAAAGCTTCTGAAACTGCAAAGAAAGTAGATGATTCTGTACAAAAAACAGTTGATTCTGCAAAGAAAAAAATAGAAGAAGCTAAACAAGAAGCAAAAGATAAATTATAAAATAAAAGCCCTTCTAAAAAGTAGTTAGTATGATTTATAAGTATTTAAATGTTCCGTTATTTAGGTGCATAGAGTAATAAAAGAAGTACGTACAAAATCTTACGATATGCACTTAAATGTAATGCTTTAATCTTTAAATAAACATTGTAAAGACTCTCATAAAAATAGTTAGACGAAAGAATATTGATGAGGTAATGAGAGCTCAGTTCAGAGTAATAATTAATTTAAAAGAGGGATATAATTCTTGTATATTTTAATTTAAAATAAATATTATAAAATAATAGTGAAAATTTAAATTATAATCAGATATAAAGGAATTATATGAAACAGTCAAACACAGATTCATCTCACCAAATAGTAAGCAAGACAATAAATAAATATAGCGAATTAAAGACTACTAATCCAAGTAATTTATTAAATAATCTAGAATTAACAACTAAATTAACAATGAATAATTCTCAAATGCTTTGCGGCAAACTTGAAGGTAGATTGTTAAAAATGTTAGCTAATTTAGTAAATGCTAAATATATTTTAGAAATAGGTATGTACACTGGATATTCTGCATTAAGTATGGCAGAAAGTTTACCTTCGGAAGGTAAATTAATAACTTGTGATATAGATAAAAAAATTAAAAGATTTGCTGAAAAATATTTTAAACAAAGTCCTCATGGGCATAAAATTGAAATTAAAATAGGCAACGCTTTAGATACTATAAAAAATCTAGATTATAAATTTGACTTAGTTTTTATAGACGCTGATAAGCCAACTTATCCAGATTATTATGAATCTGTATTGCCAAAAGTGCGCAGCGGTGGTTTAATTGTTGCAGATAATACTTTATTGTCTGGTTCAGTATTAGAACCAAAGTCAAATAGATCACAAATAATGAATGATTTTAATACTAGTTTATCAAAAGATACTAGGGTAGAAGTTGTTTTTTTACCAATAAGAGATGGTATCTCTTTAATTAGAAAAAAATAAAATCAGGAAAATAATAAAAAATGAATATTAGCTTGTTAGCTATTTTAAGCGCTGTAAATGTTTTTTTATTTATATTAAGTATTATTTTTATAATTTTGTATGTTTCTTTAAAGATTCATAATAGTAAATTAAAGGAAGAATTTCATAATGCTTATACGGAAAATAGATTACTTAAAGATAATAAAGAATTTTTGTTAGATGTTTCTGATAAATATAAAGCACAGTTCGAAAATTTTGCTAATCAAGTAATGAGTAATAATACAGAAAAATTTGAAAAATACTCTGTTAAAAATATTGATAATATATTAAGTCCCTTGAAAGAAAATATAAAAGAATTTAAAGCTAAGATAGAAACTAGTTATTATAATGAGGCTAAAGAGCGTTCTGAATTAAAAACAGAATTAAAGGCAGAGTTAAATAGAATTATTAGAATTTCTGAGTCTATGAAATCTGAAACTCATAATCTGACTGAAGCTTTAAAGGGTAGTACAAAAGCTCAAGGAAATTGGGGAGAGATGGTTTTAGAGAAGCTTTTAGAGCTGTCTGGTTTAAGAGAAGGTTTTGAATATATATCTCAAGGTAAAGATTTAAAATTACAAGATGAGCAAGGAAAAAGGTTGCTTCCAGATGTAATAATTAATCTACCTGATAATAAGCATATAATTATTGATTCTAAAGTGTCGTTAGTCCATTATCAGCAATATTTAGCATCTGATAATAATGATTCAAAAAAACAAGAATATTTAAATTTATTTATTAAGTCTATTTATAATCATATAAATAATTTAAGTAGTAAAAAATATGAATTTGCAGATAAAATAATTTCTCCTGAGTTTGTAGTATTATTTTTCCCAATTGAAGGTGCTTTTTCTTTTGCAATGCAGCAAGATCCAGAAATATTTAATAAAGCTTGGCGAGCTAATATAGTTATAGTAAGCCCAACTACATTGTTTGCTACGTTAAAGACAGTAGCAAGCGTATGGGCTCATGAAAAACGCAATAAAAATGCTTTAAAAATAGCCGAAGAAAGCGGTGCTTTATATGATAAGTTTGTAAGTTTTTTGAAAGATTTAGAAGAAATAGGTGTAGGACTTAAAAAGTCTGATCAGGCTTATCATAATGCGATTAATAAGCTTCATATTGGGCGTGGAAACTTAGTATCTAAAGTTGAAAAAATTAAAAATCTTGGCGCTAAGACTAAGAAAAATATTTCTGATAAATTATTAAGCTCAGTAGATTAAAAAGTGATATTATTATTGGGCGGCAATAATAATATTCTTAATGTTTTTCAAGGTTTAATTTACAGATGCAATTTTATTATATAATTTAATTTCAGAGTCATTGATTAAATCCTCAAATTCAACCGCATCTTTACTAAATAACATAACAACCGTTGAGCCTAAATTAAACAAACCAAGTTCATCACCTTGGTTTAGATGTATAGGATTATTTTGGTAAGAAAGACTAAAAAATTTATTTTTACTTTTATGAGGTGGGGTAATTGTGCCATGCCATGATGTTTCAATACCTCCTACAATCATAGCTCCAACCAAAATTATAGCTACATAACCTAGCTCTGTTTTGAAAATATTAACTACACGCTCATTGTTTTGAAAAATGTGATTAATCTTATTACCCCAACACTGAGGATTTACTGAGTATAGTTTACCGGGTATATAAATCATATTTTGTAGCTCGCCTGAGATAGGCATATGTACTCTATGATAATCTTTTGGTGATAAATATAAATTTATAAATTGTCCGTCTTTAAAATAATCAGCTAAATCTAAAATAGTTTTATACTGAGATTTTGATTCTAGATTTAATTTTTTTATTAATTTAATACCTAATAAAGTATTAAGATCATAGCTATAATTTTTAGCATTAATATTTGAATTAGATAAATTACCCACTTGCTGAATAAAACCATCTATTGGAGATAAGATATTTTTTTTATTTAAATTAAGTACTCTGGCGCTAGGGTCTAATTTTCTTGTAAAAAAGTCATTAAAGGTTTGAAATAACTCTGGTTTTTTTATTATAGCTTCGTTAAGATTAATTTTGTAATTTTTAATAAATAGCTTTATTAGTGTATTTTTTATGTAAAATTTGCTACAATTGCTAACTAAATTAGCTAGGTAGGCTAATATTTTTTGCGGAAGGATATATTGTAATAGTTTCATATAATGGCTTTATCTAAAAAGCTTATTTTAAATTAATTTACATGGTATGTATATGAAAATCATAGAGCAAGGCTTAACTTTTGATGATGTGTTATTAGTTCCTAAATATTCTGATGTATTACCTAAAGAGGTTAATACTAGAGTCAACTTAACAAAAAAATTAAGTTTAGATATACCTCTTTTATCATCAGCAATGGATACTGTTACAGAAAGTGATATGGCAGAAGTTATGGCTAAACATGGCGGTTTAGGTATTATTCATAAAAGCATGGATATTAATCAGCAAGTTGCAGAAATAATTAAAATCAAAAATAAGGACAGTGAATTATTAGTTGGAGCAGCTGTTGGAACTAGTGATGATACTGAAGATAGAGTTCATGCTTTAATTAAAGCCAAAGTAGACGTAATAGTTGTTGATACAGCTCATGGGCATTCAAAAAAAGTTATAGATGTAATTAAATGGATTAAATCAAATTATCCAAAGATGCAAATTATAGGCGGTAATATTGCTACTTATGATGCAGCAAAAGATTTAATAAATGCAGGTGTTGATGCTGTAAAAGTAGGTATTGGTCCTGGCTCTATTTGTACAACTCGAATAGTTGCAGGAGTAGGCGTGCCTCAAATAACAGCTATTAAAAATGTAGCAAAAGCTTTAGAGGGTACTAATATTGGTTTAATTGCTGATGGTGGTATTAGACATTCAGGTGATATTGTAAAAGCATTAGCTGCAGGAGCTAGCTGTATTATGATGGGCAGCTTATTTGCAGGAACATTAGAATCTCCAGGCGAAATAGAAATAGATAAAGTTACAGGTGCAAAATATAAAGCTTATCGTGGTATGGGCTCTATTGGAGCAATGGCAAATAAGCAAGGTTCAAAAGACAGATATTTTCAGCATGATACTAAAGATGCTGAAAAACTAGTACCTGAAGGCATCGAAGGCAGGCTTAATTTTAAAGGATCTGTTTTACCAATTATCCATCAATTAGTAGGCGGCATTAGATCTGGTATGGGTTATATAGGCGCAAAAAATATCCAAGAAATTTATCAAAAAGCAGAATTTGTGCAGTTAACTGCAGCCGGTATTTCAGAAAGTCATGTTCATAGCGTTACTATAGCCAAACAAGCACCTAATTATCAAGTTAATAAAAATTAGTAGTAGAGGTAGTATTAAATAATGAAACAAACTAACAGTATTTTAATTTTAGATTTTGGTTCACAAACAACTCAGCTTATTGCAAGGAGAGTAAGAGAGTTGGGGGTGTATTGTGAAATATTACCTTACTATGTTAAAGATGAGTTGATTACTAAATTAAACCCAATGGGTGTTATTTTATCAGGTGGACCAGAAACAGTAACAAAAGAAAATACTCCAAAAATTTCGGACATTATTTTTAAATTAAATTGTCCTATTTTAGGGATTTGCTATGGCATGCAGGCTTTAGCACATCAACTTGGTGGCAAAGTTATGGCATCTAACAAACGAGAATTTGGCGATGCTAAAGTAAACTTTAATAAAAAATATAATTCTAAATTATTTAAATATTTAGATCATTCTGACAGTACTGATGTATGGATGAGTCATGGTGATAAAGTCTCAATGGCTCCAGAAGGATTTAATATTACAGCCAGTAGTGGTAATTGCGAAATTGCTTCGATGGAAAATGTTGAAAAAAATTATTATGGTCTGCAATTTCATCCTGAGGTGACTCATACTGTAGATGGTAGTAAATTATTATCTAATTTTTTATTTGAAATATGTAATTGTGAGTCAAATTGGAACTCAGAAAATATTATTGCTGATTTATTACAGGATGTAAAAGACAAAGTAGGGAGTGATGATAAAGTTATATTAGGTCTTTCTGGTGGAGTTGATTCAGCAGTTGTGGCTGCTCTTTTACATGCAGCTATAGGTGATAGATTAGTTTGTGTTTTTGTTGATACTGGACTTTTAAGGTTAAATGAGCGAGAAGAAATAGAACAGGTATTTAAACAAAACAAAGGTATGAACTTAATAACAGTTGATGCTAAAGAGCAGTTTTTAAGCGCTCTTAAGGGCGTTACTGATCCAGAAGATAAAAGGAAAATTATTGGTAAAGAATTTATTAATGTTTTTGATGTTGAGTCTCAAAAAATTCCAGGAATTAAATTTTTAGCGCAAGGAACCATATATCCAGACGTGATAGAATCAGCAGCAGCTGATACAGGAGCCGCTCATGTAATTAAGTCTCATCATAATGTTGGTGGACTTCCTGATGTGATGAAGTTAAAGCTAATAGAGCCTTTAAGAAGTTTATTTAAAGATGAAGTACGTAAAATAGGTTTAGCTTTAGGGTTACCTGAAAGCTTAATATTAAGACATCCTTTTCCAGGACCAGGACTTGCTGTTAGAGTTATTGGTGAAATTAAGGAAGAATATTTAGAGATATTAAGAAAAGCAGATGATATTTTTATTTCTGTTTTAAAAGAAGAAAATTTATATTTAACAGTGAGTCAAGCTTTTGCAGTGTTTTTGCCTGTGAAATCTGTTGCTGTTTTAGGTGATGCTAGAAGTTATGAATATATAATTTGTTTACGTTCAGTTAATACTACTGATTTTATGAGTGCAAGTTGGTCTTATTTGCCATATGAAGTATTAGGCAAAATATCTAATAAAATTATTAATGAAGTATCAGGTGTCTCTCGAGTAACTTATGATATTTCAAATAAACCTCCTGCTACTATTGAGTGGGAATAACTAATGTGAATGGACAGTTTAACTCCCATGAGTTCTTTATGCAGCAAGCTTTGTCATGTGCTGACAAGGCTTGGGCTATAAATGAAGTTCCAGTTGGGGCGATTATTGTTGATAGTAAAGGTAAGGTTATATCTGAAGGATTTAATGAAAATATTAGTTTAAATGATCCTTGCTCGCATGCAGAAATTATTGCTTTAAAAAAAGCAGGGAAGTTATTAAATAATTATAGATTAAATGGATGCATAATTTATGTGACTTTAGAGCCTTGTATGATGTGCTTAGGAGCTTTAATTCACGCAAGAATTGATACTGTTGTTTATGGCGCACGTGATATGAAAACTGGTTGCCTTGGCGGAGCTGTTAATTTAAATAACGATGAGTTTAATTGGAATCATAAATTAAAAATTATATCAGGTGTTTGTGAGCATGAAGCAAGCACCAAATTAAAAAAATTTTTTCAAAAATTAAGACTTGATAAATTAGAAAAAAGCTAAATTTAATTTCATATTAAAACAATGCTTCACAGTTTAGATATCTGTGCTATTATATTAATTTATAGGCGGTATTATTTATTTTAGAATTTATTTTAGGAATTTATATGAAAAAAAAAATTAATACAAATTTATTATTTCTATTTTCAGGAGTTTTATTTTCAGCAAATAATTTATTTGCATCAAGTATTATTGACCTGCGTGATTTAAGTCATTCTAAAAATATTTCAGCAAAATCTTCAAATTTATCAATAGTATCTTTAGAGTCTCAAGATGTTAAGTTAGAAAAAATAACAGAGCTTAAAGATGCTAATAATAATACTCATATAAAATATCAGCAAAAATATAAAGGCATCCCTGTTTTGGGGAAAAATATTTTTACTCATAAAAATAGTCAAAAGACGTCAAAACAAAAATATACAGGACAAATGATTTCTGGAATTGAAAATGATGTTTTAGATGTAAATCCAAATTTTGATGCTAAAACTGCATTAGATATTGCAAAAAAAATAAATTTACAAGATAAATACGGTGCTAGTATACAATCTTTAAATAAAAACAACTTTATTTATGAAAATGAAAATACCTTATTAGTTATTTATAATAATACTACAAATCATAAAGCTAGCTTAGCTTATAAAGTAAGCTTTTTCATTGACAATAAACAAACAGCAGATCCATCAAGACCTTATTATATAATTGATGCTAAAACAAAAGAAGTTATCAAAAAATGGGACGGGTTAACTTTTAATAAAATAGCAACAGGTCCTGGCGGTAATGATAAAATAGGTCGTTATGAATATGGTGTTGACTACCCAGAAATGGATGTAAGACAAACAGCAAGGAACTATTGTTTTTTTACAAATGAAAAAGTAAAAACTATAGATTTAGAGCGTAAGTATTATGATATTAAAGATCATACTTTTAAATATGAATGTACAAGACATGAAGGAGATGAAATTAATGGTGCAGCATCGCCGTTAAATGATGCTCATTATTTTGGAAACGTTATTTTTGATATGTATAAAGATTGGTATGATACTAGTCCATTAAATTTTAAATTAAAAATGCGAGTCCATTATGGAGAAAAGTATGAAAATGCTTTTTGGAATGGAAGTGCTATGACTTTCGGCGATGGAGATAGATACTTTTACCCTCTGGTTTCATTAGATGTTGCAGCACATGAGGTTAGTCATGGTTTTACTGAGCATAACTCAAACCTTGAGTATGTAGGCCAATCAGGTGGTATGAATGAATCATTTTCTGATATGGCTGGAAAAGCAGCAGAATATTATGCAAGAGGTAAAAATACATGGGGAATAGGAGAAGACATAACAAAATTCTCTATGCCACTAAGATATATGGATAGTCCGGAATTAGATGGAAATTCTATAGGTGATGCTCGTGATTATGTTGATGGTTTAGATGTTCATTATTCTAGTGGAGTATATAATAAAGTATTTGCTATGCTGTCAATGACTAAAGGTTGGGATACTAAAATGGCATTTGATGTTTTTGTACATGCTAATAGATATTACTGGCATCCAACTACTGATTATATAAGTGGAGCAATAGATACTATTAATAGCTCAGAAGATTTAGACTATGATGTGCAAGATGTAGTAGATGTTTTTGCAAAAGTAGGCATAGGATGCTCTGTTGATACATGTAGTATCATAGAAAGAAGTTCAGATGATCAAAGCTCAGAGTTAGATGATGATGATATTGATTTAGATGATGATGAAAGTTCATTTAAATAATATGGATATATTATATATGCGTTCAGCGATAGTAAGAAGCTAAAATAAATTTTTGTTGCTGTAATTTGTTAATAATTATGGCAACTTATGAGTTTGGTATAGGTTTGTTTTATATTTTTCTAGGTAATATTTCAGATTTTAGAGTGTATTCAACAAATCTAGGGGCCTTATCAATGATTCTACCTTTATGATCTATAACAGCGGTAATACCATTATTAGTTGCTCTAATTACAGGTTTTCCTGTTTCCAATGCTCGCATTTGAGCAATTTGTAAATGCTGATATGGCCCTAGAGATTTACCAAACCATGTATCATTACTAATAGTTAATATAATATTAGCTTTTTTACTATTTTCAATAACTGTAAAAGGATATGCTATTTCAAAACATATAAAAGGTGCTATTTGAACTGTTGATTTATTATTTAAATTTAATTTAAATAAGTCTTGTTTATTTGGTCCTTGTGAAAAATCTGACATAGGTAAGTCAAAAAAATCTATAATGCCTCTAAGATAGTTTGAAAAAGGCATATACTCGCCAAATGGAACTAGATGTTTTTTTTGATATATTTGAGCATTATTTTCATTGGTATGAGGTTGAAAATAAGTATTTTTATTTAATAAAATAGCAATATTGTAATATATACTTTTATTAATAAGACTTTCTTCAGGTAAGCCAAGTATTAAATTTGAATTATATTCTTTAGTTTTTTCAGCAAGTTTGTTTAGTAAAATATTAGAATATGGAATTGGCATTGTAATCGCATTTTCAGGCCAAATTATTAAATCATAGTTCCAGACATTTTTGGTTAATTCAATATAGGTTTCTATAATATGTTTAAAATGATTTTCATCCCATTTCATTAACTGCTCAATATTACCTTGTATTAATGCTATCTTGATAGGTTTATCATATGGTTTTGTCCAGTTATATTTACTTAAAGAATTACCAGTTAAAAATAATAAGAGAACTAATAGCAATAAAGTTATATTTTTTACTGAATAATAAGTTCTTATTTTTGATAAAGTTAAATTATTAAAAATATAATAAAAAATTGCAGCTATCAATACCGTAAGATAAGTTAGGCCGTATACAGTAATAATAGGGGCGTAACCTGAAAGGTAAGTATGTAAATGGGCGTAGCCTAAAAATCCCCAAGGGAATCCTGTAAATAAGTAACTTTGTAATAAATCTATTAATACCCATATAAAAGGGAAAACTATAATAACGTTTATAATATTTTTATTACAGAAATATTTAGATATTATAGATATTTTTAAAATGCTATATAAACTTAACGTCAATATAAACAAGAATGTCAAAAAACCAGCTAAAATAAAATTGGCATTTCCAAAATTATGAATACTGACATAGATCCATGATGAGCCTACTAGATGTTGAGATAGTCCAAATGTTAAACCAAGGAGTAATTTTTTTTTAATATTAAAGTTACTAAAACATAAATATAAAAAAATTAAAGGAGCAATGAAACTAAAAATACTAACATCAAAAGGAGCAAGGCTTAATGGAATTAAAGCACCACCAATTATAGATAATATTAAATAAAAATAAATAGAAGTTAAGCTGAGTCTTGATTTGATATTTGTGTTCAAAATAAAATTAAGGTTATATTATTCTTTGATTATTTTTAATAGGTTAATTTTTCTTGCATCTGAAGATAATATCTGAATATTTAAGTTATCCATAATTATTTTTTCATTAGCTTTTGGCAGACGACCAAATTTATTGGCAACAATACCGCCAATGGTATCAAATTCAGAGTCATCCAGCTCTACAGATAAAATTTTATTAAAATGATTGATGGGAGTTTGAGCTTTTACTTTATATGAGCCATCCTTATTTTTTGTTATCATTTTTTTCTCATCAATATCATATTCATCTACTATATTGCCTACTATTTGTTCTAAAATATCTTCAATAGTAACAAGACCAGATATATTGCCATATTCATCAACTATAATAGCTAAATGATTACGATTTTCTCTAAATTCATTAAGTAAAACTATAACACGTTTACTTTCTGGAATAATTACAGCAGGGCGTAATAATTTTTGAATATTAAATTCCTTAGGATCTTTATTTTTAAAAGTATATGGTAGTAAATCTTTTGCTAATAAAATTCCCATAATATCATCTTTAGTTTCACCAATGACAGGAAATCTGGAATGTCCAGAATTTATGGCAAGTTCACAAATTTTTTCTGCTTCTAAATTATGTGGAATTACAACCATTTTTGATTTAGGGATCATTATATCAACAACATGCATATCAACTATCTCAAAAACACCTTCTATCATCGCAAGTGTTTTTGCTTCGATAATATCTTTGTCTTCTGCATTTTTAATAACTTCTAATAAATCATTTTGGTTTTTAGGCTCGCCTGTTAATGCAGAGGCAAGTCTTTCTAGCCAAGATTTTTTATTTTCATTATCATTGTCAAGTTTCATATGTTGCTTTGATCTCCGGTGATACAAATATTATAAGTAAGGGTTAGGGTAATTAAGTAAATGTAAAATATCAATTTCTTTTTGTTCCATGATTTCTGCATCAGAATTATTAATATGATCATATCCTAATAAATGCAAAGTGCCATGAATAATAATATGAGCCCAGTGATGTATATTTTGTTTATTTTGTTCCTTTGCTTCTTGGTTAATATATTCTGCTGAACAAACAATATCACCTAAATATTCTTGCTGAATTTCTTCTGGCAAATTTTCAGGAATTTCAAATGGAAATGCTAAAACATTAGTAGGCTTGTCTTTATGTCTATAAGTTTTATTTAGATTGTTTATTTCTGTATTATTAGTAATACGTAACCCTAGTTCTGTATTTAAATTTTTATCATGAGATTCTAAAGTTATTGATATCCATCTGTGAATATTTTCATCATCTGGGATATAAGTGTTATTTTGGGAGTTATTATCTAAAATATTTTCTATAATTACATTATAACTGTTCATAATATTAAGATGGTTTTTCGTTTTCTTCGTAAGCTTTAATTATTTCTTTAAGTAAAGGATGCCTAATTACATCATGGCCATCAAGATATGTAAACCCTATGTTTTTTATGTTTTTTAAAATTTGATTGGCGTGTAATAGTCCAGATTTAATTGAGTGTGGTAAATCTATTTGAGACACATCTCCAGTAATAATAGCTCGTGAGTTAAACCCAAGTCTTGTTAAAAACATTTTCATTTGTGCAATAGATGTATTTTGGGCTTCATCTAAAATTATTACAGAATTATTTAAAGTTCTACCACGCATATAAGCAAGTGGAGCAAGCTCTATAACACCTTTTTCTATATATCTTGCAACTTGTTCTTGAGTTGTCAAATCAAATAAAGAGTCATATAAGGGACGTAAATAAGGATCAATTTTTTCTTCTAAAGATCCTGGTAAAAACCCTAATTTTTCACCAGCTTCAATTGCAGGTCTTACTAAAGTTATTCTATCAATATTACCTTGTTCTAGCATTTGCACAGCAAATGCAGCAGCTAAAAAAGTTTTTCCTGTACCAGCAGGGCCTATAATAAAATTTACGTCATGCTGATTAAGATTATTAATTAATTCTTTCTGGTTTTCTGTTTTAGGAGAAATAATTTTTTTATTAGTGTTAATGTGATTTGCTAAAGAATGTTTATTTTGGGTCATACTATTAGTCTTTATTGGGTGTTGTTTATCATGAATTGCATCTGAAATATAATTTTTAGTGATATTTAAATTACCGTTTAGGGATTCTTTATATAATTTATTTAAAAGATCGTATGTTGTTTTGATATTTTTATGTTCACCAACTATTTTGAATTGGTTGCCACGGCAGGAAATTTTCACACAAAGTTTATTTTCTATGAATTTTAGATTTTCATCTAACGGTCCGCATACATTAGATAAATGTTTATTATCAGCGGGATTAAGTTCGATATTAGTAGTCTGTATGGTGTCCAATTAAAGCAAAAACTCTTTACTATTACTATGTCTTTAATTATATATTACTTTAATTATATTCGCAATATGCCGTTGATTTATATCATAAAAACCATGCATAATCAAAGTGTTAAATTATGGATAATTTTGTGGTTCCAGACAGATAAGACTTAATTCTCTGTTTTGGCTGGCGTTGCAATCTATTGGTTCAGAGCTAAAATTATAAGTTATACGAGTATCTGCTGAAAAATTTGTGCAATTTTCGTTAGTATTAGTTGAGTAAAAAGGACTAGTACTACCCAAAGGCGCATATTTAGCATAATTATTCAAAACACCGTCACTACTATTTAATTTTTGAAAATTTTTGCTGAAATTATTAAAATTTGGATATTTTTGATAGTATATTTGGGGATAGTTGGCAACAATTGTAGTTATTGCAAAAAACGAGTATGGAAGAGATGTTTTATTAGATGCATTTATTTTAAAGTTAGGTATAGATACACTATTCTTTGAATCACCTGCATTCGTTATTATTGTGTATCCTTTAAAATAATTTGCTTGATTAATAGTGGTACCAGTTATACCAAGTTTTTTCGCCATAAGATTTTTAAGAGCTTTAGGATCTGAAGGCTGCCCGCCTAAATTCATATAAAACTGCCCAAATGCAAAAGAATTACATAAAGCGTCAGCAAAGTTATTATTGTTTATACTTAACAAGCTGCTTGTTCCAGATGGTCCTTTAATATCGTAACCTTGTAAATTCGTAGCATTTAATAAATCTGATATATTTCCAGGAGTATTAGCATTCTGGAATGCATATGTATTTGGTGCTTGATATTGAAAATAAGGCGACGCTAAAAAAGCTATGCAGCTTTTATATGATATCGTCACTGAAGATGAAGGTTGGGTAACTCCATTATTAAAGATAACATTCTGAAGGGTAAATGCATTAAAAGAGTTAGGATCGGCGCAGCCTTTAGAAAAATCTTGGTTAGTAGGACTGGCTAAAATTGCAGTATTTATTCCTAAAATTAACATACAACAACAAAGTATGGATGATATATAACTCATGAGATTTTAATTTCTTAGTTAATATAAAAGTGACGCATCAAAAGCAAGAAATTTTAAACTAATATGCCTTTTAAAGAATTTGCTAATGCATCTGTAACTTTTATATCGACAATTTTCCCAATTAAGTTTAATTTATTGTCATTTTCTTGATTTAAATCAATATTTACAACTTTATTATTGAAAGTTGTACCGCAGAATTGATTAGAAAATTTACTAGATTTATGTGTAACGAGTACTTGTTCTGTTGATCCAACCATTTTACGACTAATATCAAAACACTGTTGTTTTAGTCTATCTTGAACTATATTAAGTCTTTGTTTTTTAGTTTCTAAAGTTACATCATCAGGATAGTTTGATGCAGGAGTTCCAGGTCTTTTGCTATATATAAAACTAAAGCTATTATCAAAATGAATGTTTTCTATTAAATCGATGGTTTTTTGAAAATCAGCTTGAGTTTCACCTGGAAAGCCAATGATAAAATCAGATGATATGCTTAAATTAGGTCTAATTTCTCTTAATCTTCTAATTTTGCTTTTATATTCTAATATGGTATGACCACGTTTCATTAGATTTAATATTCTATCTGAGCCTGATTGAACAGGAAGATGTAAATAATTAGTTAATTTAGGTACTTCAGCATAAGCTTCTATTAAGTTATCTGAGAATTCCATTGGATGAGATGTCATGTATTTAATTCGCTCAACGCCATCTATTTCTGCAATTGTTGCTATTAGTAAAGCTAAATCAGCTGTTTCTGTAGCTGACATTTTGCCTCTATAAGCATTTACATTTTGACCTAAAAGAGTAATTTCTTTTGCGCCTTTTTCTGCTAAATTGGCGACTTCGATTATAACATCATCAAAAGGACGGCTAATTTCTTCGCCTCTGGTATAGGGCACAACACAGAATGTACAGTATTTACTGCAGCCTTCCATTATAGATACAATAGCCTTAGGGCCTTTTATACCAACTTCTGGTAAGTTATCAAATTTTTCAACTTCAGGAAAAGAGATGTCTATGTGAGATTTATTGTTTATTAATACATCATTAATCATGTTTGGCAATCTATGCAAAGTTTGTGGGCCAAAGACTACATCAACATAAGGAGCGCGCTTTAATATCACATCACCTTCTTGCGATGCGACACAACCGCCAACACATATAATTAAATTTGGTTTTTTATTTTTTATTTTACGCCATCTGCCTAATTGTGAAAAAACTTTTTCAGATGCTTTTTCTCTTATAGAGCAAGTATTTATTAAAAGAACATCAGCCTTATCTTCTTGAGCAACAAGCTCCAACCCATGAGAATTTTTTAATAATTGTACCATTTTGTCTGAATCATATTCATTCATTTGGCAGCCATGAGTTTTAATAAATAGAGTTTTGATAGAAGAAGGCATATTGTAAATTTCAGTATAATAAATAAAGCAAGATTATATCAGTTGTCTTAAGTATTTTAAAGAATTAATCTGTAAGCGAACTATAAATTTATTTATTTTTACAACTTGCAGGAAGAAGCTCATTATCAAGTTTATTAATATCACTAGGTTTGCATATCCATGTAATATGATAATTATCAATATTACTATTTAATATTAATAATTTATTTTCTAATTTGCTATCGCCTTTGAAAGTTATAAGAATATTTTCTTCATGCCTGTCATTAGTATTATTGGGACTTAAAACTATATGTTTAATATAAGCATGATTATTAATATTTTTATTTAAATCTAATTGATTGTTATTAGGCCAAAACCCGTGTTGAAAATAAAAATCTGTTGTTGCAATTTTTATTGAGTTTACAAAGGTCATCGCATCAAGTACTTTGGCTTTGATTATATGTCTTTGATAAGATGGAATAGTTGCCGCTGATAGTATTCCTATGATTATAAAAACTATTAACAGCTCCAATAAAGAGAAGCCTTTTTTACTAGCCAACATAAACTTAATCTTTAATGTATGCTTAAAAGTGTATAATATATTGGCTTTAGCTTAAATGCAATTTTTTAAAATATTTCTATAATATTTTAAAGTTTATTAATATCTCGGATAAATCTATCAATGGTAATCCAATTAAAGCATTAGGATCTTTGCTGTATATGCTTTCTATTAAAGTTATACCTAGCTCTTCTGCTTTAATGGCTAAAGTAGAATAAAATGGCTGAGTTTTTTCTATATAGTTTTCTATTGTCTTTTCTGAAAAAGCTCTAAATTTTACTTCAGTTATATTTAATTTTTGCTCGATTGTATTTAACTTAGTATTTATAACAGCAAGACCTGTATAAAAATAGACTGTATTGCCGCTAATTATTTTTAAATATTTAACAGCTTTTTCATAATTTAATGGTTTGCCGTAAATTTTATTTTTGCAGATAGCTACTTGATCAGAGCCGATTATTATATAATTATTTTTCTGGTTATCAGTATTATTGTATAATTTTTGTTTTACAGCTAGAGCTTTTTCTTTACTAAGTCTTGATGAGAGCTCCCATGGTAGTTCATTTGGTCTAGGACTTTCATCTATATCAGGGGAGTTAGTTATAAAATCTAAGTTTAAATTAGACATTAATTTTTTTCTAAAAACAGAGCTAGATGCTAAGACTATTTGATATCGGTTTTGATTTAGGGCTTGCATAATATTTATATTTTGACTATTTTATGATTTGCAGTTAATATTCTATATCCGTTTGGCTATTTTATATTAAAGTTCAAAATAATAGTATTATTTATTTGAGATAAATTGTGATTAAGTTACCCAAAATTATAAGTATCATTAAATTTGCGAATGAAAATGTTGATTATTCTGGTTATGTCAGAATTTTAGATTTAGACAGGCTTGCAAATTTTTTACATAAATCTCAAGAAGATACTAATCTTTATATAAACGTTGCAGCGAATAGAGATTTACAGCATAGATGTATTTTACATCTTGAGATAAAAGGTGAATTAGTTTTAATTTGTCAAAGATGTTTAGATAAGCTTAGTTTTACTATTGATAAAAAATTAGATTTAATTGCTCTTAATAGTATAGATAACATAGCTAATAAAGAAGGTAGTTATGAGCCAATTTTAATAGATGAAGATGGCAAAATTAATTTTTATGATATAATCTCTGATGAGATTATTTTATCTATCCCTCAAGTGCCAAGACATGATGATGTAAAATGCACTAAAGTATCAGATATAATACAATTTGAAGAAGTATAATTTAGGTTGAGTTTATTTTAATTATTTAATATTTAGGAGTTTTAATTTATGGCTGTACAAAAGGTTCGTAAAAGTCGTTCTAAAAGAAATATGCGTCGTGCACATGATGCAATTGGTAAGCCATCATTATCTATAGATTCTTTAGGTAATGTTCATAGACGTCATCATATGTCTGATGATGGTACTTACAAAGGCCGTCAAATAGTTAAGCTAAAAGAAGAGCAAGAAGAAGACAGCGCAGAAGAGTCTAATTCTTAATATGAAAATAGCTATAGATGCGATGGGTGGTGATTATGGCTTAGATGTCGTAATACCAGCTATTGCCCATATCAGAAAAAAGAAAGAGTATGATCACGTTTGTTTGGTTTTAGTCGGCGATAAAAAGCAAATTACTGATAAATTAGCAAAATATGAGCTAAAATTAGATAACAATTTGTTTATTGAGCATGCTTCTGAAGTAGTTGAGATGTATGATCAGCCTGCAAAAGCTTTGCGTAATAAAAAAGACTCATCAATGCGATTGGCTCTTAATTTAGTTAAAAACAAGCTTGCTGATGCATGTGTCAGTGCTGGTAATACAGGAGCTTTAGTTTTAACTGCAAAATTCGTACTAAATACTCTTCCAGGTGTTGACAGAGCTGCTATTTTAGCAGCATTTCCTACTGAAAAAGGTTTTGTTAATGTGCTTGATTTAGGCGCTAATATTTCTAGTTCTAGTGATAATTTATATCAGTTTGCAGTTCTTGGAAATACATTAACTAAATATGTTCACAATATTGAAAATCCAAAAGTTGCTTTATTAAATATAGGATCGGAATCTATTAAAGGTACGGATACTATAAAAGATGCTGCTGAATTAATTAAAACTAATCCAAATATTAATTATACAGGATTTGTTGAAGGTAGCGATATTTTCAAAGGTAAAGTTGATGTTATAGTATGCGATGGGTTTACAGGCAACATAGCCTTAAAAACTAGCGAAGGACTATATAGATTTTTTGCAAATAGTATAAAAAAACAGTTTACTTCGTCTTTATATGGCAAAATAATAGCTGTTTTGTGTTATCCATTAATTAAGAGATTTAAAAAACATATAGATCCTAAAGAATATAATGGAGCAATGATTATAGGTTTAAATGGTATTGTTGTTAAAAGTCACGGTGGTGCTGATATTGTATCATTTGCTAATGCCATACAGCATACTATTAAATCAGTACAAACAGATGTTCTGAAAAAATTACGAGATAATTTCGAGTCAGAATAAGAGCCTTAAAAAGTTATAGTATTAAACTATACATTTTAAACAGGAATTTTTTAACATGGATTCAGCTTTATATAGTAAAATTTTAGGGACAGGTAGTTATGTTCCGAAAAAAGTTGTTACAAACGTTGATTTAGAGACATCTTTAGATACAACAGATGAGTGGATAACTCAAAGAACAGGAATTAGACAGCGTCATTTTATAGATCCTAACACAGAGTCTACTGTAGTTATGGCTAGAGAAGCAGGATTAGAAGCTTTAAGTAACGCAAGTCTTAGCCCTCAAGATTTAGACATGATTATTGTTGCAACTTGTACTCCTGATAAAGTCTTTCCTTCAACTGCTTGTTTATTACAAAAAGAATTTTCTATAAGAGGTTGTGCTGCATTAGATGTTGATGCTGCTTGTTCAGGATTTGTTTATGCATTAAGTACTGCAGATGCTTATATTAAGTCTAAAAAAGCTAAATATATTTTAGTTGTTGGAAGTGAATGCATGTCTCGTCTTTTAGATTGGAATGATAGAAGTAGCTGTGTGTTATTTGGGGATGGAGCTGGAGCTTGTGTTTTAGGTCCTGATACTAAAGAAGGCATAATAAGTACACATTTGCATGCAGACGGTAATTATGATGATATTTTGCAAGCAAGTTATAATTATTATAACCCTAATAATAAAGCACCAATTGATCATATTCATATGTCAGGCAAAGAGGTATTTAAACTAGCAGTTAATACTTTAGGTTCAATTGTTACAGAAACTATAGATAAAAATGGTTTTACTGCTGAAGACATTGACTGGTTAGTGCCACATCAGGCAAATATTAGAATTATTCAAGCTATGGCCAAAAAATTAAAGATGACGACCGAAAAGGTTATTATTACTGTTGATAAACATGCTAATACTTCAGGAGCATCTATTCCTTTAGCACTTCATGAAGCTGTATCTGATGGAAGAATAAAAAGAGGGGATTTATTGCTATTAGAAGCTTTTGGAGCAGGACTTACTTGGGGCTCAGCTTTAATTAGATATTAATTAAGTTTTTTATAAAATAAGGTTAATTATATATGTTAGATATAATTTCTAATGCTAAATATGCTGCATTATTTCCAGGACAAGGATCTCAATTTGTAGGAATGATTTCAGGGTTTAATAATAGCCCGTATTTAAAAGAGCTTTTACCTAAAGTCTCTGATATTTGTAACATAGATTTTTATGAGTTGCTGTCTTGTGACAAAAAGAATAAATTGAACTTAACTCAATATACTCAGCCAGCTCTTTTAATTTCTAGTTATGTTTTATGGCGTCATTTTAGTGACTACATTAAAATTCATAATATAAGTAACCCTGAAGTATTAGCAGGTCATAGTCTTGGTGAGTATTCAGCTTTAGTTTCTGCTGGATGTATAGATATTCTTGATGCAATAAAATTAGTTTATTATCGTGGCTTGTATATGCAAGATTCTCTTGATACAAAAATAAGTGGTGCTATGGCTGCTATTTTAGGTTTAGATAATGATATAGTATTCGAATTAGTACAGGATTTTACTCAAGATATTAACAATAAAAATGAAATTCTAGAAGTCGCTAATTATAATGCATTAGGACAGGTTGTTGTCTCTGGAATAAAAAATACAGTCGAAGATTTTTTAGTATATGCCAAAGAAAAAGGTGCTAAAATAACCACCTTATTACCTGTTAGTGTGCCGGCCCATAGCAGTTTGATGCAAAATGCTGCTGATAAATTAAAAGATTTACTAGATAAAATAAATTTTAATTTACCTAATATTCCAGTTTTTAGTAATGTGACATCAAAATTACATAATGAAAATATAGATGAAATAAAACAATTGTTATTTTTACAAATGACAAGTTCTGTTCGTTGGGTTGAAATAATTCAAAATATCAAACTTATGAATATTGATAATGCTTATGAGATTGGTGTAAATAATGTATTAACTAAGCTTAATAAAAGAATAGATAAGTCTATTAAATCTCAAGCTATAAATAATATAAAGGAAGTAGCATGAACTTAAATTTCAAAGAAGAATTTTCAAATAAGGCAGTTCTTGTAACAGGAGCAAGCAGAGGAATAGGTAAGGCAATTGCATCTTTATTTGCAAGTTGTGGTGCTATAGTCGTAGGTAGTGCAACTACTGAAAATGGAGCTAATGATATATCTGATTACTTATCCAATTATGATAATAAAGGTCATGGTCTTATTTTAAATTTAGGTGATAAAGATTCTATTAACGCAGGTCTAGATAAATTTAAAGAATTAACTGGAAAAAATGGTCCAGATATTTTAATAAATAACGCAGGAATTGTTGCTGATAATATTATTTTAAGAATGACTGATGTACAATGGGATGATGTAATAAATATTAATTTAAATGGTTTGTTTTATTTAACGAAAGGCTGTTTAAAGAATATGATGAAGTCCCGGTTTGGTAGAGTGATTAGTATTAGTTCAGTAATAGGGGCGACAGGGAATGTGGGGCAAGCTAATTATGCCGCAGCTAAAGCTGGTATAGCAGGCTTTACTAAGTCTTTAGCAAAAGAGTTAGGCTCAAGAAATATTACGGCTAATGTTATTGCTCCAGGGTTTATTGAAACAGAAATGACATCAAAGTTAACATCTTTGCAAAGAGATGCTATATTGAAACAACTAGCAATTACAAGGTTAGGTACGGTTGAGGATGTAGCTGGTTCAGCTATGTTTTTAGCTTCATCATTTGCAGATTATATTACAGGCCAGACTTTGCATGTTAATGGCGGTATGTATATGAATTAAAAAGCTATATGCTTTTTAATTTAGGTTTTTAATTTAGTTTTTTAATTTAGGAGAGTAAAAATGAGTACAGAAGAAAAAGTAAAAAAAATTATATCTGAGCAGTTAGGTGTAGAAGAATCTCAAGTTACTAGTGATGCATCTTTTATTGATGATTTAGGTGCTGATTCTTTAGATAACGTTGAGTTAGTAATGGCTCTTGAAGAAGCTTTTGAAGTTGATATTCCAGATACAGCTGCTGAAAAAATAACAACAGTTCAACAAGCTGTTGATTATATTAACAGTCATGCTGAGCAGCAATAATAAAATTTAAGCTCTCCCGATTTCGGGAGAGGATTGAGCTTTTAATTTTAGAATAAATATAAGGGGATATATAAGTGAATGCTCGCCGAGTTGTTGTTACAGGGTTAGGAATGTTAACTCCTTTAGGAAATAATGTTAAAACAACCTGGGATGCTATTATTAATGGCAAAAGTGGTATTAATAATATTGAGCATTTTGATACAAGTGACTTTGCTTGTAAATTTGCAGGGACTTTAAAAAACTTTGAATCAGATCAATATTTATCAAAAAAAGAAGCTAAAAAATTTGACCCTTTTATTTTATATGCAGTTGCCGCAGCTCAAATGGCAATTGATGATGCTAAATTAGATTTAGAAAAAATAGATTTAAATAAGACAGGCGTATTAGTAGGATCAGGAATAGGTGGACTTTCTGTTATAGAAAAAAACTATAGTAAGTTATTAGAATCTGGCCCAAGAAAAGTTTCACCATTTTTTATTCCAGGAACTATTATTAATATGGCTCCAGGTTATATAGCCATAAAGCATGGATTTAAAGGACCTAATTGGAGTGCTGTTTCAGCATGTACAACAGGAAGCCATAATATAGGTGAAGCCGCAAGAGCCATTAAATTAGGTGATGCAGATATTATGCTTGCAGGCGGAGCTGAAAATGCCAGTACCCCATTAGCAGTAGCAGGATTTATTTCATCAAGAGCATTATCAACTAATAATGCAAACCCAGAAAAAGCCTCAAGACCTTGGGATAAAGATAGAGATGGGTTTGTTTTAAGTGATGGAGCAGGAGTTTTAGTTTTAGAAGAATATGAGCATGCAAAGAAAAGAGGTGCTCATATTTATGCTGAGCTTTCTGGTTATGGTCTTAGTTGTGATGCGTATCATATTACGGCTCCAGATGCACATGGTTCAGGATTTATTAAATGTATGTCCGATGCATTAAACCAATCAGGTTTTGCTACTGAAGATGTAGATTATATAAATGCTCATGCAACATCAACTCTATTAGGAGATATTCTTGAGAGTAACGCAATAAAAAGTGTTTTTAAAGATGATGCTTTTAAATTATCAATTAGTTCAACAAAGTCGATGACAGGCCATATGCTTGGCGCTACAGGGGCAGTTGAGGCAATGTTTTCAATTTTAGCTATGAATAATAATATTATTCCTCCAACCATTAATTTAGATAATCCAAGTGAAGGATGCGACTTAGATTATACTGCCAATACAGCTAAAGAAAAAAATGTAAAAGTTGTAATGTCTAATTCATTTGGTTTTGGTGGAACTAATGCTTCTTTAATTTTTAGCAAAATTTAGGTTACTTAGTTTTAGGGATATATTTATTATGGATAATACAAAGGTTTTTTATAGTAAATTTAGCTATGCGGTATTATTTTGTACTGCGATTTGCTTAATTGTATTCAGCTATTTTGGGGTGAAAGCATATCATGTTTTGCATAAACCTTTATTTTTATCATTAGTAAGTAGCCAGAATCAATTATCTAGTGTTAATAATAAATCAGAAAAAAAGCTTAATTTAACAGTAAGTAAAGGCGAAAATTTTAAAGATATAAAGCAGAAGTTGAATTTAAAAAATACTTTTTTAGATAATATTTTTTTGAGTCTTTATATTAAAGTTTCAAAAAAAGATAAAAATATGCAGGCTGGATATTATGAGTTTGATCATGATGTTAGTTTAAATGAAGTAATTGATAAAATTTCTAATGGTGATGTAAAGGTTAGTAGGTTCCAACTTGTTGAGGGTATTACCGTTGCTCAAATTTTGAATAATTTAAAAAAGTCAGAAGATCTTGTTTTAACTTTGCCTTATGATGAAAAAATAGATGCAAACAAATTAGCTAAATTATTAAAATTACCATACAGTTCATCTGAAGGCTTATTTTTTCCAGATACTTATTATTATAATCATGGTGAGACAGATAAAGATATTTTATTAAAAGCTTATAATAATATGCAACAAAAATTAAATGTTGCTTGGAATAACAAGGACTTAAAAGTATATAATAAATATAGCAAAAAATATTTACATAAACCATATGATGTTTTAAGGCTTGCAGCAATTGTTGAAAAAGAAGCAGCTGAAAAATCTGATAGGGAAAAAGTCGCCGGAGTTTTTTTATTAAGACTTAATAAAAATATGAGGCTTCAAGCTGATCCTACGGTTATATATAGTTTACAAGATAAGTTTACGGGCGATTTAAAAAAACACCATTTAAAATATGATTCACCTTATAATACCTATGTTAAAAAAGGTTTACCGCCAGCTCCAATTTCTTCTGTAAGTATTGAATCAATTAATGCTGTACTTAAACCTAATATAACTGGATATTTATATTTTGTTGCAAGTGGTAACGGTAAGACGCATCTTTTTTCTAAAAGCATAGAAAATCATAATTCCTTGGTTAAGCGTGTTTTACTTAAGTAGATTATTTTAAAAGAGGGCTCAAATGCAAGCAAAATTTATTGTAATAGAAGGTCTTGAAGGAGCCGGTAAATCAACAGCTATTCCATATATCTTTGAGATATTAAAAGCTAAAGGGATTAATGATGTTGTACATGTAAGAGAGCCTGGTGGCACAGAGGTTTCTGAGCAAATACGCAATATAGTTAAATATCAAGGTGATGAAAAAATTTACCCTGAAACAGAAGCTATGTTAATGTATGCATCTAGAATACAAGTAGTAAATAATATTATTAAGCCTGCTCTAGCTAATAATAAATGGGTTATTGCTGATAGACATGAATATTCTACCATTGCATATCAAGGTGCCGGTCGTGGTTTAGATTGTGATTTTTTAAACATGGTTAAACAAGAAACACTAGGTGATTTTAAGCATGATTTATGTATTTATCTAGATGTAGACCCAAAAATAGGTTTAACAAGAGCAAAGATAAGAGGAGAGCTAGATAGATTTGAAATTGAAAAATTAGAGTTTTTTGAAAAAATTAGAAATAAATATTTAGAGCTAGTTAATGCTGATAAAAAAGCAGTTATTATAAATGGTAATAATGATATAGAAGATGTAAAAGCTCAAATATTAAAGGTATTTAATAAATATATATTTGTAAATTAAAATAGTCTTGTAATTTTCTTTATACTAATTGTAATAATTATATTGAAGATGTAGAATTAAAAATATTAAATTATATCTGAATAATAACAATCTACTGTTTAATCCAATGCATAAAGCTCTCTCCTGGCAAACTAATTGTATTGATAATATTTTATCTTTATATAGATCACAAAAATTACACCATGGATTATTAATCTCAGGAGCTAAAGGCTCGGGAAAAATAACTTTACTAAATTATTTGGGAGATTATATCTTAAATAATAGTAAAAATTATAATCCAGACTTATTCTTGTGTAATGATCATTTAGGACAAGAAAATAAAAATATTCCTGTTGATACAGTCAGAGATATTATTAATTTTGTTTCAAAAACCGCTTTTTTAGGCAAAAATAAAGTTGTCATTATTCCTAATATTGAATATTTTAATACAGCTGCAGCTAATGCTTTTTTAAAAATATTAGAAGAGCCGCCAAAAAACGTTTATTTTCTTTTAAGTTGCGATAATTTAAAAAATATTTTGCCAACATTAAGAAGTCGGTGTTATAAAATTAAATCTCCTATGGCCGATTATAAACAGGCTATTGATTGGTTAATTGAAAATAATGTAGAGCAAAATAAAGCTATTGAGTTATTAAAAATAACTAATAACATGCCAATTTTGGCGTTAGATTATTATAATGATAAAGTTTATGATAATTTATATGTAAACTTAGTTTCAGGATTATTAAAATTAAATCGTTATAATTTAACTCTTGTGTCATCTGATATAGATAAAATTAAATATAGTTTTAGATTATTGTTGGAATTTTGGCATAAAATATTGCATCAAGTATTAATGTATAAATTAAATAGATCTCAAGACGTAAACAATGAATTATCTGATATAAAAAAATTAAATGATAAGTTAAATATAGATAAATTAAATTTAGCTATAGATAAAATCACCTTAAGTTATAAATATATGCATAAAAATATGCATTTGAATAAAAGAAGTTCAATAGAAGGAATATTATACGAATTATGCTAACAGATTCACATTGCCATTTAAATTTATTAGATTTAGCAGAGTATGATAATAATCTTGATAATGTAATGCTAGAAATTAAAAAAGCAGGTATTACTAAATTATTATGTGTTGCTGTAAACTTAGAAGATTTTCCTGAAATTTTAAAAATAAAAAAGAAATATAATTGGATTGATATTAGCGTTGGGGTTCATCCTAATGAAGATTATAATATGAATTTAAATGAAGAGTATGAAACTGTACTTAGGTTAGCCCAAGATAATTTAGATAATAATCTTGTTGCAATAGGTGAGACAGGTCTTGATTTTTTTAGAACTGATGAAAGTTTGGTTAATAAACAAAAAATTAGATTAGAAAATCATATAGAAATTGCTAAAACTGTAAATAGACCTTTAATTATTCATACCAGAGCAGTAAAAGATTTAACAGTTGATATTTTAAATCAGAATGCAGCTTATGATGTAGGTGGTGTTATGCATTGTTTTACTGAAAATTGGGAGATTGCTAAAAAAGCTTTAGATATAGATTTTTATATATCTTTTTCAGGAATAGTATCTTTTAAAAATGCAATAGAGCTTCAAGAAGTTGCTAAAAAAGTGCCGATAGATAAATTATTAATAGAGACTGACTCACCGTATCTTGCCCCGGTTCCTAAAAGAGGAAAACCTAATTATCCACATTATGTGCAATATGTTGCAGAAAAAATCGCAGAGCTTAGAAATATTTCATATGATGAAGTATTAAATATATCTTATAATAATTATATTAATTTATTTAATAAAAAATAATGAGATTATTATAAAATGCTTATATATAGGATATATGTAGGAAACTCGCTTAGAAATTATAATTATGTTATAGCTTGTGATAAGACTAAAGATGCGGCAATTATTGATCCTTTAGATGTAAATGCTTGTATAGATATAGCGAATAAAAATAATTTAAATATCACTAAAATTTTAAATACCCATGAACATTGGGATCATATTGAAGGTAATGATGAAGTAGTTAAATTAACAGGGGCTAAAATATATGCTCATTATAATTGCAAAGATAAAATTGATAATATCTATAAGACTTTAAAAGAAGGGGATATTATTAATATAGGTGAATCAATACAAATTACATGCTTAGATACACCAGGTCATACTTTTGGCCATATTTGTTTTCTTGCAAATTATAAAAATAAGATGGCTTTATTTTCAGGTGACACTTTGTTTAATGCAGGAGCCGGTAATTGTTACAGTGGAGATATGGAATTATTATATAAAAGTTTTACAGATAAGCTTGCTCATCTTTGTGATGATGTTTTAATTTATCCAGGTCATGATTACCTAGAAAATAATTTAAATTTTACTTTAAGTATTGAACCTAATAATACAGAAGCTAAAAAATTATTAGAAAAAATTAAGCAAGAAAAGCCGAATAATAGAGTGATAACAAGTTTATTTATAGAAAAACAAATTAATAGCTTTTTTAGATTAAATTCAGAAGAAATTAAACGAAATTTAGTTGAAAAATTTAAGACTAAATTTGAGAATTTATCTAAAGAGCAAGTTTTTTTTAAATTAAGAGAACTACGTAATAAATGGTAGAAATGTTTTATGAATAAAATTATAGAGAATTTTTTATTTGTTGATATAGAAGGTCAAAAATTAACAAAAGAAGATAAAGTGATACTTGAGCATCCATATGTTGTTGGAGTAATTTTGTTTTCAAGAAATTACAGTGACAATGAAAATGGTATTGAACAAATAACAAAGTTAATTAAAGATATTAAAAGTATAAAAAATAAAAATCTAAAGATTGCTGTTGATCATGAAGGAGGAGATGTTCAAAGATTTAAAGCTAATTTCACTCTCTTACCTAAAGCTGTTGATATAGAAGAGATACACAAACATAATAAAGAAAAAGGTTTAAAGCTAGCATATAGTGTAGGTAAAACAGCAGGTTATGAGCTATTTAATATAGGAGTTGATATTAATTTTGCCCCATCTATAGATCTTAGAGGAATTGATAATAAAATAGTTAAAACTAGATCTTTTGGCGATGATAAATATATTGTAACAAGGCTTGCAAGAGAATATATTAAAGGCTTATCTGAGTCTGGTGTTATGGCTGTTGTAAAACATTTTCCTGGGCATGGTTTTGTTGAGCATGATTCACATTTTGACTTGCCTATTGATAATAGAGAATTAGATATAATTGAACAAAATGATTTATTTATATATAAAGAAATATTTAAAATAATTCCAAGTAATCAATATGCTGTCATGAGTGCACATGTTTTATATCCTAAAATAGATAATGAATATCCTGCAAGTTTATCAACAATTTGGATGAATGATATTTTAAAGGGAAAAATGAATTTTGAGGGCCATATATTTAGTGACGATTTGAATATGCTCGCTTTAAATAATTTTGGCACTCCAGTAGAAAAAGTAAAGTTATCTTTAGAAGCAGGATGTGATTATATTTTGTATTGTAATAATCGAGAGGCTGTTTTAGATATATTAGATAATTTATAGTATTATATTAGTTTCAATAAATAAATTACTTTCAATTTACTAAGCTTAGTATCAATAAAGAAGGATATAAATTTTGATTAAATATAATAGTGAACATGTGGTTATCTTAACTCAGTGTGGATTTCTGATATTATTAGGGCTTATTGTTCATATAATAAAATCATTGACTATAAAAAAAGTTCTTAAAAAATTATCTGATAATAAAAATTTATTAAATCTAAAATCTTTTTTAATATCTGTAAATGGACCAGGATCACTTCTTATTTGGTTGTTTGTTTTTATTTTAATTATTAATGTTTTTAAAACTCATGATGTTAATGTATATTTACTGACAATTACTCCAATGATAGGGCAGTTAGTCGCTTTATTAGTTATAGTGATTTTTGTTTTAAAGTTCATCCCTAAATTAGAAAAAAATTATCATACTAAAAATAAAAAGAAGTTTGTAAAATTAGATAAAACTGCCACCACAGCTCTTGTGCAATTAACCAATGTTGTAATTATAATTGTATCTTGTTTAATTGCATTACAGACTTTAGGTTATAGTCTGACTGGATTGTTAGCTATTGGTGGTGCAAGTGGTATTATTGTTGGTTTGGCGGCAAAAGATACAATTGCGAATCTTTTTGGTGGAATAATGCTGCATATTGAAAGGCCTTTTGCTTTAGGCGATTCTATACTTTCTAATGATCATAAATCTATCCAAGGAACTGTTGAGCATATAGGTCTTAGAACGACTAGAATTATTACTCTTGAAAAAAGGCCATTATATATACCAAATTCATTATTTATGACTATTACAGTAGAAAACACCACTAGAATGAGTAATAGACGTATAAAAGAATTAGTTGGTGTAAGGTATGATGATATAGAAAAATTACCTGTTATTTGTAAAGAAATCAAAGAAGTGCTATTAAATCATGACGGAATAGATCAGAATTTAACTATATTAGTAAATGTTACAGAGTTTGCTGATTATGCGGTAAATATTTTAGTATTTGCTTTCACAAAATCTGGTAAGTACATTGATTTTGTTCAAATAAAAGAAGATATATTGATGGATATTACTAAAATAGTGAAAAGAAATGGGGCTGATTTTCCTTATCCAACAGTTACCAATTATATTTCTAATGCGGTTAAGATAGAACAGGTTTAGTGGTTATTTAAGAAATATGATTATAATTTTTAGTATTATTCTAGGTTTTTTCGCAAGTATCATTTCTGCGCTATTTGGAGGTGGATCAGGATTAATTCTTGTGCCTGGTATTTATTGGATTTTAGCTCATAGTAATCCTGTATATGATACTTATTTGATGCAAACAACCTTAGCAACCTGCTTTTTGTTGTCTGTTCCAATAGGTTTTATTTCGTCAATAAAGCAGTATCATTATGGAAACATTGAAAAAAAAACATTCATTAAATTTTTTCCATTTATTATTACAGGTGTTTTAATAGGTTTAGTAACTATTTTATTTATTAAAACATCAGTATTAAAAATATATTTTAGTATTATGGTTTTCTCTGTTGCGCTTTGGATGTATTTTAGAAAGCCTGATGATACATTGAATTATACAAATAAAATATTAAAACCTTTTTTAAGTAAATTAGTTGCTTTGTTGGTTGGTTTCATTTCAGTAACTATTGGTGTTTCGGTGTTTATTGTCCCGTTTTTTATAAAAATGGGGATAAATATTAAAAGAGCTATAGCAACATCAACAGTAGTAGTTTTTTTTAATTCAATTATGTCATCTATTATATTAGTGTTAATTGGGCTTAATTTAAATAATTTACCTGATGGTAATTATGGTTTAATCAATTTACCGATTTTTCTATCATGTTTTATCCCAACAATCTTGGGAAGTTATATTGGGACAAAATTAGCTCATGTCTTATCACAAGATAAATTAAAACTAATATTTATTATTATGATGATTACAGTGTCAATTATTATGATTATTCCAAGCTAGGAAGAATAGTTTAGTAGTTTAGCTTTAATTTGCTATAAATCCATCCAAAACATTTGAATATTTTACAATATTAGATTACTATATTCTGTTTAGTTTTATAGTATAGATTGTATTTTTTTAAGGTTTACCTATTTATGGCAAAGTATATTTTTATTACAGGCGGAGTTGTTTCATCATTAGGGAAAGGTATTACCTCTGCTTCTTTGGGAGCTATATTAGAGTCTAGAGGCCTAAAAGTATCGCTAATTAAACTTGATCCTTATATAAATATTGACCCAGGAACAATGAGCCCAACTCAACATGGTGAAGTTTTTGTTACACAAGATGGCGCTGAAACTGATTTGGATTTAGGGCATTATGAAAGATATGTAAGAACCAAGACTACTAAAAAAAGTAATTTTACTTCAGGTAGAGTTTATTTTGAAGTAATTAAAAAAGAGAGAAAAGGTGATTATCTTGGCGGAACTGTACAAGTTATACCTCATATTACGGATGAAATTAAAAAACGTGTTTTAGATAGCGGCGAAGACAATGATATTGTTTTGGTTGAAATAGGCGGTACGGTAGGTGATATAGAGTCATTGCCTTTCTTAGAAGCTATAAGACAATTAGGGCTAGAGCTTGGTCATGATAATGCTCTATTTTTACATGTCACGTTAATTCCATATTTAGCAACATCAGGTGAAATAAAAACTAAGCCAACACAACATGCAGTAAAAGAATTAAGATCTATTGGGATTCAGCCTGATATCTTAGTTTGTAGATCAACGCTGCCATTGCCAGATGAAGAAAAAAAGAAAATAGCATTATTTACTAATGTAGAAATAAAAGCCGTAATTTCAGCAATGGATGTCGATATAATTTACAAGCTGCCAAGAGAATTACATAAGCAAAATTTAGATGATATTGTTATAAATAAATTAAAATTAACAGCAAAAGCTGCTGATTTAACAGAATGGGATAAGGTTGTTAGTAAATATATTAAATCTAAAAATTCGGATAAGCATGTAGTAATCGGATTGGTTGGAAAATATATGGATTTAGCAGATTCTTATAAATCATTATTAGAATCTTTAAATCATGCTGGAATGCATACTGAAATAAAAGTAGAAATAAAATATATAGATAGTGAAAAATTAGAAAGTAAAGATTTAAAAGATCAATTAAAAGATATTGATGCATTATTGATACCAGGAGGATTTGGCACAAGAGGAATTACAGGAAAAATTCAAGCTATTAATTACGCGCGAATAAATAAAATTCCTTTTTTGGGTATTTGTCTTGGTATGCAACTTGCTGTGATTGAATATGCAAGAAATGTTGCTGATATAAAAAACGCAAGTAGTACAGAGTTTCTTTTAGATAAAGCTGTAAAAAAATTAACACATGATGATATAAATGAACAAATTGTACCTGTTATAGCGTTAATAACAGAATGGCAGGATAATACAGGCGTTAAAAAAGAGCGTAATCTTAATTCTGATTTAGGTGCAACAATGCGTCTTGGCAATCAAACTAGTGTATTGAAATCAGATTCTTTGGCTTATAATATTTATAAAGAATCTAAAGTTACAGAGCGTCATAGACATAGATATGAAGTAAATAATTGTTATAAAGAAGATTTAGAAAAATCAGGTTTAATTTTTTCAGGTGAATCCGATGGCGAAGGGTTGGTTGAAATTATAGAATTACCAAAAGAAATTCATCCTTGGTTTTTTGCCTGTCAGTTTCATCCAGAGTTTACTTCAAACCCAAGAGATGGGCATAAGTTATTTACTGCTTTTATTAAAGCTGCACAAGAAAATAAGAAAAAATAAAGTGAAGAAAAATTAGTATATTAAAAGGATTATTAGATGAATACTATAAAGAAAATAATAGCAAGAGAAGTTCTTGATTCACGAGGAATGCCAACAGTTGAAGCAGAAGTTATTTTAAATAATAATATTTCAGCAAGAGCAATTGTGCCATCAGGAGCATCTACTGGCTCATTAGAGGCTTTAGAATTAAGAGATGAAGATTCCCATAGATATAATGGCAAGGGAGTGCTTATTGCTGTATCAAAGATTAATAATATTATTAATAATAATTTAAAAGATTTTGATGTTACGCAGCAGGAAGAAATTGATAAAGTTTTATTAAATTTAGATGCAACTGAAAACAAATCTAATCTTGGAGCTAATGCTATTTTAGCAGTATCTTTAGCAATTGCTTGTGCTGCAGCCAAAAGTTTAAATCTTAATTTATATCATTATCTTTATAATTTATATTTTAATAAATCAGTAGATAATCAAGTCATAGATAATTCTTTAATTTTACCAAGACCGTTGATGAATATTATTAATGGCGGGGCTCATGCAGATAATAAACTTGATATTCAAGAATTTATGATAGTTCCTGTTGGTGGCAATAACTTTTCAGAAAATTTAAGATATGGAGTGGAAGTTTTTCAAGCTCTTAAATCAGAGTTAAAAAAAGCAGGTTTAAGTACTGCGGTTGGCGATGAAGGAGGATTTGCTCCTGATTTTAAAGCGAATTATGAAGCTTTAGATTTTATAATGGGAGCTATAGAAAAAGCAGGATTTACAATAGGTAAAGATATTTTATTAGCTTTAGATGTTGCAAGCTCAGAAATTTATGATAAAAAAACTAAGTCTTATAATTTATCATCAGAAAATAAAATATTATCGCAAGAAAAATTTGTAGATTATTTAGCTAATTTAACAAAAAAGTATCCTATTACTAGTATAGAAGACGGTATGGCAGAAGACGATTTTGCTGGGTGGGAGATGTTGACTAAAAAGTTAGGTGGGCAAATCCAATTAGTCGGCGATGACTTATTTGTTACAAATACTAAGCTGTTCCAAAAAGGTATTGATGATGGTTTGGCTAATGCTATATTAATTAAGCCAAATCAAATAGGAACTTTATCAGAGACTTTTGATGCAATTAAGCTTGCACAAAAAAATAATTATGGTGTTATTATTTCACATAGGTCAGGTGAGAGCGAAGATACTTTTATTGCTGATTTAGCTGTGGCAACTAATGCAGGTCAAATTAAAACTGGATCACTTTGTCGTTCTGATAGAGTTGCAAAATATAATCAATTATTAAGAATAGAAGAAAGTTTAAGCTGTTTTAAATAAAGATAAACTTTATTTTAAGCATAAGGATTTTTGATGTTTTTCAGAGTTTGAATTTTCTTCAGAATCATACTTAGACGCAGAATCAAAATATTTCTCCTCAGTATTATAAGCAGTTAATATTGGAGATAATAATAATGGTTCGTGTTTGAAATCATGAAGATAATTATGCTCAATTAATTTAGATGTTTTATAAGCAATATTTAAATTTAATTCTTGCTCTACAACATGTAATATTTCAGGAAAGTAGTCTATTAAATATTGAGTATTATATGGTTTAGGAGAGTTGACAATATCATAAAGAAGCTGCAGTTTTCTGTCATCAACATAATGAAAATATGTTAATATCGCTTCATTTATATTTACCCCAAGATCATTTATTTCAGCAAACATGTTACTAAAATTATTATTGATTAGATTTATAAATTCATGAGAAAAATAATCTATATTAACAGTTTTATCTTTTGATATTTTTCTTATTCTTTTGTTTAAGCTATCTATCTGTAATTGTGTTGTATTAATTTTTCTATTAAACTCAGTAAAATCAAGGTCACTTGGTTTTAATTTATTTATGGCTTGTAATTCATTGAGCTTGTTTGTAATAGATTGATTTAAGTTTTTAATGATATTTTTTTCTTCTTTTGTTTGAAAAAGTAGTTTTATATTATTTAATTTTAAGAAAGTGAAAGATTTAATTTTATCTAATGTTCCTAAATTAGAGTATTCAAAATTAACATTATGAAGTAATATGTTATTTAATTTATCATTAAGAGTATTATTTAGGTCTTCACTTGTTTGTGTGATTTTTGTTTTAGTTTCTTCTATGATTTTTGTAAAACTATCATCTTGTTCATTTTTTGTTTTTAATTGAATACGGTTTAGTATATTTAAAGACTCATTTAATTTTATAATAAAATCGGTATGTTGTATTTCTATTTTATTTTTTGATATTTCTTTGTGAATTTTTTTATGTTTTTTTTCATATTTAAAATAATCAATTATTTTTGCAGGAATATACATTAATAAGAAAATACCAGCATATAATGGGTTAACACCTGTATGATACATAAAATCTTTTGTAACAAAACTTAAGTTACCAGCATAATTTAAAGCTGCCAATATATGTGATGGCACCATAAATCCATAAATAGATAAAGTATTCGTTGTGAGACTTATTGTAGATGTAATATTTCCAATAATAAAATAAGTAGAGAGAATAAGTGGAGATTTTACCGAAAGTTGTTTCATTGTTACATCTTTATCATGTAGTAGTTCTTCAGTAAAAAATTCATGTGTATTAGCAACTTCTTGCAGAAGTAGAGCAGTTTGTTCCATTAAAATGTATTGAGAATCTTCTAATTCTAAATAATCACTAATTATTTCTTTTTCTAAAAGATTTTTTTTATTTTCTGGTTTATGAAGATGTCTATAGGTAAGATATGTGCCTACAGCAAAGAAAATCACAATAGCTGTTACTGGATTAAGTAACATGCTGCCAATCACACCAAGTGATAGTAATCCAACACCTAAAATAGTTAATAGCATGGTGTTTGTCACATTAGCTAAGAAATAATAAAATATAGACGAGCTAAATATGTCTATGGCTTTTATTGCTCTTTCTCTATATTTGATATATTTAATAATATTATTTTTTTCTTTATAACATGCGTTACAATTTAATTGAGTTTGTTCAAGCATTTCCTGTAGATGTTGAAACATGTTATTTTTGCTATTGATTTTATTTTTTGCAGCTAACTGGAATATTTCATCTAGAAGAGTTTTTAATCTTTTTCTTTTATTCGTTTCATCTTCATCTAAAATATCCGTTTGATATTTTAGTATTTTATTTTTTATATCTAATAGCAATTGATTTATTTTTTTGTTGTTTATATAGGTAGATTGATATTTATTTGTATAATCGTTAGTGTCTGAATCAGAGTCTGATAAATTAGGTAAAAGAGTACTATCATCATGATTTTTTTTCTGATCATGATCTAGATTATCTTGTTTTAATGCATCTTTTGGTTCTTTGTTAGATTTTTGATGCTGAGTAAAACAAATTGATTTTTTTATTATATACTCTTTTGTATAGTTCATATTTTATATTTAATACAATTACTTCTATCAGTTAAGAGTTAATTTATATTATCTTTATTAATAACTGATTAAAATATATAGCAATGTAGATAGTTTATAGCTTTGTATATGAGTATAATATATACTTTAAAATTTTAATGTGAATTGTTTTAATATTAAAGAGTCATAATTATGAAGATAATTTTATTAGGAGCTCCAGGAGTTGGTAAAGGTACACAAGGAGAGCTTTTGTGTCAAAAATTTAATATTCCTAAAATATCAACAGGAGACATGTTAAGGACTGCAATTAAAGATAAAACAGATTTAGGTCTTAAAGTACAAAGTATTATGGCTTCAGGACAATTAGTTTCTGATGAAATTATTATGGCATTAGTAAAGGAGCGTATTTCTATGCCTGATGCAGCTAATGGATATTTATTTGATGGATTCCCTAGAACTTTAGTTCAAGCTGATAGTATGAGAGAGAGTCAAATATTTTGTGATTACATTGTGCAGATTGATGTTGCTGATGCAGAAATAGTTGCAAGATTAACAGGAAGGTTCGTTCATCCAAATTCTGGGAGAGTATATCACACTATATATAATCCTCCCAAAGTATTGGGAAAAGATGATGTAACAGGAGAGCAATTAATTCAAAGAGAAGATGATCAAAAATCAACTGTTTTAGAAAGACTTAAAGTGTATAACAATCAAACGATGCCATTAATTGATTATTATTTAACTTGGAGCAAATCTTCTGATATAAATAAACCAAAATATATTAAAGTCAGCGGATCTGGTTCAGTTAAAGATGTTTATACTGATATAATAAATAAATTAACTTAATGCCTCGTTAAAGTCATTAAGTTCATTAATTGATAATAGATTTTTTAGTTGTTGATCTTTAATGACTTTAGTTATTTGATCTTTTATTGTACAAGTTCTTAAGTATAGATCATCTATTTCATCAAGATGCTCTATACGCTCTTCTTTTAGTAATTTTAGCTCAGTAATTAGCCGTTTCTTTTCTTGTACTTCATTGTTCATGGTACATGAAATAATCTCTTCTTTAGTATAATTAATTTGTAAATCTATATCTTTAAGAATATTTTCAAATTCTTTTAGTAATAAATCAAGGCCGTCCATATCTTCTAGAATAGACTTTTTAATTTTAGATTTATTCTCTTTTTTAGATTGTTCAAGAATATCAATTTTTAAATAATATAGTTGTTTTATAGCATGATATTTAATTGTAGACGTTATTTCTTTGATTTCATCTTTGGACCATTTTGTCATAGGAATGTTTCTATTTTCAAAATGAGGCTTTGTTTCCCAAATAACTTTTTTATTAGTGGTTATATTACTGTCAAAATTTAAGTTTTCTGTATTTATAGTAAATTCAGCTTGATTATCATCAGAATTATATTGTTCAGACATAACATTTATATTTGGATAAATAATTTTACTTTGATTTAATTTTTTGTCTTGTAACTTTAGGTTAATACCTAATTGCTTTAATAATTTTTCCGGATACTTTTTAGTTTCTATATTGAGAATATCTGATGAATGCTTATGTTGAGAATTTGCAATTTCATAGATGCTTTTTAATTCCATTTGTTTTTCATCTACTTTATTTTCTGTTGCTTGATTAATTAGTGATTTTAGTTCTCCTTTAGATATAGGATAGCTAAGTTGAATCATTTTAGGGAGATTTTCATGTAATTTTTCAACTAACATATTTGCTTTATATGAATTTGATATTTTGGCTATAACTTGAGGTGGATTAGGAGGATTATCCTCAGTTAAGATTAAAAACATGTTTTGATCTTTTATATTATTCAAATAGTTCGAATCGAATATTACGCTTAAATAGAAAGACATACCACATCCTGCTTCGTTAATTAAATAACTTGTTAATTGTATATATCATGAATTCACAATAGTAAAAATTAATGATTTAAATCAATAAGTTATATTGTTTATTTGTTAATGTAATTATTAACTATATGAAAGTAGACAATCAATGAGCACGAGGGTTCATTTTATTTTAAAGTTAATCAAAACTATATTGAGGCTTTTGAGAAAATTGTGATAAACATGACATTTTTTTCTTCCATGTGTTATATCCATAGATAGCAATAGGTAGATATATAATATGGGTTATGATATGAGCAGGAAGGTTCTTATAAGCAAATAAAGCAATAACGATTAAGTTATAAAAAGTCCATATAATCCAAGATTCTATATATTTTTTACAGGTAAACCAGTGAGCAATAATACCTAAGGTAACAACCATTGCATCTGATATAGGAACATCTGAGTCTGTTTTTAGTGATAATATTTTAAAAATGATGAAAAATGTTATTACAGATAAAGCAGATGAATTAATAAATATTGTTTTTGTTATATGAGAAATTTGAACTTCAGAATTATTAATGCTTTTTATATTTTTATTTGAGTACCAGGAGTATAGACCATATATACTTAAAGATAGAAAAATAATAGCAAGAAAAGAATCTGCGTAAATTTTTTTATGAAAATAAAGAAAAAAATTAATTATATTACATATGATAGATAACGGCCAGGTCCAAAAATTAGCTCTCGCGGCTAAAAGGGTACTGAATAAAGCAAGAATTGCTCCTAAAAAATCAGCTATATATATGTAATTAACATCTGGCATAACAAACAAATGCTTATTTATTTTAAAGATTATATATTACTTGATATTATATAAAAGTGCTAGACCTAATATTTAGTTTGACAACTATGTTTGTGCTTGGTATAGTGTGTCTCTATAAAAGTAAATATTTGATATTAAAAATAAAAGCAAAGATGTAACCAGAGAGATAAGAGCGTAATGGGTATATATTCAGTATCGAAAGAATCAATTAATACAAAAGTTAATGAAAACTTGAAGCTTCAATGGCAAAAAGATGAAGCTACGCTTAAATTATTTAAACAAAATATTGAGCATTATAACTTAAGAGTTAATTATATTCTTATCCATTTGATTGATGAATTATCTATTAAATTACAAGACAACAATATTGAGAATCGAGAACAGCTGCATTATTTAGATATATTAAAAAAAGACTTAGAAAATCCAGCTAAAAAATATTTGTCCTTAGGCTCTGATATATTAACAAAAATACAAGATACTACCGAGTGTAAACCTATTGTTGCATTATTAAATAATAGGAATAATTTTTGTTATATTTATGAAAAAGTACTCCATTATATAAAAGAAGGATCTAAGTCACCTGGTTCTATTACTTTTAATAATATTTACGCCGTTATTGTTGCTTATTCAAAAGTAACTGCAGCACAATCTATTTGGGATATGGTAAGTAACTATCCTCTTGCAATAAAAGATATTAGAGATTTTTTAAATAAAATTGAAGATCGTAGTAAATCTATGGCTGATTTTGTTTCAAAGAGCCCCAAACAGCATAGGTATTATGAAATTCTAAATGAAATGAATACTAAAATGCTTTGGTATGATATGTATAATGGCATGACTAAAATATATGGAGATATCTTTTCTAAAGAATATATTTCAGAAGTATTTGTAGATGGAACCGGGTTAAGTTCTTTTTTAAAAGAGCAATTAGATCAAGCTCCAGGTCTTTCCCGTCTTACGCAAAACAAAAATCAAGGTGCCTGGTTAGGTTATCAAGGTTCATTTTCAGAGCAAGAAATAAACAAATTTTTAAAAGAAATAATTCATAAAACAATAGATTCTAAAAAGTTATTTAATTTGGAATTAGCAGAAAAAGAATTTTTATTAAAAGTCATAGAATTAGTTGATTTAAATCCTGATATAAAAGTTGAATTATTTAGGCCTTATGTTGCAAAAATAGCAAAGGAAGATAATCTATACTCTGGTCTTGTTACTAGATATTTAGAAAACGAGTTAGGTTCTTTCATTGCATCAGTTAGAGAAAAAAGAATTGATCATTTGAAAGCCAGTATTATCGATAATTTAAGTAAAGGTGAACAATTAGTTTTTTTTATTCGTGGTTTTTATAAAACAGAGTTAGAATTTTTAGAAGATAAAATTCAAATTGTTTTAAATCAAACAGATCCTAAGTTGGTTGGTCTTGACTCTGATGACTATGCATATAATTATTTTCTGCAAGATAAAGCCCCATGGTTACCAAATCATGTGAATAATGCTAAATCAGTACTAATAACTAAAAGATTAGAAAGGCATCATGAATTGTTAGCTTTGAAAAACATGCTCAAAGATATTCGTAAGCATGCAAAAGATGAGATAATTAATTTAAAGTCAAATACTCAAGATAAAAAAGAATTAGCTACAAAATTACAAAATATAAAGGTAAAAATAACAAAAATAGAAGAATTATACAAAAAAGTTATTAAAAGAGAAAAAGATAGTTTAAATAATTTATATAAGGATGAATTAGAAGGGATACAGTATATTTTAAGTAAAGATTTAGCAAACTGCTCTGGTTTAGAGGTTGAAGTTTCTTTATGTGCAAATTTATTAAAAGATATAGAAAATAACAATCTTACATCTAATCAACTATGCAGATTAAAGTGTTCAAATACACTTGGTTTTTTTATTTCAGAATTAGAATTTAAAATGAATCAAGCAAAAGGATTAATTATTAGTGATCCAAATATAAATAAATTAAAAGCTATTCATAATTCTTTAAAAAATTTAAAAAGCTATTTAGATAATAATTTTGATGTTCGTGTAGCTCAAGAACTATATGATGATATTCCTTTAGAATCGTTACCATATGGGCGTTATATCCATGAGAAAAACCAGGAAAGAAGGAAGAAAAATTGGGAAGAGCAGGAAAGTAAATTATTTGAATCCTTGCAACAGCATTTTCAAAATCATACAGATTATTTGCTTAAAGTAGATAAGGCTATGTATTCAACTAATGCAACAACAGATAGCCTGAAATTAGCAACTGAAAAAGGCAGAAAAATATTATCTGAAATTAAAGATCAAGAAACAGTATCTATTGAAAGTATAAATAATGAAATTTCACATTTAGAAGGCGATAAATTACATTTGATGCTGATGTATAGTGCTGGGAAAATGCAATTATTTGCGAATAAACTCTTTGATGTGCTAAAGGTAGCAAAAGAAAATCCAGATGTTTCTGGAGCATCACAACCAATAGCATTCTTAGTTAAATATGGTCAACATAAATTAGTGAATAATCCTTTTGGAATGTTATATGATTTTTATCTTTCATATCAAATGGACAAATATAGTAAGTTTTTAACAGATTTTAGTAATCAAGAACCAAATGAATATCGAATTTATGAAATATTAAATTATCATTCATCAATTTCAGCCTTGAAAATTTTCAATCATAAGATGTCAAAAATTTATCCAGAAATTGCATCAAAAGAAGCTATTTTAAAATTATTAGCAGATGCTAATATAGGACAAATTGCTGTTGATTTAATTAAGCAAAATAATATTAAAGAGCTTTTAAATAGGCTAAACGTTATACCATTGTTTGGCATTATTGAGTCTAAAATTGTCGCACAAATAGTTGCTATTGCAAATGTTCCTTTGGAAGGAAAATATGGAGAAAAAACTGATCCTCAAAAAATGCAAGATTTCCTCTTAAAAATGATTGGAGATGAAATAGACAAAAGTAATATATTTAATCCTAATCATTTTAATGAAGAAAAAATTATTAACCATGTAATAGAGCTTCAAGATCTTGCCAAAAGGACTAATAAAATAGTTCCTAATGAAATTATAAAGCAAATATTAGGTAGATATAATCCTGATTATATTGATGCAAATAAAGATGAATATAATTTTTTTGATGAAGTTTTTGAAAATAGAATAATAGATGATATTGCGCTAAAAGATGAGTTTATTTATAAATTATCAGACATTAATAAAGTCGCAAGTTTATTAGATAATAAAAGAATCATTAAAATATTAAATGTACTAAATTCTAAAGATTTTAACTTCCAAAATATTGCAGATATTAGATTAAGAGATATTGATAATGATATACCAGGTGAAACTATTAGTGAAAAAAGAGAATATTTAATAAATTTACTGCAAAGAAGAGCAAATATTTTAATTACTAATACAAAAAACGCAAATCCTATTAATCCTGAAACTAGGGCTTTTAACTATTTTGCTCAAGAAAATATAGCGCTAATGTCTTTTCAGGACACTAATATTGTTTCAACAGATTTATCAAAAAGATTGAAAAAACATGTTGAGTTTATAGAATTTATTTCAGATATTAATGATATTTTAGAGAGCAATAATTCTAATTTATCAGATGCTCAATTAAAAGCATTAAATGATACTAAAAATAACCTAGAAAAATCAAAAGATTATTTTTTAGCTCAATCATTATTTGATGAATTTTTAGGGGTTAATCAAATTTTCGCAAAAATTGATGATACAGAGTTAAATGATTTAAAGCAAGAATCTATTGATATAGAAAGAGATCTTAACTCTTATATCAATGATAAAGGAGAAAATAATTTAAATTTAATTATAGATAAGATAGTATCGTTTGAGCAAAATCAGCGATTAAATCAAATTAAATTAAAGCATGAAATTAATTTTATTCAAAACTCTAAAATAAGCTCTATTTTATTATCGTTGGATGTTATATATACATATTTAAATAAATATAAAACTCTAGATGTAAATAAAGATACAACAAAAAATTTACATGAAATTTTAGATAACTCATCAACAATAGAAAAAAATGATTTTAAAATAATGTTTTCAAGTTATGAATCTTTTAAAGAGAAAGTTTATGATTTGTTTAAAAGTTTAGTAAAAGTCTTTAGCCCTATTTTTTATCAAGTATATAATTTTATTATAAATAAAATATTTATTCCTTTAATGGATTTCATTGTAAAAAAATTAAATTATCCCTTTGTTGTTGGTCATTATGATTCAACATCAGAAGGTCAAGCTTATTTAGAAAATAATGAGCATTTAGTTTTTATTGGAACTGAAGAAGATGATGATATTTTAGATATTAATGACTTTGATTATGAAGTTGCAGTACAAGATGAAAGTGCTGAGAGACCAAGTCAACAACAAAAGTTTTTATCATTATTTAAATCATTTAAGATTGGAGAATGTCATGATTCTATTTGTGGTAGAAAAGATTTGAGGGGCGATTTAAAGAAAGCAACAAACATTGTGTACTCAAAATGCCAAGAAGTTGCAAAAAAATATATGCCCACAAAGCGATAATGGTAACATATTGGATTTATGTTGATTGCTAAACAGAATATATTTAAGTTATTTTATAATAATCCCGCCACCAAGACATTGAGTACCTGAATAAAAAACCATGGATTGTCCAGGAGTTATTGCTCTTTGTGGATTTTTAAATTTAACTGTTGCGGAGTTTTCAGAGCTTAACATAACTTCGCACTCTTGATCATCTTGTCTATATCTAGTTTTAGCTTTACAAATAAAAGCATTATTAGTTAAATTAGGTAAATGATTATTAGTCCAAGTTAAGTTTTTTACTATAGATTCTGATTTAAATAGTTTTGGGTTGTTTGTACCTTGTACTGCTAACAGTGTATTGTCTTTTAGATTTTTTGCAGCAACAAACCATGGTAGTTCAGAATAACCTTTTAAACCTCCTAAGTTTAATCCTTGTCTTTGACCTATGGTATAATACATTAATCCATCATGTTTGCCGATAATATTATTATTTTGGTCTATTATATCTCCTGGGTTAGCTGGAATATATGTTTTTAAGAATTCTTTGAATTTTCTTTCACCGATAAAGCAAATTCCAGTACTATCTTTTTTGTCATGAGTGATTAAATTGAGTTTTTTTGCGATGTCTCTTACTTCTGGTTTTAAGATTTGGCCTATAGGAAATATTGCTTTAGACAGTTGTTTTTGACTTAAAGCATGTAAAAAATAAGTTTGATCTTTATTTTGATCAAGGCCTTTGTGAAGTTCAACTTGATTTGTAGTTGTATTATGTTTTATTTGAGCATAATGTCCTGTTGCAATATAATTAGCTCCTAAAGTTTCAGCGTAATCTAAAAAAGCTTTAAATTTAATTTCTTTATTGCATAATATATCAGGATTTGGTGTTCTACCGTTTTTATATTCAGTAAGAAAGTATTCAAAAACATTATCCCAATATTCAGCTGCAAAATTTATTTTATGTAATTTTATATCTAATAAATCACAAACTTTTTTAGCATCGTTATAGTCTGTTTGGGCAGTGCAATGCTCTGTGTCATCATCTTCTTCCCAATTTTTCATAAAAGCAGCTTCGACATTAATACCTTGATTTTTAAGTAAATAAGCCGTGACTGATGAGTCAACTCCGCCTGATATGCCTACTAAGACTTTACTATTTTGTGGAATTATTTTATTTTTTAACATATTTTAAATAATAAATTAAAGTTTAAGTTTTTAGTTCCTTACTGTACAATTTTACAATATTTATTGAACGACGGAGAGTGTAACATATGACTAATGAAAAATACAGGCACATAACTATTCCTGCTTTAGGGAATAAAATTACTGTTGATACTAATACAAACAGCTTATCTGTTCCAAATAATCCTATAATTCCATATATTACTGGAGATGGCATTGGGATTGACGTTACGCCTGTGATGATAAAAGTTATAGACGCAGCGGTTAGTAAAGCTTATAGCAATGAAAAAAAAATTGAATGGATGGAAGTATTTGCAGGAGAATTAGCTGCGGATAAATATGATAAAGATTGGTTACCTAAAGAGACTTTAGATGCTATATCTGAATATAAAGTTGCAATTAAAGGGCCATTAACTACACCTGTTGGCGGTGGTATGAGGTCTTTAAATGTTGCTATAAGACAAATACTAGATTTATATATTTGTTTAAGACCAGTTAGATATTACCAAGGAACACCAAGTCCAGTTAAAGAACCAGAAAAAACTAATATGGTTATTTTTAGAGAAAATTCTGAAGATATTTATGCCGGTATTGAGTGGGAAGCTGACAGTGCTGATGCAGTTAAATTGATCGATTTTTTAAAAACTAATATGGGTGTTGAAAAAATAAGATTTTCTAAGCATTGTGGCATAGGAATTAAGCCTATATCAAAAGAAGGAACATCTAGATTAGTTAGAGCTTCTATTCAGTATGCTATTGATAATGATCGTGATTCTGTAACGTTAGTCCATAAGGGCAATATAATGAAATATACAGAAGGCGCTTTTAAAAACTGGGGTTATGAAGTAGCTAAAGAAGAATTTGGGGCTAAAGAAATTGATGGCGGACCATGGTGTGAATTTAAAAATCCTAAAACAGGAAAAGCAATCATAGTAAAAGATGTTATTGCAGATGCTTTTTTACAGCAAATATTATTAAGACCTGCTGAATACAGTGTAATTGCTACTATGAATCTAAATGGTGATTATATTTCTGATGCACTAGCTGCAATGGTAGGTGGAATAGGAATTGCGCCAGGAGCTAATCTAGGCACTAATGTTGCGGTATTTGAAGCAACTCATGGAACTGCACCTAAGTATGCGGGACAAGATAAAGTAAATCCTGGTTCTTTAATATTATCAGCTGAAATGATGTTAAGACATTTAGGTTGGCTTGAAGCTGCTGATTTAGTTATAAAAGGAATGGAAGGAGCCATTAATCATAAAACAGTAACATATGATTTTGAAAGATTAATGTCTGATGCAACTTTGCTTTCTTGCTCAGCATTTGGCGATGCAATTATAGCAAATATGTAAAGTAGATATAAAAAAGCCCTGTTTAAACAGGGCTTTTTTTAATTCATTATGTAAATTAATATAGTTAAGCAGGCTCTTCTTCTGAAATCATCTCTACTGAAACTGATTCCTCTGTAGCTTGTTGCCCGAATAACTTAGTATCTAATGCATGTAATCCTTTAGGACCTTTATTTAACTCGAATTCAACAGGATCTCCTGCTTTTAGAGTTTTGTATCCGTCCATATGTATGGATGAGAAGTGTATAAATACATCTTCATTACTTCCGTCTAAGCTTAAAAAGCCATACCCTTTAGCGTTATTAAACCATTTTACCGTCCCAATTGCCATACGACCATCCTTTTATAAATTATAAAGTCCATTAAATAACAGCGGATAAATATCACTATTCATATTATATACGTTGTAAAATTATAAATCTAGATAAAATTTTCCTAATAGGTATGATATTTTTTATGAGATTTGTGAGTTTTAATAAATTTTATTTATAGCAAAAATAGTATTTAAATATAAATATAAATAAAGTATTTCTTTTATTGTACGAAAATTAAGTATGTAAAGATTATTAAGATTTACTTTAATAATTTATTTTTACCCAAAAAAATAATAATAAAGGGAGACCTACTTAGTGCTTAACAAAGAACTAGAGTTTACTTTAAACTTTGCTTTTAAAGAGGCTAGATTAAAATCTTATAAATTTATGACAGTTGAGTATTTACTTTTGGTGTTGTTAGATAACAGCTCGGCAAATGAAGTGCTTCATTCTTGTAATGTAAATATTGAAAGGCTAAGGCAGTCTTTAGATACTTTTATTAGGGAAACAGTGCCGATATTAAACACTAATAATTCTTTAGATCGAATTCAAGATACCCAGCCAACATTAGGGTTTCAACGAGTATTGCAAAGAGCGGTCTTTCATGTTCAATCTTCAGGTAAAACAGAAGTTAATGGCTCAAACCTGTTGGCTGCAATTTTTAGCGAGCAAGAAAGTCAGGCCGTATTGTTTTTAAAACAAGAAAATATTTCCAGATTAGATGTTATTAATTTTATTGCCCATGATAATGATGTCTCTTCTATAAATTTAGATAATAAATATAATTTTAACAAAATAGAAGGATTAAATTCAGAAGATGATACTCAAGAAGAGTTTACTGTTAATAATTTAATAAATTTATATACGGTTAATTTAAATGAAGAGGCAATACTAGGTAAAATAGATAGTTTGGTTGGAAGGGAGCATGAGTCTTTAAGGCTTGCTCAAATTTTATGTAGAAGAAAGAAAAATAATCCATTATTAGTTGGTGAGGCAGGTGTTGGTAAAACAGCAATAGTAGAGGGTCTTGCTAAATTAATTACTGAAGATAATGTTCCTGAACAATTGAAGAAAGCTAAGATTTATTCTTTAGATTTAGGGGCATTGGTAGCTGGAACAAAATATAGAGGAGATTTTGAAAAAAGATTTAAAGCTTTTTTGAAGCAGTTTACAAGGATTCCTCATGCTGTTTTATTTATAGATGAAATTCATACTATAATAGGCGCAGGAGCGGCATCTGGCGGAGTAATTGATGTTGCTAATTTATTGAAGCCTTATTTATCTAAATCTGAAATCAAATGTATTGGTTCAACAACTTTTAAAGAATATCAAAATATTTTTCAAAAAGATTATGCTTTATCAAGAAGATTTCAAAAGATAATGATTAAAGAACCTAATATTCTTGAGACTTGTGATATTTTAATGAGTCTTAAAAATGATTTTGAAAAATTTCATGGGGTTGAATTTACGGATGAAAGCTTAAAGACAGCAGCGAGTCTTGCTGATAAATATTTGCATGATAGATTTATGCCAGATAAAGCAATAGATATAGTTGATGAAACAGGAGCATACCAACAAATTTTACCTGAAGATAAGAGAAAAAAATTAATCACAAGTGATGACATTAAGGAAACTATATCAAGACTTGCTAATGTACCGCTTAATATAATTTCTAAAACAGAATCTGAGTTGTTAAGTGTTTTGAGTCGAAATTTGAGTATGTCTATTTATGGCCAGGCTCATGCCATAGAGCAAGTTGTATCTAGTGTTTTGTCATCAAAAGCTGGTCTTGGAAATAAAGACAAGCCTATTTGTTCATTTTTATTCTCAGGACCTACAGGTGTTGGTAAAACAGAGTTAACTAAACAATTGGCTCATGAGCTAGGTGTTGATTTAATTAGGTTTGATATGTCTGAATATATGGAGCGACATTCAGTATCAAAATTAATAGGAGCTCCCCCTGGATATGTAGGTTATGAAGGCGGTGGTCTTTTAACTGAAGAAGTATTAAAAAAACCTCATGCGGTATTATTATTAGATGAAATAGAAAAAGCAAATACTGATATTTATAATATTTTATTACAAATAATGGATTATGGTATGTTGACTGATTCTGTTGGGCGTAAAGTTGACTTTAAGCATATTATTTTAATTATGACAACAAATGTTGGAGCGCAAGAAGTATCAAGATCATCTTTTGGATTTAAATCTCAAGATCATAATACTGATGTAAAAAAAGCAATGGAGAGAGTTTTTGCTCCAGAATTTAGAAATAGGTTAGATTCTGTTGTGCAGTTTGATGCATTGGGACAAGAAGTTAAGTTAAATATAGTTGATAAGTTTATTACAGCATTAGAGTTACAATTAGCTGAAAAAAATATTGAATTCAAATGTAGTAAAAAAGCGAAGTTATTATTAGCTGATATTGGTTATGATGAACTTTTAGGAGCAAGACCTATGGAGCGAATTATTAGAGAAAGATTACATAAACCTATTTCTAATGAAATTTTATTTGGAAAATTAGCTAAAGGTGGAGTAGTTAATATTTCAACAGTATCAAGTGAGTTGTGTATTAGATTCAATGAGTCTCTTGAAAAGGCTAAATAAATAATATTCGATATTTTATGTATTAAACTATTGACTATAGGCTATCCAAAGGTTATTATTTCCCTCACAAGTTAAGTGACGGGGTATAGCGCAGTTTGGTAGCGCACCTGGTTTGGGACCAGGGGGTCGGGGGTTCGAATCCCTCTGCCCCGACCATTTACTTATTGCGCTCGTAGCTCATTAGGATAGAGCATCGGCCTTCTAAGCCGAGGGTAGCAGGTTCGAGTCCTGCCAGGCGCACCAGTTTTCATTGAAATGTATGGTGGGCGTAGCTCAGTTGGTAGAGCCCCGGATTGTGATTCCGGTCGTCGTGGGTTCAAGTCCCATCGTTCACCCCAGACTTTGCGAAAGTGGCGGAATTGGTAGACGCGCTGGGTTTAGATTCCAGTAGGTATTCCTGTGAGAGTTCGAGTCTCTCCTTTCGCACCATTATTTTAAATACAGGGTGTTATGAGGTTATAGTTGATGCAAGTAGCAATAGACAATATTTCGGAGTTAGAGAAAAAAGTTAATATAGTTTTATCAACCAAAGAAATAGATGAAGCTTTTGATAAGAAAATAGATGAATTGTCTATGCAAGCTCATTTAGAAGGTTTTCGCCAAGGCAAAAAACGCCCTAATAAAAACGTGAGAAAAAGAGCCCTACAGTTAAGGTATGGTAACAGCATTAGGGAAGAAGTGCTTCAAGAACTAATGGAAAAATCTTTTCAAGATACGGTCACAGATAATAAATTTAAGATTATTGGCTCTCCGGATTTAGATGTTAAGCAAAAAGAAAAAGATAAAGATGTCGAGTACAGCGTATCTTTTGAAATCATGCCAGAAATCAAATTAGATGACATTAATAAAGAAAATTTTACAATAGAGAAGAAATCAGTAGTAGTTTCAGATAGCGATGTGAAGTTTGCTATTGAGAAAGTATTAACAGATTCAGGAAAGTTTGAAGAACAAGAAGATAAAATAGAAGACAATTTCATTGTTGAAGCTGAAATTAGCTATGAAGTAAATTTAGGAAAGAAAAAATCTGATTCAGAAGAAAATACAGATGAAGATAATATTAAAAAATATTCAGAAGAAATGAAGTTTGATTTAACTGATAAAGATTTAGGTGATTACTTATTTGACCCTAAAAAATTATTGGTAGGCAAAAAATCTGGCGATGAAGTATCTGCTGAATTTACTTACCCTAAAGATTATTTTTCAAATGAATTAGCTAACAAAAAAGCTAGTGTTCAAATAAAAATTAAAAAAACAGGTAAAATTATTCCTGCAAAATTAGATAAAGAATTTTATGCTAAATTTGGAATTAATAATGAAGAAGAGCAGACTGAAGAGTTTTTAAATAAAAAAATTAAAGAAACTTTAGAGAAAGAAGCTGAAAAAATAGTAAAAAATAAATTGTACGCAGACTTATCAGAAGAGCTAAGTAAGAAATATGATTTTTCTGTGCCTAATGTGATTTATGATGGTGAATTAGGTAGAATTAAACAGGCAAGATCATCTTACTGTAATGTTTTTAAAAATAATGATGATCATGTGAATATTACCGATGATAAAGCTGAGTCTGAGGCAAAAAAAGCTTCTAGATTAACAGTGGTTATTTCTAGATTTGCTGAAGACAATGGCTTAACTTATTCTGAAGACAATAAGAAAAATTTAGATAAAAAAATACAGGCTAAATTACATGGTTTAGTTGATGTAAATGAAATGATGTATTATTCTCAAGTTTCTGAAAAAGGTTTTGAGAATTATATGAATTCTCTTAAAGATTTAGCTTATAACCATATTGTTTTAGACGAATTAATAAATAAAGTTAATTTAGTTGAAAAACAAGTAAGTTACAAAGATCTTATAGAAAAAGATTAATTCATAAATTAGTCTATATTTATAATAAACGTTCTTTAAAAAACAGCACATACTTTAATTTTTATTCAGTTAATTAAAGTATGTGCTGTTTTTTTTTATGCATGATATTTGCAAATATATAGAAGTATAATGTAAAATAATTGTAAGTATATGGTATTTCATATTAACTTTTGAAAGGATTATTTCCAATGCAAGATTTACGAAATCATTTAGCAATACAGTCTACTTTAGTTCCTATGGTTGTTGAACAAACAGCAAGAGGGGAGCGTTCTTATGATATTTACTCTAGACTTTTAAAAGAAAGGGTTATTTTTTTAGTTGGTCAAGTTGAGGATCACATGGCTAATTTAGTTGTAGCTCAACTTTTATTTTTAGAAGCAGAAAATCCAGATAAAGACATACAATTATATATAAATTCTCCGGGTGGGTCTGTAACTGCAGGTTTATCCATATATGATACTATGCAATTTATTAAACCAGATGTCTCTACTTTTTGTATTGGTCAAGCAGCAAGCATGGGAGCTTTGTTGTTAACAGCAGGAGCTGCTGGCAAAAGACATGCTTTGCCTAACTCAAGAGTGATGATTCATCAGCCGTTAGGTGGTTTTCAGGGGCAGGCTTCTGATATTGCTATCCATGCTAAAGAAATTATGGATATAAAAGCTAAATTAAATAATATAATGTCGCATCATACAGGTCAGCCAATTGATAGAATTAGTATTGATACTGATAGAGATAATTTTATGAGCGCGAAGCAATCTAAGGATTATGGTTTAATTGATTCAGTGTATGAAACAAGGGAAACCGAAGTAAAATAATTAAAAGGTATTTGTTTAAAATAAAATCTGGAGCTTATTATAATGGGTGATGATAATAACACTCGTCAAGACAATAAATTACTATATTGCTCTTTTTGTGGAAAAAGTCAGCATGAAGTTAAAAAACTAATTGCAGGCCCTTCTGTTTTCATTTGTGATGAATGTGTTGACTTGTGCAATGATATAATTCGAGAAGAATTATTAGATGAGACTGTTGAGCATGAGAAGAAGAAACTTCCATCTCCTGAAGAGATAAAAAACATTCTTGATGAATATGTAATAGGTCAACAGCAAGCCAAAAAAGTATTATCTGTTGCTGTTTATAATCATTATAAAAGACTTTATTCAAGTCAAGACACTACAGAAGTTGAAATCGGCAAAAGTAATATTTTAGTTATAGGGCCAACAGGTAGTGGTAAGACTTTACTTGCAGAAACTTTAGCAAGGTTATTAAATGTACCTTTTGCTATTGCTGATGCAACTACTTTAACAGAAGCAGGATATGTTGGTGAAGATGTTGAAAATATTATTCAAAAATTATTACAGAAATGTGATTATGATGTGGAAAAAGCACAAACAGGTATTGTGTATATTGATGAGATAGACAAAATTTCACGTAAATCAGATAATCCTTCTATTACAAGAGATGTATCTGGTGAAGGTGTTCAACAAGCTTTATTGAAATTAATCGAGGGTACTATCGCATCTGTTCCTCCTCAGGGTGGGCGTAAGCATCCGCAGCAAGAGTTTTTACAAGTAGACACATCGAAGATACTATTTGTTTGTGGAGGAGCCTTTTCTGGTTTGGATAAAGTTATTCGTAATAGGGTTGAAAAAGGCGGCATTGGTTTTTCTGCTGATGTTCATAGTAAAGATGATAAAAAATCTTTATCAGATGTAATTAAAGGCGTTCAACCTGAAGATTTAATCCATTATGGTTTAATTCCTGAATTTGTTGGTAGATTGCCGGTTATTGCAACTTTAGAAGAATTAGAAAAAGATGCGTTAATTAAAATTCTAAGTGAGCCAAAAAACTCTTTGATTAAGCAATATTCTAGATTATTTGAACTAGATAATGTTGAGATTGAGTTTAAACCAGAAGCTTTAGTCTCTATTGCAGAAAGAGCAATTAAACGCAAAGTTGGGGCTAGAGGATTAAGATCTATTTTAGAGACATTTTTAGTTGATATAATGTATAAAGTACCTTCTTTGAAAGATGTTAGCAAAGTCGTTATTGATGAGACAGTTGTTTCTGGAGAATCTGAGCCTTTGATTATTTATTCTAATACGGCTAGTTTAGAAGATAAAAAATCTAAAAAGAAAAAAAGCAAAGAAGCGAAAGAAACTAAAACTTTAAAAGATTCTGATAGTAAAGAAAAAGCTATAGCTGGAAAAGAAGACTAATTCTTTTTAGTTTTTTGTAATTTACTTTTTATAAAAAATTATTTAGGTATTTTATATAATGCCTAAATAATTTTTTTTGTTTATATAATAATTTTTAATAAATCATTATTATTTTCTACTTACTCCTTGAAAAAAACATTATTTACCCTCATGTTATTATTTATAGGTTTTAAATTTTTTTAAAATTAAAATTGCAAAGAGAGGATATTTAATGGATCACGATAAATCTAAAGAAAATAACAAAAATAATCAAATTGATGAAACAGGAACTTTAGAGTTTATACCAGTATTGCCTTTGCGTGATGTAGTTGTTTATCCCCATATGGTTATTCCTTTATTTGTTGGTAGAACTTCTTCCATAAAAGCTTTAGAGTTAGCTATGGAAAATAATAAAGAAGTTTTTTTGGTTACTCAAAAAGACGGTGATATTGAGATTCCAGAAATTAAAGATTTGTATCAGCTTGGGACTGTTGCTAAAATTTTACAATTATTAAAGCTACCTGATAACACAGTTAAAGTGTTAGTTGAAGGCTATCAAAGAGCCCATGTTTCAAAATATGAGTTACAAATAAAAAATAATTGTTTTGTTGCTTACTTAGATGACGTTGCTCTTGATGAAGATAAAATGTGTTCTCAAGAATTTGATATATTACAACGTACTATCATTTCAGATTTTGAAGGGTATATAAAATATAATAAAAAGATACCAGAAGAAATTTTAAAAACAGTAAAAGAAATAGACGATGTAGGTCGATTAATTGACACATTAGCAGCACATTTACCAGTCAAAATTTCTGATAAACAAAAATTATTAGAGTTATATGATATTCATGAAAGAGCAGAATATTTGTTATCTTTAATGGCAGCAGAAATAGATATATTTAATGTAGAGAAACGCATCAAAGGGCGTGTTAAAACTCAAATGGAAAAGTCTCAAAAAGAATATTATCTTAAAGAGCAAATTCAAGCATTACAAAAAGAATTAGGCGATTTAGATGATCAAGGAGATGAGCTTGAACAATTATTCAAAAAAGTAACTTCATCAGGAATGCCTAAAGAAGCATTGGAAAAAGCTCAGTGTGAATTAAATAAATTAAGAATGATGTCACCTATGGCTGCAGAGGCGACTGTATCTAGAAATTACATTGATTGGATGCTTCAAGTTCCTTGGAAGAAAACTTCAAAAACAGTTAAAGATTTATCATATGCTGAAGATATTTTAGAAGCTGAACATTATGGTCTTGAAAAAGTTAAAGAACGAATATTAGAATATCTTGCTGTTCAGCAACGAGTAAAAAAACAAAAAGGCACTATTTTATGTTTAGTTGGCCCTCCTGGTGTTGGTAAGACTTCATTAGGTCAGTCTATTGCAAATGCAACGAATAGAAAATTTATTCGTATGGCTTTAGGTGGTGTTAGAGATGAAGCTGAAATAAGGGGACATAGAAAGACTTATATTGGTTCAATGCCAGGTAAAATTATACAAAAGCTATCAAAAGTAAAAGTTAAGAATCCGTTGTTCTTATTAGACGAGATAGATAAAATGTCTGCAGATTTTCGAGGTGATCCTGCATCTGCTTTATTAGAGGTTTTAGACCCTGAGCAAAATAATACTTTTAATGATCATTATTTAGAAGTTGATTATGATTTATCTGATGTTATGTTTATTGCAACATCAAATTCGATGAATATACCTGTGCCATTATTGGATCGTATGGAAGTAATTAGAATAGCGGGTTACATGGAAGATGAAAAATTAAACATAGCAAAAAAATATCTAATTCCAAGTCAAATAAAGAATAATGGTTTGTCAGATTCAGAAATAGAATTTAATGATGAGGCAGTGTTAGACATAATTAGATATTATACCAAAGAGGCTGGTGTTAGAAGCTTAGATAGAACTATGTCTAAAATTTGTAGAAAAGTTGTTAAAGAAATTTTATTGGGCAATAAATCACAAGAAAATAAAAAAATTAAAATAACATCAGAAGTTTTAGAGCATTATTTAGGAGTCAAAATTTTTTCTTATGGAGTCATTGAAGAGATAAATGAACTTGGCAAAGTAAATGGCTTAGCGTGGACAGAAGTTGGTGGTGAGTTATTAACTATTGAAGCATCAATAATGCCCGGTAGTGGTAAAACTGCTTTTACAGGTCATTTAGGTGATGTCATGAAAGAATCTATTCAAACAGCTGTTTCTGTGATAAGAAGTAGATCTGGTACGTTAAAAATTCCAGAAAATTTTTATGATAAGCTTGATATTCATATTCATGTTCCAGAAGGAGCAACTCCTAAAGATGGACCTAGTGCCGGCATAGGTATGTGTACAGCATTAGTTTCAGCATTAACAGGTATTCATATTAAATCCGATATTGCTATGACAGGAGAAATTACGTTACTAGGAAAGGTATTAGCCATTGGTGGTCTTAAAGAGAAGTTATTAGCAGCTCATAGAGGTAATGTTAAAACTGTTATTATTCCATATGAGAATGAAAAAGACTTAAAAGAAATGCCGGATAAAATTAAAGATAACTTGACTATTATACCAGTTAAATGGATAGATGAAGTTTTAGATATAGCTTTAGTAGATAAAATAAGTAAAACAAAAAATAAATATACGCCAAGATCTGCTGCTGAAATTATTAGTGCAGATGTTAATAAAAATAAAAAAAATAAGTCAGAAGATAATATTTCTAGACATTAAAAAATTTAAAAAAAAAAGATAAAAAAATTTAAAAAAAAGATTGCAATCAAATATAACAAGAAGTACAATACTCTTCGTTGTTTAACAAAACGCAAGACCGGGTGTTTAGCTCAGTTGGGAGAGCGTCGCCCTTACAAGGCGAATGTCGGGGGTTCGAGCCCCTCAACACCCACCAAGTTTAGGAGTGGTAGTTCAGTTTGGTTAGAATACCGGCCTGTCACGCCGGGGGTCGCGGGTTCGAGCCCCGTCCACTCCGCCAAATTCATATCTAAAGGACCTTTTTAATAACAAAAAGAAGACAATGATGTTAGAAAAATTTCGGAAAATTTCACATGGATGGTTGGCTTGGGTTATCTTTGGTGTAATCGCCGTGGTTTTCGCCTTATTTGGTATTGAAGGTCTTAGAATGGGATCTGGATCATCTGATACTGTGACAATAGGTGGCGAAACAATTTCAAAATCTTTAATTCGAAGCATGGAAAAATATTTTCCTAAATTTAATGCAGAAAGAGCATTTGAAATTAGTTCTAAATTAGATTCTTTAGGTTTTTTTGTTACAGAAGATCAAATTAACGATGCAATCGTAAGACTTCCAGTATTTCAAAATAATGGTGATTTCTCCGTAGATCTATATAAGCAAGTTATGGGTATCGATCCTAATTATTTATACGGACTACGAAAAATAGTGTCAATTGAGTTAAAAAAACAACAATTGGCTGATTTATTTTTAACCTCTTCCGAATTATCATCATCAAGTATAAATAAAGCATATGAGTTATTTAATGAGTCTCGTAATGCTCAAGTATTAAATATACCTTATGGGCACTTTATAACAAAAGTAAAAGTTTCAGATGAAGAGATAAAAAATTATTATGAAAAAAATAAAGCCACTTTTATCGAACCTGAGAAAATAAAATTAGAATATGTTTTATTTGATAAAAAAGATTTAGTAAAAAACATTCAAATTACAAATATTGAATTATTAAATTATTACGAACAAAATAAAAGCCAATATAGTGAGCCAGAAAGGCGTGAAGTTGCTCAGATAGTATTAAGTAGTGATAATCAAAAAGACTTAAGTATAATTGAAAAAGCTTTAGCAAAAAATTCCAATGATTTTTCTGATTTAGCGAAAAAATATTCTAATGGAATTAATGCGCAAAAAGGCGGAAATATAGGATATTTTCAACAAAATGATATGGAAGATAAGGCGTTAAATGATGCTATATTTTCTATCACAAAAAAAGGAAGTATTAGTAAGCCTGTAATTTCAGATCACAAAATTTATATTTTTAAATTATTATCAATTAAACCTTTAGTTGTTAAACCATTTTCTGACGTAAAACAAGATATACAATCAGCTTTGAATAAAGAATATGTAAACAATAAATTTATTGAAAGACGTGATGAGATAGCTAATAAAATTTATGAAATTCCAGATTCATTGAATGAAGCTGCTAAAGAATATCAGTTACCTATTTTTACAACTGAATGGCTATCAAAAAATAATTTTGATATAAAAGGAAGCAATAAAACTGTATTTCAGCAAAATATAGGTGTTATATTAAAGTCTGCATTTAGTGAAGATGTTTTACAAAATGGTAATAATAGCGAATTATTAGAGTTATCAAATGATAAAATTATGGCTTTAAGAGTTTTGCAGCATCAAGAATCAAAACAATTAGATTTAATTTCTGTTAAAAGTATTATTTCTGAAGAATTAAAATCATTAAAAGCTAAGAATGAAGCTAAAAATTTTGGATTAAATTTAGATAAAGAGATTAACTCTGGTAAATCATCAATAAAAAGCATAGCCAATGCAAATAAAGATTTTAGATATAAGTTATATAATGATTTAAAGTGGTTTAATTTAGCTTACGAAAATGATTCAAAAATACCTGCAAGTTTAATTGATAAAGTGTTTTCTATGTCTAAACCAAAGTTAGGTTCAAATATTCAAGCAACTTCAGTATTTCAAGATGAAAATGGAGATGTTTTTCTAGTAGTTTTAGATAAAGTAACTCTTGCGAATCCAAATGAAGCAACTAAAAAGCAGTTAGAAGATATAAAAGTATTATTAACTCAATCAAAATATATGATTGATAATAGTATTTTCTGGAACAGTATTAATAATTAACACAAGTGTGGTAGTTACAAATAATATTGATATAAAGCCCATATTATTAAATAAAAATATTATATTGTCTTTAATACCTGAAGCATTTACTAAAGATATTTATATCAAAAATTTTGATTTAATAGATTCAACTAATTTAAGACTAAAAAAAAAAATAACCTCTAAAACCTTTCTCGAATCAAATAATCTATGTTCTGATTTTATTTTATACACAGCTGAGCATCAAACAAATGGTAAAGGTCGTGGTATAAATAAACATTGGGAGTCACCTTATGGTGAAAATTTATATATTTCATTTGCTTGGAAACTTACGTCAAAATATCTTAAAAGTATATCAACTCTAAGTATTAAAATATCACAAGTAATTATTGAGTTATTAACAGAATATCATATAAAAAATATTCAATTTAAATGGCCTAATGATATTTTTGTAAATGGTAAAAAAATAGCCGGAATATTGATAGAGATTATTAAAATTACTAATGATGATTATGCAGTAATTTGTGGTATAGGATTAAATGTAAATATGGACTATAAAGCTACACTAAATAATACTTCTATGAAAAATGAGATTACTAGTTTTAAGCTTAATGATTGTTCATCTCAAGTTTATTTAGATAGAAATAAAGTTTTAGCTAAATTATTAATAAAGCTTATGGATATCTGTTCTCACCATAATTATTCAATAGATTTTACAATGTTAAAAGAATATAATATTTTAAATTATAATAAAGCTATAAATAAGCCTATAAAGTTAGTGATAAACAATAAAGAATTTGAGGCTCAGTACCTTGAAATTAGAAATAATGGTTCTTTAAAGGTGCTAATTGATGATAAGGTGAAAGATATTTATTCTGTTGATAAGCTAATTTTGTGAGGAAATAGTGATTTTATTTGTTGATATAGGTAATACAAGAATTAAGTGGGCTCAATGTATTAATAATGAGTTAGAAATATATGAAGGCTTTAGTTATAATCACAACAAGAATAAACTATCAAAGATATTAAAAGATAATTGGAATGAGTTTGATACACCAGATAGAGTTTTTGTTTCAAATGTAGCTAGTAACAACATGGGGGCAATTATTTCTAATTATTGTTGGAATAATTGGGAATGTAATGTTGAATTCTTAAGCACTCAAAAAAATGCTCTTGGACTTACTTGTGGATATGATCAGTTTAACAAGTTAGGTATTGATAGATGGTTATCTATGCTTGGTGCTTGGAATTTGCATAAGGAAAATAATCTAGCAACAGGTTTTTGTGTGATTGATTGTGGTACTTTTGTCACTGTTGATGCTGTAGACGTTGATGGTAAGCATCTAGGAGGACTATTATCTCCAGGTCTTGGAATACTGCAATGTGTTTCTGCCGATCATTTATCTTTAAGATCAGATAAGTTTACTGATTGCAGTTGGGATCAAAAAAAAGGGTTGCTTGCAACAAATACTGAATCAGCTGTTTTTGCAGGATCTTATTATACCGTCATTTCTTTTATAGAAAATATTATTGCAGAGCTTAATAATGAAATGAAAGATTGTGCTATTTATTTCACTGGCGGTGATGCAGATGCATTTAATCATTTGTTAAGTGAAGAAGTAATTTATCATCCTAATTTAGTTTTTGAGGGAATGCTTGCATTAGTTAAATAAAAATAAAAAAAAACATAAAAAAGTATTGCATTATAAAAATCCTTATAATATAATGACTTCAGTTTGCTGGTGTAGCTCAGTCGGTAGAGCAGCTGATTTGTAATCAGCCGGTCGGCGGTTCGATTCCGTTCACCAGCTCCAAAATTCTTCTACCAAATCAATAAGTTGTAATAGCTTAGTCTTATATTTAATAACATTTACTTCTGTTCGGGTACACTTTGGGGTACATTTAAAATAAATTGAACATAGGATAAAATCTATCTAAGTTTAATTTTAGAGTTTTATATTTCTATAAATCAGGAATATTAACATTTGTGATATCACTGATAAGTCCTTTAATATCATTAGTATTTTGAACTATTTTATCAATATATTTTTCTCTATCATCCCATTTTTTTGTCATGTATTTTTTTTCATTTTCTAAATCTTCTTTTAATTTTTTAAATTCATTTGAAATTACCGCTACTATTTCTTGAATTTTTTTATCTGTTAATAAATTATATAAGTGCTCTTGTTTATTAGTTTTATCTTCAGATAAGATAGCTTCTTTGTATTGATTTATTATATTAAGTCTAAGTATGGTGGCTAATATTTGAAAGTCATTATAATGGCAAATCCATATCCCATCTTGCATTCTTGTTTGTTGATTATAATCTTTTGTTATAAGTACTCCGATATCTGCACTTTTGACTTTCATATCTTCAGTTAGTTTAGTAAGCCATTTACTTTCAAATTTTTCTGCATTTTTACTTTCATAGTATATTTTGCCGAAAAATACTTTTTCTTTTGTATATATTGATTGAAGTATATCAGCACCCCTTTGCCCAGGTTTTATTTTTTCAATTTCATCATTTTTGAAATTGTCCTTTAACCATTCAAATATTTTAAGCTCTTGAGCATTCCCGCTAATTTTGCTTGTTGTTTGTTCGGCAGTAGTCAGAGCTTTTTTTAATTCAGAGCTTATTTTATTTAAGGTTTCTTTCTTTGCTTGAATTTCTATAGCATGTTCACTATTTAATTTATTTCTCAGTTCTGTAAGCTGACGCTCACATTCTGCATGCTGAAATGATATTTGCTCATCTAATTTTCTTTTAAGTTCTTCATTTTCAGCCTTGTAACCATTCGCTTCCTTAATTAATTCAGATTTTTCTTGTACTTCTTTTTGTAAAATTTTTATTTGTAAAGAAGTTTCCTCTTCGGCTTGCTGTTTTAGCTCATCATAATATCTTAGTTTTATTGTATCTAAGTTAATGGTTATAGTTGTATTGCATTTAGGGCAATTTATAGAATCAGTCATAACATTTTTATTAAATTACTAAATACTTATTTTCATATGACCATATTAAGATAGTTAAGTTTAATGTATTTAATAATATATGTAATATCACTATGTTATGTAGGGAAATATAGATTTATATAGAATAAGTTATGCTTTAAATAAATTTATTATATGTATACTTTCTTCAATATTGTCTTTTATAGATTTCTTAAATTCTTTTATTGCTGTTGTTGAGTAACCATGCTTGTAAGCATTCAAATTCCCTTTTTGAGCACCTGACCCTTTAGCACCACCATGCATTCTACAACGTCTTTTTCCTTTAACTGCTGGAGCTAGACAATGAGCTCCATTATTACGCTTAGTTTTTGCCCCGCACCTTGGAGCTTTATTAAAAGCATAAGATTTTTTCTCGGTGCAAGAGCTTGAATTCATTTTTTTGATCCCTTAGGTGAGGTTGGGTCAATATTAGCAAAGAAAGCTTGGCTTTCATCATTTAGCTCAATATTTTTTACAATAACTTTTTGTTCTGTACCACCTTGCAATTTACTAAGAAGAGATGCTTGCTGAACGAATGTGTTAGCAAGTTTTATAGATGTATTGGTGAAGTATTGCTTTGTACTTATATCGTTAGTAGCATTTGCTAGGCACATTGAGGTTTGTTGTAGTTGATGTATAGAAAGCATTTGTGCCGCTAGCATTTCCTGAATGCCATTTTTGTCATTCAAGGCCTCTAAGCCTAGCTTGCTTTCTATTTCTGCATTATCAATATCATTTTTATTATTTAAATTAACAGAGCATGATAAAGCATTTAATTTCATTATTCTTTTGGTAAATAAGTCTCGATTTGTCTTATTTGAAGTTGGTTTTAAATTTTCTATATTTTTATGGTTGCTTAATTCTTTATTCATAAAATTATCCTTAAAAAAAAGTTTGTTTTAGAGCGTCACTATAATCACTTTTATCACTACTAATCTATTCTTCCGCTAGCTTTGCTATAAGTAGCTTTTAATTGATAAGTATCATCTTTGTGACAATAAGCAACTTTACCAATATTTTTCTTTTCAGTATGAATTTGGCCGTTTTTTAGCCTCTTTGTGAAATTTATTTTATTTATAGGAATATAACCATCATTGATACAAAATTCTCTATATTCGCTATAAAACTCCTTTATTGTGATATATGAAGATGAGCTTGGCTGATAATCGTTTTCATCAAGAAACATTTTCACACTGTCAGATTCTTTCTCATATTGCTCACGAGATTGTTTTACTGTTTCACTAAAGGTAAATTGTTTTTGTAAAAGTAGCCTATTTAATCCTTCTAATACCCAATTAAAAATACCAGAGAGTTCAGAGTTAATAATTTTTGTGGCCAATTGCTTATCTTGTTCATTTTCTGGAATGATTACATTAAATGGTATTATTAAAAATCTTCTAAAAAATGCGTTAGATTGTTCAACATCTTTAGGTAGTTCATTACAGTTGAAAACTAATTTGGCATAGTCTTTAATTATAAAAGGTCTACCATACGGAAGCCTAGCTTCAACAGGCTCACCACTTACTAATTTTTTAAATATAGATGCTTGAAGTTTGCCATTTATTTCACTGGCATAATTTACTAATTTATTTGCAATCATGGCTCGTTGATATCCTGCATTGTCAGTTAGGTTTTGTAATGAATATTCAGAAGTATTTTGTTCACCTAATAAATGTCTTACAACTTCATAAAAAACTGATTTTCCATTTGCTCCTTGGCCATATAAAAGTAAAGTTTTTTCTAGTTTCAAAGTATTAGATTTTATAAATATATATCCTAAGTATTCAGCAAGTATATTTTGTAGTTCTTTGTCAGGTAATACCTCGTTTAAATATTTTTCAAATAATGGGGCGGTTGCATTTTTATCGTATCTAAAAGGTAATTGATATGTCATAAAATCATCGCAATTAAAGGATCTTAGTCTCTGACTTTTTGGAGTTATTTCAAAAGTTCCATTTTCTAAGTTAATTAGTACAACATCATTAGGGCATTTAGGTTTAGGAAGGTATGCGGTAGATATAAATTGCTTATATAATTCGGTTCTAAATTTATGATCAGTTGCTATAAATTTATCAACACCCATTTTTTCAGATGCTTCACCTAAAAATGTTTTTAATTCGTTATCATCAAGTAGACTCCAATAAGACCCGTTATATAAATATATAAAATCATTATTTTTACAAATTCCCCAATTGTGTTTTTTTGCTAAATTTAATATTATTTCTACAGTAGCTATATAATAGTGACGCAATTTTAATTTTTCTTGCGGGTCAGTTATTTTTGCATAAGCTCTAAAATTAATAGGATATATTTTATTTATTAAATTTGATAAAATTTCAGAATGTAGTTTTGGTTTTATACTAGTATTATGTTTATGTCGCTGTTGTGTTATAGATGCTGAATTATCTTGTATAACTTTTCTTATAGCTTCTTTCTCCGTTAATCCTTCTGTTATACGCATAAGATCAAATGCATCATGCCAATATCCATCATTAAACTTATCATTATGGTGGCTAAAAAATTTATTGTTTTTTACTGTAATGCCAGCCTTACCTGAACTTGAGTTAGGGCTTAACCATTTTTCACATTCTTTGCTGACATATACTTTTTTATAACCATATTGACGTAATAAGTTTGAGATATTTTGTTTTTGATTAAAAGTATCAATAGGTAGCTCAGTTTTATTTTTTTGATGAATAATTTTCGCATTTGAGATTTGTTCTGCTTTATTGGGTTCAATTGGTTCTATATTGTTACCGTCTAAATATTCAATATATAATTCTTTAATTTTACTATTTTCTGGTTTGCGTGGGTAATACCAAGCCTGTGACCAACAACTGTTTTCTTTAGCGTTTACTAATAGTTCATTATCAAGATTAGAGTTGATGAGAATTGTTATTTCCTCAAGAGTTTGAGAAAGTTGATCTTTAGTATAAGGCCTACTAGTGATTAGAATTATTCGATAACGAAATCCTTTATTTCCTGTGTAATGGGAGTGAGAGCCATATATGATATGACCAATATTGTTTTTATGTAATATATTACTTATTTTAACTGGATCTGGGGCTCCTATTTTCTCTACCCCATCTTTGTCAATTCTTGAATCGCAGTCAATAATAATAATACTTGATGTACTTTCAGTGTTTGCATCTGATCTTGCTAAGCACTTATTTATATTATCAACAAGTAATGAGCATCTTAAAAAGTGGCTACCTCCTTTATCGCCTATATTTATTGTTTTTAAATTAGAAAGAAGCTTAGCTCCAGATATATTTTGAAAATTGTTTGTTTTAACAACATCACTGTCAGATGATGCTATTACTATATTTTGTAATTTTGTGTTAAAATTTTCCATGATAAAATTCCTTTTAGGTTATATTTTATTGATTAACGTTTCTTGTTTGGCGATGAGGGCGTTAATCTTTCTAGTTCTTTTTTCTTCAATGTGAGCTTTCATTTCTTTACGCTGTTGATGTCTAAGAGTAGGGTCTTTGTAGCGTTGTATTTCAAATTCAGTCATTGAGTAATTAGCTGTTCCATCAGACTGCCTTTGGCTCTCAATTGGAATAAGTCTTTCATTTCTAAGTATTGAAACTAGAGAATGAGCTGAATCATTATTAACACCAATTTTAAAATCACCTAAGTTTTTACGATTTACTATTTCTCCCTTAAGTAGGACATCAAGTAATAACGAAGCTTTAGCTTTAGTTTTTACTGGTTTGGTGGGTATGCAAATTTTATTTTGTATTTGATGCTTTTTCATGTTGTACTCCTTTAACATTTTGAGATATCCATTGCTCAATTACCTCTGAATGCCATGCTAGGCGGCCATTTATGTAAGATGGTTTTGGAAATTGCTCTTTGTTCCACCATCTGCGCAGGGTTAATCGATTTTTTCTGATTATTTGTTCTACATCTTTTATGAAATAGATTTTTGGGTTAAGCATTTTTTGCTCCTTTTGATATTATTAATTCCTTAATGATATCAATGGAATTTAAAATACAAGAATTTAGGCTGTTTTAGGCGATTTGAGAAGGTGTTTATAGTGGTTTATTATACGTTTATGATGCTTCATGATATTTTACTGTGCCTTCATTGTACCTGTGACAATAGTTTTGTTAATCAAGTAGCTCATATTGGGTATATAATTTAAATTATTATGAAAATAATGCTTTCGCTCTACAAGTAATTTGGTTTTCTATAATACTTTCGATGAAAAAATGTTCTCTATAACTTGGATTATAGATTGCACATGTCATTATATCGTCATACGTATATTTGCCATGCTGTTGCAATTGCACGTTTTCATGCAGCGAAGCAAATTTAACAAGTTTAGTTGAAGATTTTACTTTGACAATATTTAGTCGGTCATAGAAATTTGAAAAAGGTACTTTACCAACATGGTCGCCATTTTCATAACTGCATATAAATAGTTTTTCTATTTTTTGACACCCTTGTTCCCAAGAACATCTTTGATAATATACTTCAATATCTTCATTGGTATTATTTATAACGTAAGTATTTTCAATTTTGTCATATGCAAAACTTGAATATGAGATTAAGATTAAAAGGATTATTAATATTTTTTTCATTTTTGCACTCCGCTATAATCAGAAGCATAACAAAATATTTTATCTACTGTATTGTAGTCATCGATAATTAGAATTCTTTTAGTTTTAAATTGGGAGAGGCATCTAATTTCAGAATTTGTTTCTAAATTATTAGTATATCGCTTCGATGTTACATTATTACTTAAATAAGTTAAAGCAAAAAACTTTCCATTAACTTTATAAGGTATTGGAAATACATCTTTGCCAATATTTAATGCATTATTTCCAGTAATTTGTTTAGTTATTTCTTTATCGCTACAATATTCTTTTGGGATACCCGTCATATAATCATACGTACATTCAACATATTTGATAGTGATTGGAAAGTTAGTTTTATTGAATACATAAACATCATTGTTTTTTATTAATGATTCTAGAGAATATGAAGAATTGTGCATTATCACGGAAGATATTATAAATAGAAATAATTTTTTCATTTTATTCTCCAGTTTGCTCACAAAAAATATAATTTGAGTATTGACTGATAACTGTATGGTTAATGTTACATAATGGTGCGGTTTTACCTTTAACTTGATCAGACTTAACGTCATCATAAGTAGCGAAATTTTTAGCAACTGATAAATTTGATATTTTTTTTATTTCATAAAAAGCATCGTGATATTGGTTATCAACTATATATGAGCTGCTTGGGGCTATTGTGAAATTTTTATCTTTAGAGCAGAGTCTATTGTCCTCAAAATATATACAGACATGATATGTAACATAAATTTTATGACTAGTGCTGTTAATTACAAATTTGCTACTATCTTTGTAGTCTGCAGAATACGAAGTTATGGAAAAGATCAATAACACAAAAGATATTAACTGTAACTTAAGATTATTAAAAAAAATGGACATATTTTTGGCAATTTTTATGGAATGAATAAGATAAGATAAAAATATTAAGGTATTATTCTGACTTTGTCAAGTGGCTATTAGCCCGCTATCTAGGGGTGGCATTTTAGCTTACTGATAACAGTTTGCATGGTATGAAATAAAATTATTATTTGATCTGGTTACCTACCGCTCTGAATCTAGCTTTGAAACTCTCTATAGCATATGGCTTTTTAGCTATATATTCTCCTGCTTCATTTTTAAAGCTAAAATAAACTAAATATTTATTTTTTTCTTTAGAATATATGGTGTATACTCTTCCAACTTCATAAAACTCATTATATGTTTCTTCATTATTTGGTTTACCTTTACCTTTGTATAAGTAATCATTAGTCATTAGATTATAAAATTTATAGTAGCTATCATGTTCTGTTTCATTTATAAAGTAAGAAACTAGTTTATTTAATTTAATAGTAGTGATAGGCGATTTTCTTTTCTGGGATTTATCAGAAGTAATATCTGGTTGTATTTTTAGATTTTTATGAGAGTCGTTGATGCAGGTCTTCTCGTTTATTATCATATTTATATCTTCTTGCAGGTAAATTATATCCTTAAGATTAATTACATTACGATCATTGAATGAATTAATTTCTCTTTCAAGATGAAATTTAGTTTCAAAATCTGTAGTTTCAACAGGAAGATATCCTTGTATTTCGGTTTTTATATGAACTTTAGAACGACTGTATAATTCTTTTATAGTTTTTACAGTCAATTTTTCTAAATTAGGGTACCTAGTTTTATAGTGTGGGTTACCGCAATTAAGCTTACAAAAATATCCAATGCTTTGTGTAGCATATTTTGATACAGATGCAGTAAAGACATATTGTTGCTCTATATTTAAATAAGCTCCAATTTTACCTTCCTCAAGTGCTATTTTTAGTAATGATTCTGGTAGATCATTTTTTTCTAATTTTCTTTTAGCCTCATCATGGGTTAGGGTAACTGGGCTTTTATTTATAAAATTACTAGATGCTTTTATAATAGTATCGATTAGTTCTTTTGTTATGTTTTTATTGGCAACCAAATTATTATATTCTTCTTCATAGCGATCAGGAATGATATCAGTATCATTAAATTGTTCACTGTTTTTAATTAATCTAGGTAATCTGCAAATCTCTAGTGTTAATATTTCACCTCTCACTAAAGTAACTAACATTTTGTCGGAACAAACAAAATTATTTTCTGTTTGTTCTAAGTTGTTTTCTGCTCTATATTTTTCAATATCTAATTTTTTTAGATATGAGCTAAGAGTTTTTTTTGAATTTTCATCAGAAGCGAATATTTCTATAATTTCATCAAAGTTTGTTTCTTTTTTATCTAGAAGTGTTTCAATAATATTTACATTATTTGACGAATAAAGATTTTCATAATCAAATTTTAAACTACTTGACATTATAATTCCTTAAATTTTATTTTTTGGTGTCCTTATTATCTTTTTTAGATATCTTTAGTATTAGAAATAAATTTTCTATTAAAATTTCCTTGATTTTCAAGTTCATTTTGATGTAGCATTGATTTACACAAAGTGCCACCATTGTTTTTATATACTATAAGAATTATACTTGGAATTTTTAAGATTTAAATTTTTATTTTAATTTATTCTTATTACTTAATTATCAGGATAAAGCCATACACGAAGTTTCAACCAAGGCCAATTACTTCATGACATTACATATACATAATATAATCATAAGAGAAGCCTCTATTAAAGATGCACAAAAGTTATCTGAGTTTATTAAAAAGTTGGATGATGAAAATGAGTTTCTTTTGTACGATAAGAACGAGCGAAAGAATAATATAGAAATCGCAAGTAGATATCTGGCTAAAATCAATGAGTATAACGCATCCGCAGTTTTTATCGCGATTAATAAAAATGGTGATATTATAGGTTTTGTGTGTGGTGAGATAAATAATTTACGCAGATTCTCTCACGTTATGAAAGTAAATATTGGAATTCTGAAGGAATATTATAATATAGGTCTTGGAAATACATTAGCTAAAACTTTAGAAGAGCATGCAAAGCAGAATTCGATAATTAGAGTTGAAGTTTCTGTAATTTCTAAAAATGAAATTAGCCTGAATTTATGCAAAAAATTTGGATTAACAGTAGACGGCGTTAAGAAATTCGCTATAAAAGTTAATAATAAATATTATGATGAAATTATGTTATCAAAAATATTATTAGATATTTAATACAACATCTTCTGAGTTTGTTTTTTCTAGTTTTATAATTTTTGGATTGATTTTCTCTAAGAAATTATTATCATGAGATACCGTTATAACTATATTATTTTCAGCAAATCTATTAATACTACAGGCCAATAAATCTATAGTTTTGGAGTCCAACCCATTATCAGGCTCATCTAAAATAATAAGAGAATTATCACCAATAAACATAGTTGATAAAAACAACTTCTTCTGGGTGCCAAGTGACATATTTTTAAAAGCTACGTTCATATATTCAGATAATCCTGATTCTTTAATAAAATTATTTAATGCATGGTGAGAATTTTTTATATTTTTATTATCTTTTACAGATAAAATAAAATTTAAAATATCCACTCCTTTAGCCAAAGGATAAAAAACAGGTACTCCAGGAACATACACCAATTTTTGTTTATATGGTATAGTATTACAGTTTCCGATATTTTTTAGATAAATATCACCGGCATCAATATTTGATACTCCTGCTATAAGCTCAAGTAATACAGTTTTCCCAATACCATTACGACCAGAAATAGCATAGCAGCCATCTTCTAATGATAGCGAAATGTCTTTATAAATATATTTATTATTTATTTTTTTAGAAACACTCGCTAAATTTAATTTATTTTGCATTATTCATATCTCATATAAAACACATTAACCAATAATTAATGAATAGAAAGCCAGGCATTATAATTAATGACATAAAAGAACCATGTCTAGCAAAGTTAACTTGTGGGTAGTACAGTAATAACAGATAAGCATGAGATAAAACCAAGCCTAATATAATTTGCAAATTAAATGAAGGTACCCATAAAATATATAATAAATTGAAGATTAATAATATTGACGAGATACTTATATAGTCTATTTTTAAAATATCTTTATCTGTTATAGGTAAATACTGTAAAGATCTGAGATGAAGTTTTCTATTGGTGTAAAGTTGATAATATAAATTACTCAAAATAAAAGAATTTATTAATAAAAAAGTAGTAGTCACATAATATATGGTATTTTTATATGAACAATTAATAATTAACACAATATAAATTACATACATCATACATAAAATAAATAACTTATATAATAATGTGGTTTTAATACCAGCAAGTTGTACTAGAATAAATGGCCAAATATTTTTTTTATTATTTAATTTATAATTGCTCTTTAGGTTTAGTTTACATGATTTAGAAAATTTATTTGGCTGAGTATGTCGATGTAAAAGAATAAATCCATATACATACATGAAATTATTAATAAAGATCCAAGAATAATGTGACCAGAAAGTATCAGTGGAATATAAAGCAATTACTATTACGTTTACACATAGACCATAAATAAAAAATAATTTCATGCTTCTTAACCATGCATATTGGAGTAAGACAAGAGAGGTCGGTAGCATTATTATTTTTTGTAATATAATTATAGAAGTATAGTTATTCCATGGGTTAAAAATAATATTTGACATGAAAATTAAAAGGAACGGTAAAAATATAGGGATATTAGAAAACAATAGATTAAAAATAGTAGTTAACAATCTAATATTTTGTTTAATAGGTAACGATAATAGATATTTATCCCATTGGTTATTATATGCCAAACGGAAATTCATTTCTGCCCATATAATAGATAAAATTTGATAAAAAACCCACGACAAAATAAATTCAGTAATGTTAGATGAAGGAAAGATTAATTTAGATGCAGGCAATAAAAAGATATGTTTTATTGCATTAACCGACGGTACAATTAATAAAATAATAAATAAAAATAAGATCTTATATCTTGTAATTAAATCTGCCATTATTTGCTTGTACCAGGCTGTATTGAATTTAAGCAAATAAAAAAATGATTGTGGTTGACTGTAGGCTGTTAGCATAGGACTTCTTTATTTAGCCAATATCGATACAAAATTCTAGTATCATTATTTTGAAATGATGTGCGTCCATGTAATATTTTACGATTATCTAAAATTAACAATTGATTTTTTTTAAGTTTAAACCTAATTTGATTTTTAACATCGTGGACATATGATGTAATAAATTTAAAGACATTAAGAACATCTTTATTACCTTCTAGTTTTTTTAATACAGGAGAATAACTTATTCCAGTGCTATCATTAAATTTAAATAAAAGAGGTTTGTTTTCACAGCCATTAGCGTTATAAACTTTTAAAGCATTATAGTTAAATAGTTTATCAATACATAAGGGATAATAATTTTTTATAAGCTTAAATAAAGGTTCGAATTTAACAATGATACTGCATCCACCCATTATTGATTCGTTTTGACAGTATAATCCTACATATTTTGGATAGGTATTGGTATATCCTTCATCAGTATGTATTGGCTGTGCTAAAGACGAAAGGGCATAATATTTCGAACCTACTGAATATTGTAGCTTTGTATAGTTCAGTTTATTGGGGTTTTTATCTACCATATAACTACCAAAAATATTTTCTAAATAAGCCTCTATTTTATTGCTGTATTCAAGGAACTCAATAACTACGTACCCTTTTTCATTAACTATATCTTTTATTTTATGGTCATAATAATCAAGATTATCAATAAAAATATAATCATCACAATAGTTAGATTGAAAGTTATAGTCGAGAGTATTAATGCTTTTAGCTATAGTTAAAAAATATTCTTGAGTTATCTCTGCCATGATACAATTTTTACTGTAAGTTAAATTCTTTTGTTATTTCGGAAATAATGCTCATTCCCTTGGCAATAATAGTACGTCCATAATCAGTAAACAAATTCAAATTATTATTAATTGCACTCCCAAAGTGATTACTCATAGTTAATATGCGCATAGTACTACCATGACAATTAGTTGCAATGTCAATATTATTCAAATGTCTTCTATGGCTCAAAACTTCTACTGCTACCAAATAACTATGAAAACAAATATAAGCTGGGAACATGGTGCCTCCAAGTTTGTACCTAAGACCTACCTCTAACATAGTTTCTTCGCAGTTATCTATAACATGCTTATTATTAGCATTATCTAAAAATAAAATCATATGGGTTAACTGGTGAACAAGCAACTCTTTGAAATCCTCATTATTAAAGTTGTCTTTAAAATCAAAATTAGCTAGCCCAATTGTCTCAACAGTTGTTCCGTTTGTATATTCTCGCAATTGATTTATGAGAATCGTTCTAATTATAAATTTTGATAAGTTATATAGTTTTATATTATCTAATCTTAATTCACTTAGCGCGGTATGGAATGAACCAGATTGTATTTTTTGTTGTACAATAGGAGAATTTTCTTTAAAAAATTTATGTTTATTAGTGTAAAAATCTAATGCGATTGTTTTTAATTCATTCAAGTCTATGATTTTAATATCACCCCATGTTATAGGTGTATCAAAAACAGAATTTTTTTCTAGATAGGTGTTATATTTTTGTAAAACTTCTTGGTCGTCTAAAGAAAATTGTTGTTTCTCTGTTCCAGATATTATTTTTATAATTTCTAATATTTTATTTATACCAAAATTGTAGTACATATATTATCCATTTTTTATTATTTTTCTGAAAACACTTACTTCGTCAATAATTTCCTGAAAGTCTTTTGGTCTATCATCTCGTTCGATAATAACACTTTTCAATGGCGTTTTCTTAAATAAATATTTAAAAAGTGATATTACCTCTTCTCTCACACGAGAGGCATGAGTATCAACCATAAGACCATTTATATAATCACAGCCAGCAACATGCACTTCAATAACTCTGTCTAGCGGTAAGCGATCTATAAATTCATATGGATCATACTTGTGATTAATAGAATTAACGTATAAATTATTTATATCAAGCAGCAGCCCACAATCTGAAGCAACAACAATTTTCGATATGAATTCATGTTCTGAAATAGTGTTGTATGGCATGGGATAATAATATGCAATATTTTCTAATAAAAATGGTTTATTTGTTAGCGATTTTATTAATCTTACTTTGTTTACAATTTCATATATATTATATTCTGTAAACTCCACTGGCATTAAGGCTCTTAAGTTTAAACCATTTATTTTTGTTATAGCAATGTGTTCACTAAACCAGCAACAATTTGTTTTATTAATAGTTTTACCTAAATTTTCTAAATATGTTTTTGATACTTCCTCTCCGTAGGTACCAATTGATAAGGTTAATCCATGTAGCAATATATCAGTATGATTTAATAGTTTATCTATTATTATATTATTTTTATACATTCCCTCTGTGTTCATTTCTATGAAATCAAAAATTTCTATATTATCTAAAATTTGCTCTGAAAACTCATCCCTATAATTTATACCAATTCCAACCGACTTGTTCGAGTTAATCATGATAATTTACTCTGTCAATAAATACTAAATTAGCGTTATATAAATTCAATAATAAATTAGTCTTTACATTATTATTGGGTCTAAAGTTGTTGGAATAGTTTTTTAAAGTGTCGCATGAGATCAAATCGTTGATTTTTTCATAAGATTTTTTTGATAAAATTACTCTATGTACTTTTAATGTATATGGATTTTTGTAAAAACAAATCATGAGACCATCTGGTAAGTTTTCTTTTTTCAGAATGTAGGAAAACACATAATTGTACGCTTCTTTGTCTACTGATTCAAATATAATAAAACTAGGATTAATTTTCGCTTTATAGAATTGATATTTTTTGATTGATTCAAAATTATTTACAATAAATGTACTTTGATCATCAAAATTGTATGCTAATGTTAAGTTTCTTTTAAGTTCATATTCAGCGATAGCGGACTGCAATTTATTTAAACTAGACTGTTTGATTATAAACCTAAGGAATTCAATAGACTCATTTACAGGTGACTCGGGTATATGGTGCGATATATCATAATTATCTAAATAATCTTGCCACATTAATTTCAGTTTATTTTGATTAACAATATTATTGGTATATTTTATAGTCAAAAGCAAATCTAACCATCTTTTTTCTTCAAACAACTCTGCAGTTTTTGAAATTAGATGCCCATGCAGATCTAAGTGTTTTTTTATAAGATTATGCTCATAATAATTGACATCAAAAATAGAACCTAATAAAAATGGTTTTTGTTGTATATTGGAAATGAGCCTATGGTTTGAAGTTAACCTTGCTATAATATATTGTATTTTTTAGATGAACTTTGCAAATTAATTAGTATCTTATGCATTTTATAAAAAAGCAGAGAAATGAATTATGGTTGTAAATATTTCTCTGCCACTTTATTTTTTCCAAATAATCTATGTTAATTATTTGATTATAGTTAATATGCTGTATTACATAGCATTTCTTCGATAACTTCGTCATCATTAATTGTTTCAACAATCATGATATCATCACATAAGTCAATCGAATCAAATGTGTCTTGAGAATTTTTAGATATGTTCATAATTACTCCTAAATTAAAATTCTTAGTGTAAGATTATAATCCCTGATAAACTTTTGTAAATATAATTTTATATTATTTTTAATATCCATTGTAATTCTAAAAGAAAATATTTCTGTGAATCTTTAATTATATCTACATTATTTTTGAATAAAAATTTTAATAATCAAATTTTATTTTATATTTCATTATAGGTTCATTCCTTCCTTCACTTATTATTTTTTTCTTTGTTATTTTTATTAGATATCTTTTTAGTATTAGCAAGAAAATTATCAGAAGTTACAACTTTCCTGCCAGTTTTCTTCTCCAAATCCTCTTTAGCTTTTTTAGCAATACCACCACCAGTTTTACATGCGGATTTATTTTCTTTCATGCCAGTTGCATTTGTAGTTTCTGCTACCTGTCTAGTAGATAACTCTGCTAGTGCAGTAAAGATAAGCTCGGCTTCACTCATGTGATCACGTAAATTTTGAGTTTTTAAGCCTTTAGCATTTTTATGATCTTTAACGCTAACTTCTGCCCATTCTTGATGAATAATATTTGTTAAAATAGCAAATTCATTGCCTTCTTTAATACCATGCTCTTTCCAGTAATCAGTAAGTTTATTGCGAGTTTCTTGCCCAGTCATTTTTTGCTGAATCTATTTCTCACTATAGCCATGCTTTTGCCATGTTTCTCTAGCTCTATCTAATGATTTG
>TARA_R110002096_G_scaffold16898_2_pt1 | contig 80707 bp, 67 predicted proteins | sample TARA_R110002096 | Tara Oceans TARA_R110002096 (sample SAMEA4397295) | marine metagenome | biome: Polar Biome; feature: [DCM] deep chlorophyll maximum layer (ENVO:01000326); material: water (ENVO:00002006), including particulate matter (ENVO:01000060) such as... | depth 35 m
ACAACCACCCAAAGCCGCAACCCTGCCGCATCCCACCAATCTCGAAGCGTAGTAAAACGCATCGAAGAGCCCTCAGAACTATTCCAACCCGACCAGTCCTAGTCAGGCTGCGACCGCGTGAGCACAACCTCACCAACGCCTGGCACATCGAGTGTGAGTTTGTCTGTGCCAACGACAATGGCAACACTGCGTTCTTGGCCTAGTGCCCGCGCGCGAACCTGCCCATTGGCGAGGCTGAGAATCTCGATGGTGCCACTGCGGCTCGCACCTGCAGCCGAAGCGAAGAACGTTCCATTGCCACTGGCATCAATGCTCACCATGCCCGTCGCAAACCCCACCGATTTGAGTTGCACGCTGCCGGTCCAAGAGCCCACCAAAGGCGCATAGGCGGCCACAGCCTTCACAGCTATACCATCCTTCACAGCCATGGCGTCGATTGGAGCAGGCTCCGAAACGACATCACCCTTGCCGCAAGAGGCAAGGGCGAGAGTCGCTAGAATTGTTCTTAGACCGAGCATGCACTCGGAAAGAGCATTATGGAAGACAGCATGGAACGTTGCGGGCCACGTCGCAGGCACTGCCCGAAGTGGACGGGATATCGACCACCTGAGAAACGCTGCCCGAGCTAACACTCACGAATCGCGCGCCTTGGCCGATGTGAGCCGTCTGGTAGCTCCACGGTACGTTTGCGCCGCCGTTGCCAACATCGGTGTTCGTGCACTGGCGAGCAATGTTTTGGGTTGCATCAAGAATCCACCATTCGGTGACCGGGTTGTTGTCGCTATCAACAGCGTTTGCAAGCTCGCCCTTGTTCTGTGCATCGAGTAAGTGGTCAAAGCCGCAGACGATTGCCGATGGCTCGCTGTAAAGAGTTTGGCATGCGGCCACAGCACCGGGAACGCCAATGGTGCCGCCGTAGTTCCACATTCCCGTCGAAGGAGTAAGGCTGCCAATGTAACGCTGCGAGGTGCACGTCCCTGCGCTGCACTGATTGTCACCGCAGTCTTCGCCGGCGTTTGTGCCTGTGCAAGTTCCACTTGCTCCGCAGAAGTCGGCGTCGGTATTGGGGTCAATGCACTCGCCGCCACAGTTGAGTTGGCCGGGGTCGCAAACATCGACACAGGCGCCAGCTGCGCAGCCTTGGCCAGCTTCGCAGCTATTGTCACAAGAACCGCAAAAGTCTGGGCTGATGTCGGTGTCCACACAGCGCGCTTCGCAACTTGTGAGGTTGGGATCGTCGCAAGAGACTTCAACATTGTCTCCAGCGTCGCTTCCCGATGACTCCGAGCAATCGCCACCTTGGCCGTCTTGGCAGATCGTCTGCGTACAAGCAGCCATGCTGCTGGCAAGGGCAAGAGCGAGGAGAGTGCTGGAGAGCTTCGACATATGAGGTTGCAATTGCACGTTGCGATCCAATCACGTTTGCTGGTGAGTCGCGCCCCAGTGGCCAGCTAACTAGCCGCTTTGCAGTAAAGTCACACAGGGCCTAGGGGCCGCAGTCTCAGGTCTTTTGGCGTCAGACCCCAGCAACTGGGGTCAGGGAACAACGAGTTGTGGAGCTCTGCGCAACGATAAAAGGTAGATGCGAAGGCTACCTTTGTCTACATGGCTCAGCTCGGCAAAGGCCTCGGCGGCAAAGGCACCTTCGCCGCCATGAGCCGCAATCGCGCCGTCCACCGTGGGCGCGCGGCCGTCGTAGAAGTACGGCGGCGTCGATGCCAGCCCCCAAAGCCTGCGCGTTAGGTATTCGCCTGGTGCTTGGTTCTTCATTGGATGTTGGCCGGCCGCACCTTCGCCAAGATCATGGCGGCGCATATCGCTAAAGAGCCACACCGGGTAGCCACCCAATTCCGGGTCGTAGACAAGCCCTGGCTCTTGGCCAAGTTTGCTTAGGTCGATCTCGTACTCGGCGCCAGTGACTTCGCTGGTTGTGCGAAAGATCGGATCGCGAAGAACCATCATCGGCGTGTGACACACCGTGCACCCCGTTGTATCAAAGAGCCGCTGGCCCTCAGAAAAACGCTGATAGAAGTTGTGGGCCTCGGGTGGGCTAAGACCTTCGGCTGCGGCGGGAAACTCGTGCACAACATCGGGCGCAGCAATGATTGGGAGTTGCAACGTGGCGACATACGAGACCAGCGCTGTGAGTTGCCCGGCCGAGAGTTCGGAGGCCACGCCGTCGTTGTCCCGATCGTTCTTTGGGCCTGGGCCGCGGTCTGGGGAATGGGCTGCAGGTAACGCGAGCAAATCCTCGCTCTGGATTCCCAAGTGCAGCTGGGTAGAAGCCATTGTAAAGTCGCGAATCGTTGCAAACTCGCCGCGCCAGCCAAAGGGCCGAATCACAAGATCCGCATCGATGCCTTTTAGCTTGCTGGTATCAACATTGCCGTTTGCTGCAATGTGCAAGTGTCCAAAGCTCACGCCTTTGGAGACCAGCTCTACATCGAGGCCCGAATTAGAATTCTTCGCAGATCGCACTGCCAAACGCCTCTGTTTTTGCAGTTCTCGGCTCATCTCCTGGGCCAGCGCTTGCACCACGCCACTGCCCAGAAGCGCGGGCGGGTTGCGAGCATCAGCGCTGCGAATGTTTATGCCGTCGCCACCAATCTGGCTATTGTCCTGCACAGCTCCCGCTCCTGCTGGACCACCAAGCCAGTGACACGAGGTGCACGAGTTGGTCTCGGGGCCACCAAGCTCACCTTCGTGAACTTTGCGAAATGGATCGTCGCGAGTTTTTGCATCGTCGCGACCAAGGCCATCGGCAAAGCTGTACTCGTGCTCGAAGAGAAGTTGGCCAACACCAAAGAGTTGCTCGAAGCACACTTGGCCGCGATCGATCTTGCTCTGCAAGACAATCGGCCGGGTCTCTCGTACGAGGTAGCCGGGGCTAAGCGCCTCTTGGTAGCGAATGTTGCGCTTGGTCTCGGCGTGCAGGTGTGCGGCTTTGGCTGCTGATAGGTCGAGGCCGGTGCGCCCGTTTGGTGTGAACTCGGGGCAGCCGACGCGAGGCTCGATCTCGGGTTTGCCGCAGGCGGCCACGGTAGCCGTCGTGGCCATCGCAAGCACGGCCAACACGTGACGGCTACGGAACAACAAGAGTTGGCTCCCGATCCAAAGAGAGAAGAAAGATGAGCAAGGCATGCTGCTCGTGGGCCTCAAGCCCTGTGTACAAATCTCGCGATTGGGCCGCATCGCCTCCGTGCCACAGGATTGCATCGTGAATGGTTGGCGCGCGCCCATCGTGCAAATAGGGCGCGGTATCGGCCAAACCCCAAAGCGGCCGGGTTAGGAAAATCGATTTGCCCAAGGGGCCTTGTTGGTAGCCCGAAGTGAGTTTCGGGCCCATATCGTGCCTGCGAAGATCACTGAAGAGTCGCACTCGATAGCTCGAGCGATCGGCAAAGACCGGATCGATTTTGGGATGCTCGCCGTCGGTGGCTACGTTGATCGCAATGGCTTCGCTAGCCGCGTAGCGAAGCTCCTTTGGCGCAAGCTGTAGCACCGGCTCGCCCAACTCCAACATCGGCCGGTGGCACTCGGCGCATCCCACTTCTTCAAAGAGCAAGCTGCCTTCGCCAAAGCGCGCCAACAGCCCCGGGTCTTTGGGTGGCCGCACAACCGGGATTTCCAGTTGCGAGAGGTATCCCACCATGGTCGTAAGCATGCCCGAGTCGAGTTCTAGGTGTTGGCCATCGCGATCCGCATCAAACCACGGACCGTCCCCGTAGTTTATCGGATCCAATTTGCCATCGCGTAGCTGCTCTTGCTCGTGCATCGAGAGTAGGCCCATGTGAATTCGAAAGGACTCTTCGATCATTCCGCGCAGCGTTGCCTGGTGCCCCTTCCAACCAAAGGGCCGCACAACCAGGTCTTCGTCCACGCCTTTAAGGCCCGAAGCATCAACGCTGCCATCGGCGGCAATCAGAAGTATTCCGAAGCTCACGCCTTTCGCTTCGAGGGCAACGCTGATGGCATTGGCGCCAGCGGCGGAGCTAGCGTTCTCGCGCTCCTTCAAAGCGGCGGAGCCAGCTTCCGCGCGCGCTTTCGAAGCGGCCAACGCGCGCTCGATGCCCGCGTCGCGCTGCGCTTGCAAGAGCCCAGTCATCTCAATCGCCAGTGCGGCAATCGGCCCAAGCCCAAGCAGGTGCGGCGCATTGCGCTCGTCTGCAGTTCGCGCATTGTTGCCATTGCCCCGCAGATAGGCGTTCTGCGTATTCGCGCCGGCGCCGTCAGGCCCGCCTTTCGAGTGGCACTCGGCGCAGCTAAACGAGTCGGGGCCTCCAAACTCGCTTTTGTGAACGCGGCGCATATTCGGCGTTTCCTGGGCCCCTGCGCGAATTCCCGGCCGACCTTTCAAGCCATTGCCCAAGCCATTCTCCACGCGAAATGCGTATTCGAAAAGCTCGTCGCCTACGGCAAATAGCACTTGGGGGCTTGGCGCCTTAATGTCCATTGCCATCTGCCCAAAGGTGGCGTGCTCGATGCCCTCCCCTGGATCCACCGCGTCAAAGTTTCGATCGAAGTTAGCCGCAAGTCGGAATTCTTCTGCTTCGGCAATCTGCGCAAGCAAGACCGCATCACTTGGGATGTCGGCATGCTTAGGACCAAAGGAGAGCGGCACCATCGCAATCACTTCTTGCTCGGGCACCTGGGCACACGCACTGGCGATAGAAGCCAAACCCAGGCCAAAGCAAAACGACTTGCGGCCCATGGACAACAAGCGACGCCCAACCTTCCCCACGCTACTTCCGGCTCTTTTCGATCGCGGCGTAGGCAGTAGAAATTTTCGTAGCGAGTTCGGTCGCCGCCTTCTTCTTGCGCTCGTCTTGGTGCAAGTCGGGGTGGTACTTGCGCATCAGCTGGCGATACGCGCTCTTTAGCTCGCCTGCGTCCGCGTCGGGGCTAATGCCAAGAGTCTTGTAGTGCTGCGCGAGGTCTTTGTTGCCAAAGATGCCGGCGCCCGGATTGCGAGGCCGGTGTTGCCCCGTGCGCGGAGGCGCCTGTTGCGACTGGGATTGGCCCGAACTATACGAAGACCTTGGAGGCGGTGGTGCGCGGCGCGCCTCGTCCGCCATGGTTCGAAACGCCTCATCCTGCTCGCGCTTCTTTGCAGCGGCACGGCGATTGCGCTCTCCGTGAATCTTGGCAACACGGGTCGCAGCAAGGGCTTCGCGCTGCTCTTTGGCTTTGCTGCCCGCTCCTGCAACCCGCGCCCGAGCATTGTCATGAGCCGGTGGATTGCCAGCCTTTTCTCGCGCCGCAACACGCTTGGCGAGCTCCTTCTCAAGCTCGACCTCGTCGATGCCCGAGACACCGTCACCATCGTTGAGCTTGTCAAAGAGTGAGCTCACGCCATCGACAAAGCGATCTTTCAAACTCATGCCATTCCCTTTGCGACGAGTCGCTCAATCACAGCCATGGTCTCGCAGGTCATCTCGCGAAACTCGACCCCAATGCCTCGAGGCTCTTCTTGCAGTCGCACGATTTCGCCAATGCCCTCAATGATCTCAATCTCGTCATCCAAGACCGTGAACTTGAGGTTCACTTGCATACCGATTTCAAGCTCCTCATCGCAGCGCACAAAAACCCCCGACGCCGAGAGATTACTCACGTATTGGTCAACGAAGTCCTCCGCCGAAGCGAACTCCTGGTTGACCGTGATGCGTGGGTCTCGCGGCTGTAGCGGCGGGGCGATGCGCACGTCCTATTCTGCGGCTTTAGGGCCCGCTGCGCTCGGTGCCGGAGCATCCGAAGCAGTTGCGGCACCGTTTGCCTGTGCATCCGAAGCAGTTGCGGCACCATTGGCCGAGGAATCAGAGCTCTTCTTACGAGAGCGGCCGCCGCGGCGCTTGCCCGAAGAGCTTGGCTTTGCCTTGCTCTTGCCAGGCTCTTCGATCTTCATGATCTTGCCTTCGACCTTGTAGTGGTTAGGTGGCAGACCGCGAGTGCCCTTAATTTCGACCAACTTCTGGAAACGCTTTTCCAGGTGGTCGAGGTAGTCGCGCTCGTTCTTGTCCAGCCAGTTGGCCACGATCGGCGAACACTCCACTTGAATGCGCTCGGCCTCGACCAAGCTGCCAACGCGGCGCACTTCGCGCATCACTTCGTAGGCAAGGGTTGTGGTCGACTTCACCACGCCACGACCTTCGCAGGTTGGGCACGGCTCGGTAAGCAATTGGTGCAGCGACTCGCGGGTTCGCTTGCGGGTCATCTCCACAAGGCCAAGCTCGCTGATCTTGGTGACGTTTCCGCGGGTGGTGTCTTTGGCCAACTCTTCGTTAAACTTCTCCCAAACCAACTGCCGGTTCGAGCTTTTGTCCATGTCGACAAAGTCGATAACGATGATGCCGCCAAGGTTTCGCAACCTCAGCTGACGAGCAACCGCTTCGCACGCCTCTAGGTTGTTGGCCGTAATCGTAGACTCGAGGTCTTGCTTGCCGACGAAGCTGCCGGTGTTGACATCGATGGCTGTAAGCGCCTCGCCTTGGTCGATGACAAGCGAGCCACCCGACTTGAGAGGCACGCGGCGCGAGAGCGATGCGCGGAGTTGCTCTTCGATGCCATAGGAATCGAAGACCGGGCTGCGGCCCTCGTAGAGCTTAACTCGGTCGCTGTAGGTTGGCATGAACGCTTCGGTGAAGCGCAGTGCTCGCGCGTGCTGCTCTGGATCGTCAATGACAATCTCGGAGACATCTTCGCGAAGCATGTCCCGAACAACTCGTAGCGTAAGATCGAGATCTTGGTAGAGCAGACCGGGCTTGGAGCTGGCCTTTTCTCGGCGACCGATTTCTTCCCACAGACGCAGGAGGTAATCGACATCGTCTTTAAGCTCTTGCTCGGCAGCGCCGCCAGCAGCGGTGCGAATGATGAAGCCGGCGCCATCGGGACGAGCCTCGTTTACGATGCTGCGAAGGCGGCGGCGCTCTTTCTCCGAACCGATGCGGTGGGAAACTCCAACCTTATCGACCGTCGGCATAAAGACGCAGTGGCGACCGGGCAGTGAGAGGTAGCCTGTAATGCGCGCGCCCTTGTCGCCCACCGACTCTTTGACGATCTGGACGAGAATCTCTTGGCCCTCTTTGACCAAGTCTTCAATCTTGCGGCGCGATGCAGCTTTGCGAAAGCCGCGGCGACCTTTGCCACTGCTCTTCTTCTTGCCACCATCGTCGTCCTCGTCGTCGCTATCACTCTCGTCATAGCCATCGAAGAGACGCTTCTCATCACCAGCGCCAAGAATCTCGGCTACGTGCAGGTAGGCTTTGCGCTCGACACCTGGGCCCAGGTCGACAAAGGCGGCCTGCATGCCTGGAAGAACGCGGCTGATTCGCCCGCGATAAATGTTGCCGGCAACTCCGGCGTCGCGCTTGCGCTCAAGAAAGTATTCCGCGAGGTTAGAGCCCTCTAGCAGGGCAACACGGGTCTCAGACCCTTCGGCGCTAACGACCAATTTTCGATTCGACATGTCATGAAACTCGTTGTTTGGGGCCCGATTGGGGGCCGTCTTTTTGTGCCTGGCAGCGCCGGCGGCTGGCTTGGCAGGCGCACTGGATCTGATTCACGGTGGCTGTCAGGTCGGGAAAACGTTTTCTCGTGGGTACCACGTCGCCAGTGCTCACCACAAGCGCCGGGCCTCGCAAGCAGCTGAAACCAGGAACAAATTGCTGATATTTACCAAGGCATGTGCAACTTTCTGCACCTCTCATCGTGACTCGTGACACGACTGTCCGGCTATGGCAACTCGATACGCCTCCACAAACTCTCCGCACCATCTCCAGCTCAATAACAACAGGCAGTTGTGAAGTATTCCCAATTTGGCACCAGTGTTGCTCTAGTAGGTAGCAAGTCTTCGGACTTTTGCCTTTGCTTAACTTAACTACCTTATTTTACTTAGATTAGACTAGTTTAAAGACCACTACATTTAATACTACCTGCCCAGCAGCGGCACCTTAAAAGAGCCTCCAGTCCCTAACAAGCTGGAGGCTTTCGCCGTTTCGGCGCTTTCGCCGCAGGTTGGCAGGCCTCCATGGTTGTGCTGCTCTATGGTTGTGCTGTGAGTTCCTCGGCCTATCGCATCCACATTCAGCGCGACCGCTACAAGTTCTCCTGCGCGCACATGACCGTCTTTCCCGGTGGCAGGAAAGAGCGCATGCACGGCCACAACTACTACATCTCGCTCACCATCGAACTTGAGAGCATCGACTTTGAGCGCATGGTCGACTTTGGGCCGCTGAAAGAAGCGTTGGGCGAGTTGTGCAACGAGTGGAAAGAGCACGTGCTCTTGGCCACCGAGAATCCTTATTACACCTGCATCGCCGAATCGGATGACGAGATCGAGTTTACCCTTTGCGGCCGCCGCTATGTATTGCCCCGAGAAGATGTCTTACTGCTTCCAATCGACAATCTTGCGGTAGAACCGTTGTCCAAGCTCGCTTGCGAACGTCTCTGCGAGCGCATGCAAGCTAAACTCGACCCCAAAACCGTTCGCGCGATTGAAGTGACGATCGAAGAGAACCCTGGCCAGGGTGCGACCACTCGTCATGAGTTCTAACGAAGAGAATCGGAACAATTCTTAGTGGCCAAAGTACGACTCGACAAGCTACTTATAAAGCGTGGCTTTGCGGTGGCAAAACCCGAGGCCCTTGCGCTTATTGCCAGCGGGCGAGTCTTGGTTGGCGGCATGCCCAATACCAAGGCCGGCGCCCAGGTCGATGCCGGCGCCGATGTAAAGCTTAAGGACCTTGAACAAGCTTGGGTCTCGCGCGGCGCCCACAAACTTCTCGGCGCTCTCAAAGCGTTTGACCTAGACCCGAGCGGCATGGTCGCAATGGACGTAGGCTCGTCGACAGGAGGCTTTACCGACGTTCTACTCACCCATGGCGCCTCCAAAGTTTTTGCCATCGATGTTGGCTATGGCCAACTCGCGTGGCGGCTTAGGCAAGATGAGCGAGTTGTTGTTTTGGAGCGCGAGAACATTCGCAATCTCGAAATCGAGAAGCTTGGCGAGCCCATCGATATCACTGTCATCGATGCCAGTTTCATCTCGCTCACGTTAATTCTCGGCAAGGTCGCCGAACTTATGGGCGGCGGCGGCAAACCGATTGTCGCGCTTATCAAGCCGCAGTTTGAAGCCCGCAAAGATCAGGTTGGCGAAGGTGGTGTGGTTCGAGACGAGGCAGTGCGTCAAGAGTGCATTGATGCCATTCGCAACTGGTCGCTGGCTCGCAAATTCACCATCGATGGCATTGTTGAGTCTCCGATCCAAGGACCAGCCGGCAACATCGAGTTTTTAATCCTGCTGCGCACGCCCCGTGTAGAGCCATGAACGAGGTTGTTCGCACCCTTGCCCCAGGCGAGCTCGCTAGCGCGCAAGAGGTTCTAAGCCGTTCTTGCAACTACGACAATGTCTTAGACATCGCCCAAGAGAAACTCTGGGCGCCCGCAGCCAATGGTCTTGTAGCCGAGCCCTTGGGAGCTTTTCTTGGTAAGCAGCTCGTTGGCGTCGCCTGCAGCTCGGGCACTTGGCTGCGTCTACTCGCTGTCGATCCACAGCATCGAGGCGCAGGCATTGGCTCAAAACTGCTCGATGCCTGCGAAGCGCAAATCGCCGCTCGCGGAACCTTCGCACGCACTCTCGATCAACCGGGCAACTACCTCGCACCCGGCATCGATGTGCGCAACCAAGCCAGCATCGCTTGGCTTGCCAAGCGCGGGTATCAGCCAACTGCGAGCGCCTGCAATCTGCTCATTAACGTTGCGAATAATGCCAAGGTAAGCGACGAAATCTTTGCGAGCCTTAGCGAGCGGTGTGAGCAGCAGGGCTACGCTATTGCGCGCCTTTCCGACCAGCGCCTCGAGAGCGATGCAGCCATTGTTGAGAGTGCGTTTTCCAAAGGCTGGGCGTTTGAGATGCGGCGCGCGCACACGCAAAGTGGCGGCGTGCACATTGTCACCCAGCGCGGCACCCAGCGCGGCACCCAGCGCGGCACCCAGCGCGGCACCCAGCGCGGCAGTCAAGCGCTGGCGGGCTTTGCTGCGCACGATGGCAACAACGCCGGGCGCGGCTGGTTTGGGCCCACCGGCACCCTTGCCGAGCACAGGGGCCGCGGGCTTGGTGCTGCGCTCCTCATGGCCTGCCTGCTCGATGTGCGAAACGCTGGCCACACCCACTGCCAGGTTGCCTGGATTGGTCCGCGCGAGTTTTATGACAAGATCGCCGGCATCGATAGCGAGCGACACTTCACGGTTTTGCGCAAGGAACTCACATGACACAAATCGCAAGCGCCATGCTTCTCTGCGCCGGGATGGGCACACGCCTTGGCGAGCTTTCTTCGCAATGCCCAAAGCCCCTTCTGCCAGTCTGCAACGTGCCTATTCTGCGCTACGGCATCACCAATCTGGTCGCGCACGGCATCACCAATATCGTTATCAATCTGCATCACCGAGGAGACCTCATCACGAGCGAGCTTGGCGATGGCAGCGACCTTGGCGCCAATCTCCAGTACTCGTACGAAGAGCAAATTCTGGGCACAGGCGGTGGGCTCAAGCGCGCATTGCCGCTCTTGGATCCAAAGGAAACCAACGCACCGATTCTAAGCATGAACGGCAAGCTCATCTTTGATTTGGACATTGCCGGCTTGCTTGAGAGTTTCTTAGCTGCCGGCGACACTCTCGGCATGATGGTTGTGCAGCGCGCCCCCAATGCCATGAAGTGGGGCGCCGTGGATGTGCAGCCCGAAGGCGACGGTCTTCGCGTGCACAACATCTTGGGCGAAGGCAGTCATATGTTTTGCGGTGTGCACATGACTCGCGCTTCGGTGCTTAAGAACATTCCCGAAGGAGAAGCCTGTACGGTGAGGCAAGGGTACTTGCCATGGATTCAAGACGGTGGCCGCGTGAGTGCGTTTGAACACAACTCCGGCTACTTTGCCGAGCACAGTACGCCAAAGCGCTACCTGCAAAGCAATCTAGATCTACTTCGCGGCGCAGCGCTTAGGTTTCCACCCGCGCAAGCGCTCTCTTCCATCGCCGAGAGTGCGCAGATCGACCCTAGCGCCACCATCACCGAACCGGTCTGTATTGGCGATGGCGCAACCATTGGGGCAAATTGCAAAATTGGGCCCGATGTCGTCATCGGCGAAAATTCGACAATTGGCGAAGGCAGTGCACTGCGCGAGACGGTTGTCTGGAAGTCGGTACAATTCTCAGGCTCGGCTGACAAAGAGATCATTACGCCAAACGCTCGAATCCCCGCTTCGGGCGCCGACGACGTCGACGCCTAAGCTGGCCTAGCTGCCAAACTGGGTCGACTCGAATCGGGCCGACTCGCCCTCGCTACGTTTTCTTAATGCCATGCAGCAGCGACTCAATCGCCCTGCGCAGATCGTTACGGCGTACAGGCTTAAGCAACACAGGCTGCGAAGTGCCATCGGCAAACGACTGGGTCTTATCGGTAAACGTTCCTGCCGAGATAAAGATGATGCGTTCTCGAGCTTCTGGGCGGATTTCGGCTAGGCGCTCGTAGAGAGCAACGCCGCTAAGCCCTGGCATCATGATGTCGCACAGAATCACGTCGTAGTCGCCTTCGACGATCATCTCAAGTGCGAGTTCTCCCGAAGAACAAACATCGACAAGGTACTCTCGGCGCAGCATGCGTCCAAGACTGCGTAGAATGAGATCTTCATCATCCACGACAAGAACACTCACGGCGGCAATATCGGTTTTCTCGGAGATGGGGAGACGAATCTCGATCGCAGAAGAACGCTGGTCAGCGCTGGTTGTAACCTCGATGCTGCCTCCATGCGCCACAACGATCTGCTGGCAGAAGATAAGGCCAATCCACTTGCTAGTGCCCTGGGCAAAGTCGACGGTCATCTCTGCTTGCGGATTTTCTGCCCGGTCGCCCTCCCAAAGTCGAATGCGCGCGGCGAGCTCTTCGAAGTATGGAGTCGGAGCGCCCAGCTCGCAGGCAAGTTCGACGCAAGTGTAGCCATCCTCGGCTTTTGTCGAGACGCACAGATGGTTACCCGGAGCATCTTCGACCATCGCCCGGGCAATAAAGACCAGAAGCCCAGTGATGAGCTGGATCATTCGCCCTTTTAGGCCATCGACAAGCGGGACTTCCCGCAGCTCCTCTTCAATGGTCGTGCGGTGGCGCAGCTCGTTATGAGCCAGCCGAAGCGCGTGCCGAACGCTGACGTTGATATCGACGGGACGAGTGTCTTCGGACTCGGTCGATGAGAACGGCGTGAGTTCTGCCGCAACTGTTTCGATCCGTCGAAGCGCGGTGAGCGCATCGGTCACGATCTCGGTGAGTTCCGACGTAGAGATGTACTCCCGGCGCTCGCTAAGGTGCTCGAGGCAACTTCGCAGCACCTGGGCAGGGTTGTTGATCTCGTGCCCCATGGCTGCGGCCAGTTGCCCAACGACAACCATGCTACCCGTTGCAACCAACTGCTCGCTGGCGGTCTTGAGCCGCTCTTGCGTTATCGTAAGTTCGTCGATAGGTGACTTGAGTGCAACGGCATAGGCGAGTTTGCCGCCGTTTAGAACCGGCGCAATGCGAACAAGCTGCCGGTAGGTATCGCCGTTGCGACGACGACCTTCAAATTCGCCATCCCAGGCATTGCCGTTGCGCAGCGTGTCCCAAATCGCCTCGAAGAGCTCGGTGTTTTTCGCTTCGGCCGCTAAGAGATCTACTGCGCTGCGTCCAAGCGCCTCTTGTGCCGTGTAGCCCGTGACATCCTCAAATCTTCGATTTACAAAGCAAAGCAAACCATCCGCGTCCATGATCTCCACAGACTCAGTGACCTTATCGATGGCCTCGGAAAGCGCGCGCAACTCGCTTGCTGAGGGCTTCGTAAAGTCAATGATATTGCTCATGGTGCTATCTAGCCCTATTCCGTAGGGGATTCTCTTGGGCACATCGCGACATCGAGCTTGCCATCGGCCTCGAAACACACCGCGGCAATCTTGCGCGCTTCGACCTTTACCGCCTTTTGCTCGCCGATTTCGAGACCATCACTGGCCAACAACTCAAGATTGATCTGCAGCGCGCCAGGGCTTGCCTTGGCGAGTTCGCATTGCCGCACAAGCTCAGGCTGTGTTTCTGCGCAAGCACAGACCCGCGCAACATAGGTCGCACAGGCTTGCTCGGCGCGGGCAATTTCGGCTGGCGGCATTGGAGCAATCTTTGCCGGCCGATCTCCAGAATCAGAAGATTTCTTACTGCAAGCTCCCACTGCAAGAAGTGCAAGCGCAGCACAAGCGACCGTGGCGAACCTTGCCATTACTGCGGCTCGATGCGAGCGAGCACGACAGAGATGTTGTCTACACCGCCCTGCTCGTTAGCCCCTGCAATGAGGTTCTCGACGGCTTTGTCGAGGTCTGGCGTCGCATCCATGATGTGTGCGATTTGCTGATCGTTGAGCATGTCGCACAGACCATCGGAGCAGAGCAAAAAGCAGTCTCCAACTTTGGGGTGGTCGGTAATGATGTCGACCTGAACGCTATCTTTCATGCCAAGGGCGCGAACAATCACGTTCTTGTGCGGCCAGTTTTCGGCCTCTTCTTCGGTCACGCGCTTCATCTTGATGTAGTCGTTGATGAGCGAGTGATCTTCGGTGATTTGCGTGAGCTTGCCTTCTCGAAGCCGATAGACCCGACTGTCGCCGACATGGCCAATGATGACCGTATCGTCGAGAAAGTAAGTGGCGACCACGGTGGTTCCCATGCCTTTGCAGTTGGGATCGCGAGCGGCGCGCTCGTGCACTTCGAGGTTGGCGAGAAGCACACCGGTCGTCATGCGATTGATGTCACCGCGAAGATCTCGATCGACCTTGTAGGGCCACGTTAGCGGCTGCATGTCGGCGGTGCGGCCGTAGTAGTCGACCATCGTATCAACGGCCAAGGCACTGGCGACTTCGCCAGAAGCGTGCCCACCCATGCCATCGGCAACAATGGCCAACCGCACGTCGGTTGGAAGGTAGACGGAATCTTCGTTGTGGTCGCGTTTGCGGCCAACGTCGGTGTCCCCAGAGAAACGGACACGCATGTTGTCGAGTGGGAAGGAGGTGCTCATGGTTCTTCTTGGCTCGATGTGCCGCTCTCGTACGAAAATACGATCCGACCCATAGGAAATCGGCCGGGGTTTGAGAGCCAGCTTAGCCCACCTTTTAGTATAGGGCTATCAGGGCTGGCCACCATTTCGTGACCCAAAAACCAAAGCAATCACAGTACGTTCGCACGTGCATCGCTAAGAATGCGAACGGAGCGCAAGTTCTCAGCCTGGGTCGCCGGCGCACCAGGTGCAACTAAGACAAAGGCTTCGACTACTTTGGCGCATTTATCAGCGCCCCCGTGCTCCGATGAGCGCGGCCCAGGCCTCGGCGAAGCAACGTGCCTACTGCGCGGGTTGAGCGCTAAGGCGTTGCCGGGTAATCCCGATGTAGCGCGCGTCTTGGTCGCCGACAATCCACCGGCGTCCAAGCCTCTCGGCGAGGGCTGCGGTGGTACCAGAGCCGCCAAACGGGTCGACCACAAGGTCGCCGGCGTTGCTGCTTGCAGCGATCATACGACGTACGAGTTCTTCTGGTTTTTGCGTCGGATGTTCGGTGCGTTCTGCGGTGCCATTGCACAGCACAGGAATCTCCAAAACATCGCGAGGTTTTGCGCCGAGCGGATGGGGCTGCCACGTATCGCGGCGCTTGCCGTTGCCACTGTACTGCGACGTCACAGCTTGTACGCGCGCTGGATAGCGTTTTGTGTGGGTGTTGTAAGGCACGCGCACTTCATCAACATTGAGCTTGGTCTTAGACGCTTTGCGCAGGTGCAAGATCGACTCGTGAGACCGCCCCCAGTCGCTACCGAGATTTGCTTTGTTTTTGTAAAACCAAACCAGCCAGCGACACGCAGAAAAACGACCGGCAGAGCGCGCCTTTATCTCTGCGAGTATTTCTGAGAATCCGCAAACGTATGCCGAACCGGTTGGGCTTAGAATCCGCACAACTTCGGCAAGCCAGCGATCGCACCAATCGACGTAGTCTGCCTGCGAAGCAAAGACGTCCCAGGTGTCTTTACCAATCGCATATGGCGGATCGGTAACTACCAAATCAACCGATCCATCTTCGATGCTGCCGAGAAGCTCAAAGACGTCGGAGCGCCACAACGTGCCAAGAGGCGTTTCCAGCGCCAGCGTCTTGGGCGATAGCGGGCCGTCCAAATCGTCAGGTACTGGCAATTCGGCGGCAATCCGCGGTGGACGCTTTGGCATAGACCGCGGCAGGATACTCGCTATGAGCGAGCCCGGCTACTATGTCCACCCAAGCGCTGTTGTTGATGAAGGCGCGCAGATTGGCCAGGGCAGCAAAGTTTGGCACTTTGCCCACGTGATGCCCGGCGCTCGTATTGGCAGCGATACGGTGATTGGCCAAGGCTGTTACATCGCCAACGTTCGCATCGGCAGCGGGGTTCGCATTCAAAATAATGTAAGCGTCTACGATTCGGTGACCCTTGAAGACGATGTCTTTTGCGGGCCCAGTTGCGTTTTTACAAACGTAATTAATCCCCGTGCGGCGGTGCCGCGCAAAAACGAGTACCTACCAACCTTGGTGAAACGCGGCGCGAGTATTGGAGCAAATGCCACGATCATCTGTGGCGCGACCATCGGCGAGTACGCCTTTATTGGTGCCGGCGCTGTGGTTCGCGGAGTTGTTGCAGATCGGGCGCTGATGGTTGGCGTCCCGGCCAAGCGCATTGGATGGATGTGCGACTGCGGCGTGCGGCTCCCCGACGCCGAAGCCATGGCCACCGGGCTGCGCGCTCAGTGTACGGCTTGCGACGCCAAGTATTGGGTTCGCGAAAAAGGCGCTCAGCGCTTGGACGACGCCGAGTAGGCGCTTAGCGCTTGGACGCTCCTAAGTAGAAGCTCGGCGCCTGGACCACGCCGCTTAGCGCCTGGACGCTCCTAAGTAGAAGCTGCGACAGCGCTGAAGCAATTCGATTGGATCGAATCCCAGCATGCCAAAGGGATTGGCGCTGCTCTCTTTGAGCCGGCTTTGGGCTGCGCCCGCAAAGTCTCCTGCCATCTTGCGCGCACCTTTTGGTAGAAAGCGCGCCATGCGCTTGGCACCAGTAGTTGCGGCAGCAAGGGCCGCAGCGCCCCCAAGCAGGCCCTGTAGCCACATTGGCGATGGATCGACAATAAGATTTCCGGCGCGCAGTTCTTTGGCAAGTTGGTCGGTAGGCCCAGTTAAGATGCGAAGCACCGCGTCCTTTTCTACAAAGATCGAGATGCTCGGCTTGGCAAAGCGCGACTCGACGGCGCGATTCACCTTGTCGTAGTTGGTGCGCCAGTCTCGGGCGAGTTCTTGCTCACTAAGAAGATCACCAATTCCCGGATGCATGGTTGCAAGCACGATCGCACCGCGGCGTTTCTCGGCAATCACCGAGCAGTGCACCCGGCGACCATCAAGAATATAGGCGACGAGGGTGCTCTCGTTTGGCACAAGCAGGTCGAAGGTCTTTTGCAAGGCCTCCGAGCGCAGCGGCGGGATTAGTTCGAGAAGCGGCGGATCACTCCAAACGCCCTCACAGCGGCGCAGCGCCTGCCAAAGGCCAACGCCCTGGGTGGCAAAGTCGTCTTCAATGCGCAGGCCGCGTTCCATGCGTTCAAAGAGATCGGTAAGAGCTCGGCGCTCAAAGACCAAGAGCCCTTCGACATCGAGAGTCTTGGAGAGTGTCGCAAGTTGAGGCTTTGATGTGCCGACAAAGGGAACCGCTTCGCGATCAAGTGCGCCCTCTCCGGATCGCACCGCGTGTAAGAGTTTTCCTGATTCTAGCACCAAGAGTGCATAGCGCGAGTTCTTAGAGAGGCCCGGCGGCAGCGCCAACTCCCACCAATTTTGCAAGTGGCGCCTATCGAGCCAAGACAAGACCGGATCGTGGTCAATCATGAGCGTGCCTCCACGCGAAAGATTCGAGTTTCACAAGGTGCAAGAGACAGCGTTGCGATGCCCTCCTCCTCGCCGATTGCTTCGCCAGTGAGACCGTCGCGAAGCGTGCAACCGACAGGCACGTTCACTGCAGCGGTTGCGGCAGCGGCATCGCGATTGCGCACAAAGAGCAGTGGAACCTGGCCCTCTTCATCGTAGAACGGCGTGCAGGTCGCGCTTGGCGACTCGGGCGCAATCCACAAATCATCAAGCTCTCCGGCCAAGCCCAATACATCTGCAGCCAAGCCTTCGATATCTTCGAGCGACTCGGCAGCAAGTAAGCCGCCACCTTGTGGCATGCCTCCTTCGTCGCCCAAAGGCCGGCCAAGCTCGTCTTCGATGGGCAACTCTGGGCCTAAAACAACCGGCATGCCGGTGATGCCCAGAGCGTGCAGCGCGCCCCAAACCGCACCATCGACGCGTCGCAGCGTTGGTGCGACCACGGCTTTGGTGGAGCCATCGATACGGTGCAGCTCGGACTCACCAAGAAGCAAATACGGCACTTCGACAAGGTCGAGCGCTTCTCGAATTGCTGCCAACCAGCGCGGGTAGAGACGAGCCGATGCGTCGAGGGCGAGCTCGGCGGAGCCCGAGGGACCAAGCCCCATCCACTCGGTGATGGCAGGAGTTGCGCTATCGAGGGCGCAGCTCGCCACGGCTGCGCGCTCTTCTGCGCGGTTTGCAATTACCACGATTGGCGTCTTGCGCCGAAGCGTGTGCGCCCGTGCCTCGCGAAGGGTTGCGAGCAAAGGCCCGACCCACTCGCAGCTGCGAGCCTCTCCCGCCCATCGCTCGCGAGCCACGGCCATGTAGAGAGTGAAGTCGGTGATGCCCGATGCCAATGCCTCGAGTACAGAGTTTTTCTGAGCGTCGTCGGAGACCACCGGGAACCAAGGCGCACCGCCGATGAAGAGCGTCGTGGCATCGCGCTCAGAATCGCTCGAGGCAGCATCCCCGGTCTCGGAATCGGGTGACGCCCGGCCGCCCACCTTGGCAGCATTCGCTAGCGCCATGCCGCCCTTGCGAGCAGCGCTTTCAAGCCAGGCAATAGCGCGCGACTCGTACTCTTCGCCAAAGCGAACCCACGCAAGGCAGCGCGGCATGTCGTCTTCTTGGAAGTGACGAGGTGCTGGCACATCCTCGTTATCCTCCTGCCACCAGGCAATCGCATCGTGATGGTAATCGCCGTCAAACGCCGCGATACGGCCCATACTGCGGCGATCGCATTGCACGCTTACCGTCGCTTTTGACTCGCGTAAATGCTCGCCTAAAGCCGCAAACCACTCGCCAACTTCGGCCGCAAACGCCGACGAAGCAAACGATGGCGCCGGAAACATCTTGGTTGGCCACGGCAACCAAAGAGGCGTTCCTCGGCCGCTTACCGCCTGGCACTCTTTGAGTGCGAGCACCCGCGCGGGAATGCCAAAGCCCGTAAGTTGGCCACCAACCGCCGGCCCAAGTCGCAAGTGCACACCAAGCCCCAGCTCGTGTGCCAACGCCACAAAGCTTGCCAAGTTTAAGTGCTTTGCAAACGCAAACGCACCTTTGTGATGCTCGTGCACCGACCACGGAACGCAGGAACTCACGCCCGAGAAGCCAAGTTTGCGAAGCTCAGCCAGTAGCTCGGCCCACTCATCGGGCTCGTGACGCCAGTAGTGCAGCTCGCCTAGATACGTTGCAGTCTTGGTCACCGATGAACCCAGCCGTGCTCTGGACTAAGAATAAATCGGGAGCTGCCCCAGCCGAGCTTGTGACCGGCTGCCATGGGCATCGAAGCACCGCGACCTGCGGTCTCGTACTCGGCATCCCAAGGCAGCAAAAGCGTAAGCCCTTCTTCGCTGGCACAAGCTCGTGGCAAAATGGCATGCGCGTGAGCCGCACCTTCGCGGGCAAAGGCCAAAATCCCCTCGATGCCCTGCTTGGCGGGCTCGAGCAATTCGTAGCAGGTGCGCAATTGCGGAGGCGGCAGCGCCAACTCTTTCGAGCGCAAGAGCGCCTCTTCTGGCGTCACCCACACTTCGTCGACGGTCTCTTTGTTGTCGGGCGAGGCCACCTGATCTGCAGGCATCACCGCGATAAAGAACTTGGCGCTGTAGCGACGCTTCTCCGCCGAAGGCGTAATCCAGTGTGCGTAGTAGGTGAGCGATTCGACATCGATGGGCGCTTTGGCCATCACCTCGGCTGGGTTGGCCTTATCGACATTTAGCGCATGACGCCAAGCGTCGCGATCCGATGCCTCGGTTGCAACGCCGCTCAACAAGACGCCAGACTCTTCAAAGAGCTCGCGGCCAGCAACCAAGCGATCGTCGTCTTCAAAGTCTTCGGCAATGCCACCGGGAAAAACGTAGGACGACGACATAAACGACGCCTTGCGATGCCTTCGCAGCAAATAAATCTGCACGCCCGCTGTGCCCTCGCGAAGCAATATCACCGAGGCGGCGGCCTTAGGCTCAACATCTTGACTCTCAGCCATGGGCGGAACGTATCATGCGGGGCCTATGGTCATGCGCACCGTTCCCCTCGTAGACCTCGGCAAACAACACGCCGAATTGCGCGCAGAAATCGATGCCGCCATCGCCTCGGTTATCGATTCGGGGCAGTTTATTCTGGGCCCCGAAGTCGCCGCATTCGAGCAAGAGCTGGCCGCCTCTTGCGATGCAGGATTTACCGTTGGCGTCTCGTCGGGAACCGATGCCTTGCTCCTGGCTTTAATGGCCCTAGGCGTTGGCCCCGGCGACGAAGTGGTCACAAGCTCGTTCACCTTCTTTGCAACCGCTGGCGTTATCGCCAGGCTCGGTGCCACCCCTGTCTTTGCCGACATCGAAGACGAGAGCTTTAACCTCGACCCGCAGGCCGCCCTTGCCGCCGTTACGCCAAAGACCGCAGCCATCATGCCGGTCAACCTCTACGGTCGCTTGGCCACGCTTCCCAAAACCGACCTTCCGATCATCGAAGACGCGGCACAGAGCGTTGGTTGCGGCGCGCCTCGCGGATTGGCTGCGGGCTACAGCTTCTTTCCCACAAAGAACGTTGGCGCGCTTGGCGACGCCGGCGCGGTCGCAACAAACGATGCCGACTTTGCCGATCGCCTGCGACTCTTGCGCACCCACGGCGGGCGCCCAAAGTATTTTCACGCGGCCGTTGGCGGAAACTTTCGAATCGACGCCCTGCAGGCTGCGGTCCTGCGCATTAAGCTTCGCCACCTCAACTCCTGGAACACTACGCGCCGGGCAAATGCGGCACGATACTCAGAGTTATTCTTATCTGCGAATCGTTCTGAAGTGCAAATACCACAAGACAGCCCCGAGCACATCTACCACCAGTACACCATTCGCGTACCCAAGCGCGATGCTCTGCGCGCCCATCTAAAAGAGCGCGGCATTGCCACCGAGGTCTACTATCCACAGCCGCTCCACCTGCAAGAGTGCTTTGCCAACCTTGGCTACAAAGAAGGCAGCTTGCCAAACACCTGCGCCGCCGCCCAAACCGCGCTCAGCCTGCCAATCCACGCCCACCTCGGGGCGGATGATCAAGCGTATGTCGTAGAAGCGATCGGCGACTTCTACGGCAAGTAGCTGCGCACGAAAGTGCGAGCGGCCTGCAGGTAGACCCGCACCGGTGGACGCCTGCGCTGCCTGTCCACCCGGCCAACAATGCTCGACATCAAAGCGCGCCTCGGCCCAGCCTTTGTCGAAGCGTCACCAATGTGCAGAAACCAGTTCCGAGCTGGAGAGATGAAGACAATGCGGTGCATAATGTAGACACCGTCTTTGCCCTCATACACCACAACATCGCCAACCCGCAGCGCAGCGCTTGGCAGCGCCCTCACCCGCACCGCTTGGCCAACCGCAATCGTCGGTTCCATCGAGCCGCTATCGCAGGTAATGAGCGCCCCAGTCGACGATGCAGCCAGTTCGCGCAGGAGCTCCGAGCGCTCGTTCCGGGGAATCACTTGACCATTCTCCGCGCGCGCAGTATCTCCGCGCAACCCTTGAAGAGTGCGAGCCTCATAACGACGATTTTGCTCAGCGCCAGCTGTGCCTTTGACACCAGTGTTCCGGCCAGCCCAAATGGCGGCGACCTTGATGCTGCAGTCGAGCCTGCGGACGCCGACCTCGAATCGCCAGACGCCGACAGCACCGACGAGCCGCATCTGCTGCTAAGCGAAGTTAAGACCACCGGGCCAGGTAAAGAGTATGTCGAGATTTACAACCCGGGCTCCTCGCCTGTGGATCTGTCCAACTACTACCTCGCCGACACAGCCGAGTACATGTACTTGCCTGGCACCTTTAGCAAGGACGGCAACGGCAAAGGCAACGGCAAAGGCAACGGCAAAGGCGCCCAGGTTGGAACCAGTGACTTCATTGTGCAGTTCCCAAGTGGCGCCACGATCGCAGGCCGCGAAGCCCTAGTCGTCGCCGTCAAACCCGAAGCCTTCTTTGCCCAGTTTCAAGTCAACCCAGACTTTCGAATTTACGGCGAAGAAGGTGCACCTCCAATGCGGGCCGCATTTGAGGGCAGCATCCACCAGTTCCTCACCCTCACCGACTCAGGCGAAGGAATCGTGCTCTTCTTCTGGGATGGCATGAGCGACCTTGTCGTGGACATCGACATGGTCGACGTTGGCCCAAACACCTCCGAGGGCAATCAACTCAGCAACAAAGCCGGCGTCCAAGTTGACGGCCCGGATGCCGATACAAACCGCACGAGCTACCGCAGCGACCTCTTCACCATGACCAACCTCGGCGTTGCCCTCGACTTGGGCGAGAGCTTTCACCGCCTTGCCTTAGAAGACGGCCACGAAGTGCAGAGCGGTGGTGGCAACGGGAGCCAAGGCCACGACGAGACAAGCGAGGACATCGCGACGAGCTGGGGCATCGAGCTCGCCTCGCCCGGCGAAGCCTCGGTCGGGCCGTGAGCGAGGGCGGCTTGGGCGGTGCTACTTACTGTGCCCCATAACCCTGCAGACAAGGTTGCCCAGTGGGCATTCCTAACAGCCATCGCGACCATCTCGCTTCAGTGGATTCCTGCGCTTGGATTACCAGGTGCCCAGGTTTCGGATGCTCTTTTCCTAGTCGCCGGCGTAGCGGTACTATTCTCATCGCACAAACTCATCCGCGTAGCACGAGGTGACCAGGCTTGGCTCGGTCTGTTTGTGGTAGGAGTCGTCGCCTCAGCAGTTATTAACGGAGGTTCGTATATCAAGCTCCTTGGGCATCTTGAACTGGTGACAGTTCTTCTGCTTGCAGCCACGCTGGGCCAGGATCAGAAGATTGCTAGCCGCATTAAGCAGGCATTGATTTGGATGGGCATCCTTGCAGCAGTTACTGGTTTGCTCGGCGCCGTCCTCTACTTCGCTGGTTGTGAGACACGACTGCTTAATCACTTTGGTGATTTGCTGCCCGGTAACTATCCAAGAGTCCGAGGCACCTGCATCAAGGTAAATATGCTTGCCACGATTATCGCAACAGGGCTGATCATGCTCTGGGACGAAGACAAGCGAACGCTACTAGGACGCTATCGCCTAATCGTAACCTTGCTCTTGCTTAGCGGCTTGCTCTTCACATTTTCGAGAACCTGGCTAACCGTTGGTTGTGGGCTGCTGGCACTGAGAGCACTGCATACGCCAGGACCACGACGCGTCCTGCTCGCGACAGTCTCGCTCGTAGCAGTGAGCGCGTTGCTTCTTGTCTCGGCGAGATACACGATCAGCCTCGACCCAACACATTTTTGGCAAGCCTCGATTCGCTCTGATCCTGCAACGAGATGGGTGATCTGGGGCGATAGTCTCGAATCCCTAAAGGCGAATCCATTTTGGGGCAAAGGACCGGGCAGCCCAGCAACAAGTTCCGGTTGGAGCGCGCATCTCTCTTGGCTCAACATCTGGGTCGTGCTGGGACTGGCTCCGCTTTGCGCATTCGTGGCTGGTACCTACCGAGTCCTGGTGCGTTATCGATTCGAGATGGGCGCTGTGGTTGCGGTGGGCGTAATCCTGCTCGACGGCCTTGCGAGAGACGTCGAAGACATGCGGCACCTCTGGGTTCTGATGGGGCTCGTCCTAGTGCCCCGACCTCAACGCACTTGAGAGCCTTGGCTACCCTACTAGGGGTAATTCTTAGAAAGAGAAGCCTCTTTTCCCCCAGACAAAAAAAGCCCGCTGCCCCCAAAACTTGGGTGCAGCGGACTTGTTCATAGGACGGGTGATTTAGCTTTTGTCAGGCCCTTGAAACTGACACTCGGGGCCACTCGCACAGGAGAGGGCCATGGTTTCGAAGACCTGTTCACTCACAACGCCAGGCTTCACATAAGGGCGCCGCTCTTGAGGGGCTTGGTCTTGGTCGGTGTTTTTCGTTCTATCCATTAGAAGTATTCCTATAAAGTAAGGTCAATTTCAGTGACATCAATTTAGTTTGCTGGATCATCCCAGAGCACTTCGACGCGCCCCTCTACTTCGGGATCGGCTCCAGCTTGCCAGTCGGTCCACGCCAGATCCTCCAGGCCATCGTTGTTGACATCGCCAGCCCAGATAAGCTGCAAGGTGTTTGGCGCGCCTCCGAAGACGCTATTGCTAAATTCTGGCGCAGCGCCAATCGTAGAAGCTGCCGAGCTGGCTAGAACGTCGCCAACTGGAATCGCCCCACCAAACCAGAGGAAGAGACTCACCCCAGTCGTGCTACCTGGAGTACCGCCGGCGATAACAAGGTCCTCGAGGCCATCGCCATTGACGTCGGAGCCCGCTTGCTGCCTCGCATTGGCCACCGAGGCGCCAAACCTAGAGCCGTTGGCTGCGGTCCCAACGATGTTGGTGAGGTAGTCGGCGGGACCATTGAGGACAACGGTTCCGGTGTCCGAGCCATTGACGATCCAGACGTGTCCTCGACTTTGTTCATGGGCCGAGATGACTAGGTCGCGAAAGCCATCACTATTCTGATCATCGATCGAAGCCAGTTCCATGCCAAACGATGTTGAGGCCTCGGTGCTCGGGTTTTCAACCCGCAGGTCGGTGGCCCGCAGTGGAGTAAAGGAAATGCCACTAGCTCCGGTTGCGGTTCGTCCACGAAGCACGTAGACCGCATTGTCTTCCTGAACTACAGGAGTCTTGTCGGAGAAGTACGAGATTGCGATGTCACCGACGCCGTCACCAGCGCGGGTATCTCCGAGAAACTCGACCTTGTAGCCCAAGGAGCTACCATTTGCGGCCGCGACTGGGTTCTCGAAGATGTGGGCTGCAAGACCGCTCATGGCAGTTCCGTCGGCGGTCTCAGACAAGGTAATCGTGCGGTTTCCAGCGACTGGAGCACCACCGTAAATAATTACTGCACCACCTACGCCTCCATCTCCCGAAGGAGCACCAATGACTAGGTCCTCGACGCTTGACGCCGAGTTGAGCTCGCCGGTGGTAAGCGACCAGCCAAGGAAGCAGTTTGTAAACCAGTTGGCAGCCGCATCAGGAAGGATGGTGACATTCGCTGCAGCTGTAGTTAGCAACGGAGCACCACTTGAGATGGTTGATCCGTGGAAGATGAAAACTCGGTTCGCAAACGGAGCAGAGATAGCAAGACCATCGCCAGCACCAGTGCTCCAGTTAATGCGAGTCATGTCCCAACCAAAGGCTGTGAACGGTCCCGAACCATTGATGGTCACATCTGGAGTGGCTCCAATTCCATTGGCGCTACCAAAGTAGATGTGGACCGTACCCTGAGCATTGTTCGCACCAACACTGTTGAATGGCGCTGCTACCGCGATATCGTCAAAATCATCGTCATTGAAATTGCCGCTGACGATAGATTGACCGAACCGTCTTGCAAAACCACTTGGAGTAGCCAGGTCGGCAATTTGTGCACCCGTCGGATCGAAGCTCGGTGTGAACGGACCCAAGGTTGAGGCTTCTGAGAGATTGCCTGCCGCATCGGTGATAGCCACGCCGACAAAATAGTCGACTCCGGCTTGGAGGTTGCCGATCGTGAAGCTTGTTGCGGTGCCAACTCCTGCGACTGCAGTTCCTTCATTGGCGAAGTCCGTGAAGTCAGAACCTGTGGTGAACTTGAGTACGAAGCCGTCTATGCCGCCAACGGCATCCCAATCCGTCTCGATATCGCGGTGGTTGGGTGAGCTTGCATTGAAGTTGAAACCAGCGGGAAGCGTTGGCGCGGTTAGGTCGACCGTGAGGTCGAGGGAGTCGGAACCCTGTCGAACACTAGCGATTTCGATCGCAGTAGCGGTCAACTGGTGCACGCCCTCTGAGAACGCAACAGGGGTGTCGGTGCAGAACTGGTTTAGCCCGGAAACGAAGCTCATTGGTTCGGTAACGGTTGTTCCACCGGTTGTCACGTCGAGGGTTGCCACGACGTCCGTCTGGGTGACGGTCGCGCACACGGTGATTTCTAAGTCACCACCACCATTGACGACCGCCCCTTGCGTATTGCCGCCGATGAGTCCTGTCCCAACCGGATCCACAATTTCGACCCCAATGTCTTCGAGGCGAACGATGCACTCGAAGGTCGAGGCCTCGTTGCCAACGGCGTCACGAGTAAGAGCACGAATGTCGTTTGGACCGTCGGTAATATCAATGTCAATAACCCCACCAAAAGGTGGTGCTGGCGTAATGCATGGTGTGGCACAAACCGCATTGCTCACAGAAATATCCTGAGCGTCCGCGACAGGCGCGATCACGCGCATTTCGATTTGAAAGCCATCCGCCAAACTCCCCGTTGCGTCATTGGCAGCGCTTCGGATCACTACATCACCGCAGGTAAGGCTCGTTGGGAACGTGAAATCTAGGTTGCCGCCTGGAGCCTGAGTATCAAACGTGACCAGGCGATCCACACTGGTTTGGAACAGGTCTGGGTTAACGACTCGCGCTGTACAAAGCTCAGTGTTCTCGTCAACTGCATCTGCGCTTAAGGTCACGCCCGTGATTGTTGTTACACCATTGGCAGGAGCCACAGCAGACGATGCGCCCACGCCGCAATCGACAAATACCGTTTGCCCTGCGCATTCGGTATCCACGGTGATTGTAAAGTCTGACTGCAGTCCATTTGCTGGATTGCCATCCGAGTCAACGCTCACGAATGTTCCCGGATCCGCAGCGTTCGTCGCTGGGGAATCGATGCTGATGGAACAGCCATCCATGATGACGCTGGCAGTAAAGCCATCGAGACATGCATTGCCCGCATGGTCTTGCGTTTGAAAGCTCACATCGAAGTCGCCTGGTGCGCTAAAGCCGGAAGGCACTTCGGTTGCGGCACGGCCACTGCTATCAATGAGTGTTCCAGGAAACTCCATAGAGTCGCTAAAGAAGCTGGATGACTCACCAAGGATGTCGTCTTGGCCATCGGCGTTGACCGAGCCTGTCCACGTCATTTGAATGCCATTGGCCCCGTCGCCATCTTCGTCATAGTCAGGGGTAATCGTGACGCCCTCTTCTGGGCTGGTTAGCGTACAGGTGGGAACAATGGTGTCGACCTCGACAGTATTTGCTGCAGACGCTGCATTAGAACTTCCCTTAGTACAAGTTGCACGAACGACCTGGCGACCTTGACCAAGAGTGGTTTGTGCTGTCGCGACTCCATCGGAGTTCGCATCGATCTTGCCAAGGCTGACCTCTGTGCCAGTGCCGGCATCAAGTACGAAAACTTCGACAACAAAATCTTCGGCGGTTTGCACCGTGAGATTCGCCTGAAAGTTTGGCAGTGCGGGATCACTATCGTTACTCGAATTGAGTACGGGAATCGGAGCGAAGAAGTCGTTTTCAATCGGGCCCTCAACGATCGTTAGATCGCAGAGTGCCTCTCCAATCACGTTCACGGAGACTTCGTCGATTCCAGAGCCGCAGTCCGAGCTGCCTTCAGCTTCCAAGGTAACGGGCCCCGAAGGAAGCGTCACACGAGCGAAGGTCACGTCACCATCGGAATTCGCGGTGCTCTCATGCAATGAGACGCTTCCAGTCCGATCGTCGGTCACGGTTAAGACGACTTTGTCGTTGTTGGCGAGATTGGTGCGAACCTCAACATCAGTTTGAATCCCAGCAGCCGCAGCATCCTGGTCGTCGGCGGCGCTTACGCTTGAAGAATCCCCTGGAGACTGGATCACCACAACGATTTCAGAAGGACACGTAGGTCCGTCGCCACACGCTGGAGAGAACAGAGCCCCCGTGGCTAGTGCAAAAAGTCCAAGTACCTGAGTTGCTCTCTTAGTCATGTCGTAGTCCCTGTGGTGTAGTTGTTTGAAAACATATCGACCGAAAACCCTATTGCAGTACCCTTAAAGCACTAGAACGTCGTCTTGTGGCATCTTGGTCGGTTAAGTCGTGTTGGCCGTCAGCTTGCACTCGATCCCAAGTGGGAGGCATTTCTCGATCGCTATTGGGGATAAGACCTCTGTCCCGCAAGGAGTCGCGGACTACCACCGCATGGCGGCACGCTTCAAGAGAAGGGCCCTTCATCGTACCCTGCTCCACGAGAGCCATGCCGTGACATCGGTTGCAATAGTTGCGAACGGGGCACTCATTGCATTCAGAAATGTCTGCCCAGCGAAGATTTCGGATTGCTAAGAGATCTTTTGAGCTCGTCCAGATGGAGAGAAAACTCTGAGTTCGGAGGTCCCCAACCGGAACTGGCAGGCTCCCACACGGCCAAACCTCGCCTCGAGGGTTGATAAAGCAGGTTCCATGAGAGGCATTGCACGGAGGCTTGTTCAGTTCCCGGTGCTTGGCCCCGACCAGGTCGGCCGTAACTTGTTTATCCAGCGAATTGTTATAGAAATTGCTGAGCGTCTCAGCTGACATGCGCAGCGCGACCGGATCTTGTTCGGAGCTTTCTGTCGCTGTGATGTTGGGATCACACGAGAACTGGGCGCCGATGCTCTTGGCCATTTGCTTTAGATGCTCGTAGTCGGCGGCATTGCCTTCCATGAGCGGCGTCTTTAGGAGCACGGTGATCTTTCGTTCGATCAGCCTCTTGGCAGCGGCGTAGGTGCGTTCCCAAGAACCAGCCTGCCGAGTCACCTTCTCGTGCAATGCCGCATGGGATCCGTAAACTGACATATCGACTTGGATGGGCCGAATGGACGCCAAAAAATCCGCGCGCTTCTCATGGATATGGTGACCGGTCGAAAGAAGCTTGATCGAAAACCCCAGATCGTGCGCTTTCTGAAGAATCTTGTTGGCGTCTGGGTGCATGAAGAACTCTCCACCCATCAAGCTTAAGAACAGAACCCCCGCATCGGCGAGCTGCGCAAAAATGTCAAAAATAGCCTCTGTACTGAGCTCGTTCTTGGCCTTGTGATCTTGATAGCAGTGCGAGCAGTCGTAGTTGCACCGATCGGTAATCTGAAACGTGACCGTCGTTGGGACGCGTTTCTTTGCTGCTTGTTTGGCAAGCATCATTGGCGCGCTGAGAGTTGGTTTTTTCATACAGGATGAACTTTGCGTTCGTGGAAGCAGCTTAAGAGCAACTCAGGTTCAATGCCTCGGCCACGGATGGAGAATTTCTGAATTTCAGTTCGTAACATGGAATGCTCTCGACAATGTCACCCACCAAGTCAAGAACCAAACCTAATGTTAGGGGATCGTGGGCATAGGTCACGACATGCCGGGAAAGCTCACCCATCGCCCGAGTTGGCGACAACAACCGACGGTCATTTGTGCTGGCCTGAACAAGAAAATTAATGGAGCGCAGGGGACTCACCGCGCCCCAGGGCAATGTCACCTTACCGGTAAAGGGAGCGACCTCGAGTTGCCATTTCCCGCGATTTCGCACCAAGAGTAAGAGTTCATCACTGAGCCGGCGAAGTGAGAAATTCTCTTCTAGAAGTGCCGCAATCGTTGATTTCCCAGCTCCGCTAACACCGGAAAAGACATGACAGCCCTCGTCATCTTCGACGGCAGACGAGTGCAAGATCAGTGCGTCCTTGCGCGGCAGTGCGACAGATGTCGCCAGACGAATTACTGCTTCTAGCGTGTGAGGCTTGGCGAGCCCTTCAAAGGTTGCGGTGATCGGGCCATCGCTTGGACAGGCCAGTGTGCCCTTGGCGTCAGCCCGCCATAGTGCCTGTTTGAAGTCATCGAGCGAACGACAGGCAAACGCTGGATACTCGGCAGCCGATTCGCAGTCATGAGCAAAGTCGCTCGAGAACTCAACCTGGATGCGCACGTCCGCTTCGCGGCGGCCATCTTCGTCGAGCAGGTAGTTACCAGCTAGCGGGACACTCACTCCGTGTTGCTCAATCTGCACACGAAGCGGCCCAACCAGGATGTTTGAAGACGAGATCATACGGGTCATGTAGCGATTGCCGGTTTCTCAAAACGGGCAATGCAGTGCGTCCAAAGCCGTCCTGGGAGCCAGGATGGCACCCGAACCGCGTATGGGTAGGCTCGAATCGGTCGCCACAGTTCGACCTCGATAGTTGTAAACCCAGCTGCCAACGCGGGTTTGGTGAGATCTTCTGGTTGGTGCAGATCGAGCTCGCCTGCGATGCGCCGGAGACGTCGCAAGCTAAAGACGCTGCCGAATTGATGAGTAGCAAAGCGTCCGCCTGGCCTTAGGACTCGAAAGACCTCTGTCATAGCGCTCGTGAGATCCATGTATCGGATGACACCTTGAGCTGCCACCACAGCGTCGAAACACTCGCTGGCGAAGGGCAGCCGGTGGCCATCTGCCTGAGCTCGCGCCATATGTCGCGGCATCTGTTTAAGCATCTTTAGCGATATATCGATGCCGACACTCTGGCCACCCGAGACCTGGCGCATTAGGCGCCCCGTTCCGCAACCGAGGTCAAGAACATCCCCGTGCTTTAAAAGTGCTCGCGTCGAAGCCTCAATGCGCTGGTATTTTCGGCCGAGCGTCTCATGCGCAGCGTCGTACCCAGCCGCTGCCTGGTCATAGCCCCCAGCAATCTTTTGTCTCGACGCTTGGTTCACGGCTCTTCCTGGGCCACCAGGATGCCGCGCTCGACAAACGATTCGAGGCACGAGAGAACGTCTGCTCGGGCGGTCGGCAAATCCACCTGAAACAGTTTCACCAAGGCTTCAGCGGCCTCATCAACCGTCACTCCACTTGCGGCAAGGGCCCATACTTCGCTGCCAGTCTCATTCAACGTGTGGAGTTTATTGTCATCCGCGGTCACGACAAAGGCGAGACCTTCGACAATTCGTCCCGCCGTAAGTGAGTGCTTGCGATATACGATCATGGTGTCCTTCCCCTTGCGTGGCGCGGGGATCGAGTAGGCAGTCAGTATCTTTAAAGCCGGTCAGCGTTCAAGGATTCTCTGCTTAGAACACCAAAGAGGGAAAATGCTAAAAAGAGATCTCCGGATTGATGAACGGCAACGAATTTTTGATCACCAACCATGCAAACCCGCTATTTCCCAAGAGTTGACAGCCATTTGAGGAGCTGGGTACTCTAGAAAGCGATTCTATGCTGAAGCTCCGCAACACACTTTTCCTAGCTGCTCTCGGGTCCCTTGCCCTTGGAGGCAGCCTATGGGCGCAGCCTGCTGGAGACGATGCCCCCGAAGTTACGGCACCAGTTCAGAAGCAAGCGAATCTCACGTCAGCAGAGATGCAGGCGACTTCAGAAAAGTACCTTAAGGAGATGCAAGACATTCTTGTTCGTGTGGTCGAGTTGCAAAATCTTGCACGCAAGCAGAAAGACGTAATCAAACTAAACTGCGTGAACGACAAGCTCCTACAAGTTAAGCAGCTGCTAAATATTGCCGAGGCTGGTCGAACGGATCTAATTGAGGCAATCGCGCTACAAGATGGCGACTCATCCGCCCACCAGTTCAGCCAAATTTCGATTGCCAAAGAAAAGACAGACGGTCTTCACGGTGAAGCAGAAGGCTGCATCGGTGAAGAGCTTGTGTTTCTTGGACCGACCGAGGTAACCGTCGACGACCCAGGACTTCCGGACGACCCGACCGGCGATGACGACTTTGACTGGGATGACGTGATTGAGCCTCCTGGCTATGCAAGCCCTTTCCTTTAAGATTTTTTCTTAGACTGCCCCTACTAGACACCTCGAGCCTAGCTTCATGAAATTCTCCCCAACCGCAGCAGTGGTTGCATTCCTAGCAATAGGTAGCAGCACGGCTCTCGCGCAAGACGCCATCGTTCAAGGGTCTGGCTATCAAGTCAGTGAGAACGCCGTTGTGCATCCCTCGATTGGCGCACAGACTGGCTTTGACTCCAACGTCTTTTACGAAGATAGCTCCGCCGTCGGGGCGGGCGTCTTTCGGCTCGTCGGTGGGCTAGCTCTAGAACCTATGGAGGATGGCTCAGGTAAGGGAGGCACGCCGCCCGACTACACGTTTTCTGCTGGCGCACGATTCGCGTATCAAGAATTTCTCAGCAGCAACGATAATGTCGTCGCCCAGCGGAACTTGGGTCTCGGTGCAGATTTGCTACTGGGCATCAAGCCAGCAAGTGAATTCCCAATCACCATTGAGGACCACTTTATCCGCACAAATCGCCCGACCAACTTCGAGTCAAACTCAACAATTGGCCGAGACATCAATACCTTCAAGGCTGGTATTGCCTACGTTCCAGAAGGACGAAACATTTCTGGACGCTTGCACTACTCAAACACCATCGACTTTTTTGAGGGCAATGGCAGCGCTTTTGCTCGACGTCTGCTGAATAAACTTACGCTGGGCGTCGATTGGCAGTTTCTTCCGATCACGCGATTTTTCGTAGAGGGAAGTTATGGGTTGAACGGTGGACTTGGCAGCAACTCCAGCAAGGTGAGTTCGAGTCCTGCACGTGGCATCCTTGGCGTCGCATCAGCGATCACCGAGGCCATTACAGTTCGTGCTCACGCTGGATACGGCTTTGGCTCGTACTCAGCAGGCGCAAGCTATTCGTCGTATATTTATCATCTTGAGGGCGGCTATCGGTACAGCCCAGTTGGCCGTGTGCGCCTCATTTTTGATCGCGACTTCCAGGACTCAATCAACGCCAATTTCTATGCCGACTACAAACTCAAGCTTGCAGTTGACCAGCAAGTAGACCGGGTAATCCTGCAGGCCAGTGTGGCCGGAATACTTCGCACCTATAGCGGCGTGCCTGCCATCGTGGGTCCCGTCAGTACCCGAGATGATGTAATCGTGGCCGCAGAAATCAGCGCAGGCTTCGAATTACGCGATTGGATTGCTCTAAACGCAAGCTACGATCTTCAACTCGTTCAAACAGACTTCGTGGCAGCCACAGATGGCGAAGCCGATGACCCAAGCTTTGTGCGCCACCAGGTTCTGGTCGGCGCGACGGCTGCCTTCTAGAGCTTGTTGTGGATAGAGGTAAACTATGAAAGCTGTCATTCTGGCTGGCGGTCTCGGCACCCGTATTTCCGAAGAGACGCATCTAAAGCCAAAGCCAATGATCGAAATCGGCGGCCGCCCGATTCTGTGGCACATCATGAAGATGTACTCCAGTCATGGCATTAACGACTTTGTGATCTGCTGCGGGTACAAGGGCTACATCATCAAGGAGTATTTCGCCAACTACTTCCTCCACATGTCGGATGTCACCTTTGACATGACCGAAAACCGTATGGAGGTGCACCATCAAAATGCGGAACCCTGGCGTGTCACGCTGATTGACACTGGGGACAATACGATGACCGGCGGTCGCCTCAAGCGAGTCAAGTCCTTCATCGAGGATGAGGAAGCCTTCTGCTTTACGTATGGCGACGGCGTGAGCGACGTCGATATCAGCGCGCTTATCAAGTTTCATTCTGCGCATGGCAAGTTGGCCACAGTTACCTCCGTACGCCCTCCTGGGCGTTATGGCGCATTGCAGCGTGACGGCGACGCGGTGACGGGTTTTGCCGAGAAGCCTCGGGGCGACGGCGGACAAATCAATGGTGGCTTCTTTGTGCTTTCGCCAAAGGTGCTGGATCTTATCGCCGGCGATCACATGCCCTGGGAGACCGAGCCCATGAACACGCTGGCAGAGCGCGGCGAAATGATGGCATTTGAGCACGGCGGCTTCTGGCAGCCCATGGACACGCTTCGCGAGAAGAACCAGCTAGAAGGGCTTTGGCAAGCTGGCAAAGCCCCCTGGAAGAACTGGTAATGGCCTACGCGCCACCGAGCTTCCTGCAGCCCGATCGCGGGTCGCGAACGGTGAAGTGGTGTCACCTGCAGCAAGGTGCTGATGCAAGTTTCCCAAGCTGCTGGGAAGGGTCGACGCGTGATTTTTAACGAAACACCACTTGCTGGTGCCTTCACAATCGGGCTGGAGAAACGCGAGGATGCACGCGGCCATTTTGCCCGCGCCTTCTGCGCAGAAGAGTTTGCGGCCCACGGGTTGGAGACAACCTACGTGCAGGCGAATCTAAGCGGAAACAACAAAGCTGGCCTCGTGCGCGGCATGCACTTCCAGCGCGGCAACGATGCTGAGGTTAAACTTGTGCGATGCGTTGGCGGGGCTATCTACGACGTTATCGTCGACAATCGCCCCGATTCAAAGACCTATTTGCAGTGGTTTGGAGCCGAATTGTCGGGCGCCAACGGGCTCATGATGTACGTGCCACGTGGGTTTGCCCACGGCTACCAGGCGCTCACCGACACAGCAACCGCATTCTACATGGTTAGCACTCCCTATACTCCAGGAGCCGAAGGCGGGCTGCACTCTGACGATCCAGCCATCGGTATCAAGTGGCCTTTGACTGTGACCGACCGTTCTGAGAAGGACGGCCAATGGCCACTCCTTGAACGGCAGAGATGAGTTTAGCGACTGAAACGGTGCTGGTCACCGGTGCGTCTGGGTTCATCGGGAGTGCACTCGTTCAGTACCTAATCGATGCTCAGGTGCCGGTCATCCCGACGGCGCGGGGTCGCACCGACATTCTCTCGGATTGCTTTGGCATAAAGGTGCTACCGCTCGACGTCATGGGCGATCTCACGCTCCGCAACGAAGAGTTCGACGCCGCCACAACGCTGGTTCATTGCGCGACACCAAACGACATCCAGTCGAAGGGCGAAGACGGCGGTTTGTCACTCGCAACCCACGGTACCTACCGTCTAATCGAACATGCGGCAGCACACGGCATCCGTCGTATCGTCTATCTCTCAACCTTGCAAGTGTATGGCACCGAACTCGAGGGCGCAATCGACGAGACCACGCCGGTGCATTGCGAAACTGCCTATGGGCTGAACCACTACCTGGGCGAGGAAGTCTGCCGACTCGCTGTCCGCAGGCACGGCATTGACGTGGTCGCACTGCGTCCATCCAACGTCTATGGTGTGCCTTCCGTGCCCACGGTTGCCCGAGAGACGCTGGTCCCAATGTGTTTCGTACGCGATGCCAAGGCGAGCGGTGCAGTCGAGCTGCGCTCCTCCGGACATCAGCAGCGCAATTTCGTATCGACAGGTGAAGTAGCAGAAATCATCGCCACTTTGATCGCTGACTTTCCTTCGGAATATACGATCGTCAACGCAGTCTCGGCGTACATGGCGAGCATTCGCCAGATTGCCGACATGACCGAAGACGTGTGGAATCGCGTCTCAGACACACCGTTGCAACTGCGCGTTCTGTCCGACGAGCCAGCCGAAGGCAATGCCTTCACGCTAACTTCCAAGATCGTCGCGCCACGCCTTAGCGAGGACCAATCCCGCCAGCGCATGGCCGATACCATCGAGCGATTAATTCAGCGCAACCAAGAAACACGAGAGTAAAGAGTATGGCCAAAGATCCAATTAAGACCTTCTTCGACGAGCGCGAAGCCGACATTGCAGCAATGGGAGCCGACAAAGAGTTGCGGCAGAAATCCCTCGACTGGATGCTCCACGCTGACAAGTACAAGTACACGTACAACTACACTTGGATGGGCCGTCCGATCATCAAGTACCCAAACGACATGATCGTTCAGCAGGAAATGATGTGGGAGCTAAAGCCCGACCTCATCATCGAGACTGGCATCGCTCATGGCGGCTCAATTATCTATACCGCCTCCATGATGGAGATGATGGGTATCCAAGGTGAGGTCGTCGGCATTGATGTCGATATTCGCGATCACAACCGCAAAGCCATCGAAGACCATCCGATGATGAAGCGCATCACCATGTATGAAGGTGACTCTGTCGCGCCGGATATGGTGGAGAAGGTACGCAAACATACCGAGGGCAAGAAGTGCGTAATGGTGATCTTAGATTCACTGCACAGCCACGAGCATGTCTACAAGGAACTGCTTGCCTACGCAGAAATGACCACCGTCGGCAGCTATTGCGTCTTGCCGGACACGTTCATCGAGTTCTTTCCCAAGGGCTACTATTCCGATACGCGGCCTTGGGATGTCGGCGACAACCCATATACGGCGATGAAACAGTATTTGGGCGAGACCGACCTATTCGAGACCGACCATTCACGAACAAACAAGGCGATGATCACCGAGACCATCGACGGCTATCTCAAGCGAGTCCGCTAATCATGTTGCGCATTGCCGAGACCGCGGAGATTTCGCCGATGGCGCATGTCGAGGAATCGAAGCGCGGGACTCTGATCACGATAGAAGACCATGTGTACATTGATTCCTTCGTGCGCATCCGCCCTGTAGGTGGCGACGGCAATGTGCGGATCGGCAAGAATAGCTTCATCAATGCCGGAACAGTCATCTTCTCGGGAAATGGCATCGACATTGGCGAGCACGTCTTGATCGCGCCAAACTGCACGCTGGCTCCAACGAACCACGCGTATCAATCTCGCGAGACGACGATCCGCCATCAAGGCTTTCTGCCCAGTAAAGGCGGTATCGTTATCGAAGACGATGTGTGGATTGGGGCAGGCTGCACGATCCTGGACGGTGCGATCCTTCGCCAGGGTTGCTTGATCGGAGCGAATTCGCTGGTCAGGGGCGAAGTGGAAGCCTATTCAATTCAATCCGGAAATCCGCTGACCAAGCGCGGAATGCGCGGTGACTGAGAAACAGTCTCAGACCAGCGTGATCTTCATCGCTGACTCCCATCGGGCCCGGGTCGCTTGTCAGAGGCGAGGTGAAAGCCAACGGCCCAATTGATGCAATTTGAACTCAAACAGAAGCCGAACCAGAATCTTCGTAGTGAAATGGCAAATGCCTTCCGGAAAACTCTTACGATGGAAGACGGAGCTCAGCAGTGACAGCTAAAAAGGAAGAACGCGTCACAACGGGTAAGCTCCCCAAAGGAGAAATGGAGACCCTCATCGAGAGTTTTCATACGTTTGAGCGCCCTCTTTTCAACAGCCTTGTGGACGAAGATGGCTTTGCTTGGTGGGACCTGGTTCGTTACGATATTCAGTTCGAGATCCTCTACGAGCGAGGACTCCGCTCTCGAGCCACCAACCCACAGCGGCAAGGGCTCAGACCTACTATTTCCGCCCTGCGCCGTGGTGCCGCTGTCGCATCTGATCTGGCGGCACTCCCCAGACTATTGCGACGTGAAGTGGACGCTATCATTGTCAGCCGACGACCACTGGAGCCGATCCTCAAAGTAATTGAGGAGAGTGATACGGCGCACTTCATTCTCGGGAGCCCAGAGTTCGGTGAGCATGGATCGCTTTCGATCGACAAGTACCATATTGATCTTCTCATCAATCTTGTCGCCCGGCTATTGTTGCCTTCGGCGGGTTTGCTCAATCACGCTAAGAGAGTGGAGCGCGATTTCCAGGAGTACTTCGACATCCAGATGCCCGTGTACGCGCTGATCGAAGCCAAGTACCGTAAGCACTTGGCTGCCAAGCGGATTTGGTCGCGCATTCTGTCCCTCCCCGCGTCTTTAAGGAGAGTGGTCTTCGTCAACGACGACACCATGAAGACACTAGTCTGGCTGTGCAACCAGCGCGGCATTGACACCACCGAAGTTCAGCACGGCTACATGGGCTCATCCCATATCGGATTCAGCTATCCGCAGCTCGACAAGTCGCTAATGACGATGCCAAACAGAGTAATGATTACCCGCGACACTGGCGATATTACCTATCCCGCACCATTGCTGCGCTTTGAGGGAGCTGCAACGGTCACCGCCGTCCCCTCGACTGGTGACCGCGACATCGACGTGCTGATCGGATCTGGCCCGCGCTGGGGTCGGCGCACTGAGGAGCTGGTCGCCGCACTCGCCAACAGCGGAATGCGTGTCGCAGTCAAGCTTCATCCGGCACAAACACGCGAAGACCTCAACCTCGATTTTGAGGGGGTGCAACACAAACCCGAGGTGTTCGGGGGCAAGGATGCCTTCTTGCCCATAGTACGAAGGGCGAGAGTCTATGTGCCGGTCAATCCGGGCTCTACGACTTCCTTCGAAGCAGTGGAAAACGGTTGCGTGCTTGTACTTTACCAGCCGCACGGAGCACCCAGCACTAGCGTGGTCAACCATCTCGCTGCTGCGAACACCTCCGACCCAAACGAGTTCGTGGCATGCATTCGGGATTCATTGGATCCCTAAGCACGTAGGCGCTACAAGGGCGACAGTGGAGTGAGAGGTGAGCGGCTTCACCTCATGTTGCAAGTGGGTACACGCGAGATGACCAAGCAAAAGCATCAGACACAAATCGGCTTCGACGAACTCAATTCGGTTCTGAAATCGCTCCTAACTCCGGGACGGGACCTCTTCGTTCATTCCTCGGTCTCGGCCGCCGGTCATTTCACCAATGGAGTCGAAGGCGTCATCGACTCTATTCGCATAGCAATTGGTCCCAAAGCATCGTTGGTGATGATGACGGATACATGCTCATTCGCGAAAACAGGCCGTTTCTCACAGGACCAGCCCAGTGAGACGGGTCTTCTCACCGAGACCTTTCGCAGACGAGCGGGCGTGCGCCGCTCGGTCGTGCCAATGGTCTCCTTTGCCGCAGATGGACCACGCGCCGAGGAATATACGCGTCGTTATGACAGCCATCTGGATGACGATGCCACGTTAACGCGACTTCTGGCGAACGACGGGGTGATCATGATGTTTGGAGTACCTTACAAGAAGTGCACGCTTTACCATCTATCGGAGGAGCGTCACAGCACACCATACAATGCCCTCAAACGCTTCGAGGGTCTCCTGCTAGAGGATGGTGAAGAGGTGGGACCTATCTCCCAGACATATTTTGTTCGAAAAGACCTGAACCTGAAAAAGAATCCAGCGATTGCAGGCCGGATGCTTGAAGAGCGTGGCCAGGTCAAGAAAGCAAAGCTCGGTGCAGCAACCATTATGGTATTTGACGCACGCGACTTTGACCGATGCAGCATGGACGCTCTGGCCGGCGACCCAGAAGCATTCATTGAGCGCGACGGAAGCTAACGCCGATGTGTGGAGTATTTGGTGCCTTCTCACCTTCAGGTCTCGATGAGTTTCGCTGCGCGAGAGCGCTCGAACTGCTCACACACCGAGGCCCTGACAACCTTACGTTACGAATGCATCGTGAGCGCTGTCTCGCAATGGGTCATGCCCGGCTAAAAGTCATAGATCTAAGCGATCATGCCAACCAGCCCTTCACTTCCAACTGTGGCGAATACGAGATCATATTCAACGGGGAAATCTACAACTTCCGCGAACTGCGCGAGGGCATCGCAGATCGCTGCGACTTTCGCACGAATAGCGATACGGAAGTACTGCTCAATCTCTATCGACTTCACGGTCCGGACATGTTGGACAAGCTCAACGGCATGTTCGCCTTTGTCATCCTCGATCGTCCTCAAAACCGTCTGTTCCTTGCGCGCGACCGCTTCGGCATCAAACCCCTCTACTATGCTCGCCTGCGCGGCATGTTCACCTTTGCCAGCGAGATCAAACCGATTCTGCACATGGCCGACGACGCGCAGCCAGACAAGCGCATGATCGCGACCTACCTGGCTACCTCTCATTGCGACTTTGGCGAAGAGACGTTCTTCGAAGGGGTCCGCCAGCTCCCTGCCGGCGGACAGATGCTCTTTGATCTTGCCGATGGGACCGAGCAGATCCGACGCTGGTATTCCCTTGCGGATGCAGTAGGTCGCACTGAAGTGCCCACGGGCGATGTCACAGAATGCGTAGCGGAAACCATTCGCCGGGCCATAGACCGCCATTTGGTGGCGGACGTCCAGGTAGGTCTCAATATTTCCGGCGGAGTTGACTCGGCGGCGTTGGTCCATTTCGTCACGCGAGCGCTCGGCTCCTGCCACTCATTCACGCAGGATTTTCAAGGCTATAGCGAGCGACCGTGGGTAGAGGAAGTTGCACAGGGCAAGGCGGTTCGAGCTCATTTCGCAGATCTCAAATCCGCTGATATCCGTGCAGAACTTGAGAGGACAGTTCAACATCAGGAGCAGCCGTTTGGCGGCGTCGCGGTCGTCGGTTACAGCTTCCTGTACGCCATGGCGCGGGAGCACAACATCACTGTGCTGCTCGATGGCAATGGCGTCGATGAAACGTTCCTTGGGTACAAGAAATACCATCTTGAGCACCTTGAAGAGCTACAAGGCACGCAACGCTTTGATCACGCACTTGTTGACTACTGCGCATTCTGGGACGAAACGCGTGAGACAGCTCTGGCACGTATTTCGGCCTTGGCACGCGACTCTAGCATGATCGACGGCACCCCCCACGAGGCTGGCTCCCACATGGGCAGCGCCCTTGCCAACCTCGATCAGTATCGATTGCCCCAAGTAGACGATTTCGAAAGCAGTCTGCGCAATTCAGCAGCACGCGACCTGTTGCACACGAAGATCCCACGGGGCCTGCGGTTCAACGATCGCATGTCTATGATGCACTCACGCGAACTTCGTGTGCCCTTCCTCGACCATGAGCTTGTGGAACTGGCCTACACCCTCCCGGTCGAGTCTTTGATCGACGCCTCTGGCACAAAGTCGGTGTTGCGGCGTGCCTTGGCTGACTGGATCACTCCGAAAATTGCGTTTGCGCCCAAACGCTCAATTCAGACGCCCCAGAACGACTGGCTTGCGAACGATTGGCGCGACCTGGTAGAGGATCTAATCGGGTCGCCAAGCTTCGCTTCCCGTGGCTGGGTGGAGCCTGCAAGGGCGCGGAAAGCCTTTGAGGCCTACTTAACTGGCGAACGGGCAACTTCCTTCTTTATCTGGCAATGGATCAACCTAGAGCTTTGGGCTAGGGCGTTCTTCGACGAAAGGATTTACGCTTGACTGATATCGACGCATTTCGCGAGACTCTGAAAGACCACCTGACCTTCTACCACGAATGCCTGGTCCCAAAGCATCCGTTCTTCACCGGGCAGGCGAATGAAAACGAAAACGACGAACTCGTCGTCGTGTCCAGCCCCAGTCGCATGGGAAACCATGCTCTCATGTCGATCCTCGACAGCCATCCTGAACTGCCACGTGTACCGGGCGAAGACAGCTTTCTGCGCCATTCGTTTTTTGACTGCACATACGATCTCAACGCATATCTGCGTAGGATTCGAGGGCCGCAGAACGTCGAGTACATCCGAAACTTGTCTAGCTTTCCGGCTAACACAGACAAATGGGCCAAATTGAAAGAGGCGCACGACTCGCAGGCAATGCCTGAACTGCACGCTGGCGTGCAGTTTCCCACAAATCGTCTAGTGATCACTGACTACCAGGACACGCTCGTGAACGTGGATCACGCAGCCTACGTGCAGATGCTTGAGAACGCCCGCGAACGTATTACAAAGATTAGCAGCTTTGCCGAACTGTTTACGCTCTACGTATCCGCCCTGATGCAGCTCGATTTAGACAAAAAGCCCACGCGGTTCCTCGGAGCCTACGCCAATTCAGGTATGCGCCGTCAGTGCCTATGGTTGTGCGGAAACTTTTCGAAGGTACGCATACTCACTTCCATCCGTCGCTTCGACAGCTACGCCATCTCCCACATTCGCTCGCGCTATCGCGAGGTTGAATTCAAACCGGAGTGGGTCCAGGAGGCATGGGAGCACTGGTACCACAAGGTCATCGACTATTTTTGGATCAAGGCGCGCTATCCAGACAAGATCATGCTCATCCCCTTCGAAGACATCAGCGGCGAGACAGCGCTCGTGACACGCAACATCGCTACATTTCTCGGTGTCGAGTTCCATGAATCCATGATGACCGCGACTACGTTTGGTCAGGCGAGCAAGGGGAACTCTTCTAAGAGGCGCGACGACTCGTTCCGCGGAAAGTTCTACGCCAGTAGTGACACGCTGCCTGCCGAACTAGTACCCAACAGCGTACATGATCTGGAGCGAGCACTCGGATTTGCAAAATATCTGTAGGCTCCGTATTGGTCAGAGCCTGCCCCATCTTCCAGGGCCAGTCACAAGTAAAGCTAGTTCCCTTCTGAGGCGATGCTCTTCTTGCTAGTCATTCTTTGGCGGTGTCAGCAGCGGTGCTCGGCTGCCGCTACGCCCTACTTGGGGTTTTTCTTAATCGCAAGATAGCCAGGCAGGAGCAAATACCGAATGTCGGAGTGATCCGCGACATAGAGTGCGTCCGTCGCACCCATGACGATCGGAAAGCCGTGCAGGTTGAAGGAGGTATTGAGGATCACGCCCTTGTTCTTCTTTTCCGCGAAGCGTGTCAGGATGTCGTGATAGCCCGGATTAATCTCCTTGCATACAACCTGGGCGCGCGCAGTCCCGTCGTACGGATGAGTGGCTCCTCGCATTTCGCTTCTGAGCTCGGTGGTGTCGAACGTGTGCATCATCCATGGTGACACGGTCTCCTCCGGTAGTGTCGAAGGCCGCACGATATATTTGTCGCACCACTCGCGAAGCATACTGGGTGCAAAGGGCATCCAGAAATCGCGCATCTTAATCATCTTGTTGATTGTCGGAATGACATCGGGCCGGCCCGGATCGGCCATGATTGTGCGGTTCCCAAGTGCTCGGGCACCAAACTCCATACGCCCAGATGCACGCGCGACGATCTCGCCTTCTGCTAGCAGATTCGCGACTCGCTCAGACATGTTCTCATCCGCTATGAACTCGAAGCGGTCGCCATATTCGGCCATCGCTTCGTCGAGATCATAGTCCGCATCTGGACCCAAGTAGAGATTGTTGAAGACGATCTTCTCGCTGAGTGACGGATCTAGATCCGTCGCTCCAAGCCACGCTGCACCGAATGCCAGGGTCTCATCACCGCACGATGGAAAAACATCGAAGAAATCGATTTCCTCCAACTCGGAGATGAGCTTGTTGGCCTTAACGTTCATGAACACGCCGCCGCCCGCGACGACCTTAGAGATCCCCGTTTCCCTCACGCATGCACGGACCCACTTCACCATAAGGTTTTCGCAGAACACCTGCATGCCACCACAGAGACTGTCGAATCGAACCCTCTTCAGGCCCTTTTCAAGAATCGGCTCGATGAGGGCCGTGTCGCCACACAGCGATTTGAACTTCATCGGGTTGTCCGGATCCAGGTCGAGCAGCGTCTCCAAGAACTCAACCACCGGCTGGCTGTACTTGCTGTCCGCATACGCCGCCATGCCCATCAGCTTGTACTCATGCTCGTGGGGCCGCATACCCATCATGTGGGTCATGCGCGAATAGATCTGACCGACGGAATGCCCAGCTGGCGTTTCGGCCAGCAAGGTCATCTTGCCGTTCTCCGCGACATAGACCTGCGAGCAGATATTGTCCCCGGCGCCATCCAGGGTCAAGACCAGGTGCTTGTCCTCTGCATTTTGTCGCATGCCGTAATAGGCACAGGCAGCATGGTTCTTATGGTGAAGCGTCCGCCTGATCTTTGACTGTGAAAAACCACGCGATGTAAGGATCGCCTCAACGTCCGCATTCCCATGTGAATGACGCCACTTTGCGCCCATTGCGCGGACTGACTCAGGCATCTGTCGCCACGCTCGTTTCTGAGCAGAGCGGAGATTACCCGAGCGCAGATGATCGACGACGGAGTCCGCATTCTCGTCGTAGCTGCGCAAGTGGTATTCGCGCTTGCGGTCCGGGCTGGGACTGCTCAGGTTCGACAGGCACACCGCATCGAAATCACCGGGACTCAGGCCAAGGTAGTTCAGCGCGAAGTCCAGAGCCTGCTCAGGAAAACCCACGTATTCTTTGATTCGGTTCAGCCGCTCTTCCTGGAGTGCGAACGTTATTACGCCGTCCTCAAGAACCGCAACCGAACCATTGTGGCCTTCGTTAATGCCAAGTACGCGCATGCTGATTTCTGCCTTCTGTCTGTTTCACTGGTCCTGGAGCGTCATGCCCAGGGTTGCGGGGATGTTGATTTCCCCGAAGATAGATTAACCGATGGTGTTATTCCGCCCCACCACGTCGAAATCGTCCAAGCACGAAAGAGAGATTCTCTCGGGCGAACCCTGCGAGCGATGCTGGTACCGTGACCACCAGAGCCGGTGGCATAGCTCTGGCAACCTTTTTCGCATAGAGGTAGTGAATGTTCAAACGCCTCGTCAGTGTTCCGAGCTTTGCCTTGACACCGCGGCCACCCGCAGCTGTGTAGTTCTTTGTCGAGTTGGATCCATGACAAATCCACTGGGCATGGTCCGAATACTTCACCGGCCCCTGCAACAGCAGGTCGAAGAGGTACACGTAGCAATAATTCGTCAACACACCATCATTCGGGTAGACATACCCCTCGAATCCGCATTTTCGCAGGTTCTCTATGCGATGCACTCCGTAGAAGAAAGAGTCGTCGGACGGCCCGAGGATATACCGGGCCAGTCGGAGATTTAGGCTTCCGCTGGAGTTTCTCCGTTGCCTACGCTTCTCGCCGTCGCCGCTCTCGTCCACCATGATCCACTCACCCATTGCCGTAACCGCCTCGTGATCATCCTCGAGTAGGGAGACCAGAACCTCAAGGTAGTTGGCTGAGATTTCGTCGTCATCGGCCAGCCACATGAAGTACTTCGTTTCCGCACAGGCCAGAGCGAACTGGAAATTGGGAATGGCGCCGAGGTTCTCGTGCTGCGGAATCAGGTAGATTTCGGGCAGCCTGTCGGCAAACTCCTTAACCGCCTCTAGGGTGTTGTCGTCCTCCCCCCCGTTATCAGAAACGACAACAACAAAGTCCCGAAAGCTCTGGGCGGCGAGACTCGAAAGCGCGCGACGTATGGTGTCTGGGCGTTTGTAGGTCGGCATGCCAACAGTGACCAGCGGCCTTCCCTCGACATTCTTCTGGTAGAAGGATGAGCGCGTGGTACGGATATCGAGGACGCTTCCCCAATCCAGGGCTTGTTTACGATCGACGTCTGTCATGGTGTCGACTCGTCAAGCCTAGCCCTAAACATCAGAAATACTCTCACCGCACTGCCTCTTCGACAAACCGTTTCAAGTTCGCAACCTTCACGTCCCAATCGAGTACCTGCCTTGCACACACATCCATCACATCTCTCATCTTCTGATGATCGATGCTCCTATAGTGTTCAATGACGGCGTCCATATCGATTCGATTTTCGTCACTTCCAGCATCGAAGAGGAACTCGCGTACGCTCTCAAGGTCCTTGTCCGGAGCGCTGAAGAGAAACGGCATGCTGCGAGCAACGTATTCCTTGGACTTCAACGTGGACGATTCCACCATGCTCAGCCGGTGCATCGCCAAGCTGTCGCATGCCATATGGGACTCAGCAAAGTAGGGATCTAGCTCGTCCCCGTACTTCTTGCCGACGACATCGACAATGATCTTGCTGTTGTCTTGGGCCTTGCGAACAAGCGCGTCGAAGCTGTCATTGACAACGCCAATCAGGGTGAGCCTGATCGACCACGCCCCCGAATACTCCGCGAGGCTCTCGAGCAAACGGTCAAGACCGTGCCAAGCAGAATAGTTTGACGCAATGAACAGCATCCGAAACTCATCGCGCAATTCGGGAACCCCCCTTCGCGGAAAGTCGTCTGGATCAATACCGTTTGCGAAGCGCATGGACTTACCTTCAAATCCCGTGCGCTTTGCCTCGTACTCCAGCAAGTCGTCAGAGATCCCAACCATGCCAGCAATATTTCTGAAGAAGAGCGGAGCTAAGTACTTTTCAAAGCCGTACTGACCGATCTTGAAGATCTTGTGGATTCGGTAATTACCAATCTCCTCCAGCTCCTTGCCGTGATGCTCCGTAATCGTCTTGTGTCCGTATTTCCTGGAGAACCATAGAGAAGAAAAATCCATCAGTGGATATCGCAGAATGATCACATCGCAGGCATCAAGGTCTACCACTTTCGAAATCAGCCACAGCTTCCACATCCTGCTCCGCATTCCGAGGAACGCGGGAGAGCCCAATCTCTTGTCCAGACTGACAAAGAAGATTTCGCCGCACACTTCATCCTTACTGTTCGTCACGACGATGGTCTCTACGCCGTGTTTCTTCATGTAACGGGATTCGGCCTTAAGCTTCCCCTCGACACCTGCCATGTTGTCCAGCGAAAAGATTTGACTGATGTAAACGATCTTCATAGGTGACTTCACAGGCAACCTGAACCCTTGCCCTTGCTGCGCAAATAGGCCCGCGCCGCCGCAAGATCTTCTGGGGCATCGATGTCGACAGAGCGTTCGTGGGGCATCGCCACAAGGCCTGTTCTCCCTCCCCACAAGGTTCCCGTTTTGGCAAACCAGTCTCTGGTAGTCCAGAAGATGGCTCCGTTGCGGCGACAAACAGGAGGTAAGTCTTGCCGCCTCGCGGTTTCAAACTCCGGGCTAACAGAGCGGGCCAAACTTCCATCCATGAAATACATCTTGGCTGGGTGATGCTCTTTGACCTCAAAGCCGCTGATTACAGAATCGAAACGCCCGCTATCGATAAGCGCGCGGGCATCAGCGATATCGTCGTCTTGGCGGAGCGGAGACGTGACTTGTAGAATCAGGATTTGATGAAACTTCGAGGCCCCTGGGTCAAGAGTCTCTAAGAGTTCTTCTACAACACTCGCTGTGGTGCTCTGATCCGCTGCAAGGTGGTTAGGGCGAGGAACGACCTGAGCGCCTCGTTTCCTTGCCGCCGCAGACAATTCTTCGTCCTCCGTCGACACCAAGACTTCATTCACGTCGAAGCATCGAAGGGCCTGATCAATGGTCCAATCTAAGAGCGTGATGTCCCCCACCACAGGCGAGAGATTCTTCCTCTTGATCCCCTTGCTACCGCCACGGACCGGAATGATGCATGCCACACTCATCGCGGATGGGCGTTAGGCGCTCTGTTCAGCGCTCTGTTCAGCGCTCTCTTCATCAACGTAAGAAATGCGCTTTTGCACAGAGAGCTTACACGTTGCCAGAATATCGGCAATTTGCCGACCAGCCGTTCCGTCGCCAACCAAGTTCGATTGCGGATAGCGGCCGTGGGCCAGTTGGTGGTCAATTGCCTCGCCGATTGCTGCGGCCTCGTTGGGCACATCAAAGACATTGGATGCCCGTTCGCGCCCTTGCTGCCGAGTGCCGACGTTCACGCACGGGGTTCCAAGAAAGGCACCTTCGCGAAGCCCAGAAGACGAGTTGCCGACAATGCAGCGAGCGTTGTTCAAGAGACGCGCATAGTCATCCGCTGCGAAGTGCGTGTAGAAGTGCATATTCGCGGTTTCGTTATGCTCTCGGAATACCCGAATACCCTTGGCCACATGGTCAGAGCCCGCATCCACATTCGGCCAAAGCCAAACAACCTGCATTCCAGCTTTGGCTCGCTCATGCACCGCTTCTAACGTGGCATTAATCTGCGCAAATCCGCTCCCGAACTCGGTGGTTACCGGGTGCTGCAAGACGATGATGTAGTCTTTTTTTGCAGAGAGCTCATCGCCAACACCACTGTATCGCTCGAAAATATCCGGTGGTAGCGTTAGATCATTCTCGGCCACGATGTCGATGGCGGGGCAGCCTGTGAGGTGCACCGTATCGGCAGGCTCGCCCATGCGAATGACGTAGTCGCGCGCACGTTCAGTCGCAGGAAAGTGGATATGCGACATCTTGGTGATCGCATGTCGCACAGCTTCGTCGATTGACCCGGTTACCTCACCACCTTGGGTGTGAGCCACAGGGATGTTCATGTAGCTGGCTGCCACGGCAGTCGACAGCGTCTCGTGTCGGTCGGCAACCGTTAAAACGATATCTGGCTTCAAATTGCCAAAGTGAGTAGCCAATTCGATGATTGCCAAACCGGTGGACTTCGCCATGGTGATGGGAATCTCGCCCTCGACCACCGAGTGGACCACCGCATCCGCGTCAAATCCATCGGCGGCAATTTGGTCGATGACCTTGCCAAAGCGGTGTAGCAACGCCGAGGAGCCGACGATGAGTTGCAACTCAAGCTCGGGGTGTACTTGGATAGCCCGAAGAGCGGTTTTGATGCGCCCGTAATTCGCGCGACTGTGGACGACGACACAAACTTTACGCATCTTATTTTAGGTCCTCTCTTCTCAATAGGCGATTGGACGCGACATCTCGCTGCAAGACTCTGCCAACTAGCGCTTCGCGTTCGGACGAGGGAATCCCGCCGCCCGGTTTCTTCTCGGTCAGGTCATCTAAGGATAACTCGTAGCCCGATTTCCGGTCTTCGCGTAGCGATACGCTTCGGGCGAAGAGCGCTTTTTGCTCGGCGAGAGCTGCGGCCTTCGCATCCTTATCGACCGGACTTGAGTCCATGATCTGCGTCTCGCGAGCGAAGAGGGCAAGCTGCCCGATTTCCTCTACGGTTAGCGAAGCGCGTACATCGGGGCCAAACATGCGCCGGTCGAAGGTCGCGTGGACTTCGATGAGCCCAAAGCCACGGGCAATCGCACAGAGCGCCGGGCTCAGACGACCTGAGTGATCGGATAGCCCGATCCGGCAATCGTATCGCTCACGCATCTCGGCCAGAACATTGAGCCCAACGTCGGGTAACGCTGTGGGATAGGCACTTGTGCACTGCATGATCGCAAAGGGCGAGCCGCCTGAGCGCAGTCGTTCCACAAGGGAGTCAATCTCTTGCCACGAACTCATTCCCGAGCTGGCGATGATGGGCTTACCCGAAGCCAAAATGGGGGCCAAAATCTCTTCAGCCAGAACATCGCCCGACCCGATCTTCCAGGCATCGAGACCAATTCGCTCTAAGAGCTCTACGGCGGCAGCAGAGAACGCTGTGCTGAGGAACATGATCCCGCGCTCGTCGGCATGAGCCTTTAGTCCACGCCACTGCTCTTCGGAAAATTCCATCCTCCGCCAATAGTCGTAGCGAGTGGCATCCTGGTTGGAGAACTTGACGCGGAACGCCTCGTCCTTGGTGGATTCCGCGGCCGCGATATGCGTTTGGAATTTGACCGCGTCCGCTCCCGCATCCGCCAAAGCGTCGATATATGCATGGCACATCCCTAAGGAGCCATCGTGGTTTTGGCCGATTTCAGCCACGATAAACGGGGCATCGATTTGCATTAGCTTTGCGATCGTCATCTCTCGTATGCCTCCGTGTCTGGGCGCGTCATGCTAAGCGCTCAACGTCTGATTTGAAAGTCTGCATGCCTCGTAGTGCCGTTTGAAGTGGAGTGATTCACGCTCTCAGTCCGTATCCTTGATCGTTGCAATGCGTTGGAACACTTCATTCTCCACCATGAGCTTGTCCCACGGGCCTAGGCCCACAACCCGTCCTTGCTCGAAGACAGCGATGCGCGAGCAATCGCGGAGCGTGGTTAAGCGGTGCGCAATGATCAACACCGTAATGTCCTGCGGGAGCGCGTTAATGGCGTCCATCACGCTGGCTTCGGTTTGGTTGTCTAAGGCGCTTGTGGCTTCGTCCAAGACGATCACCTCGGCGTGGCGATAAAGGGCTCGAGCAATGCCGATGCGCTGGCGTTGGCCGCCAGACAAGCGCACGCCACGTTCACCAACATGGGTGTCATAGCCTTCGGGCAATTCGTCTTCAATAAACCTATCGAGTTGGGCAATGCGACAAGCCTCTTCCACTCGCGCCATGTCGAACTGATCTGCGGGGAGCCCCAGGGCGATGTTTTCCCGAATCGAGCCATCGGCCAAGAAGATGGTCTGCGGAACATAGCCGACGGTTTGCTGCCAGGCGCGCAACGTGCCGTCGGCAAGTACGGTTCCATCTACGCGTATCTCGCCTTGTACTGGCGTTATGAGACCGAGTAGCAAATCCGCCATCGTCGACTTGCCAGCCCCTGATGTCCCCACCAGCCCAATTCGCTCTCCCGCTTTGATTTGCAAGCTGACGTCAAAAATGCCCTTTGTGCTATCCGACGGATAGCTATAGGTAACGTTGTCGAAGGCGATTTCCTTTTGCAAGCCAAGAGCGGGAACCAGAGGCTCGGGCAGCGGGTTTGATGATCGGCTGGATTGATGATCCTTGTAGACCGCGTCGAGGGTGGCCTCACCAAAGCGCATGGTCGAGAGCCCGTGATGCAAACGCTGAAACTCTGGAATCAGGCGCTGAGCGGCGAAAGCAAAGACTCCCAAAACCGGGATGAGGTCGGACATGGCACGCCCGGCCTGCACATCGGCGGGTTCGACGATCACGAGCACCAAGATTAAAAAGCCCACGAAAGTAAGCCCCTGGAGGAACTGGGAGGGCAACTCGCCAAAGAGGATGGAAGTCACGTGCGCTCGCGCCATCTTGATAGAGGAATCGTCAAAGGATTTCAGTGAATCTCGTTCTCGCGCGGCTAGCTTGATGTCCTTGATACCGCCAAAGATCTCACCAACGATTTTGTGGCGATCTTCGTTCGATGACAAACGTTCGGCACTCGCGCGGGCCAGGGCTCGGCGACTTAGTACAAGCGCCGTTCCAAAGAGCGTTCCCAACACTCCCAGGCTGGCAAAGGTGATCAGCGGATCGACCAAAATGAGCAGAACAACGATGGCGGCAATGGAGAAGATGGCCGCGACAACATTCGCGGCGGGGCGAAAGAACTGGTTCACCAAAAGCTGGCTCTCGGAGAGAATTTGGGTGCCAAGAGATCCGGAATGCCGGTTCACGAAAAACGTGTAGGGCTGACGCAGGTAGCCGTGCAAAAGGTCATGGGCGATGGTGTGCATTCCCATCGCTACAAATCGCGATGTGACGTAGACCCGCAGCACTTGGACGATGGTGGTAAATACGATGACACCGATCGAGGCGAGTCCAAGCGCTACAACAAAGCCGTAGGTCGAGCTAAATCCAAAGCGCTCATAGGCCCAGGCCAGGGCGGGTACGGATTCGATTCGAGAGGGATCAGTCACCACCGACAAGAATGGCAGAATGGAGCCAACCATTACGGCCGAGACAAGGCCGGATAGGACGGCGATTGCCAACACGGTGATTCCCCGTCGGCGCTCTTCTTCGTTTAGTAGCGCCCAGGCTTTGCTCCAGTTGTTCATAGGCTATCGGCGCAGAATCGAATCAGCAAGAGAGGGCGATTGAGTTAGCGGCGCCCATATTGACTAAAGTCTCAGTCACCGTCAAACCCGCGACACCTCTCGCTGAGAAGAGAGTGTCTCTGACCCGAGCAACCGTTCATTCACACCGCCCGATTACCACTTGATAATGGCGCGGGGTAGTATGCCGCTGGCCCTGAGAAGCCTCCCATGTGCGGCATCGCAGGATACGTTACGAGCTTAGCAAATCGAGACGACCGCTCGCTTGAGACGGTTGCTCGCGCAATGGCCAAGTCGATGGTCCTTCGCGGTCCCGACGACCAGGGCGTTTGGACCGATGCGAATGCTGGCGTTGCCCTCGCCCATGCGAGGCTCTCCGTCGTCGAGATAAGCGAGGCGGGACATCAGCCGATGGTCTCAGCTTCAGGTCGCTATGTTCTCGTTTACAACGGTGAAGCATATAATACCGAGGCACTGCGTGAGGAACTGGGAGATACGAGCATTGCCTGGCGAGGCCACTCTGACACCGAAGTAATTCTTGAGTGCTGTGCGCGATGGGGCGTGAGGCGCACCGTAATGAAGTTACACGGCATGTTTGCCTTTGCGCTTTGGGATCGAGAGACCCGGACCACGACTCTGGTTCGCGATCGATTGGGCATAAAGCCTCTCTATTGGGGCTTAGCCAACGGAACCCTGTTGTTTGCCTCCGAGCTAAAGGCTCTGATGACCGAGCCTTCGTGGGATCGGGAGATCAATCGTGACGCGCTTGCCTCGTACTTTCGCTTTGGCTATGTGCCCACACCACTGTCAATTTTCAAAGGCATTCAAAAGCTCGATGTTGGAACTATTCTTACATGGCGCCACGATGAGGAGCCCAAGGCAGAACAATATTGGAGCCTTCGAGACGTCGCCCTTCGTGGCAGTCGCGATCTGCTCGCGATTGGAGATGGAGAGGCGACCGACCAACTCGACACTTTGATTTCCGATTCCGTAAGCCGCCGAATGATCGCTGATGTTCCGATTGGGGCGTTCCTCTCCGGTGGTATCGATAGCTCCGTTGTGGTTGCAGCGATGCAAGAGCAGTCGAGCAAGCCTGTGCACACCTTCACGATTGGTTGGAAAGAATCCCAGTACGACGAGGCGCAACACGCGGCAGCAATCGCCTCGCACTTGGGCACAGATCACACCGAGCTGCACGTAAGTCCAGCAGATGCTCAGGCGGTAATTCCCAATCTTGCCCAGTATTACGATGAGCCGTTTGCCGACAGTTCGCAGGTTCCGACGTTCTTGGTAAGCCAACTTGCCCGGCGTGATGTCACAGTGGCCTTATCGGGGGATGGCGGGGACGAGCTTTTGTGTGGCTACAATCGCTATCTTTGGGGCGAGAAGATTTGGAACCGGACGCAACACCTGCCCCTAGGCCTGCGCAAGCTTGCTGCGAAATCGATTACCGGGCTAGCGCCGCGAGATTGGGATCGGATTACCCAGCTCATCCCAAAAGCCGTGCGTCCGCCGCTCTTGGGTATGAAGCTTCACAAGGTAGCGAGCGTCATGGCGATGGACGACCAGGCTGCTCTCTACCGCCGGTTGGCGAGCCTTTGGCCCAATCCCAACGAGCTTGTTCTCGGGGCTAGCGAGCGAACGAATGTCCTGTGGGACCCGGCGATGGCGGCCGACTTTCCAGATTTTCAGACCCGGATGCAGGTTTGGGACGCGCTTACCTACCTGCCAGACGACATTCTGGCCAAGGTCGACCGCGCATCCATGAGTGTGTCTCTCGAAGCGAGGGTGCCGTTGCTCGACCATCGCATTGCCGAGTTTGCGTTCAGGCTGCCCAGGCACCAACGGGTTCGTGAGGGCCGGGGAAAGTGGCTCCTTCGCGAGGTGCTTGCCCGCCGCGTGCCACGAAACATGTTTGAGAGGCCCAAAATGGGCTTTAGCATCCCGATTGCCGAATGGCTGCGAGGGCCGCTTAGGCCATGGGCTGAGGATTTGTTGTCACTCGAGAACCTTGGCGGTGGTGAACTTCTCGATCCGCTGCCCATTCGCCAGGCTTGGCGGGAGCATTTGACCGGCCGCGCCAGCAATGAAGGCCAGCTATGGGCGGTATTGATGTTCCAGGCTTGGCGGCGGCAATGGTCTATATAAAAAGGTGTTGCGATTGAACATGACGGCCAGCATTGACGACCAAGCTACATTCGATAGTGTTAGTGCTGCTGGAACCAAGCTTCGATGCGAATTGTGAATTACATACTGCTGCTCATGCTAGTCATGCTTGGTTGCGGCGATCCGCCGGCAAGTAAGTACCCGACACAGGAGGCCCACACCACTGATGCGACATTCGCTCCGGGTGACACATTCGAAGTGCGAGTCTATCGCCAAGAAGATATGAGTGGGCTCTATGAGGTTTCAGGTGAGGGAACAATTGCGTTTCCCCTGATCGGCATTGTGATCGCCAGGGATAAGACTCCATCAGAAGTTGAACGTGAACTTCATGATCGCCTTGCTGATGGCTATCTCAAAAACCCTAGTGTTTCGGTCTTGGTCAAAGAGCTAAAGTCCAAGAGCGTTTCGGTCATTGGAGAAGTGAGCAAGCCTGTAACCCTGGCCTTTGCCGACGGCATGACAATCGTCGATGTGGTTGCGAAGGCCGGTGGATTCACCGCTATGGCGCGCAAGAACGCGGTCTCTGTCACTCGCAGTATCGGCGATAAGAAGACCCGCTACACCGTGCCTGTGGATGACATCGGCAATGGCAAAGCGGACAACTTCTTCATTCGCCCAGGCGATGTTGTGAACATTCCACGTCGGGTCTGGTAGCCGCACGCCCCGCTGCGCGCCGAGGTAGCAATCGTGCGGCAAAACGAACAGAGAGCGCTCATCGCTGCGATGCTGGTGCTCGCCTTTGCGACGCTTGCCCTAGCCTCCGCGCCGAGATGGGCTGCGTGCATGACCAGTGCCCTCGCGTTGATGGCAATCGTGCCGCTAGCAGGCTCTAGGCGTGTTTTAACGGGACCTAAGCCTCTCCTGGTCCTGTTGTCGATTCCGCTGCTTGCAACTGCGCTACAGCTACTCCCACTTCCCGCCGGATTGGTCCGCCTAATATCTCCTGCAAGCCATGCTCTTGCAAAAGCGAATGCCGCGGCCTATGGCCATTCGATGCCGGGGTTTCTGCCGCTAAGTCAGGACTGGCCGGCGACGCTTGTCGAGCTTGCCAAGTTTGCGGGCTATTTTTCATTTGCCTATGTCTGCTCCTGGTTGACCGCCTCAAGACGCGCCCGACTTTGGCTGTTGGTAACACTTTGCACGGTAGGAACGATCGTTGCTCTTTGTGCTCTGGGGCATCGAGCGGTTGGCGCCACCAGCCTTCTTGGGCTCTACAAACCAGAGTTCAGCAACCCACTTTCGATTTCGCCATTTTTCAATCCAAATCACCTAGCAGGCTACTTAGCGTTCATCACTCCACTGTGTGTTGGGCTGGCTGTCCATCGGCGCTCCTGGATGTTTCTGGCCATGGGTGCTGTCTGCGCCCTCACGTCGGTGCAAACACTGTCCCGTGGTGGAATTGTTTCCTTGAGCGTAGGGCTCGGGCTGGCTCTCGTTCTGCTCGCAGGAGTACGAAAGAACAGGCGCTCTCGTGGCAATACAGGAATCTACCAAATCGCAATTGCATTGGGCTTGCTCATCGTAGGAGGAGCAGTGTTTGGAGCGACAGCAGGACAAGAGCTTTGGGATCTCGACCTGCAGCGCGAACAAGATATCGGCAAATTTATGGCCTGGGGTGCGGCACCAGCCCTGCTGGCGAGTTCGCCGTGGGTCGGGGTTGGGCGCGGCGCTTTTGAACACAGCTTTACCCACGTTCAGCCCGCAAATGGAGTGACTTTCTCGCACATTGAGAACGAGTACATTCAGATCGTCGTTGATTGGGGGCTACCAGTAGCCCTTGCCATAGCAGTTGCGTTTATATTTCTTTTCCGCAGTTTGCTGCGACGTGGTTCGATGGACGCAATCGCAGCTGGATGTCTTGGTGGCCTTGCAGCACTGCTTGTCCACAGCATCGTGGACTTTGGGCCACAATTGCCCGGTATTGCCCTTCCAGCCATTGCTGTTGTCGCCACCTTGCTACCCGGCACAATGGCTGTGGTCGATGACAAGAAGAGGCGTCGCTTGGTGGTGGGGCTAAGGCTCGTTGGAGTCGTGGTTGGCGTGCTCGTTTGTGCGTTGGCACTGTCGCCCGTTGGTGCGCGGCCGGCGGAGGACATCGCCTCTACCCGAGAACTACAGGTACATTATGGTGGGTCGGAAGCGTTGATTTTGGCGGAAGCATCGCGAATCTCCAAACGCCACCCAAGTAGCTACTTGCTGGCGGCAAAGACCGCGGGAGTCTTGTGGAAAAAGCGCGATCCAGTAGCCTTCGCCGCACTTGGCAGGGCATTGGCGCTAAATCCTAACCATGCAGGCGTTCATCTGTTGGCGGCTCAAATGCTGGCCTCCTCGCAGAAGCCACGACAGGCAATCGCTGAATACCGAGCTGCCTTGGAGATAAGCGGTCCAAAACTCGATGTCTTGCGCAAGATGGTGGCCCAGTTTCCCGATGTGGGTGACCTCCTTCTCGTTGTGCCAGAAGACCCGACCTTGGTCGGCCGGTTTGCCGTCGTGTTTCTCCAACTCGGTCGAGCCGACGCCACCGAGGCCTTGGCGAAACAGGCGATCGCCCGCGGTGACGCAACATTCATGCTCTACAAAGCGGGCATCGAGGCCGCCCTACAGCGGTCCCAGGTGGATTGGGCGATAGCAGCCGGCAAGCGAGCGAACGACGTGTTTCAAACCGAAGAGAGCCTATTGCTCTACGTTAAGGCCCTGCGCTCTGGAGAGGCTCAGGCAGTCGCCATTGAGGAACTCGTCAAAACACATCGAGTTGGAATCCAAAGATCTCCTAATCTGCTGAATATACTTTGTGCGCTCCAGCTTGAAGTTCAGGACTGGCACTCTGCACGGGAAACAGCTGAGGCCCTCATGGAAGCGGCTGGTCGCACAACGCAGTTCCGAATCATCGCCCATGGGCACCTAGCAACGATTGAAGAACAAACAGGGAATTCCCACCAAGCACGTTGGCATCGGCAACAAGCCACCGATTTGCGAGATCGTTGATCCGTATGGGGCCCGGTGCTAGCTTGCGCGGCGGCAAGCGCTTGAACCTTTTGTCTTGCCAAGGCAACTAGCCTGTCATGCGCCCCGCAGGAGCCAGCGAATCGTGAGCGAAACAGATAACACAGACTTCGAGAGTCAGGCAGATGGCGACGGCGTCACCAAGGGCCTGCATGACGCTCTTATGGTGGCTCGCAAGCACTGGTGGATCATCGCCCTGGTGTTTTGCGCAGGCGTAGCGGCCTCCGTGCTTTACACCATGCGCCAGCCGAAGGTGTATCAGGCCACCGCTTCAATTGTGATTGATCCTCAGCCTCCGCAGGTTTTTGGCTCGCAAGTGCAAGAGGTCATCACCTTGGGCACCGGTTCCTTCTGGTCAAATCAGGAGTACTACAACACCCAAGTCGAAATCCTTCGGGGCTATGACCTGGCACGGCTCACGGTGGATCATCACGAGTTGTGGAACGAAGAAGGCCTTGTCCCTTCAAGTAGGGGGGCGCTTGATGACGAGGCCAAACTTAAGATAGCGGCCGGAACGTTTGCCGGTGGCTTAACTGCAACACACGATCGAGATAGCAGAATCGTGAAGATCAATGTGGCAAACGGGGACCCTAAGCTAGCCGTGCGCCTAGCCAATCTGCATGTAGCAACGTTCCTAGAATACACGCGAGGCCTTAGGACCGGTGGTACCGGCAAGGTCTCAAAGTATCTTGCCACCGAACTCGATCGAGCCGAGAACCAACTTCGCAAATCCGAAGATGCAGTACTCGAGTTCAAGCGAACCAATAATCTGCTCTCGACCTCTATAGAAGAAGCTCAGAACCTTTTGGCAAAAGAGCTTAGCCGCTACACAACTGCTCTTGGCGACGCGCGCATTAAGCGCACAGAGCAAGGGAGCGCGCTCAAACGTGCCAAAGCCCTCTTGAACGAGAACGTTCTCGAATCGCCAATCTTTACCCTCGCAGAGAGCAGCGGCGTCGCAGAATTAAAACTGCAACACGCAACGGAGTCTAGAAAACTCCGCGAGCTAGCAGAGCAGTTCGGCCCTAAGCATCCTCAGTTTCAAGGTCAGCAAAAGCAGGTCGATGCGATCACAGCTAGCCTGCAACGCGAAGCCCGCAGAACTGTTCGTGAATTGCAGGAGCGGTTTCAAGCGACCGTCTCGGTTGAAAGCCAGTTTCGAACTGAGGTTGATAGGCTTAAGGCTGAGGCGATGGAGCTTGAGCCAAAGACGATTGAGTACAACCGGCTAAAGCGACAGCAAGTGGCAGATGCGGAGACCTACGATTCTCTGCGACAACGGCTCAATACCAGCAACATGACCGGTCGCAACGAAGCGATCAATATACGCAGCCACGTCCAAGCCCGCGAAGCTGGGCTCGTGAGCCCAAGCATGAGTCGAAACGTCGGCGCCGCCGTTGTCTTGTCCCTAATGCTCGGCTTTGGCATCGCTTTCCTCCTGGACCTTCTCGACCGTACCGTAAAGACCGCCGACCAAGTTGAGGGTCTGCTGGGTGCGCCAGTGCTCGGGGTCATTCCCATCGTTACCGGTGGCACCCACGACAGGGCGAATCCCGAAGAGACGAAAAACCGAGATCTGCACATTTTCGAAAACCCCTCCTCGCCCGCGGCTGAGTGTTGCCGGGCAATTCGCACAAATATCCTCTTTGCCGCGACCGACAAGCGTATGAAGACGCTCACAATCTCAAGTCCGCGGCCCAAAGAAGGCAAGAGCACAACGAGCATCTACCTCGCCACCACCATGGCCCAGAGTGGCCAGCGTGTGCTGCTTGTCGACGCCGATCTTCGGCGCCCGCGTCTGCACAAGGCGATGAACGTATCTCGAGAGACGGGCCTCACCACCGTGCTATTGGGCGAGGCATCGATCGATGATGCAATTAAGTCCACCGAAGTGCCTGGACTATTTATCTTGCCTGCAGGGCCACAACCGCCCAATCCTGCCGAGCTGCTTCTGACCGACACGTTTAAGAAGCTTCTCAAGGAGCTTGAGGGCAAGTTCGATCGCATTCTTCTCGATTCACCGCCGCTCTTGGCGGTCTCCGATCCGGTGGTGCTATCGCGACTCTCGGATGGTGTCTTGCTCGTCCTGCAGTCAGGTAAAACTCGCATCGATGATGCTCTCTTGAGCGTTCGGTCACTACGAGGAGTCAAAGCTCCTATCCTAGGTGTTGTTCTCAATGACATCGACCTGGACAATCGCCGATACGGATACGGCTCAAAGTATTATGGATATGGCGGCTACGGATATGGCGAAGACGTCACCGCCTCCTAGCCACGCATGATTGGCTTTCTCGCTAGTTTGATGGTGGCGATCTTTGCATTCGCATTGATGAAGCCGGCGACCCGCGGATATCGAGGATGGGAGAAGCGACTCATCTCGTATGCGCTGCTCGCACATTTCGCCGGCGCACTCGCGCTCTTGGCGGTGTACCTCTACTACTACGGAAACGGAGACCTCGTCCGATATCACCGCTTAGGCGGAATCATCGCAGCACATCTCTCAACGGATTTTGGAAATGTTGCTCCCGAGGTCCTGGCGCTACTTTTGGGCACAGGAGGAGAAGGATTAGCGACCCACGGTGCTGGCACCTCTACCGGCAGCATGGAAGCGGTTGCAGCCATTCTCTCGTTTCTATTGGGAGACTCAATCCTAGCGTCTTCAATATTGATCGCCTCCGGAGCGTTCTTTGGCAAGCTCAGTATCTACTCCGTACTGCGCCGCGAACTCAGTGTTGAATTTCACAGACCTGCTCTCATAGGGGCTCTGCTTGTGCCTTCCGCCGTATTTTGGTCCGGAAGCCTTCTCAAGGAATCTGTAGTTATGTCGTTCCTTGGCGCGCTTGTGTGGGGCGGCTACATGCTAAGCACAGGTCGCAAGCGAACGATAGGAGCGATTGCTCTCACTGTGGGTGTGATTGGATGTGCACTCTTTAAGGGATATCTCTTAGTTCCTGCCGCTGTCGCAGGAATGGTCTGGCTCTATGTTCGGCGAAGTAACAAAAGCAAGAATGTCGCGGCGAAGCCCATCTATGTACTTGGCGCTACCGCCGCGGCCTTCGGGCTCTTGCTGCTCATTGGTAACTTTAACCCTCGATACGACGTCTTTCGTGCAGAACAGCAACTCGTGCATGAAGCCGAGACTATGGGCGGTTCAGACGGTGGATCGAACTACACGCTTCTTGATACCTCTGGCCCAACATCAACTGCCAGGCTTCTGTTAACGGCTCCTTGGGCGGTTTTCACCGCACTTCTAAGACCAGCAATCATCGAAGCGCGAAATCCACTTTCTTTGGTGAACGGGCTCGAGACGTTGGTCTTGACGATTATGTTGATCCGAGTAATTCGTAGACGCGGCTTTTGGGCTAGTGTTTCTGTGATTCGAAAGTCCCCCATACTTGCGTTCTGTGCCGTTTTCACGCTCTTACTTGCGATCGGCGTAGGATTCGCCACTACCAACATGGGCACATTGTCCAGATACCGAATGCCATTAGTCCCATTCTTCGCAGTGCTCCTAGGCGTGCTCGGCACCACTAAGCAGCAACGTTCCCCCGTGCCAAGCACCAAGAAAAAGTAGACACGTGTCCAAGCGCCTACTCTTTGTCGTCAACGACCCCGCATTCTTTGCTTCGCATCGGCGACCACTTGCGATTGGTGCAATCAACGCTGGGTACGATGTTTCGCTCGCCTCGCCTCCAGGAGAAGCGGTTGCTGACCTCGTCTCGCTGGGTATAAAGCACATGCCTCTGTCGCTCGTTCGAGCATCGATGAACCCTCTGCGTGAACTTGAGGCTGTCGACGCGATGCGCAAAGTCATCGCCTCCGTGAAACCGGATGTGATGCACACGATCACGATGAAGCCTGTGCTCTATTGTGGAGTGCTTGCACGCTTGCAACGCGTTCCCCTGACCGTGTCTGCAATCTCGGGCCTCGGCTACACGTTTTTATCGAAGGGTATCCGCGCCGAAGTCCTGCGAAGAGGCATTCTCGCAACCTTCAGAGCTGCAGTCGGTGGCCCTCGCAGCCGCGTGATTTTTCAGAATCCAGATGATCGAGACCTTTTCTTAGCCCACGGAATCCTCAAGCAGCACCAGGTTCGAATGATCGCCGGATCTGGGACTGATCTCACAGCGTTTAATCCGGCAGAGAGCCCGGAAGAGATTCCCACCGTACTGCTGCCGGCAAGAATGCTCTGGGACAAAGGCGTTCGCGAGTTTGTTGAGGCGGCGAAGATTCTAAACGCTCGAGGTCACCAGGTTCGCTTCGTTTTGTCGGGTAACACTGACGACCAAAATCCTGCCGCTGTTCCGCAAGAGCAGCTCGACAGCTGGAACCGCGAAGGCCTTGTCGAATGGTTACCACACACCAAAAACATCGCGATGCGCTTGGCAAAATCTCACATTGTGGCTCTGCCCTCATACCGTGAGGGCTTTCCCAAAACCCTCATTGACGCTGCAGCAGCCGGTAGAGCCGTTGTTACAACCGATGTACCCGGATGCCGGGATGCTATCAAACCAGGCGTCACAGGCCTGCTAGTGCCTCCTCACGACAGTAAACGCTTGGCCGAGGCAATTGAGTCGCTGGTGCTCGATCCCGAACGCCGACGTGCGCTTGGTCGAGCGGGTCGCGCCTTAGCGGAAGCGAAGTATTCGATTGAGGATGTGGTCGCCCAGCATCTCGCCATCTACGCCGAAGCGCCCTGATTCACAGCCGTCCTATCGCGAGCCAAAGCCGGTTAGCATGATAGCAATGGTCTTCACCGTGATCATCACATCGAGCCAAGGGGAGAAGTACTTGATGTAATAGAAGTCGTAGTGAAGCTTGGTGGTCGCGGCCTCAACGTCCCAGACGTTTCCCTGATTGACCTGGGCCCAACCTGTGATTCCAGGCCGCACGATGTGGCGATACGAGTAAAACGGAATCGCACCTTCGTACTGTTCCGACAGATCGATTGCCTCAGGTCGCGGCCCAATCCAACTCATCTGACCGGCGAAGATATTGATGATCTGGGGAAATTCATCGATTCTAAACTTTCTAAACACAGCCCCGACCCGGGTTACCCGCGGGTCATTGGCTTCGGTGTAGCTGTGTCCATTGGTCTTTCGCACTTCCATCGTGCGCAGTTTGATGATCTTGAAAACTTTGCCGCGAAACCCCATGCGCTCTTGGATGAAGAACACCGGGCCACGGCTGCTGAGCTTAATGAGCAGTGCCGAAATCAGGATGATTGCAGCGAAGGGCACCAGCATGATGAGGGCAAGGACAAGATCAACAAGTCGCTTGGCACGGGCGTAGGAGAGCGACGGAATAATTGTTCCGAAACTGTTCTCCGAGAGATGCTCAAGCTGCACGGAGCCAGTGGACAGCTCGCTGAACTGCTTGACGTGGTAGACGGGGATTCCTGCCAAGGCTGCTTGGGCAACATACTTTTCCCAGACAAGCCCAAGGTCGGCCCTAAAGTCGGCGACAATCGCATCGTACAGCGCCGGGTCGTCCACCGGGCTTTCCAGCTCTTGCGTGGAGATAATCGAGCCATGGCGAATCTCGCCGATGGTCCCTCCGGGCACCAGCCCCACCAAGATCTTCTTGGTCTTGGTACTGACGTAAATGAGCCCGTAAAACCACAACAACGCAAACAGCAGACTCATGAGGAGTTGGTACCGCGAGTACTCGATCCGAAACATAACCAGCACAAAGAACATCAGCCCGTAGACCGAGCCAAACACTGGAAAAACGTGGGAGTACGAGGTCCTCGCTGGGTAGACGATGAACTTATTGTAGAGGTAGTAGCCAATCACCAACGCGATGCTGGTGGCGATGAGACTGTTGTAAAAACTGCCAGTGGGATCATTAAAGAAGAACTGGATGCGGATCAGCGCCGGCATCAGCACGCCAATAACGACACCGCCGACTAAACCTGCCCGTAGGTAGGCACCGACACTAATTCTCCGACTGTGCTGCATGGCCGCTGGGGAGGTGAGTAACGCGATCTGCATAGGGCTTCAAGAACGGAAAGTATGATGCCCCAAATGCTGGAAGCGTTCAGATATCAGAAGTTGAGAGCAGATCCCAGTGTTGATAGCTGTAGTCCGACAGAAAGGCCCCTTTGCTAATGCTGAAGATAATCCCGGCCCAATGCTGAAGTGATCTGAAGCTCCTGGCCGCAGTCAAAATTCCCAAGGCCAGCCCTAAAGAGTTCCCCGATTGGTCCGTACAGCTAGGGGTAGGGCCAGGACCGGCTCTGAAAAGGAGTTGCATATGTCTAAATTACTTACTCGTTCTCTCTTAGTTGCCGCGTCTTTCGGCTTTGTTGCTTGTGCCAGCGATGGCGAGGAGACGCCTTCGGCGAGCGCTCTCGAGAGTTCTGACAATTTTCAGGAGGCACACGATCTCCTAACCGCATCCTCGGAGGCGCATACAACTCTGGTGATGAGCCGCGATGTGCTCTCCGAGGTTACCCTCGACGAGGTGCACTTTCACGGTCGCTCGGTCGATGCGATTGCCGAGATGAAGTGGCAACTGCAAATCCTTGGAACGTGCCGGTCTGCCGAGGGCGAGTTGCTTGATACCTCGGGAGCGATGGCTGCCGTTCGCGACTTGCGAGCAGAACTCTCTGCACACCAGGTTGGCATGATCACCATGGTCGATCGAACGACTGCGCAAGCCGCTGAGATGAACTTCCATGCTCGGCAAGCCCCTCTCTTCGAAGAACTCGAGGCACACGCAACAAGCTTTGCGGCGATTGCCGAGAGCTACAAGTGCGCCTTCTAGAAGGCCGAGGCAAAGAACTTGTGAAAGCGATTCTTGTTCATCATCCCCGATGACTCCTCATTAGGAGTCGTCTAACTGAGTTCGGCGTACGCCGGGCTCTCTTCGCGTTTCGGCCACGCCTTGCCTTGGCGAGTATCCGATCCGGGTCACGGGCACGATCGCGGTAGCGCAGGTCCCCTACTCGCCGTTGATGGCAGAGTTGGCTACTGGCCAAGAGGCGATTCAGAGTCACGAACTCCGCCCTGCCATCGGCTTTGCGCAATCGCCATCGATGGGCGACGTCGTACTCCCACCGCTTGGCCTAGAAGTATTCTTGGGGCGCGAGTTGCAGAACAATGTCGCGTTGGCTCTGCTTCGCATGAGTGTGCAGCTACCGGTGTTCTAGAAATGGGATGGCGACACCTAAACACGGACGAGCCTGCGAAGGCGCAGCGTTTCTTTGTTTCAATAGGACCCAGGCTTCTCCGTATAATTCTGATGCGCCATCGTTTCTCCAGTTCACAAGATATGCTAGACCGGCTCTGATGACGGCGACCGCGGATGGAACTCTTTGGGCGAAAGCGCAGGCATGTCGCTTCGTGCCAAGCTCTCGTGAGGAGTTCGTTGCGGCCACTCAGACCTTCGAGATCGGCGCCGATGCTGACCTTGAGGAGTTCTGCCTGGCCTTTGCGTGTCACCAGCAAGACCGAGTTGCTCTGGCGGCGTTCGAAGACGAACACCTAAGGCACGGCGAAGTTGCGTTGCGCACCTTCGGAAGCCAGGCCGACACCATTAGCGAATGCTTGCAGCGCCTGCGCAGTGACTTGCTTGTGCAGCGGAAAGGCGAGCACTACATTCGGCTCCTTCGATACGCAGGTCTCGGCCGCATTAATTCGCTCGTACGAGTCTCGTGCATACGCTACGCGCGCTATCTCGCGAAGTACGTGGATAAGGGCTCCTCGGTAGCATCCGCGCAAGTGGATATCGATGATGTGCCAGGCACAACCGAGCTTTGGGGGCAAAACGAACCGGAGGCAAACCTCATTGCGCTGGATCTAAAACACCAGTTCAAGTCGTGTTTTCAAAATGCACTCTTAGGGCTAGGCGAAGAGGATCGAACGCTGCTGCGTCTTTACTACGTGCAAGAGATGACGATGGAGACCCTTGCGAAACTCTTCAAGGTCGACAAGTCGAGTGTCTCTCGGCGCATCACTAGGGCGAGGGCGCGCTTGCTTGCAGGGCTCACAGAGAATGCCGGAGCGACGGAACTTATGCAGGCATCAGAACTTTTCGATGGCCAACTCGATCTAAGCATGTCGCGTCTTCTGCGCAGCCAAGCGGGCTAGCGAATGGCGTGCCTAACAGAAGCCGAGCTAGCGACCGTCGCAACCCAAGGCATTGGCGCGGTTTCAGAAGCGCTGCTGCACCTTGCCGATTGCGATGCATGTGGCGAGCGATTAACGCCGCTGATGGAAACAAGCGATGAGCCGAGACTCGGCCGATACGAGATTCTTTCGTCTATTGGAAAGGGTCAGTACGGCGAGGTTTTCGCAGCGTATGACCCGGACTTAGATCGCAGCGTCGCACTAAAAAGAATTCCAACCTCCGAAGCCATGGGTCTTGCAGAGTCCATCGTTAGAGAAGCGCAGGCGATGGCAAAGATCAACCATCCAAATGTTGTGACCATCTTCGAAGCCACCGTGGCAGGCGATGCGGCCCTGCTTTCGATGCAACTGGTAAATGGACAATCGCTCGACCAGTGGCTGAGCCGACACAAGCACAACACACCCACGACCCTCGGTGTACTTAGGGACGTCGCTCGCGGGGTGGCGGCGGCTCACAACGCTGGCGTTATCCATCGCGATATCAAACCCAGCAACGTCATTGTCGACCAAGATGGAGCTGGGCATTTAGCCGACTTCGGCTTGGCGTCACTCGAGCAACAGTCTAAGGCGTTTCGCAAAGAGCAACGGCTTTCGGACGTGACTCTGGCGACTCGACTTGCTGGGACCCCAGCGTACATGGCACCCGAGGTTCTCGCCGGGGCACGCGCGTCTCAAGCATCTGACGTGTACAGCCTTGGCCTGCTGATCATTGATGCACTTGTGGGCACCCGGCCATTTTCGGAGGCGACAACACTAGGCGAACTCGAGGAGGCACAGCACAAGCCACCAAGTGCTAGCGACTTGCACAAGCGCGGGATTCCGCGCCGTTTATCACCGCTATTGCATCGATGTCTCTCCGTCGATCCAGCCGTGCGACCTTCTGCGGAAACGCTTGCATCGGCGCTGGATCCGCAAGCGCATGAGCGCAGGCGCAAGCGAAGGATCGTAGCGATTGGCGTTGTTGCACTCATAGTCGCCGCCGTCATCGTCGGCCGAGAGTGGGTTACAACGGACATGGCGCAAACCAGAGAGGAACGGCTTGTTCGCTGCGTGGCTCGGGTTGATCGGTTCGCCGAATTCGGTGAAGTTCTTAGTAAGGTCGATCCGCATATGACCCGGGGAACGGCTAGTGGGCATGTGTGGATCGCTGCGCGCGAGAAGCTAGAGCGCCTGTCCCAGGAACTCACAATCAAAGGACAAGAGTCCTGTCGTCACACCTATATCGATGGTCTGCAAACCCAGCGCTCCCACAGAGCAACGATGATGTGCTTTGCCCGGTTTGCGGGCCGCGCCGAGGGTTTGCTTGAGCGATTGCAGAAGCCAGCACAAGACAACCTTCCCGCTCTCACCAACGTATCGGAATGGGAACTTCGTCAGTGCACGAACGGATCCTTTGATGAAGCAATGCAAGCAGCGCAGGTTCCGCCGATGGCGGTCATTGGCGCTCTAGAGCAACTGCTCGCGGAAGTTCGCCATGGCACTTCGCTCACTTCGCAGCAGGAAGCAACACTACGTGCCGCGCTTGCGAGGCAACTAAGCAAGGCTGACGATCGAACCCGTCGCAACTACGAGTTTGAATTTGAAACCACGGTGGAAGCCAGCAAAGAGAACTGGCCACGAGTCGAAGGTCTCGCGCAAACGTATCTTGCAAGTGATGTTAGTGATGGCAACGGCGCGGCGCTTGGATGGGTCACGCTAATCGAAAGTTTGCTGAAGCAGGACAAGCGAAGCGAGGCGAACGTGGCGGTGACCGCTGCGGCTCGGGTCTTAAAGCGGTCTGCAAACGAACCGACGCTACAGTCGCGCTTTCTTTATTACCGCGCACGATTGGATTTTTTGGATGGCAACGTAGCGCAAGCCGAAGAAACCCTGAACACGCTAATCACCTTACGTGAGCAACTTGATGATGATCTATCGCTCGCGGATGCGCTGCGCACACTTGCGATCGTTCAACTAAATCAGGGCAAGCACGCCGAGTCTCTCGGCCATATCGAGCGGGCGAGTCGGTTGACGGAGCGATGGAAATCCGCAGATGCGCCCGCCGTGCTTCGTGTCAAATCCACCCTTGCTGATGTCTATGCACGAGCGCGACGCTTCGACGACGCGCGAAGGCTTACTGCTGACGTGTTCGCTCGATTGCTTCCGCCGCTAAAAGGAAATCGCATCGCTATGGATAGCCAGGCACGGCTCACCCGGATCGCAATCGCACAGAAGGACGCAGGCGCAGCACGAGCGGCTCTTGGCCAAGCCCAAGAGCTCTTGCCGGCGAATGCTTCATCAGCCCGCACAAGTGATCTGCAAACGATGAAGCTTCAGATCAACCTGATGGAGGGAAATGCGAAGTCGGCGGCAGATGCGTGTAGCAGCTTGCTGCTCGAAGAATACACCAACGCCGGGCAAGCATTGGTAACCCTCTCGGCCATCGCCCATTGCGGCGCGACCGCCTTATCGCCGTCAGCAGCGCTAAAAACCTACAAGCACGGGCTTACGTTCGCCAAGCGCGCTGGCGCCCAAGACTGGGTGGCATGGCTTGAAATCGCTATCGGAATTGCGCATAGCAAGTCGCGCGAGTTTGCCGAAGCAATTCCATTTCTGCGTTCGGGACTTGCAGGCAGTCAAAGCAAAGTACCAAGCCATCTGCGAGTCAACGCGCTCTATCACTATGGCGGTGCGCTCTTGAACAAACGCAAATTCATGTTGGCTCTGGCGGCGACGGATGAGGCGGTCGCTCTAGCAAGCAGCGAGTTCTGCGACAACCCGGCTTGCCCGGCAATGCTCGCGGCAACCACTGGGCTGCGCGAGAACATCGCCGCCCAGAATGCTCCGTAGCGCTTAGGGTTTTCCTCAATTTCAGTTTTTCTCGTCTGCTTTGCGCAACAAAGTCGGACTGCGCTGTTTGTTGGACAAGAACCAACACAAGGAAATCATGACTATTTATAAAATCATCATTATCACCCTCGGGCTCGCCTCGATTAACTGCAGCAAAAAAGAAGAGAAGATGTCCAAAGACGAGATGGAGGAAACGTTTAAGGACGCCAAGAAGATGGCCGCTGATGCCCCTGCAGACACCACTGCGGCAAAGCCTGCTGCAGCGGGAAAGATCAGCAAGGCAAACTTGCCCCCAGACTTTGCCAAACTTGGTGAGGCAACGAAGGGACTTAAATACGAGTCGGGCAACTACGAGTCCTACTACCTCGCAATTGAAGCCAAGCATGGCAAGCCGGCCTACCAAGATGATCGCGATGCTGTGTGGGCCAAAAAATCAGGGACTGGCTGTGCCTATTTCAAAGTCATGTCGCTAAGCGAAAAATCGAAGGCGAACAACATGTGGTCCGCACCTCACTTGCAGGTCTCCAATGATCCGGCAATTGATTCGGAAATGAGCAACAAGTTCGATTGGAAGCGCTGCATCGCATACGCCCAGGGCACGAAGCCATAGGCGTATTAGCGGCGGCTGCGTCCGCGAAGTTCTCACAAGGCGATCGCGTTCATCTCAACGTCCCTAGCCGCCCCAATTCGGATCCGGCACACACCGAAGTCGTCGCTTGGCGTTGGTGTTGGCGTTGGTGTTGGTGTTGGCGCGCCTCCTTCACAAGAGGTGTTGTCATTGCTGGCAACGCTGTCCCCGTGGTCGCAGTAGGTGTAGTCACAGACCGAGGCCGACGGCGATTCGCAGTCGGGCAGTAGTCGTCCATAGCGAGGCAGCCAGTGCCGAGCACCTGGGCAAATCCGATAACAATGGCTACGTAATTGTTGAGGCGCATAGTGGGGTCGTTGTTCGTGGGAAGCATGGGGTCCTTGCCGTTGGTGGGGAGGCCTCTCCAAGGGAGAAGCGGTTTGACGGTCTTTGCACCCCAAGCGAGTTTGTTGCGCAGATTTCTTAAGAAAGTGCTCTTGGAACCCTTTCTTAGCCCATTGGACTGACTCGTTTGATGCGTTTCCCCGACGGCCATCGGAGAGCACATCGTCCTCCGACATCGTTCTCCGAAAACAACAAAGCCCGGCCAGGGCCGAGCTTTATCGTGTCGCTTTGTTGTAGTGCGCTACCGCAACGCTAAGCCTTGGCCCAGCGTTTTTCTTAGGTGCTATCCGCCTGGCTTAAGAAGCAGAGGAACTTCGAAGTCTGCGCTCGTAGGCTTGCCTTCATCTTTTGGAGCCGAGAAGCGCCAATTGGCAGCTTGTCCGCGGATGCAAGCATCCACCGTTGGGTCGAAGCCTTTTACCGAGGCCTTGGTTACGCGACCGGTTGGTCCAACCGTAAAGCGAATCGTCACTTTACCTTGGGCCTTTGGGTCGACCTTCAAAACACGCTGGTGACACTGTTTGATACCAGCGAGGTACTTGCCACGAATTCGCTTAACCACCGAGTTGGGGTCAAGGTCAGAAAGGCTAAGGTCTTCGGCTTTGCCAAACTTGGTAAGCGAGGTGATCTTGTCTTCCTTCTTGGTTCCGCCAGCGCCACCTTCGGTGCCTTTGGGGCCGGTAACGTTGCCGTTGCCTTTATCGGTTCCAAGCTCACCAGAGCCTTGGCCACGCTGGCGTCGGTCATCACCACCACCACCGGTTGTGGCGGTTGCTTTGCCCTTGGCGTGAGCGATGGAATCATCGAGACTCGCACCTTGGTCGGTGTTGCTCATTTCCGAGAATGCACCGCCTGCCCCACCGAGCCCGGTGAGAACAGCGACGACCGCAGAGTCGTTAATCGCCTCTGAAACCGCTGCATCGTCGGGCGAGCCATCGTTACTGCCGCTGTTGTTATCGCCAGTCGGCTCGGTATTCTCGTTGGTGTTTGGCTTGCTTGGCTTGTCGGGCTTTGGCGTATCGGTACCAGCAGCCTCGGCTTCCACTTCGCCCTCTTCGCCGTCGATAGGCTCGATAATTACCGGCTCAACCTTGGGAGGTGGCTCGTACTGCCCAACTTGAAAGCTGCGCGCAATCTTGTCGACAGGACGCTCGACCACTTGGTCGCGTGTATAGGCCCAAAGACCAATCGCAAAGTGCGTGACTACCGAGGCACTAAGAATAATTGCTAGGCGCGGCTCAATGCGATCGGCAAGCGTTCCTCGAACCGAAGCCGGCAAGCGAGGGCGCGGAGGCAGTGGTGGTGCCGTTACGAATTGGAAGAGCAGCGTCATCGCGCCAACAGAGACTTTTCCGCGGGCGCGTTCGTCAAGTTCGATAGACCAGCTATCTCCGTTGCGCTTTGCACCGTTGCTCTTTAGCTGCGTGAGCGTGTGCACTCCGCCGCCAGCGGAAATACGGCCATCCATGTTGTCCTGAAAATTTAGGACGTAGTTGCCGTTTACCAGAGCGAATACGGGAAATGTCTTAGGAAGGCCTTCGATGGGAATCGAGAAGCTGTTCTTAGAACTTTGGCCAATGGTGATGGTCTCGCGCTTTCGCACGAGGCGCTCTTCGATGATGTTGCCACCGAGCACCACACCAATGCGCAAAATGCGAGCACTGGGAGCGGTTGCCCCTTGGGACTGCCGTTGCTGTTGAGCCTGAGCCATTTTAGAAAGGCGCTTTCTTTACAGATTGTCGGATGCTGGGCAGGAAGTCCTGTTTCAGGTTTTCCCACTCGTAATTGATGGCCGTAGCCTGAAGAACGTAGATGACGTTTGGCTTAGGAACTTTTCCGCACACAACAAAAGCCTTTTCGATCACAAAAACTTTGCGTCCGTCGGGCCCAGTTACGGTCTTGTAGTTCTTGCCGCTATTCGCTTCGTCCTGCTTATCAGAGCAGGGATCTGCGTTGGCATCCGTCGCGGAAACAGAGAAGCCCGCAAAGGCCAACGCTGCCGCACCGCAGGTAAGAGCCACTCGGTTTCGGAATCGGTACATCATCTACTCAAACCCTCCTTCGCCAAATTCATCGTCATCGCCGCCACTCTCTGCAGCCTTGCGCTTCTTCTCTTCGAGTGCGCGCAAGCGAGCCTCGCGGTCGGCCTTCTTCTTGCGAAGAAGCTCTTCGCGATCGATGAGCTTTTGGGCAACGGCCGCGGTCGTATCAACAAGCTTCAGGTCTGCCCCGGCAAGACGGCGGTACTCATCAAAGTACGTCTTCGCTTGCTTAAGGCGCGCAACCGTATCCATATCGCCCGATGGCGTAGGGAATGGATCTGCATCCAAGTACAGAAGGCCCAGGTTGAAGTAGACGTTGCCGTAGTTTTTGTCGATGCTAATTGCCCGCTTGTAGGCGAGCTCTGCATTGAGAATGAGCTTGTTGCGCTGGGCGAGATCCTTGACTTGAAACTCCAAGGAAAGGCCGCGGTATGCCGAGCCAAGATTTGTCCAAACCGAGGCATCGTTCATGCCGAGCTCGTTTGTAAGCCGCTCGAACGCGCGCACCGCGTCGGAGTAGCGCTTGGTGCGCAAGTTGTGCACGCCAAGGTTCATGATGGCGCTTTTGTAATTGGGGTCGAGCGTGAGTGCGTTTTGATACGCAATCGGTGCCTCGTCCAGACGCTTGGTTTTCTCAAAGACCAGACCGAGCAGGAAGTACGCCTTCTTGTTGCTCTTTCCGCCCCGATTAAACGCCTTCATAAGAACGTCTTCGGCCAAATCGTAGTAACCCTTGACGAGGTTCCCGTGCGCCAAAAGCACCATCGCTTCGATGCTGGTCTCGTCGACCTGCAGGGCGGCTTTGGCCTGCTCGATGGCACGGGTTGGATCCGCATTGTTCTGCATCGCAGCGTTTGCGGCTTGCAGATGCGTAGAGACCTTAGCGGCCTTCTCAGCGGGAGAAATATCGAGCCCTGGCGGCTTTAGCTCCGGCGGAACCCCCTCTTCGGCACCTGAATCCGAGGGATCGCTTGGGTTATTTGGATCGTCCTGGCCCGGTGGCCGGTCGTTTGGATCGGCTGTCGGAATCCCGCCCTCTGGGTCGACATTCGCTGGATCGAAGCCCGGATCCAAAGGAGTTCCATCACTTACGGTCCCTGACGAGCCTGCTGGGGTGGTGCTCTCCTTCTTATCCTTGCCACCACATGCACCCGCGCCAAAGGCGAGGGCCATGCCGAGAGCAACGGGAGTCAGAGTCTTCACACTCAGATGTACGCGCCACATTCCTTTGCGATCTAAACGAGTCACTATGGAGTCTCCGTTCCTTCACGCAATTCGTTGCGCAGCACTGGGAAAAGGTCTTGCGAGACAAAGTCGTGCAAGCGCTCTTGGGCAAGCTGGGTCCACTCATTTGAGATGCCCTGGGACTTGGCCGCATCCATTACGGCTTCCCACTGCTTGCTGGCCTGCTCTTCCAAAGGCCTTACCAAGTCGTTGATCGTATCTTGGTAGGTGATCAAGATGTCTTTGTCGGGATACTTCTCATCCAGGTCCTCAATCTCTTTGGGAACTGGAATCTCGGCAATCTTAAGCGCTTGGAAGAAGCGAACATCGCCAACTCGAACACGAGCGGCGAGAGCCCAAGGGCCACTCTCAAACTTCGCGAGGTCGAGGTAGGCCTGCTGCGCGTCGTTGGCGAATTTGATTAGGTCGCCAAGAACCTTCTCGCCTTCCTTCTTCGTTCGCGGTGCGCGCTTGATTTTAAACGGAGCAAACCTCGCGTTGTAGTTAACCTCGGCCTTCTCGAAGGCAAACTCCGCAGCAAGATCCGATGCGACTTCGTTCTTCGGGCTTCCTACTTTTACCCAAGCTGCAAGCGTCGCCGCCTTGGCTTTGTTCATGTCGCGAGTCTTGCCAGCTTTCTCGTATTGCTTGGCCAGATCGTAAAAGGAGAAGACGTAGTCGTCGGCATTGATAGGCAGGTTGCCGTACTTGGCGCGCCACTTTGCATAGGCCTGCTCTTGGAGGCGCATATTGTTTGCACCTTTCCAAACTCGGGCCACAGCAAAGAGCGCTCGGTCGGCTTTGCGCTGATCCTTCTCAAGCGCTGCGTATCGCTCGTACAGGGAGGCAGCACCGGTACCCTTGGCTGACTTTGGATCTGCGTAGACCCGGTCCAGTTCGCGCAGCACAGCAGCGTTAAAGAGCGCATCGAGGCGCATCTCTTCAGCTGTGCGGTCACCCGCTGGAGGCTTGCGATTCTTATCGCTTGCCGCCTTCACAACCTCGAGGTAGCCGCTCACCGCATTGTCGTAATCGAATGCGCGGTACGAGGATACAGCCGTTAGATACAGCGCTGGTAAGTAGTACTCGCTGCCGCGGAATGCCGGGTCGGCGTTCTCGGTGAACTCTTTAAAGAGGTACACCGCCGTCTTTGGCTTGCCGCTCTTATCGTAGGCAATGGCGCCGTTGTAGAGAGCAATTGGACGGTTGGCATCGTCGGCCGGCGCCGTCTTGTAGAACTTGTAGAACGCGATCGCAGCTTCAGAGTATTTCTTATCAGTAAAGAGTGCCGCTGCTTCGCGGAATTCCTTCGATCGGTTCTGTGATTGCGCGAGGGCAACATCGCTATCCGAGCCGCATTTCGAGCTAATGAAGTCGGCGTTGGTTTGCTTGAACTTCTCGTCCTCGCCCTGGGCCTCGTAAATTGCCAAAAGTGCATCCTTGCTCTTAACCGATTGGCTGCTTCCGCAGAACCTGTCGAGAGTGCCTTTAAAGCGCGCCTCTGCATCGGGAAGGTTAAGGTGGCGATACGAAATAAGCGCCGCCTCGAAGCCCATGTTGGGAGCCGTTTGCGGGTCGTTTACGAGCGTTTGGTACTCGTCGAGCGAGTTTTGCAAGTCCAAGTACGCCTGTGGAATTGCCATCGGCGCGATGGGCTTTTGCATCGCGAGCAAGTCCTCGATGCTTGGCAGTGGCGGCTCGGAAACCGCCTGTTCGGCAAGCAGCGAGTCGAGGATTTTTTGATACGACTGCACCACCGAGCGCGCAGCCTTTTCGAAGCGCTCTTCGCTAAGGTCGCGATGGTCTCGAACCCACACGTAGTGCGGAATCGCCTCTTGATACAGCTCTGCGTAGAACAGAACTTCACCTAGACGATAGGTAAACTCGTACGAGACATCTGACGTTGGGTTCTCGACAAGAAATCGCTCGTAGAGCCGCGCAGCCTTAAGGTAAAGCGCGATGTACGCAGCTTTATTCTCTTCGGTTGGGTCGACTCGCCACTCGGCACGAGCGTTCTGCGCCGATTTATGCGTGCTCTCGGCAGCGGCGCGAAGCATGCGCTCGCCAATGCTGCGCTGGCTCTCCATCGCCTCGCGATTGGTCTCGTTTGCGTTGTACCAGTCGGTTCCTGGAGCGTAGGTCGCGGCCAAGCGGCCCGCTTCCTCGGCGGCAAGGTCGCGATCGCCCATCTCTTCGAAGGCGGTAACCATGCGCTGGTGAATCTCGGGGTTATCCGGCTCGAGAGGCCAGTTCTTTAGCGCGAGACGCCAAGAGTCGGCAGCTTGGGTATAGGCCTCAAGAATTAAGAAGGTCTCGCCAAGCTGAATAAAGACGTCGCGAACGTGGGGCTCATCGAGCCTATCTTTATAGAAGTCAAACGCGCGATCGTAGCTGCGAACCGGATCCGGTTGCTCGTTAATGCTCCACGGGTCGGTAAACGAAATCGCAATGTACTGAATTGCCTCTGGACGCAGGTCGAGCGGTTCGCCGCCCTCTGCAACCAAGGCATCCGAGTACATGACCGACTTATCAAAGGCATCGATGCCCTCGATGAAATCGTCGTTGCGGTAGTGGGACCAAGCGAGCTTGTAGAGAGCCTCGTCGTAGAACTTGCTCTCCTCGTCGGTGGCGACCTTCTTGTAGGCCTCGATGGCACTCGTTAGTTCGCCCGCAGTGAGGAAGTGAATGTCACCAACACCGCGAACCCATGCATCGTGCAGAAGTTCTTTGTTGTCGGTTATCGCTTCGCAGCCGTCGTACTTGTTGCTTGGCGTTGCGCTCGATGGCTCGCCAAGAGCTGCTCGTGCCGCCGCCAGGTCGGGGACCGGTTCGGGCTCTCCCATCGGATCGTATTTATTGGCGCACACAAGGCCGCGGAACACTTGCAGGGCTTTGCGCTCAACCTCGGTTTGCTTGAGGTAGTACGCCAAGAGATAGAGCGTGCTGGCCTTTTGACGGTAGTTGGGAAATTTCCTAGCGATGCTTTCCCACATTGCAATCGACTTGGAGTAGTCGGCGGTGGTGAGTGGCTCGTCTTCTTCGTCGTCGATGGGGACGCTAAAGTCGGGCTCCGAGAAGTCTAGATTCTCGGCAAAGCTTTTCTCAAAGTCGTACTCGGCTTGCTCGAGGTAGAGGTCAGCCAAACGGAACATCGCGTCCGGCGTGAACTTCTTGTGGTCTGGGTAGTCCTGTACGAACTTTTCTAAGAGCGCGATGGCGCTAAGGCGACGCTCGTACTCTTGCTCTTCGGCGTTGGCAATCTTGGCGGCATAGCGCGCCTCCAGCCGACTGCTGCGGTCCTTGTACTCGCCGCTCAAAATCGCCTGCATGCGGCGATGGTGTTGCCCAGCACTCGCTTCGTAGCGTTTCAGATCTTGCTCGATCTCTGCGAGGATTACGAGTTCTTCTGGGGTGTGCGTTGGGATCGCAGGAGCTTGTGGAGCGAGCGTGATTGGGCCAGCGGGCGCTGGTGGCGCGGTTGTTGGTGCACCGGTTGAAGCGGCCCCACCAGGTTGCGCGTTGGCAACTTGGGAAGCCATGAGCCCAGTGGAGATGAGCCCAAAGGAGAGGCCACCGAGAAGCGCCGTTCCTAAGAGTACGCGGGCGAAGGATGTGCCAATTGCGTTCATTACTTACCTGCCGCTTGGTCGAAGAGCTCTTGCGCCTTGGCTTCGCGAATCTCGCGAATTACGTCAGCAAAGTTAGAGTCGAGTGTTCGTCGCTCACGTGCTTGGTCGAGATTAAGCCGCTTGAGAGCAGTTTCCGCACCCTCTTTAAGCGACCAGGCAACATCGACAATACCGACGTCAGAGCGAATGAGAATGTCGTAGAACTTGTTGGAGACGTTCTGAAAACTGAGCGCCAACACTTCGCCGCCAAGATCGCGCGACTCAACTTCGTAGTTTGTGAACTCTTGCTTGTAGGCACCGAGCTGCGCTTTCTCTTCGGCAAGCGCGCTTCGAACTTCCACCAGAGCCTCATCAACAATGCCGTCAATGGTTGTGTTGATGTTGTCGAGCCCTGCCGTCGCCTTGCGAGCTTGGGCGGTAAGCCGAGTGATGCTCTGCATCTTCTCCTGATCGGCGGCTTTCATCTTGCCGGTCATACGCTTCATAAAGTCGTGCTCGGTATCGAGAGCCGCTCGCAGATCTTTGCGCAAGCGCTGACGAGTTTGTGCAGCCTCATCGCCAGTTCCTGCACGATCTTTCGCAAGCGTGGAGTCACTGCGAATTGATGCAAGCTCGGCTCGCATCTCATCAACATCGTCTCGCAGAGTTTTCATCTCGACGTTAATCTTGGTGACTTCCTCCGCCTTGAGATCGGTCCCCTGGTCTTGCACGTACTTCTCAAGCGCTACAAGTTGCGCCACCGTCACATCGACAATCGTCGACACTTCCGCGGCTCGCTCGCCAAGATCTGTGAAGCGATTGCGAGCATTGCCAACGCGCTCGCTCTCGGAGACATCGCCATCCACCAACTCGGAAAGCTCTTTGGTAATCGCGTTGCGTGCCGCGCGAAGCGTCTCGAGTTGGGATTTTTCTGAAGCACTGGCGTACTTACCTGTGAGCGCACTCTCGTGATTGGAAAGCTCGGCTCGCAGCGTAAAGGTCTCTTCTAAAATCTCGGTGCTGCGAAAGCGCTTCTTTGCCAAACTCGGGAAGATGTTGACGCGAGAAGGTGTGTTGATGGCGGCTTCGAGACGCGCGATGGTCTTTTCCGCTTCGTCAATTTCGCCTTCGATTTGGCCCAAGTCAGTCTCGATGTTGACGACACGCTCAACATCCGGCTGCTGGCGCAACCAAGCTGCAGCCACTTCGGGAAGGGTAGAAGCGACGTCGAAGGTCTCGGAGCTGCGACCTGTGATCTGCGCGAGGAACCCTGCGGCATCGGTCTGCTCGGCAATTAGCGCTTTGAGCTTCTCGTGGGATTCGCGAAAGTTCTCCCGCGTAAAATCAAAGACTTCGACAGCCCGGTCGTATTCCTCTTTGCTGTTGCCCTTGCCCTCTTCCTCGATGCGCTGAGCCTTGCGGATGCGCAAATTGCCCTCGAGGATGCGCACGTCGGGCATGCGCTGAGAGGTTGGGTCGGCGAGCGCGAGCAACTCAAGTGCCCTTAGCGCTTTGTCGAACTCTTTGTTTTTGACGTAGACCCACGTGACCTCGTAGAGCGCTTCGTCAAAAAGATCGGAGCGGCGCGAGATGCGGAGGTATTCGTCAACGGCTTTCGATGGTTGGTCGCGCTCGTAATAGAGCCGCCCAAGTGCCATGTGAGAGAGTTCGGCAACGCGCTTCTCTTCGTCGCTTGTGGCCTGGCGCTGCGAAAGTGTTTTGAAGGTATCGGCGGCTTTGCCAAGTTCGAGCTTGGCGACATAGGCAACGCCAATAAAGTACTGAGCCTGAGCAAAGTACTTAGAGGTGGCCGGCACTATGCCAAAGTGCTTGATCGCTTCATCGTGCTGGTCGAGGAAGTAGGCGTACTTTCCCCGAACGTATGGCACCGAGTCGCGAAGCTGTTGCTGCGGAACTTTGTCGAGAGCTGCGAGCCACTGATCGATCTTGCTCGCGTCGTCGAGTTTAAGCGTTAGCTCGATGAGCCGTTCGAGAGACTGCTGGTAGAACTTGCTGGCTGTCCCACGCTCGTCGACAAGGCGAATGAAGTACGAGCGGGATGCCACGTAATCGCCTTTTTGAAAGAGCGATTCGGCCAAGTAATAGAGCGCTTCGTCCCAAGAGCGATGCGTTGGATGCTTCTCGACAAAGTCGTAAAGCATGACTGCTGCATCATCGTAGTTGCCAACTCCAAAGTTGACTTGCGCGTCGATGAGACGGCGATTGACAAGGTCTGCGGTTTCGACCTTGCCGATGTTTTTAGGCCTTTGCAGCCCCTGTCCGAGGTTTCCTACTTCTGCCTCAATCGTAACGAGCTTCTTGGCAATTTTCTCAATTGCACCCGCACGTGCCTGTGCAGCCGGCGCTGTGAGGACACCAGCTGCGAGAGCTGCGGCTAGGAGTAGACGTTTTGACACGGTTACTTGCCCTTACTTCCATCGCTGACGTTGACCTTGAAGTCAAAAGCCGGGCGCTTCTCGAGAGGTGTTGTAACGCCGCCGCGCTCGAAAGCGACGACCTTGATGTCGGTGCCCTTGCCCTCGGTTGCTGTAAAGGTGTGGCTTGAGCGAACGGTGAACTTGTACTTCTTGAGGTACTTGAAGACGCCGTAGCCATGGCCTTGGTACAGCGCCAAAACGCTGATGGTGTGGCTACCAGGAGAGATGGGCCCAGTGAGAATGTCGAAGCTCTTGTCTTCGTGAAGAGCGCCGCTTGGATCGTTGCGAGCAAAAATCTGTGCGCCATCGAGTGCGTAGACGAGCTTTACAAGCCGGTAGCTGTTGCCCATTTTATTGATATGCTTGATGCCTGCGCGCGCGCCAACACCACCGCCGAGAACGGCTTCCTTAAGCATTCCAACGCGTGCTTTCGCGCGCCATGCTCGTTCTTTTAGTGCTTGTACCCGCTGCTCCAAACGACGAAGTCGAAGGTTGACCGGGACGTCATTTGGATCCGCAACGGCGCCGCTTTGCGCACTTGGATCGCCAACGTCTGTAGGAAGATCACCGGGAACAGCGTCGCCATCGCCCGCGGGAGCAGCATCCAGTGCATCAGTAGGGCCTTCATCGCCATCGGCTGGTGCTTCGATGCCTGCGTCTGGCTGTGCATGCGCCGAGTGGGCAGCAAAAACCAAAGAGAAGGCAAAGAGGGTCAATAGAGCAGCTAGGCTGCATCGTGTAAGACGATTCATCGTGCGCATTGCATTTTTCCCGACGTCCACGAGGTTGTGGACTTGTCTAACCAAGCGTTCGACGAAGGTTTGATGACCTCCTCACGAGCGCAAATTCACTAGGAATATTTGTAACATCGCCGCTTTGGAGCGGCAAGAAGAGCACTAGTGGATCGCCCATGGGCCAAGAATCGGCCGAGTGCTCCCGATCATGTAATTGAATCGGGAGAGCAGAATCGGGAGCGAAATCCGGAGGCAGAATTTAGGTCGGTGGAACTGGCGGCGTCTCAGAAAGCACGTGCCAGGCTTTGGCGAGTACCGCGTCGACGCCTTCGCCCGTGACCGAACTCATGGTTAGAAGCTCGACGCCGCGTTCTTTGAACAGAGCTCGGATCTCGTCCAAGGATTCTCGTGTCTCTGTAAGATCGATCTTATTGAGGACAACGATCTGTTTCTTTTCAGCTAGGTGGGGCGCGTATCGCTTTAGTTCGTGGTTGATTCGATCGAAGTCGCCTTCGGGCTCGCGGTCAGGTCCGGTAAAGACCGAGGCCTCGACAATGTGAATCAGCACACGAGTTCGCTCGACGTGGCGGAGGAATTGGTGGCCGAGGCCTGCGCCGTCCGAGGCGCCTTCGATGAGGCCCGGAATGTCGGCGATCACCATGTGCCGCTCGGTATCGAGACGAACAACGCCAAGATTTGGGATGAGCGTGGTGAATGGGTAGTCGGCGATTTTTGGGCGGGCCTTGGAAACCTTGGCGATAAACGTGCTTTTGCCCACGCTTGGATAGCCGAGCAAGCCGACATCGGCGAGGAGCTTTAGTTCCAGACGAAGGCCTTGCGCCGTGCCCGGAGTACCATCTTCGGCTTCTTGTGGAGTCTGATTCCACGGCGAAGCGAAGTGGATGTTGCCACGTCCGCCCAAGCCACCTTCGGCAACGCGAACTTGATCGCCAGCCTCATCGAGGTCGGCGAGGAGTTCGTCGGTGTCCAAGTTGTAGACCATCGTTCCAGGTGGAACCCTGAGGATTAGGTCTTCGGCGCCTTTGCCGTACTGATCTTTGCCGCGACCGTCTTCGCCGCGAATTGCCTTGTACTCGCGCTTAAAGCGGAAATCGAGCAATGTTGAAAGCTGCTCATCGGCAATGAGAATGACGCTTCCGCCATTGCCACCATCGCCGCCGGACGGGCCGCCCTTTGGAGTATGAGATTCGCGGCGAAACGCAGCGCAACCGTTGCCGCCGTCGCCGGCTTTCACGTGTATCTTGACGTGGTCGATGAACTGCATGGGCCTAACTCAGTGAGCGGGACCTCCTCTAACACAGCTTTCGCCGGAATTCTCCTACGAGTTTCGGCTGTGCCTGCGCTTGGGATGGCAGGGCCAGCTGTGCTCATCGTCTTTGTGGCGGCGTTTGGGCTCCACGGAGAGTCGACGCTTACATTTCGGGAGCTTGGCGGACTGTATATTGGGGAGCCTGGGCTACGCCTTGTGGTCTTGATTCTGTGGGCTTTGGTGATGGCTCCCGCTGTTCGAATGGCCATTTTGTCCGAAGGGCTCACCTATTTGCGTTGGTTGGCGCCTCCCAGGTCGCTGATTCTTACTCATTTGCTGGGTTTGCTCACTTTGCTCAACGTTCTTCCAGTCGTGCCGCTGTTTGTCGCCGGAATGCCGGCAGAGGGGATCGGCATGTGGCTGGCGTTGGTGGGAATCTCAGCCTGTGTGCTGCCTGGCGCCCGAAGCGTTGGCGAGCACGGGCTGCGACTTGCGGCGGCGGCTGGGCTGGTTGCAGCGGTCGGGCTTGGCTATTGGATGCTCGCGATAGGGCTTGGGCTTGGAGTGGCGGCGCTGCGCATTCCAAGAGTTTGGCGCCTTGCACCCGAGCACAGCCACTGGCGAAGCAGCATGCGATGGATTTTTGGTGGGCCTTTGCTGGCACTCGCAAGTGCACAAGTGCTGCACATTTGGCGAAGGGAAGCGACTGCGCTTTCGAGAGTCTTGTTAATCTCGGCACTCGGAGTTTTTCTTATTCAGCTAATTGCGAAGGCAAACTATGGTTATGTATCAGAAGGTGCGCTGGTTGTGGCGAGTACGCCAGCAATTGCTGCCGTCTCGATCATGCTCGCGTCGGTGCTTAAGCGGGCGCGAAAGCAGTTAACTTGGGTAGTCCGGACATTAGGTATTTCTCTAAGTCGCGAGCGAGCTGTCTCACTTGCGATTATTGCGTTTGGTGGTGGTGCATTGGCGGCTACAATGGCGTTCTTGGTTCATGCCTCCACTGCACATATTGCCGCGTTGGCGGTGCATACGGCAGCCTGGGCCCTTTTGGCACTTGGCATTAGCTCTCGTTCCCAGGAAGAGGTTCGCAGTGCGAGCATTGCCTTGGCGATGGCGGTGTTCGCGATGTTCACAATTGGCCTTGGCGGCCGATCCATGCTTGGGATAGAATTATTCTTAGGTCTCGGAATCGCTGGGCGCATGCTATTGCGAGAGGTTCCCGATGCTTAAACTTGAGAATCTTTGGAAACGCCTCGGCCGTACGCAGGCGGTGCGCGACGTCTCGCTCACGATAACAGACGGCCAACGCGTGGCCATCTCGGGTCCCAATGGCGCCGGCAAGTCGACGCTGCTGCGAATAATCGCTGGCATCATCGAGCCCGACCGCGGATCGATGCACTGGAACACTTCTGAGTTGCGAGGCGCGGTGCGAAGGTGTGTGGGCTACGTTCCAGAAGCCGCAGATCCACCGGGGCACCTCTTGGTTGGCGAACTGCTGCACCTCATCGCCGCCACAAAGCAAAGTGAACCGTGCCGGCGCGAACTTGTAGAACGGCTCGAGCTGGACACCTTGCTCGGCGCTCGTATCTCCGAGCTTTCCCTAGGCCAGCGGCGCCGAGCGTGCCTCGCAGCCGCGCTGGTTGGCGACCCAGAACTCCTCGTCTTGGACGAGCCAACGAACGGACTCGATGCCCAAGCCATCGCAAACCTCGTCGAGCTGCTCACCGAAGACAGCAACCGCACCGTAGTCCTCGTCACCCACGATCAGAGCTTCGCCAAAGCCGTCGCCACCCGCCACGAAGCGATGAAATCCGGCACACTAACAATGGGGTCACGCTCCTATATCGCAAACCTCTGAAACTAAAGCGCTTCTAGAGCAAAGTCGCGTTTTTCAGTTTCGGTGGCACACAGCCGGACGGAACCAGGTCGCAACACGCCTAAATTGCCAAGCTCTCAAGGCTTAACAATGGGGTCACGCTCCTATATCGCAAACCTCTGAAACTAAAGCGCTTCTAGAGCAAAGTCGCGTTTTTCAGTTTCGGTGGCACACAGCCGGACGGAACCAGGTCGCAACACGCCTAAATTGCCAAGCTCTCAAGGCTT